>Ga0213875_10000164_pt1 | contig 69199 bp, 57 predicted proteins | sample BarmaccomBMRX_R8_FD_160105 | JGI IMG/M metagenome (GOLD analysis project Ga0213875, IMG submission 160105) | Root-associated microbial communities from Barbacenia macrantha in rupestrian grasslands, the National Park of Serra do Cipo, Brazil - RX_R8 | ecosystem: Host-associated > Plants > Roots...
TGCAGCACTACAACCGCCCGGCACCAGACCTGCTCCGCTATGTCGGATTACTAACGGATTAGATTGTCAAAGATCATCAATACCCGGCAGGAAGGCTGAAGCCAACCCTCCTCGCGGACGGGACACTCATTAAGCTTTAAACCTTGTGCGTCTAACAGACGCTTGGCAACGAGAGTTGCCTTCCAGACCCAAAAGGTGCCCCGGTCTTTTATAGCCCCGGCTTATCCCTCTGGTGCAGGTCGCCTTGCGCTGCGATAATCGCCAGACTTAAGACGAAAGCTAAGACAATACCAACGCCGCGCACAATCAACGCATGGAACAAATTCACAAAGGCAAATGAAGCTAAGGAAGCCAATACGCCAGCCCCCAGCCAATCGTTGGCGTATCGCTTACGAGCCATCCATGCCTGCCGCGCAAAGTAGCTCAGCACCCATAGCAACGCCCCCAGCCCTAATAGCCCAATGGAAACGCCCTGCACTAGATACAAATTATTAGAATCAGGCGGCATCTTTTTAACGTTGGGCAAGCTGCCATAGTAAGTGCCGATATTGAGCTGATAGTTGCCTGGCCCTACCCCCGTAGCGAACGCCCGTTGGCGCGGCATGGCCCAGCCGAGAGCAGCATACCATTCAATGAACTGCTTCTTCACATTAAAAGCTTTAGGGTCGGACTCGTTTTCATTCTCAACACCCGGAGATTTGCTGCTGTCACCCGCCACACGCAGAAAGTCGGCACGCACTAAATTTATGGGGTGCTTGAGGTGCTCCGGGTCTTGGACCGACTCCGTCGCCAGGCTCCGAAACGCGGCATCATCCTGAGCTAACTTAACGGCTCCGACCCAGACGACACAGGCGACGAGGGCACTGGCTCCTAATAAAATTCCAGTGCGTCCCGGCTGTCGCAATAATAAGCCGCCTACAGCGATACCGATGAGGAGGGCGAGGACTGCCCACAGTGAAGAGATCGTTGCAATCGCTAAGAGAATAGAGAGCGCGACGGTGAAAAAGACCTGCGGCACTCCGCGCCATTCGTGAATCATGTGCGCAACGAGCAGCGGTAAGGCAAAAGCCAAAAAACCGCTATAAACATTGGGCGAACCGAAGAAAGCATGGGGTGGGTCGTGCTTGAGCAACAGCATTTGCCAGGCTCCCAGCAAAGTTGCCAAGAGAACCGCCACGGGAAAAACGTGCAGGGCCAGACGCCGTCGGATAATAACTTCGGCACCTCGTCGGTCGCAAATTAGATTGACGAAAAGCAGGATGCCCACCAGAAAGTAGAGGACAAACTGAATGACGTGGGCTACCGCCTCCTTTCCTTCTTTGGTCTTAATCGCGTGCAATATGGCTTTTGGGCCAAAGTGTTGGCCCTTTTCTGCGGATTCTTGAACCATCCTGGAGAGGGCTGGTGCATGTACAGTGGCAATGATTAACGCGACAATGAGTGCCCAACAGGGCAGAGACGGCCACCAAATCCGCGACCAGGCGCGTAACATGGTGGTGCGGATAATAAACCACAAAAAGGTAAGTGCCAGCATCACATCGGAAACGGCGATGAAAAGCTGTTTGGTGGCAAAGCCCTTACCTTCGGCCAGAGTATCGTGCCCAATCGCCCGTAAATTCATCTGCGAGCACATGGTCAGAATCAGCAAGATGAGCAAGACCGAATCGAGAGTGGCGGCATTCCATTCCAGCTTACGCTTAGCGGGCGCATCACCTGTTCCATTAGCCTTAACGTGTGATGGAATCGCGCCATTTAAGCCATCATTATGCGTTATACGTTCTGTCGTAGTTTCCATAAGTCATTCAGTTAATATCACTCAGCCTCTTCATTACTCAGCTTCTTCAGTGGGCGCTGTTGCGGAGTGGTGGCGCACCCATAAAGCGATCAAAATAAGCGGCAAAGCACGCATGACAACGCCTCGCACTTTGGGGTGCAGGCAAGCCGCGTTACAGACTAAAGCTAAGGCCGCAAACTCGACAACCTGGCTGAGCAGGAATACCAGCGGGGCTGGGTCTATAATTTCCGTTGAACCAACCGGATAATAGCCCTTGAGAAAAGTAAAAATACAGCAGGCTATAACCGCAATCAGGGCCGACCCTAGCAGGACAGCTTTTGTCCAGCGGGACACGCTACGCCACCAGAAGGGTAGGGTGATAACTGCCCCGGCAACCACCACCATTGCGGCATAGGACACAACAATCGGGTCTTCGGGATCAATTGGCAGATGAAATTCCACGCCATGCACCGGGCCTGCGCGTCGCGCTAACCCATAGATGATAAACATAACTGCTGACAAGCCGAAAGGTAACCCACCTTCTTGTCTTTCACACCAGCGATAAAGCGGCGTCCAAAAGCACACAGCCGCCATCAGTGCCAGCACAGCAAATGTCATTTCATCGGCAGGTTGAGGTTTCGTGGCCGTCGAGAATGCCAGTAGCACTACCAGTCCTAAAGCCACTGCTGCGATAGTGGCACCTATTAAAGTTCTGGAAGAAGTCGTGCTGTCTGGGATGCTATTGGTATCGGTTAATGTAGGGTTGCTGGCAGCTTGCATAGGCGTGATGGTAATAAGACAGCTATCTCGAAAAACGATTCTTAAAATTTAAACGTCCAGTTGTCCATTCGGTATTTCTCTGTAACCAGGGCTTCAATGCTTTGGAAAGGCACCGCTGGCAATAGTTCCGCCGCGGCCCATGATTTTTTAAGGGAATCTTTAATTGTGGCGGCAGGAATGTGCAGATTGGTCAGAAAATCGTGATGGGTTCGCTCGGCCCGATACTCCGGTTGGCGTGCTGGCAATAAGAGAAGTTGCTCAACTAAATCCAGGTCAAAGTCTAACAAGAAGGTGCCGTGAAATAAGAGGAAGCGTCGCCTGCGGCGTTGTGCATTACCAGAAAACTTTAAATTTTTTAATGTTAGATCGGTAATGCCTTGAATAGAAACTGGTTGCCCCAACAACTCATCCAACGCCTGTCGGTGGCGTTGCATGATAAAAGCGTTGGTTTCGGATATCCCTGTCAGCGAACTCGTAGATTCAATTTTTAGGATCAGGGAATAATTAAGGCAGCCCCGCCCTTGCAGCACAGTGCCGCCGCCACTGGTGCGGCGCAGGATGGGGATGTGGCGGGTCTGACACGCCGAGAGATTGACATCTTCGCGGATTTTATTGGTGTAACCCAGCACCACGAAGTACTCTTGCGGTTCCCAGAAGCGGAGGATTTCCTGTTCGTAGCCCACCTCGCACATCTCCAACAATGCCTCATCGCACGCCAGATCGTGATAAGGCGAAGCAAGAGTTAAATCAAGAAATTGCACTCGCGGGGAGAATCCTAAATGTGGATGGCGCGACCATCTACGGCCAGGGCCGCTTCTTTAACCGCTTCGGCCAATGTTGGGTGGGCATGGCAGGCGTGAGCCACGTCCTCGCTGCTGGCTCCAAACTCTATAGCGACGGCGGCTTCGGCGATCAAGTCTCCGGCTCTGGGGCCGATGATATGGACGCCCAAGACACGATCTGTTTTGGCGTGGGCTAAGATTTTAACCTTGCCCTCGACATCACTGATGCAGCGGGCGCGGCTATTGGCACGGAAAGGGAAGACACCTTTCCGATATTCCACCCCAGCCTCTTTTAGCTCTTCCTCGGTCTTACCCACCGTGGCGATTTCCGGGTGCGTGTAAGCGATACCAGGGATGGCATCGTAATTAACGTGCCCATAGCCCGTGACGATATGCTCTACACAGGCCACGCCTTCTTCTTCGGCTTTGTGCGCTAACATCGGCCCGCGAATCACGTCACCAATGGCGTAAACATTAGCGGCAGAAGTGGCAAAATGCTCATCCACCGGAATCCGCCCCCGTTCATCCAGATTGATGCCGACGGATTCCAGCCCTAAACCATCGGTGTTTGGCACCCGGCCCGTGGCCACCAACACGCGGTCGCCGCGCAATGGCTCGGCTCCTTCGCACTCAACCACGCATTCTTCGCCTTCCACCCGCGCTGCCAAAACTTTGCTGCCCAAACGAAATTCCAGACCTTGCTTCTTGAAAATCTTTAAGGCTTCATCGGCTATCTCTACATCCATGCCCGGCAAAATGCGATTGAGATATTCCAAGACGGTGACTTTAGCTCCCAACCTTCGCCAGACCGAACCTAATTCCAGGCCGATGTAACCCGCGCCAATTACGATTAGGTGCTGGGGAACTTCCGGGTAGCTGAGAGCTTCGGTGCTGGTGCCAATGCGGTCGCCTGCGAACTCGACGCCCCGGAGCCTGGCGACTTTGCTGCCACTGGCAATCAGAATATGCTGAGTCGCAATTTCAGTTCCTTCACCGCCCTCAACGATAATCTTCCCCGGACCGTCAAGCCTTCCCTGTCCCTGATACCAGGTGATTTTATTCTTCTTAAAAAGAAACTCAACGCCTTTGGTCAAGTCAGTGACAATCTTATCCTTGCGCTTCAACATGACGGGTAGGTTGTGCTCAACTGTGCCAACGGAAACGCCATAGGCATCTAAACCTTCTTTCGTTTCGATATAGCGTTCACTGGATTCGAGTAGAGCCTTGCTAGGAATGCATCCTACCCGCAGACAAGTGCCGCCTAAGCGACTCTCTTTTTCTATACAGCCAACACTTAAACCAAGCTGGGCCGCACGGATGGCCGCCACATAGCCGCCTGGCCCGGCCCCGATAATTACCAGGTCATGTTTTGCTTGTTTCATAAATTAAAAATTGATACTGGGTGCTTGATACTCGATACTGGAATTTGCTTGGACGGCTGATGGGATGATTCAACGGCTTGGATGAACCTATTAAGTTTTCTTCCTACTTCCCCTGCTTGTTGCAGTAACAAAGTAGATTCATCCGCCAGTTGCTCATGGCAATCTCTAATATAGCAGAGCCATTCTATGCTCTCATCACAGGAGGCTTGTGCATAAATTAAAAAGCGGATGAATTCAGCCTTATAACGGCGACGTCCATAACCCTCAACAATGTTAGCGGAAATAGATTTAGAAGCTCTTCTTAACTGGCTACCGCACTCATACATCTCATATTTAGGCAGATTTAAGGTGAAGTGATGAATGCGAACTCCTAAAGCATGAGCCAGTTGATAAATCTCTAAAGATTTATAGGAGCCGCATGTATTCACTTTGTATTTCGCTTACTAATCGAAACTTCTATCCAGCATCCAGGATCAAGCATCCAGCAACTTGCAACTAAACTTCAATCAGCATCCGGGTCGGATTCTCGATGCACTCTTTAATGCGTACCAAGAAACTCACGGCTTCGCGCCCATCTATAAGACGATGATCGTAAGTAAGAGCCACGTACATCATAGGGCGAATGACGACTTCTCCATTACGTGCCATTGGACGCTCTTGAATCGCGTGCATTCCCAAGATGCCGCTTTGTGGCGGGTTAACAATCGGCGTGGACATCATGGAGCCATAGATGCCGCCGTTGGTGATGGTGAAGGTGCCGCCCAGGAGATCATCCGGCACCAGCTTATTGTCTTTGGCCTTCTTTGCTAAATCGGCAATGGCCATTTCAATTTCAGCAAAGCTCATGCGCTCGGCATGGCGTAAGACCGGCACTACCAACCCTTTGCCGCCGCCAATGGCCACGCCAATATCGTAGTAGTTGTGATACACAATGTCGCGGCCCCGAATCTCGGCATTAACCGCCGGGAATTGCTTGAGCGCATCAATGGTGGCTTTCACGAAGAAGGACATAAAGCCAAGTTTGATATTGTATCGCTTCTGGAAACCTTCCTGATAGTGCTTGCGCAAATCCATGATAGCAGACATATCCACCTCGTTGAAGGTGGTTAACAGGGCTGCTGTTTGCTGCGCCTCCACGAGTCGCTCCGCTACGCGACGGCGCAACAGCGTCATCGGAACAACTTCTTCCCCGCTGGATGCTGGCTCATTCGCAGGTGCCTCTACTGCTGGTGTAGCGGCGGCTACAGGCTCAGGTGTCTGTGCTGGTTGAGGAGCAGCCTGGGGGGCAGCCTGGGTTGCTGGCGCGGCGCGGTTCTCTACGAAACGCTGCACATCTTCTTTAAGCAGGCGTCCCCCTGGGCCGCTACTGGGCACTTCTTCAGCGCGGAGACCCTTTTCTTCAAGCACGCGGCGAGCCGCAGGCATGACAAGGGGTTCCTTGCCTTCGGGGGGAGCCTGTTTCTCAGCGGCTAAAGTCTCCTGTTCTACTTGCTCGATGGTTTCTGGTGCCTTGGCCTGGCTGCTAATCTGGGCAGTTGGAGGTGAAACATCCCCCTTTTCCCATTCTGGTTTAGGCTCACCGGGCTTATTTGCGCTCCCCGCATGGGTTGAAGTCGCTGCCTGGGTTTTTGCTTTAGCGGGAGCCGCTTGTGCCGGAGTCTTCGCAGGTGCCGCTCCGTTTTTGGCTTCGGCTCCCACGGCTTCGACATAACCAATGACTTCGCCAATGGCGGCTGTCTCGCCTTGCTTCTTGAGAATTTTGCCCATTGTGCCCGCGATGGGAGATGGCAATTCAACCGTGGTCTTCTCGCTATCCAGCATCACGACTGGCTCATCTTCCTTAACGGAATCGCCTTCAGCCTTGAGCCACTCTCCGATTTCTACCTCTACGATGGATTCTCCAACTTTGGGCACTTTCAATTCCACAGGCATAATAAGTCCTTTCTGCTGCGATGCTGGATGCTAAGACTTTAATGGGACGCTAAACCAAGTTACGCCAGGCTGCGCCGCGCTATTGAGACGCCATTATATGCAGTTCAATGAATAGCGTCTCAATAGCGCACGAAGTTAGCGTCGCGCAAGCTTAGCGTCCCTTGGAATCAAGCCTCTATCCTCCGCCGAATGCTTCTGCGAGAATCTGTTCCTGCTCTTTTTTGTGGCTGCTGGCCGAACCCGTGGCAGGACTGGCAGAGGCGGGGCGATAGACACCCGCAAAGGGTAAGCGCCCAAAGAGTTTATCGCCAAACTGCACCCGCATGTAACGCCACGCTCCCATATTCTCCGGTTCTTCCTGCACCCAGTAAACTGGCGTGCCATCGGGATAAGGAGCGAGGGCCGATTGTAGCACTTGATGCGATAGCGGATAGAGCTGTTCCAGACGCAAGATCGCCACATCATCGCGCTTTAACGACTCGCGCTGTTTATCTAACTCGTAATAGATTTTGCCAGTGCAGAGCAGGATACGCTTAATGTCTTTGCCATCGGTGTGTGACACATCAGGAATGATGCGCTGGAAAGCGCCCTGGGCCAGTTCATCTAAAGTTGAAACGGCCTCTAAGTGGCGCAGCAAGCTCTTGGGCGACATCACCACGAGTGGCTTGCGCCACTTACGCAAAACCTGGCGGCGCAATAAATGGAAATATTGGGCAGGCGTAGTGGGATAAACCACCTGGATGTTATCTTCGGCAGCCAGTTCCAGGAAACGCTCAAGGCGGGCGCTGGAATGCTCTGGCCCCATGCCTTCAAAGCCATGCGGCAACAACAACACGAGGCCGCTGAGGTGGTGCCACTTATCTTCGGCGCTGGAAATAAATTGGTCTACAATCACCTGAGCGACGTTCCAGAAATCCCCAAACTGTGCTTCCCACAAGGTCAGGCTGCTCAAGGAATCCAGGCTGTAACCATACTCAAAGCCTAGAACTCCCGTCTCACTCAGGGGACTATTGTAAATCTCCACCGGAGCTTGGTCTGCGCTCAAGTTCTGAAGTGGCATATAAGTGTGGTCATCTACCACATCATGCAACACGGCATGGCGCTGGCTGAAAGTGCCCCGTTCGCTGTCCTGCCCGGTCAGACGGATGCGCACGCCTTCCACCGCGAGACTGGCAAAAGCCAGGGCTTCGGCGTTTGACCAGTCCAGGGGCCGTTCGCCCGCCGCCATTGCGCGCCGCGCCTGTAAGAGTCGCTCGATTTTCGGATGCACCTGGAAGCCCTGCGGCGGATGCGTCTGGATTTCCAGCAGTGATGACAAACGCTCCTTAGCCACCCCCGTTGGCACATCCTCAGTTTGACTCTCCGGGCCACCCTGGTAGCCCCCCGTGTCGCGCAGCTTATTGGGTGGATGGTAACTTTCACTGCGCGCTTCAGTCAATTCTTTTTCGAGTTGGGAACTACGATGTTCAGCAATCTCATCAGCTTCTTCAGCCGTCATACCGCCCAGTTTCAATAAGTGTTCCAGATACGCTTCGCGCACTGGCTTGCGCTGCTCAATCGCCCGATACATAGCGGGTTGGGTGAACGATGGCTCATCTGATTCGTTGTGACCTAAGCGACGATAGCAATACATATCAATGACTACATCGCGCTTGAAAGCCTGGCGGAAGTCGAGGGCCAGTTTCACGACCTGAGCCACGGCTTCTGGCTCTTCTCCATTGACGTGGAAAATCGGGATTTGTAGCATTTTGGCCACATCCGAAGCGTAAGGGCTGGAGCGTCCTTCCTTGGGTGATGTGGTAAAGCCAACCTGATTATTCACGATAACGTGCAGGGTGCCGCCGACGCTATAGCCTTTAAGCTGGCTCATGTTCAGGATTTCCTGAATCACGCCTTCCCCGGCAAAAGCGGCATCGCCGTGAATCATCAAGACCATGCCGCGCCGCCGCTGTAAGTCGCCCGCACGATCCTGCTTGGCCCGCATCCGGCCCAATGCTACCGGATCAACGAATTCCAAGTGGCTGGGGTTAAAGCAAAGAGCTAAATGCACCTTGCGCCCGGTGGCCGTTTCCCAGTCGTTGTTGTAACCGAGGTGATATTTGACATCGCCGCCGCCCACATGCAGGTCAGGGTCAGCGTCTTCAAATTCACGGAATATCTCACGCGGGCTTTTGCCAATGATATTGGCGAGCACATTCAACCGCCCGCGATGCGCCATCGCCATCACAATTTCATCAATGTCCTGCTCGGCAGCCTTTTCTATGGCTAAGTCGAGTAGGGGCACCAGACTTTCCGCGCCTTTTAAGGAGAAGCTTTTGGCGTTGACATACTTCCTGCGAATGAACTCCTCGAAAGTGACGGCATCAGTTAAGCGAGTGAGGATGCGAATCTGCTCTTCACGTCCCAGCTCGATGCGGTTTTGCGTCATCTCCATGCGCTCTTGCAGCCAGTTGCGCACTGTCAGGGCATCAATATGCATGAATTGCACGCCGATAAAGCGGCAGTAGGTGTTGTGCAGATGGCTAATGATGTCCCGCAGGGGCAAGGTGCCTTCACAATGGAGCGTCTCACACGAGAAATGGCGTTCCATGTCTTCGGCAGTAAAACCGTAGAAAGCGGGATTGAGTTCGGGCGGATGAGGACGCGGCAGACCTAACGGGTCGAGGCGGGCAATCATGTGGCCGCGCACGCGATAGGCGCGGATAAGCTGGTCAACGCGATCTTGTAGCGCAGTGGCTTTGTCAACCTCTTGCGCATCTACTTTGGCCCCGGTGCCGTTTGTGCTAACACCATTTGCAGTGGCGCTGCCATGACTGCCATTACGGTAAGCACTTCCATTGGTATGGGAAGCACCGTTGGTGTAGGTTGCGCCATTACTCCCAGCCGGGTTAAAAACGCTGCTGGGACGGAAGGAAGGGCCAAGATGGAATTCTTCCGCTTGCTCTCCGTTGCCGCTCCGTGTTGGTTGAGGCGATAAAGAGGCGAAATACTCACGCCATTCGTTAGGAACTGAGGCCGCATCACGCATATATTGTGCGTAAAGCTCCTCTACGAAGGCGAGGTTCAGACTGCCAGGCAGTTGACCTGTTTCACTCATAACAACAATTCACCCTCCTTGGGTGGCAGGACAACTTCTGCGACGATGTTGGAACACCGTTTCTGTCGCAAAAATCGCGCCTGAAAGTATATTAAAGCTTATGGGGTGTTATGTCAAAGTTAGCGCGGCAGACGCAGCGAAAAACGATGCCCCGGCTTAACTCCGACACGGTACAGCAAGGCTCCTCAATTTTAGAGTGCCATAAGCGAAATTTCTTAATAGAATTTGGTAATGACTACCATTATCAATTACTGTTTTCAGCGGGTTAGGTTCCTTAGCTGAAGCGATGGTGGCACTAATAAAGCGGCGTAATACGCGCTATCGCTGCTTAAATGGGCATTTAAAGGTAAAATTAGCCCCTTTTAGAAAATTAATCCCGTAAAATCGGGTGTAGAACTTGCACTTTAAGGCGGCATTGTGCATCCTATAACAAGTTTGTAGAATATTTCACAATTACCACCACAAACCTTTGGGGTTAGCTCTACAGCCCTAAAGATTAAGACTGATATTATGCGAGTGCGCTTCCACCAATACGCCTGGGGGCTTCTAATCTACAACTTGGCGGTTGTTGTCTGGGGAGCTTACGTCCGAGCCACCGGCTCCGGTGCCGGTTGTGGCAGCCATTGGCCCACCTGTGATGGTGGCGCTGTTACCCAATCAGGCTACGTCAAAACACTCGTCGAATTTAGCCATCGCGCTCAGGCTGGTGTGCTTTTAATCTCTATCTTCGGCCTGGCGTTCTGGGCCTGGCGAGCCTTCCCTAAGGGCCATCCGGCGCGATTAGGGGCGGCACTGTCCATCCTGTTTTGTTTTACGGAAGCCTTCCTGGGTGCTGCACTTGTCCTCTTTGGGTTAGTAGACAAAAACGACTCTATCTCGCGGGTCATTGTGATGTCCGCGCATCTCATTAACACCTTTATCCTCATCACGGTGCTGACATTAACGGCCTGGTGGGGTTCCGGGGGCAAGGCGATCCGCCTGCGCGGGCAGGGTGCCATCGCGTGGATGTTTGGCTTGGGCTTACTCAGCACCCTGCTGCTGGGTGTGACTGGGGCTATTAACGCTCTTGGCGATACTCTTTTCCCTTCGGGCACGCTGCTGGAAGGCATCCGCCAGGATTTCTCTCCCACAGCGCATTTTTTGTTGCGCCTGCGTGTGCTGCATCCTTTCTGCGCCGCTTCGGTCAGTCTTTACCTTATCTTGATAGCCGGGTTAGCCACACATTTGCGCCCTTCACCCCAGGTGCGTCAGTTTGCGCGTTGGACGGGCGTGATGTTCCTGGCGCAGATGGGCGTTGGCTTAGTAAACCTGATGCTGCAAGCGCCAGTAGCTATGCAATTGACGCATTTGCTGATGGGGGATACGGTATGGATTGTGCTCGTATTGCTGTCCGCTTCGGCCTTAGCGGTAGATGTGCCGCAAGTGGAAGCCATAAATGTTGGGGCGATGGCGAATTTACCCCTTGCAGCGGGTGCGGCAACCTGGAAAGATTACATTGCCCTCACTAAACCGCGTGTCATTAGCCTGCTGCTGTTTACCACCATAACAGCGATGGTTATCGCTGCTGGCGGTTGGCCGGGAACGGGGTTAGTGCTGGCCACTGGACTGGGATTGTACATGGCGGCAGGCGCGGCGAATGCCATTAACATGGTGCTCGAACAAGATTTAGATGCACGCATGAAGCGCACGGCCATTCGCCCTATCGTAGCGCAGAAAATCCCTGCCCCGAATGCCTTGCAGTTTGCCTTTGCGTTAGCGGTTGGTTCCTTTGCCCTGCTGTGGGCGGCGGCCAGTTTGATGTCGGCGTTAATGGCGTTGTCGGGCTTGGTCTTTTATGTTGTGATTTACACCATGCTGCTCAAGCGCCGTACCTGGGGCAACATTGTGATTGGCGGGGCGGCTGGCGCATTTCCGCCCTTGGTCGGGTGGGCAGCCGTCAATCCACACCTGGGGCCATTAGCCTTATGTTTGTTCGGCATTATTTTTGTGTGGACTCCGGTGCATTTCTGGGCGCTGGCGCTTTTGATAAAAGAAGATTATGCCGAGGCGGGCGTGCCGATGTTGCCCGTAGTGCATGGCGACCATGCCACAGTGGTGCAAATTGCGTTTTATGCCGTGCTGACGGCGCTGATCTCGATTGCACCGTGGCTGATGCATGATCCTATCAGTCATGCCCGCTCGGTAGGCGGGTTGTATCTGGGGGTCGCCGTGCTGCTCAATGGCGTTTTGTTGTGGCGCAGTGTACAGCTTTACCAGCGGCCAGAAAAACGCCAGGCCAGTTCATTATTTCATTATTCAATGCTGTATTTAGCCTTGCTGTTCCTGGCAATGGCGATAGATCGTACGCAGTTGATATAATCAGACGAAATGTATTCCTTTGTGATGTATCAGAGCGAAATTGCTATGATACGCACGGTGAAAGGGTAAGCAATGGCTCAGGTATTCCATCCGAGCACAAACACGATTTCTAAGTTCAGTATCGTTGGCGGGCTGCTTGGCCTGACAGTGTTTTGCACTTTATGGTTTGGTTTCAACTTGACCTATGGTAACCGCCTTTATGTGCCTCTGGAGCAGCCAGTGCAGTTTAGCCATAAGCATCACGTCAAGGACGATGGTATAGATTGCCGCTACTGCCACACTTCAGTAGATAAGTCATCCTTTGCCAATATTCCGCCAACCGAAACGTGTATGACCTGCCACTCGCAGATTTGGTCGGATAGCCCTTTGTTAGAGCCAGTGCGGGAAAGCTGGCGCACCGGTCGCCCCATTGCCTGGACGCGTGTGCATGACCTGCCAGACTTCGTGTACTTCAACCACAGCATTCATGTGCAAAAGGGTGTCTCCTGTGTGAGTTGCCACGGCCAGGTGGATGAAATGCCGATTACCTGGCGAGCCAAGACCCTTACCATGTCGTGGTGTTTAGATTGTCACAAAGACCCGGCCAAAAACCTGCGCCCGCGCAGCGAAGTTTATAACTTGAGTTATGTGCCACCGGCCAATCAGCCAGAGTTGGGCGCGCAGTTAGTGAGAGAGTATCACGTTCTACCCAGACAGCAGTTGACCAACTGCTCCATCTGTCACCGCTAAAGCGGCAGTCAGCTTAGGCATAGTGACTACGGATATAAGATGCAAGAGAGAAAACATCAAACGAGCGAAGATCGGGGATCGAAGATGGAAGACCGCCGAGCGGGAACCGACGAAATACAACTGACAGTAAAGAACGGCAAAATCAGCCTGGACTCATTGATGGGTGGTGCTACCCAAGCCAGTGCCTCCGCAGGTGGGGCTTTGCATGTTCCGGCCAAGAAACCAGCTCAACCATCAGCGCCGGGTTCTTCCGGCTTCGTTCCGCTCACCTCGATTACCCATCGCCCCGCCTCCACCGTTAACTTTGACGCTATCCGCGAGCGTCTGGCGAAGATGCAGGGCAAGCAATACTGGCGCAGTATTGAAGAATTAGCCGATGCTCCGGCTTTTCAGGAATATGTGTCGCGCGAATTCCCGCGCCAGGCTCCAGCTTCGTGGCAGGCGTTAGATCGGCGCGATTTCCTGAAGTTGATGGGAGCCAGTCTCGCCCTGGCTGGCTTGGCTGGATGCGCTTATCAGCCAGCGGAACAGATCATTCCTTATGTGGAGCAGCCTGAACAGCTTATTCCCGGCAAACCACTTTTCTATGCCAGCGCGATGACACTTGGTGGTTATGCCCAGGGCATCCTGACCGAGAGCCAGATGGGGCGTCCGGTGAAGATCGAAGGCAACCCTGACCATCCTGCCGTGAAAGGTCGCACCGATGTCTGGATGCAGGCAACGCTTTATTCACTCTACGATCCCGACCGTTCACAAAACACTCTGGAGCAGGGCGTGGTTAGCACCTGGGATAGCTTCGTCGGGATGCTGACGGTGCCAGGCGATAACGGTAAGAGCTTTCTGGATACTCTGCACGCCACGGGGGGCGCTGGGTTGCGCATTCTAACCGAAACGGTGACTTCACCCACCCTCGCCGATCAACTGACCCGCTTGCTGGCAGCTTTCCCCGCAGCCAAGTGGCACCAGTATGAGCCTGTGAACTATGATGGTGCGCGGGCCGGATCACGCATGGCATTCGGGGTGGACGTTGATCCCATCTATCACTTCGATAAAGCCAAGCGCATTGTTTCGCTGGATTCTAACTTTCTGTTAGACCTGCCCGGCCATGTGCGCTATGCGGCGGACTACATCAGTGGCCGCAAGGTAAATAAGAGCAGCACCGAAGCCGATTTGAACCGGCTCTATGTGGTCGAAAGCACCACCACCATTACCGGCATGATGGCCGATCACCGCTTGCCCATGAAGGCCAGTCAAGTCGAAGGTTTTGCACGGGCGTTGGCCGGGCAACTGGGCGTGGCAGGCGTCAATGGGCAGACTATTCCAGCGGCGCAAAGCTGGCTGGCCCCTCTCGTGAAAGACTTGCAAGCCCATCATGGTGCTTGCCTGATTGTGCCCGGCGAATTCCAGCCACCAATTGTCCATGCCCTGGCTCACGCTATGAATCAGGCATTAGGAGCGGTGGGCACGACAGTAGATTATGTGACTCCGGTTGCCGCCCGGCCTGAAGAGCAGACGACCTCGTTGAGCAGTTTGATTAGTGACATCAAAGCGGGCACGGTTAAAACGCTCCTGATTCTGGGCGGCAACCCCGTGCATAATACTCCGGCAGATTTAAACTTGGGCGATGCTCTTGTCGGGGCTGGTGGTGACCCGAAGAAAAACCCAAATCGGCCTCTGACGATTCACTTAGGGACACATTACGACGAAACAGCGGCTTTGAGCGACTGGCATATTCCCGAAGCGCACACGCTTGAAGCCTGGGGCGATGCCCGTGCCTATGATGGCACCGTCAGCATTATTCAACCCCTGGTGCGGCCACTGTATGAGGAAGTCCGTACCCCGTATGAGGTTCTCTCCGCGTTCCTGGGTGAAGGCAGCCGTCCCAGCTACGACATTGTGCGCGGTTACTGGGAGAGCAGGCATTCGCCCGCTCCAGCCAATGCGCCTTTAGCGGCGCAGCAAGCCGCCGCCAGTGCCTTCGATAAATACTGGCAGAAAGTGCTGCACGATGGCGTTATGCCTAACACCGCAGCACGTCCTGCGACCGTTACTGTAAAGGCCAATTTTGCGGCAGCAGCGGCTCCAGTGCCCGCCGCAGACAATGGTTGGGAAGTTGTCTTTCGGCCCGATCATGGCGTGTGGGATGGACGCTATGCCAATAATGGCTGGCTCCAAGAATTGCCCCGGCCTTTGACCAATGTCAGTTGGGATGGTGTGGCTATCATTAGCCCGGCCTCGGCGGAGCAAATTGGTGTCGCTAATGAACACTTAATTGAGGTAGCGCACAACGGTAAAAAAGTGAGTGCCCCAGTTTGGATTATGCCGGGGCAGCCGGATGGTTCCGTCACCTTACAGCTCGGCTTCGGACGCACGCGCGCTGGTAAGATTGGCACGGATACCGGATCATATAACGCTTACCAGGTTCGCACCTCTAAAGCCCCTTGGTTCGATGCGATTGATAAGCCCGCGACCACAGGAGAGCGTTACTGGTTAGCCACGACGCAGCACCACCATGCCATTGACACTGGCACACCCAAAGAACTGGATAACACGTATGAACGTGGTTTGATTCAGCACACGACCATTACAGAATTTATGAAGGGTCACTATGGTGCTGAAGAGGGAGAAGAAGAGAAGAATCCGAACTTGTTCCCCAACGAATGGCCATCAGATACGCAGAATCCGGCTCCTGGTGAGCATATTGAACCCAAGCATGAAGGCCCGAATGCCCGACTTCCCATAACCAGCGCGCAGGTTGGCGGCAAGGATGTGCGTGGCAACAATGAACACTCTCTCGCTAAGTATCCAGAGCAAGTTCCTCTTTATGGCGAATATCAGTGGGGCATGGCGATTGATATTCATTCCTGCATTGGCTGCAACGCGTGTATCTTAGGTTGCCAATCTGAGAACAATATTCCGGTCGTGGGTAAGACTGAGGTGGCGCGTGGGCGCGAAATGCACTGGCTGCGCGTTGATACTTATTATCAAGGCAGTCTGGAGAACCCAGCCACTTATTTCCAACCGCGACCCTGTATGCACTGCGAAAAAGCACCCTGCGAATTGGTCTGCCCGGTGGAAGCGACCTCACACAGCGCCGAAGGCATTAATGAGCAGACGTATAATCGCTGCATTGGCACGAAATATTGCTCCAATAACTGCCCCTATAAGGTGCGCCGCTTTAACTTCTTGCAGTATTCGGATCAGGAAACGCCGCAAATTAAGTTAATGAAGAACCCGGACGTGACGGTGCGTAGTCGTGGCGTAATGGAGAAATGCACCTATTGCATTCAGCGGGTCAGTGAAGCGCGCATCCAGGCGGAAAAGGAAGAACGCCCGATTCGGGATGGCGAAATCGTAACTGCCTGCGCTCAAGCGTGTCCCACCGATGCCATTGTCTTTGGTAACATCAACGACCCAAATAGTCGAGTTTCCAAGCTTAAAGTGCAGCCGCATAACTATGGTATGTTGACTGAATTGAACACAAAGCCCCGCACGACTTATTTAGCGCGGGTCTTTAATCCGAACCCGGATATTCCGTCTGAAGGGGCCAAAGAGCACAAGGGTGCTGAAACTGCTGCGCCAGCCTCATCACAAAACTTAGATGCACGTCGGAAGGAGATTGGCTAATGGCCAAGAAAGCTCGAGCGATTAACGCCTCGGCCCAGGCTGCCAGCGCCGGAACGCTCACCGCACCCGGTGGCACGGGCATCGTGCCTGCGCCCGGTCACGCCGCGCCACCAGTGCCAGTGGGCGATGAAGAAACCTTTGCTATTATAGAGCCGGGGCATACCTATGGCTCGATCTCACAAAAGATCAGCGAAATCATCTTGCATGGTAACCTGTGGACGGGTTGGCTGGTCGGCCTGGCGATGACGGTCAGCCTGTTGCTGTTGATGCTGACGGCCTTGTCAATGGTAATCTTACAGGGCGTGGGAATGTGGGGTATCAACATTCCCGTTGGCTGGGGCTTCGACATTATCAGCTTCGTCTGGTGGATTGGTATCGGTCACGCCGGAACCCTGATTTCCGCTATCTTATTGCTGTTTCACCAGAACTGGCGCACCTCTATCAACCGCTTTGCCGAAGCGATGACGATCTTTGCTGTGATGTGTGCGGGTATGTACCCGCTCTTGCACTTGGGCCGCCACCAGTATGCGTACTGGATGTTCCCGGTGCCCAACACGATGCAGCTCTGGCCCCAGTTTCGCAGTCCGCTGATCTGGGACGTGTTCGCGGTGTCCACGTACTTCACCGTCTCCGCGACCTTCTGGTATGTGGGCTTGATTCCAGACCTGGCGACTTTGCGTGACCGGGCCACCAATCGTTTTGCCAAGATCATTTATGGCGTGTTTGCCCTGGGGTGGCGTGGTTCAGCCAAACACTGGCATCGTTACACAGCCATCTACTTATTACTGGCAGCGATTTCAACCCCCCTCGTGCTTTCGGTGCATAGTGTTATCAGCTTTGACTTCTCGGTGGGTATCGTTCCGGGTTGGCACTCCACGATTTTCCCGCCTTACTTCGTGGCGGGTGCTATCTTTGCTGGCTTTGCATTTGTGCTGATTCTGGCTATTCCTATGCGCGCCCTTTGTAATCTGCGCGATGTGATTACAATGAAGCACTTGGAGAACTGCGGCAAGGTCATGTTGGCCACTGGTATGGTCGTGTTCTATGGTTATTTGATGGAATTGTTCATGGGCTATTTTAGCCGCAACACTTATGAACAATACATGACCACTAACCGTATGGTAGGGCCTTATGGCCCCTCCTATTGGGCGCTGTTCTTCTGTAATGGCTTCGCGCCACAAATTTTGTGGTTCCGCAAGATGCGCACCAATATTCCGTGCCTGTTCATTGTGTCACTTATTGTCAGTGTGGGCATGTTCCTGGAGCGGTTTGTCATTATCGTGGTCAGCTTACACCGCGACTACCTGCCCGCTGCGTGGGGCATGTATTATCCCACCTTCTGGGACTGGGCGCAGTTTATTGGCTCGATAGGCTTGTTTAGCACTCTGTTCCTACTCTTCGTGCGGGTCCTGCCCTCCATCTCGATGGCTGAGGTTCGTGAATTAGTGCATCATGAAGGGCATACGGCGGGAGCTGGCGAAGTGGCCTATGAAGAGGCGGAAACCAGCGGAGATGGTCAAACGACAGGGTCTAATTTAAAGCCAAGACCAGCCCAGGCGTAAGGGTCAATAATTCTGATTGCAATTTAGAGGCAAGCGAGTGAAAAGATAATGGAAACTAACAAGCAATCACCACTGTACGGCATTCTGGCGGAGTTCGAGACGCCGGAGCAACTGCTGGATGCGGCGGCCCAGGCGCGTGATGCCGGTTATAAACAAATGGATGCTTATGCGCCGTTTCCCGTTGAGGGTATGTCAGAAGCTTTGGGCTTTCGAGACAAGCGAGTGCCTCTGCTGACTCTGATTGGAGGCTTCTGCGGCGGTATCGGTGGGTTTACCCTGCTGTGGTGGTGTACGACCATCGCTTATCCGATTAATATTGCAGGACGGCCCCTTTTTGGCTGGCCGCACTTCATTGCCATTACCTTTGAATGCACGGTACTCATCTCGGCCCTTACTGGTACTCTTAGCATGTTGATCCTCAATGGCTTACCCATGCCCTATCATCCAGTCTTTAACGTGCCCGCCTTTGCACGGGCTTCGTCTGACCGCTTCTTTCTATGCATAGAAGAAAAAGACGCTAAATTCAACCGCGAAGAAACTATGAAGTTTTTGCAGGGGTTGTCCCCCCTCGGAGTTTCGGAAGTCGAGCGTTAAGAGAATCATGATTCGATTATTTTCAAGACGGATCATCAGTAGTTGTGCCCTCACCACCTTGCTGCTGGTCAGCGGTTGCACGCGAGATTGGCATTCGCAGCCAGTCTCGATGTGGAATGAATCGCGTTATAAGCCTTTGGAGCCGGAACCGTTTATGCCCAATGGTTCGTCGTCGCAGCCGCTCGTGCCGGGCACGGTGGCGCGTGGCGAATTGCGTACCAGTGACGTGATGTACACCGGACGCATGAATGGTCGGCTGGTGAATACATTTCCCTTCGCTATGACGGAGAAGGATTTAGCGCGGGGGCAGGAACGGTTCGATATTTATTGCTCTCCTTGCCATAGTAAGGCGGGCGATGGGCAGGGTATGATCGTCAAGCGGGGTTTTTCACCACCGCCCGACTATCACATCCCACGCTTGATGAATGCCCCGGTGGGTCACTTCTACGATGTGATAACCAACGGCTATGGTGTGATGTATAGCTATGCTTCCCGGGTCTCCCCGGAAGACCGCTGGCGTATTGCCGCCTACATTCGAGTGTTGCAACACACTACCAAGGCGGCTCCGGTGCAAGTCACAGCGCAGGGCACCCTGGGGACAGGCGGGGCTTCGCCGAATGGTACTCAGGCTGGGAATAACCCGACGGATACGGCAGGTAAAACTGGATACGGTCAAAGTGCCGGTGTTTCTTATGGGTCGCCGTCCGTTCAGCAACCAAGGAATGGCAAATTGCCTTCTCATCTAGCGCCGCAATCGCCTGTCGTATCGCAGCCCAATTCAGCGCCGCCAGTATCGGTGCGGCCTTAGGAGACACAGCGCAAGCTAGCAGCGAAATTTCGAGACTATCGGTTATGAATACAGACCAGTTCGATTTAACTACACTCAATACGTCCCAGATGGCACCGCAGATTGCCAAACTACGCAGCACGGGTACCATCATCGCCGTCGTCGGTCTGGTGCTCACCGGGCTTAGCGTGGCGATGGGAGCTTCGGCTCAGGGTTTTTGGTCGCGTTTCTGGGCCTCCTACTTGATGTCCTATGTGTTCTGGTTGGGCATTACAGTTGGCTCTCTCGCGCTGCTCCTGGTGCATAATGTAGTTGGTGGCGGCTGGGGCTTTGTCCTCCGCCGTTTCCTGGAAGCGGCCTCACGCCTATTGCCGGTGATGGCTGTGCTTTACATCCCGATTATCATTGGCTATCCACAAATATATGCCTGGGCGCGGCCTGATGAAGTGGCCCATGACAAGGTTTTGCAAGGGCAGACCTGGTGGATGACGCCAGCCTTTGTCATTGCTCGTGTAGTCATCATGTTCGCCAGTTGGATCGCTATATCTACCATTATCAACAGCCGGTATGCGAAGTTAGATGAGAAAGACGATCCTGAAATCACCAGTTGGCTGAGTGTGTTTAGCGCGCCTTGCATCGTGTGGTACGTTATAACCGTTACAGTCTTGTCAATTGACTGGGTGATGACCCTCACGCCACACTGGGTTTCTTCAATCATTGGCTTCCTTTATGTCGTGGGTCAGGGTCTCTCCACCTGGGCGCTGATGGCGATTCTGGCGACTGAGGTGACTAAAGGCGAGGGTGTCGGGGAGCGGATACCCGACCGCTACTTCCGCGACATTGGCAACTTTACGCTCGCCTTTACTTTGCTGTGGGCTTATATGTCGTTCTCGCAGTATGTCATTACTTATTCGGGCAACACGGCTGAGGAAGCCACCTGGTATGTAGAACGGTCGCATAATGGCTGGCCCATTATTGGATTTGGTCTTATAGCCTTCCACTTTTTTGCGCCGTTCTTTACGTTGATGTCGAGTACGGTGAAGGTGCGCCTGCGGAATCTGGCTAAGCTGGGGGCGTTTATTATCTTCATGCGCTTTGTAGACTTGTTCTGGTGGACAGCGCCGCATTTCAGGCCGGGGCTGACAATTAGTCCGATGGATATTGGCTTGCCGCTGGCAATGGGTGGCCTGTGGCTGGTGTTGTGGACGATGCAACTGAAAGATAAAACCCTGGTAGCCAAGTATGACCCACGCTTCCGCCTGTACTGGCCGCCGCATGGCCATCATGGTCACGCGGAGGCTGTCGGGCACGGCGGGCATGAAGTTCCCGCTCTGGCTGGGGCACAAGCCGCTGCCGCGCATGGGAGAGGTGATTAATCATGGCGAACAAGGGTGAATCCGGCCAACCTCTTGAGCAGCATCATGATGAGATTCAGGTCGAGCGCACCACACCGCAGGGGACGCAGGAGCATGGTGTACTCAACGGTCATGAAAATCGGGATGTAGACCTGGGTAACTTAGGCAAATGGTTCGGGGGCTTGGCCGTAGGCACCGCATTGACATTTGTGGCGATGTGGCTGATGTTCTCGGTGATGGCGAATATCGCCGCGTCCAGAGATTTGCTGCCCAGCCCTTTGTTTAATACGCATGTGATGCCGCCCAAAAACCAGCCTCGCCTGTTCCCCAATCCCGACCAGAAACCGGGCGATCCGCATCTGCCGTGGGAAGTGGGGCAGGCCGAACGATTGGCCGAGAATAAGCAAATGGAAGCCGCGGGTCTGGCGAAGCTCGACCAGCCAACGCAGGGTGTCACCATGACTGTGCCCAGCAACGATATGAGCTATATCGCGGCGGAGCAGCCAAAAGCCGGTGCTGCTTCCAGCGGAGAGGCAACAGCAGGAGCCACTCTGGATCAGATGCCCTCTGAAGCCAGTGGCGGGACGTTGTTAGAAGGACGACAGAAGTAATGTTGTCGTTGTGAAGCAAATGGTTGGGCCGTTCTAAAGGCGGGTTGTTTATGATGGGGATGTATAAAAAACTGGCAGGAGCGAAGGATCAAAGACGAGGTGGGAGCATAGCCATAACAAGGGCACGCCATGACTGTGTGGCTATTCTCAATCCTCGATCCTCAATCTTTAGTCTGCTTATCCTCATCTTAATATCGAGCGTAGCACCGCTCTGGGCGCATGAGGCTCAGGATGATCTACCAGACGATATTATTAAGAAGATTGGTTTTGATCAGAAATTAGACCAGCAGGTGCCGTTAGACTTGAACTTTCGGGATGACACCGGCAAAGATGTGCGCTTTCAGCAATACTTCGGCAAGAAGCCAGTAATGGTCGTGCCGCTCTATTATAAATGTGGCATGTTATGCCCCGAAGAGATGAAACTGCTGATAGACAGCCTGAAAGAGTTAAAGTTTGATGTTGGTAAAGATTTTCAATTAGTCGTCTTGAGTATTGACCCGCGTGAGACACCAGCAGATGCGGCGAATACGAAGAAAGATTGGCTCAAGCAGTATGGCCGTGCCGGAACCGAAGCTGGCTGGCACTTGTTGACGGGACAACAGACCGCGATTGGAAGCTTGACGCAGGCGATTGGATTTCGGTATGCCTTTGACGCCAAGACAGGCCAGTATGCTCACCCGGATGGGGTGGTCATCCTGACCCCAGAGGGCAAGGTAGCCCGGTACTTTTATAGTTTGAACTATCCGTCACGCGATTTGCGGTTCGCCCTGGTGGAAGCCTCGAAAAATCAAATTGGCTCACCAGTAGATTATCTGTGGTTGCAGTGTTATCACTACAATCCAGTCACCGGGAAATATAGTATTGGCGTTTTGGCTCTCGTGCGTTTAGGGGCACTGCTCACGATGGTAGGTTTGGGCAGCTTGATTGGCGGCTTGTCATTGTGGAGCAAACGGCAGCAGGGTCAGGACGTACCATTGAAGCAAGATAAGATTCCGGGAGTCGTGGCGGAACTGAAGTAAAGGTTGAAGGACAGGTAAGGATTTAAGCATTCTATGTTTGGTTTACCCTTGTATCCAGAAGGAGCTTCGACGGCGGCACCGTGGGTGGATGCGGTCATGTATGCCTTGACCGCCATAACGGTCTTGTTCACCCTGCTGGTTATGTTTTTTGTGGTTTTCTTTGCCGTGCGCTACCGGCGCGGCCATAAGGTTAATCGCTCTAATCCGCCGTTAGAACATCTGACACTGGAATTGACCTGGACGATTATTCCCTTAATCATCTCCCTTGGTCTCTTCTTATTTGCTACCATTGTCTATTTTGGCAACATCCGCGTACCCGCGAGTGCCATGAATATTGATGTGGTGGGCAAGCAGTGGATGTGGAAACTCCAGCAGCCGAATGGTCGTTGGGAGATGAACGAGTTGCACATCCCAGTAGGTCGTCCCATTAAATTAACGATGATCTCCGAAGATGTTATCCATGATTTCTACGTGCCTGCCTTCCGCATCAAGCAGGATGTGCTGCCTGGACGTTATGTGCAGGAGTGGTTCCAGGCTACCAAAGCGGGGGACTACCACTTGTTCTGCGCGGAATATTGCGGCACAAACCATTCTACGATGACAGGATGGGTTCACGCGATGGAGCCAGCCGACTATGAGCGGTGGCTCAGCGAAGGCACAACCCGCAACTCTTCGGCGGCTCAAGGCGAAACACTTTTCCGCCAGTATGGATGCAGTGGCTGCCACGGTTTAAACTCTAGCGTGCGTGCTCCGATGCTGAACGGCATCTATGGCAAGCCAGTCGCTATTGAAGTGCCCGAAGATGGCAATAAGACCAAGGTCATTATCGCGGATGATCGTTATATTCACGATTCTATTATTCTGCCAGAAAAGGAAGTGGCAGCGGGTTTCAAGCCGATTATGCCGACCTTCAAGAATCGCTTGAGTGAAGCTGATGTGTTAAAGCTTATTGCTTATATCAAATCATTGAGCACCAGTAATGGCACCAGTAATGGAATGCCTGACCCGCAGCGCACAGGCAATGTGGGCGTGGAAGACATCCGCACCCGCGCTGGCTTTGTTCCGCCCAATATGGCGCATATTACCCGGAACGCGCAGCGTAACTCGTCTGCGAGTGGAACCTATACCGATGAGCAACTGAATGGTGGCACCGCAGGCCCGGCCAATGGCACCTCTGCTAACCCGGTTAGTACTGCGGGTGATAAGGGGACGCTAACTGGCCGTGACAGCGCCGGTGTCTCGACAGGTGGGGCAGGGCAAACCCCGGCCACCAATAGTCCCAATAATCGTGCGATGAATGAAAGGACAGGACGATGAGTAGTATCACGCCCGATGGGCGTCTCTGGGAGGAGCACTCGCTGGTTGATCCCGTACACCGGGAATCGCAAGCGATTGGGCCAATTCCAGAATCACAATTGCCTGATAATTATCTCACCAACGGCCTGGGCTGGAAATCGTGGTTGTTTACGCTCGACCATAAGCGCATCGCCATTTTGTACATGATTTCCGTTTCAATGGCCTTTATGGTTGGTGGCATTGCAGCGGCTCTGGTGCGCTTCAACTTAATGACGCCTAACAGCGAATTGCTGCGCCCCCAGACCTATAACAAGATGTTCTCGGCGCATGGCATCGTCATGGTGTTCTTCTTTCTGGTGCCAGTGATTCCAGCCACGTTGGGTAACTTCCTGGTACCACTCATGATCGGGGCCAAAGACCTGGCGTTCCCCAAGATCAACTTGTTGAGTTGGTATCTTTATATGATCGGCCTGATCATTGGGCTGCTAGCACTCAGCTTTGGCGGGGTGGATACGGGTTGGACTTTTTATGCCCCACTGAGCACGCAGTATGCCTATGGGAATGTGGCGTTGGTTCTGGTGGGAGCGTTCATTGCTGGGTTCTCCTCAATTCTCACCGGGCTTAACTTTGTCATCACTGTCCATAAGATGCGCGCCCCCGGTTTAACCTGGTTCCGTCTGCCGCTTTTTATCTGGTCTATGTATGCTACCAGCCTGATTATCATGCTGGCCACGCCTGTCTTAGCCATCACGCTCTTGCTATTATTGATGGAGCGCCTGTTCCACATTGGTATCTTTGATCCGAAACTGGGCGGCGACCCGGTCTTATTACAGCACTTGTTCTGGTTCTACTCGCATCCGGCGGTTTATATCATGGTGCTGCCTGGGTTCGCGGTCATCAGCGAACTGATAACGTGCTTTGCCCGCAAACCCATTTTTGGTTATAAGTTCGTGGCGTTTTCCAGCATTGCGATTGCGGTTATCAGTTTCTTCGTATGGGGCCACCATCTCTTCGTCGCCGGGCAATCGGCTTATGCCGGTATTGTGTTCTCGGTATTAAGCTTCCTGGTGGCGATTCCTTCGGCCATCAAGGTGTTTAACTGGACAGCCACCCTTTATAAAGGCTCCATTCGCCTCGACACGCCAATGGTCTATGCTCTGGGCTTTATCGTCTTATTCACCATTGGCGGCTTAACCGGACTCTATCTGGCGTCGCTTTCTGCCGATGTGCATCTTTCTGATACCTACTTTGTGATCGCGCACTTTCACTATGTGATGGTGGGCGGCACTGTTTCAGCTTACTTAGGTGGAGTGCATTACTGGTGGCCGAAAATCACCGGGCGCATGTATCCCGAAGGCTGGGGTCGCACGGCAGCCGTGTTGCTCAACCTGGGCTTCCATCTGACTTTCATGCCGCAGTTTATTCTGGGCGTGAATGGAATGCCGCGCCGCTATGCTACCTACGCCCCAGAGTTTCAGCCGCTGAACATTATGTCCACCGCAGGCGCGACGGTGCTGGCCCTTGGCTATTTGCTGCCATTCTGTTACCTCCTTTGGTCGCTCAAATATGGCGCAGTGGCTGGCCCCAATCCGTGGCGTGCTACCGGGCTGGAATGGCAAACGACCTCGCCGCCGCCAACCTTTAACTTTGACAAGGTGCCCATCGTCACCATTGGCCCTTATGCTTATAACCCGGAAGATGACGAGCGTCTCTATGAAGAGGAGCAACGCAATGGTCATCATCCCCTGGATGGCGGGGCCTTAGTCCAAGCCAGGACAACAACCAAAGAAGCTGTTGCCGGAGGTGAGAGCGTTGGATAGTCCCGCAATGGCACCTACATTGGAGCCTGGACATATAGTGGAACACGCACACGGCGCGGATCATGACCACGCACATGATCATGACCTATTGCATCATTATTTTGATGACTTAGAGCAGCAGCGCGAAGCCCATAGCCTGGGCATGTGGTCGTTCCTGGTGACCGAAGTCATGATGTTCGGTGGCCTGTTCTTCTCTTATACGCTCTACCGAGGCATGTTTCATTCGGCCTGGGTGGAAGGCAGCCGCTTCCTGAATATTGTCCTGGGAACAGCTAACACATTTGTCCTACTCTTTAGCAGCTTGACGATGGTGATGGCCGTGCATTCGGCCCAAACGCGCAAGCGGCAAGCCCTGGTTGGTTGGCTGCTGGCTACCATGTTGCTAGGTACCGCATTCTTGGGTATCAAGGCTGTCGAATGGACGAATGACTATAAAGAAGGGTTAGTTCCCGTCCTTAGCTGGCACCCCGAAGAGTGGCATTTTCATGGCGAACCGGAATCTTCAGCCGCCATGTCACCGGGCGAGACACCGACCGCTTCCCATGTAGGTGAGGCGCATGGGCAAGCCCCGGATGAGACTCGGAGTGGCGTCTCGGCTGATGTAAGTCGTGAAATGGCGGCTCAACCGGGTCAGGGTGAAGTTGGACAAAATGAAGCGCAGCAAGATGTGCGGCACGCGCCAGTTAATCAGGTCATGCTGTACTTCTTCTTATATTTTTGCATGACGGGCCTTCATGCCATCCACATGATAATTGGTCTGGGTGTGGTGGGCACTCTTACCTGGATGGCCTCGAAAGGCCGCTTTACCAGTGGCAACGACCAGCCCGTGGAAATTGTAGGACTCTACTGGCACTTCGTTGACATTGTGTGGGTTTTTCTCTTTCCCTTACTCTATTTAATTGGTGGATTCCACCCCGGAGGACATTAAATGGCACAAGGCGTACCCGTTACTGAAATTAATGAAGAAATAGCCCACGACGTTCATGGCGGCAGGCATATCGTTCCCGTTTCCGTCTATCTCAAGGTGTTTACGGCCTTAATGGTTTTACTGGTCATTACGCTCGCCGCCGCCGCTATAGACATGTCCAAGCCACCTTTTAATATGCCGTCGCTTAATATCATCATCGCCATGACGATTGCTGTCGCCAAGGCCGTGCTGATCGTGCTGTACTTCATGGAAGTGCGCTATAGCAGCCGCATCACTTGGCTTTTCTCCATAGCGGGCTTTGCCTGGCTTTCGATTATGTTCGCCTTTATCTTTAGCGATTATGTGTCGCGTGGTTGGTTGCCCCAGGCACCTCGATAAACTGTTGTGGTTAAGCAAAAGCGGCCCTGGTAAATCCAGGGCCGCTTTTTTGGCCCTCACTCCGCCCACACACTGATATGAAACTATCCAATTGTCATTTTAAGCGTGCCCTGCACATCATCGTTTTTGCATTTTTCATAAGCTGCACCGGATTTCACCCGGCATCTTGCACAGCGCAGGTCGCCCTCGACTCAAAGCCTGTTGAAGTCACTCTGCCCAGTGCCCTGCCCAGTGGCGATCCCATCAATGACCAAATTTATTTTCGATTTTATCCCCCACCAGTAGCGGCAGGTCATCCTGTGCCAGCAGTGGTGCTATTGCATTACTTAGGGGCCAGTAATACTCAGGGCTTCGATGATTATGCACGTTATCTGGGTCAGCGTGGAATAGCGGCAGCAGTCGTGACACTGCCCTATCACATGCAGCGGTTACGGCGCACGGATACGCCGCTGCCTTACTTTTTTGGTAATAGCATTGATATCGTGGTTCATGCTTATGCTCAGGGCGTTTCCGATGTCAGAACTGTGGTAACGTGGCTAACCCAGCAACCGACTGTTGATCCTCATCGCCTTGCCGCTGTGGGCATCAGCCTGGGGGCAATCATGGTTCATTTAGCAATGGGCCAGGATGAGCGTATCAATGCCGGAGTAGCCCTGTTGGGTGGCGGCGATTTCCCAGACATCTATCGGCGGAGCGCGATTGGAAGGTTGTTTCGCACCCATCCGGTGAAGAACCTGACCCCAGAGATGAAAGCGAGGCTAAGCGTGGTTGACCCGATAACTTATGCCAATCGTAATCGGCCTCGGCGGGTATTGATGGTGCAGGCAGCACGCGATTCCTTTATTCCACCCCGCGATTCCGAGAAGCTATGGAAGGCTTTGGGCCAACCGCCCATTCAATGGCTCGACATCAACCACATGGGCATTGCTCTGGCCGCTAGTTCAGCCATGCCCGCTGCCACGACTTATTTATTGGGCGTCTGGAATGGCAGTGACCTTGAAGGTCGTCACGTCCCTGCTATCCATGCGCCAACTATTAAAGCCGGAATGCTGATTGGTTTAGACTCGATTGTAAGTCCTGCCGTCACCTGGCAGGCTTTCTCTCTGGGTCGCCGTCCCGATCACATGTCACTGTTTCATGCTGACCTGGGCTGGAGTGGGCGCGGCCCCTTTGTGGGTCTCGCCGCAACCGCTCATCAGTTTGTTGATATTGGTTTGGGGCATCGGTTACGGGGCAACGGCTTTCGCCCTTACACTTCACTGCACATCGTTTTTTAGGAAGTGCAATCTTGGGAGTGAGCGATGACGTTTCAACCTAACCCCGGCCCTCCCCGCAACGGACAGGGGGGCGATATTCCTACTCCGTTGTTGTGGCCCTTACAAGGACGAGACCGCACTGGCTCTGAGCTTGTACCAGACCATTAATTTTTAATCTTTTGGCCAAGCGTTGGAGGGCACCGAATTAGCCTTGCTCAAAGACCCTAAATATAACCATCCGTTTTTCTGGACACCATTCAACCTGATGGGTGATTGGCGTTAGCTCAAATCAACGAATCTGGTGGTCTATTCTGCTTAGTGTCATTCTGATTTATACTTGAAGCACACCGTTCTTGTGATGCGCTTTGCAAAACACTTAACAGCTTGCTGAAATTCTGGAAGTGAGGGGATCAGATGCCAAAGAAAATCTTAGCCGCCGATGATGATAAGACTATTTTACGCCTGGTAAAAATGCACCTGGAAAAACAGGGCCATATCGTGACTACGGCCAACAACGGAAAAGAAGCTCTTCAGCGACTACCAACTGACCGGCCTGACCTCTTAGTTCTCGATGTCGAGATGCCAGAGATGACTGGCCTGGAACTGCTGGCCAAACTGCGCGAGAATCCGGCGACAGCCAATTTGCCGGTTATCATGTTAACCGGACGCAACGCTGACACTGATGTTTATGAGGGTTGGCAGGCCGGGGCTAATGTTTACCTGACCAAGCCCTTTAGACCCGAAGAGTTAATCAAGGTCGTGCAGCAAACCTTGCAGGAAACCGATATGCCCATCCCCGTGCCAGCGAAGCCCGATCCAACGAAGTCCGCGCCTGCTGTGCCAAAATCTGCTGCGCCTGTAGCCAAAGCCGACGAAGCCACCACCGCGCCGCCTCAATCGAGTGGTCAAGGCAAATCCTGGAAGTGGTGGCAGAAGGACAAGAAGGAATAAGCGCGGCTAAATAATAAGCTCACCCTTAATGGATTGTCCCATCGCTTCAAAGTTTGCAATTCGTTCAACGGAAATTTCTTCCGCCTGGCGGCTGCGCCACTGATTATTAGAATAGAAACTGATAAACCAAGCTGCTTGGTCTCGCTTGGTATGAGCATAAACCATGAGGCTGCCTCTTTGGGTGCGAGCAGTATCGGAGCAGTACCACACATACAGCACTGATGGCTTGCGGCGACGGATTTCTCGTCGTAGGTTCTGGCTGCTCTCCTGATAGATATGGAGTCGCGCTGCCCAATCAAACCTTTCATAATCTTGTGTTGATGGTCGCCATGCATAACATTTTTGTGACTGGACGCGATGGGGATGAAAAGGCGGAAGAGTTAATGGGTGCTTCCACACTCCCACTGCTCCTAATCTCTTTCCAGAAAATCCTAACCACTTGTGATCAAACCATCCCTTGATCTTGACCACATAAACCCCACCGGGTTGGTACGCGGTGGCAGCGCCGTTAATGATGTTCTGTACGGCCTCAATATAATGAGTGCCATCATTCTCACAGGCAATAATTTCAATCATCACAATCTCACTTAGTAGGTGCAGCAATTTTCGAGAAAACCAGGGTGTTGCGCACTTCTCCTTCAGGCGTGAGGCTATCGTGGCGCAGTTCGCCTTCGAGTTGATAGCCTGCTCGTTCTGCGACGCTGCGACTGCGGGTATTGCGCGAATCGCAGCGGATCATGATGCGTTGCGCGCCCATTGTTTCAAAGCCAAAGCGTGTGATGCCATGCACGGCTTCGGTAATGTAGCCTTGCCCCTGAAACTTCTTGCGGCACCAGTAGCCGATTTCAAAACTGGGAACGGCCCAGTCGCGCGGATGCAAGCCGCTGCCGCCAACAAAGATGTCAGTCCCTTTGAGGAAGATGTGCAGTGATAGATCGCTACGTGTTATGAACTTGGCGCAAGCCTGGCGACAGTGTTCCTCTGAGTCCTCCACGGTTGGCACAGGATGCACCCACGGCATCCACAATTGCAGGTCGTCCAGAGTTTCCAAAATGGCTGCGTTTACCTCTTTGCCACCACCGGGACGCGGGCTGCGAATGGTTAGTCGCTCCGTTTCAAAAGCATCCGGGAAATCCAGCAGTATAGGTGGGGTCATGACATGGCTCCTTTCATAATTTCCGGTGGCTACCGTAGAGACGCGATTTATCGCGTCTCTACGGTGCCGTTACAAAATGTCATGGATAATGTTACGGCTGCGCGGGTCAAGCTCACTGACTACGGGAATCTCGAAGCGATTGCCATCCACGTCAAGCAAGAGCAGATGATCGTCCGAGAGCCAGAGGGCGTTTTCTTGTAAATTTTGAGTGATAAATTCACGGTCACCACGACTGGTGGCGACGTGCCAGTAGGTCGCGCCAAATTCTTGTTTGGCGCTCAGAATCTTATAGACAATTGCCGTGAGATAGCGATGATGCAACTCCTGGCGCACAGCGGCAAGAGATTCCGGTGCCAATACATTCGGGTCAGGCAGCATGGTGATCTCTTCGCCTTTGCTGTCCAGTAAAGTCAAATAGGTGTCTGGGCGCGAGAGGGGAGCGGCCCACGCAGGCTTGACGGTCAAATAAGACCGGTCGTCCTTAACCGTCAACCTTAAGCGGGCTTCTGGTTGGTAAAAAATCTTAATATCGGTAGGGTTCATGCTTGCTCCTTTCACGTTTAATAGTTATTGAGTTCAGTGGGCATGGGTAATTCAAGAGAGCGGATGGCCCACGGCAAGGCTACTTTTAATTGCATCAGTTGGAGCGGGCGCACGCGTGGTGCTTCGGGAATCGGAGGTAATCCCGTTTGTGACGCCCAGTAGCCGCTCAGCTTCGCTGCATAGCTGGTGGCACCCGATGGTAAAATCGTTTCGGGAGTCGGGCCACCTTCCGCGTGCAGACTGGGTAGCCACCCAGCGACATCCATGATTGGGTTTCCAATACGTGCCCAGTTCCAGTCCACCAGTAAAGCTTTTCCATCGAGTAAGCAGAGGTTATCACTGCGCACATCCATGTGAACAATTGAGTCACCCTCCAATACTGTGGCATCGGCAGCAGCTATCAAAGTGCTTAAATGCTTGTCCAACCAACAGGGTGAACAGAGTCCCAAACTTAAGAATGGCCCTGGCTCCGCAGCTACATTATTCCATCCAGGCCAAGTGGCCAATGCTACTTCCATGAGCGGCAGTGTCTCGCGTAACACACCGGATACCGGAATAGCTGCTAACTCATTAAGTGCCTGACGCACGACATGAATAGATGCCGGTGTCCACGGTGGTGGCCAATGGGCTTGAGATAAATCTTCAATGATGAGCAAGGGCCACTCGCCGTTATCACACCACCCCAGCAACTGCGGCATCAAAGAACCAGTTAGGTGCGAATACATAAAATACTCGCGCCGCAACCAGCCCGCAGTGCGCTCATCTACGGCGGCTTTGACAAAAGCCGTTTGACCGCTGCTCAGGCAAACGACCCAACGCTGGTTAGCCGTGCAGCCGCTCTCGGAAGCTGATGTCCAGCGAACGGGGCGGTTGCCTAATGCAGAGGTTATGCGGCTTGCAATTGATGGCTCCATGATTTTCTCGTAGTGGTTATTGCGCACTCATTAAATCGCGTGTTCATTGACAATCTGGTTGATTTCACTTTGCGTTTTGACCAGCTTATAAAACTCGCCTTCTTTCTCCATCAACTCAGCATGTGTGCCAGTCTCGACAATCTCACCCTTTTCAAGCACAACTAACCGTGTCGCATTGCGCAAAGTCGCCAGTCGGTGGGCGATAGCGAAGGTGGTGCGGCCCGCTACCAAGCGGCTGAGAGCTTCTTGCATCTGCTTTTCGGTTTCCACGTCTACCGAGGAAGTCGCTTCATCAAGAATGAGAATCTTCGGGTCATGCAGAATGGCGCGAGCAATCGAGATGCGCTGGCGCTCGCCGCCCGAAAGCTTGGCCCCACGTTCGCCCGCCAGGGTGTCATAGCCATCTGGTTTGGACAAAATGAAATGGTGCGCGTTAGCAGCTTTGGCGGCGGTCATGATTTCTTCAAAGGTGGCATCCTGTTTACCGTAAGCGATGTTTTCGGCAATGGTGCCATTAAACAAGAATGGTTCTTGCAGCACGATACCCACCTGCCGTCGCATGTCCTGCAACGATAAGTCGCGGTAGTCTATGCCATCAATTTTGATGCTGCCTGCATCCGGCTCGTGAAAACGACAAAGCAGATTGATGGTCGTAGATTTACCCGCACCCGACTTACCGACTAAACCAATCATCTCACCGGGTTTGGCAGTGAAGGTCAAACCTTTAAGAATCGGATTTGATTTGTCGTAGCCAAAGCGCACATTCTCGAAGGTGACTTCACCAGTGATTTCTTTGTGCATCCCGGAATCATCATAGAGTTCCGATTCCGTATCAATGACTTCAAAGACGCGTTCAGCTCCGGCCATTGCCCGCGAGAACCAGTTGTTAATCGCCGCGAACCATTGCATCGGCCCGTAGAGCAATCCCAAATAAGCATGAACTTTCCAGAAATCCCCCAACGTCATCTGGTTGGAATAGACAAAGTAGCCGCCCACTGTCCAGTTAATGAGGGCACCTAAACTGGTAAAGAAGGACATCACGCCGAACACGCTATACCACAGCGAATCCACCTGAATACCAGCGTCACGTAGCTCTCGATTGCGCGTGATAAACCGCTCATTTTCGTGGTCTTCCTGAGCAAAGGCTTTCACGACTTTAATGCCGCTGAGAGTCTCATTAAGCCCCATGTGAAAACGTGCCCACTTCTGCCCCACGCGGTGCGAGAGTTGCGAGATGCGCTTCCAGGAAAAGCCACTCACCACGCCTACTAAGGGAATGGGCGCAAGGATGCAAAAAGCCAGCTTCCAATTGACAGCGAAGACAAAGCAGGCAATACCGATCAAGAGCAAGCCGTTCGTTACCATGTAAGGCACGCCTTCCACCAGGAAGCCCCAGACGCGGTCAGTATCCTGCGTCACCCGGCTGGTGATAGCACCTACCTGCTTTTTCTCGAAGTAACTAATCTGCAATCGCTCAATAGCGCGGAAGACACTGGCGCGTAAATCCGCCGCGATGTTAGCTGCCAAGAATGCCGTTAGGCGACCACTCATAATTTGCACCCCGATATTGATCGCCAGTGCGCCTAACCACAGGCTCATCAAGAGCCATAACCTGCCGAGGTTGCGATGTGGTGTCAGCACATGGTCTATGAGCGTGCCTTGAATATAGGGCGGCATCAGGTTGATAATGGTAGTCAGCATGGAGAGCGAAGCTAATAGCACGGCTTGCATCCGGTAGGGCTTCATATACTGCGCCACGCGCATCATCGTTTTGCCCGGTTGATACACGCCGGGCAGATGCCATCCTTTTCGGGTAAGAGTCGCTTGCAGTTGGGGCAACGCGTGCGCTCTTCCTTAAGATTGATGGAAAGTTCTTCACCCTTAGCTAACTGCTCAATGCCGCGTGCCGCCTCGGAGAATCGGGCTGCGACGTTAAGTGAATAAGTCACGACAGGCAACAGGTCACCGGTCTTAGTGGTGATCTCTAAACGGCCTCCACCCACTAAAGGCTCGTTGCGTGCCGATTTAATTTCTTCAATGGGAATCTGAAACGACACCACATCATCCCAATCAAGGACGCGCACGGATTCGGGCGTCACCTCAAGGATGCGCTGACCGTAATAACCATCCTCGTTGAAATCCGCTTCCAGCCGAATCAAGACATCGGGCGCGGATACCTGTTCTGGTGCCTTCGCCTGTTCTGATGATGGTTTTGCATTAGTGCCGTCTGAGGGCTTGCGTTTATGGCGGTCTCGTCTTTTACGTTGAGTTTGTAATTCGGGCATGAGTCCTCCTGGCGAGAAGATCGAATTGTGTTAATCGTGGTGCAGGTCGTTGCGTCGAGCAGGTTATGAATGGGAGCAGGTCGAGAAACAGGTCGGGAGCAAAGCAGTCAAACGCCAAAAAGCCACGGGCTTTGCTCCAGAGGATGCAGGTGGCCCGTGGCTTGGAGAAGTCAGTTTAGAACTCTAAGTGAGCGAGCCTCCCCAGGACGAGCGACATGCACCGGCAACGTTAGCAGAACCATTAAATTGCATGGTTGCTGGCGTTGCGTGGGTGAATTGGTTACCGATGGACTTAAGGTAAAGTTCCATATTCTTAAACAGTGGTTCGCACTTGGTCGCTGCTGCCTCGGAAAACTTGAACGTTATACCCTACTATAACGCCATTAACTGCCGCTGTCAACCGGCTTCACAAAGATTTAACGCAAACTCTCAACGTCTTGCCCGCGTTTAAGCATCGTGATAGAATAGGCAGCCTTGCTGCCCCCACTGCTTACAGGGTCGCTTTGCGCCGCATCTGAATGTCGGCGACAAAATCAAAGGGGTGCATCTGATGGGTTTCTTTAAATGACCGCCAATGATCGAAGACTTCGCCCTGCAATAGCACCGTGCGGAAGGGTGGTGTGGCTTCCACCAAGATGCCAATATCACTGGAAATCCAGATCGTGCCAGTTGTTTCACGTAAGGCTAACGTGAGGGGGTCATCGCCGACTTGCTCTTGAGCTTGGCGGATATGGTCGTCGGTGATGTGAAGTACAACCTGCTCGATGGTGAACGCCCCCTAATTGAACTTAGCTTATGCCATTGTTAAGAGAAGGTCAACTACTGCCAATGAAATCAGGCTGAACGATGGGAGACAGAGCTTGGGAGGAAACCAATCGAAGCCTATTGCCACTTGCGCTAGAGGAATTGTCAAAACTCTTGTCGGCCACTGGAGAGGGGTAGGCTTTCTCCAGCAATAAAAAGGCTGCCACTGAGACCGTCTGGCAGAGTAACGCTGCCCCGCAAATTGTCCCTATTTGCAGTGAGGTCAACTGTGATGTCACCATAAGGATGTACCATCTGCCCCCTGGCCTGCGTCAGATGTCCCAGTTGTGGCGTGATATGAACTGTTTCAAAGCCTATTGTGCCTGGACGAATCCCCAAGACTGAGGCGAAGTAATGATAGAGTGGATGTGCGCCCCAAGCGTGGCAATCAGAGCGGGTCGGCTCTGGCATCTCGACTGTGGTTTTAAGACCCTGCTCCTTGAGGCCAAACCATAATCCCATGCGTTCCGCGAAACAATCCATGCGCCCTATCAAACGGAAAGTCTCGAATAAATAATGGGTAAAGTAAATGGTAGTGCGAGCCAGGTCGGGAGCTTGGAGTAAGCCTTCTATGATACGTTTACGGACACCTGACTCTAACTTGCCGCCATGTGCCGTTTGCAGCAACGCCAGGCACTGGGCGTGTTCGCTATAGTGTTGATGTTGAGGATCATCGGCATAAAGTCCCCGCGCTTCATCCCAAAACGCGGCGTGCGTGACTTGCGCGGCTTTATCGGCTAATCTGCGCCAACGAGCAGCCATTTCGATTTCGCCCAGCCACTCTTCTAATTCGGCTGCCTGGCGCAACACCAGCACCCACTGCCAATTGACCAAAGCTGTAATCCCCGTGTCATTATCCGGCGGAAAGCCGCCCTTCCAACCGGGCACCCAGTCGGTGAAGTTGAAGTTGGGGCCGTGTGGAAAGGTGACTAACCCATCGGCATTGAGGAGCTTCCGAAACCCATCCAGCACATTACGCACTCCCAACATACGCTCCCGTATAAATTCTTGGTCGCCGCGCCAGAGGGCGTAGTCATGCACCATAGCGACCCACCAGAGGGAAAACGAGCGGGTAATCTGCGTCACGCGGGATGGATAACGCGATTGAGTCAGGCCGTTATTTAAGCGTGATGCATCGAACATCTGTAAGGCTTTTCGGGGCAAGCGGTCATCGTGGGTGATGGTGTAATTGGTCAGCACTTGCAATCGTGTATCGCCGATATACATAAGCTGCTCATAATAAGGGCAATCCATGTAGGTCTCATGGGAACAACATTGCAGGACGCGCACCGCCAGAGGAATCACATCCAGTAAACGCCCATCATTCGCCTCAAAGGAGCTTTCCATCTCGGTGGGGTAGCGTGTCTCGCGGAATTTGAGGCTTTCAAGGGTGAGCGGCTCATCAGCAGTTTCTACGACGACTTCGACATAGCGCCCGCACTGCCACCAGAGGGTTTCAAAACGTCGTTGCTGTCCGCCATCGGGTAGAAACGTGTCACCGATGCCATCTTTGAGCCACCAGATGGTGATGAAGTATTTGCCTTCAACTTCATCTCGATTGCCCTTCGTTTTGGCATCGGCTTCGTTGAAAAGTGACTCTTGCCAGTTGACGCGCACGAGGCTACCCGCGCCACCAGAAGTCACAACTTCCGGGTAGGCGCAATAATAATCTTCAAGGTCAAGTAATATACGGCGGTGCGTGTGCGGCGGAATCGTAAGTGCCGTCGCTTCATGAGTAAGCTGTTGCCAGGCGTCGGATTCGGCCTGTATGTTGTCACTGCTGCGGATAGGAATAGCGTGCGTTTCAGTTGAGGAAATATCCGACACCAGGCAGACGCGCCCGATGGGGTTAGCCTCATCTAACATCAAGGGCAGGGTGCCGGGCTTCATCAAATGCATGGGCGGATAATCGTTGTGGCGAGCGGGGTCAGCGCCTTCTTCCAACGGGATGACGGGCTGCCACCCCTCACCTTGCCCTAACTCAAAGTCCCAATTAAATTGGTCACCATGAATGATGAGATTATCACCCGTGCCCCAGGCTGCTACCGGAGGAATGAACTCATAACCGTCCAACTTCTTGACCTGCCAATTGGCCACCCCAGTGCCGATTAACTCCACAAATTCCAGTTCCTGGGGCGAAAGAATAAATCCTGGATAAACACTCATCTGCGCGAAGGGCGCTTTATCCCCCTGTGACCAGACACGCGCCACAACGATATGCTCTCCCTTTTGTAAGGAGAGATCATAGGTTTCAAAAAACCAGTTGGCGGCATCGCCACGCTCACTGCCGCGTCCAATACGCTGACCATCCAGAAACAATTCATAACGCTCATCGGCACTGACATGGACGCGAATAATAGCATCTTTATCTAATACGAAATGGCGCTTATAAGCCGTGACAAACGGCGGCTCCCCAACATCAGAGCAAGCGACCCACTTGCAGGGCCACAAAGCGTGGTTGTTCCATTCATTCCCCATATGGTTTTGGTTATAAGGATCGTTGGTGATAAAAACTCGCATGGTGATTGAAGATTAAATGAGGGCACCCACAAGGGGTGCCCTGAACGTGATGCAGTAGGGGCAGGAATGCCAGACCCTACCGCAAGAAAGCTTCCGGCAAGCCACCATCTACCGCGATGATTTGACCAGTTGTTTTGCACAAGCGATTGCTGAACAACAAGAAGAACGCTTCGGCTTGGTCGGCAGGTGTAATGGGAGATTTAGTGAGGGTGCGGTCAGCATAAAAACGAGAAAGCTTATGGCGCAATTCGTCAGTTGAATCGGCTTCGTCGTGGGCAATACCGTATTTAGTTAGCGAGGCGATGACACGCTCGCGGGGGAACATAGAACTGCCCTGCACTACAGTCGCAGGAGCCACGCCATTGACGCGCACAAGGGGTGCCAACTCCACGGCTAACTCCCGCACCAAATGATTAGCCGCCGCTTTGCTGGTGTCATAGGCTAACATGCCTTTCTTAGCGACCACCGCGTTGGCACTGGTGGTGAGCACTAAATTACCAGGTAGCCGTTGCTCCTGCCAGATTTTGTGAGCCTCATCCGCCACTAAATAGCTGCCCGTGACATTGATAGCAAAGGTAAGCGTCCATTTGTCATCGGGAATATGGCCGGTGGTGTCTGGTGGAACGGTAATGCCAGCGGTGACAGCAATAGCATCGAAGCCGCCATAGGCCAGAGCAACTTGGCTGAACATGGCACGGATGCTCTCTCGATTGGTGACATCACAACTGAGTCCCACCGCCTGGCCGCAACCGGAAATGCCGCTGCCTGCCACGCCAATGCCCATGCCAACTTTATCGGTTATTTCTTTGGCGACTGATTCGGCAGCTTCTTGATTTAAGTCCACGCAAACAACATGTGCGCCTTCTTGAACCACGCGATGCGCTACCTCGCGGCCAATGCCACTGCCTGCGCCAATGATGACAATGACCTGGCGAGCCAATTCTTTCTCGGCTGGCATTCGTTGCAGTTTGGCCTCTTCGAGCAGCCAGTATTCGATGTCAAAGGCTTCTTGTTGGGGAAGGGCGATGTATTCATCAATGGCCTGTGCCCCGCGCATGACTTCGATCGCACAATTATAAAATTCAGCCGTGACACGCGATTCGCTTTTATCTTTGCCCCAAGCAATCATGCCCAAACCTGGAATAAGAATTACTGTTGGGTTGGGGTCGCGCATGGCCGGAGAATCAGGATGCTTGTGTTTTTCGTAGTAGGCGATGTAATCCTGGCGATACTGCACAATGCCGTCACTGATTTTCTGGCGCAACTGGGGAACATCTTCCGTCTGCGGGTTCCAATTTATATACAGGGGTTTGATTTTGGTGCGCAGAAAGTGGTCGGGGCAAGAAGTGCCCAGGGCCGCTAAACGCGGTGCGTCATGGCTATTAACGAAGCGCAAAATATTAGCATCATCTTGAATCGTGCCAATAAAGCGTTTCTGCTGACTTACCTGACCGCGTAGCCAGGGCAGAATTTCTGCGAATACACTTCTGCGCTGGTCTTCCTCTAACGCTTGATATTGGTGACCGCCGAAAGTCTGCTTGCCTTTATCATGCGCTTGAATGTACTGAGCCGCTTTCTCAATTAAATCCAGGGACAGTTCATAGCAAGCTTTGTCGTTATCATCCCAGTTAATGAGACCATGCTGGCCCAAAATAACACCCTTGGCATTCGGATGTTTACGGTATATGTCCTGTAGAATAAGTCCCAACTCAAAGCCAGGGCGTAGCCACGGCGTCCAGATCACATCCTCGCCGTAAATCTCTCGCGTCAGCTTCTCCGAATTACGCGATGCAGCAACCGCAATCGCCGCGTTGGGATGTGTATGATCCACATGCTTAATTGGCACGAACGAGTGCAAGGGAGTATCAATGGACGAAGGGCGTGGATTAAGGTTGAAAGTGCAGTGCGGATACATGCCGACCATGTGATCTTCGGCAGGAGTCTTCGGCCCGGTCTCAGGCGAGTTGCCATAGACCTTCTGTAAATCGAGAAGGCGTTGCTGATAGAGCGATGAAAAGTTTTCGCGCTTCGAGGTGCGTAAATCGCCGCCAGAGCCTTTAACCCATAGCACTTCTATGGGTTCTCCCGTCAGAGGGTCAGTCTCCATCAGCTTAGCCGATGTATTGCCGCCACCGGTATTTGTAATGCGTTGGTCAGAGCCAAGCAGGTTGGAACGATAGATAAGCCGCCCAACCGGATCAAGACGGTTGGCTGCCTCGTCTTGCCATAGGTAATTAACGAATTGATAAGAATGATTTTGCATAATCGAGAAAAATTATACCTTACGATACTTTTCAATTTTCAACACAAAGAACACAAAGTTAGATGAGGCCAGAGAACGGAAAATTGAGGTTAGCGAGATCCGTTACTCCTTCTATCCCAATTCTCCATCTTCTTTTGTGCTCTTTGTGCAATGTTTGTGTCCTTTGTGTTGAAAAGATCAGCTAATCTTCAAGGCCTAACTTTGCTAGGATATGATGCGTGGCATGGACGACTGCTGGATCGGTCAAATTGCGCGGACGTGGTAGTTCTATGGCCAGGGTGTCCTGGATATGGGCCGGGCGCTCTGTTAAAACCACCACACGGTCGGCCAGTTGAGCGGCTTCCTCAATATCATGCGTGACAAAAACGACCGTGCGGGGACGCAGGGCTAAGAGACGGGCTAATTCCTGGCGCATTCGCAGGCGGGTCAGGTAATCGAGGGAAGAAAATGGCTCGTCCATCAAGAGAATATCAGAATCACCCGCCAGGGCGCGGGCAATCTCCACCCGTTGGCGCATACCGCCGGAGAGTTGGTGCGGGTAATGATGGGCAAAGCCGTCCAGACGAATCAAGTTGAGCAGGTCTTGGAGTTGTTGGTCTTGTTTGGCTTTGGGCATGATGTGACGCAACCCAAGGCTAATATTCTGCGCCGCCGTTAGCCACGGCAGCAGCCCCCCCTGTTGATACACCGTGCGCACCTGTCCAAAACGCTCCACTGTACCCGCCGTTGGCTTATCAAAACCGGAGAGCAGGTTCAGCAAGGTGGTCTTGCCACAACCGGAAGGGCCAACAATAGCCACAAACTCGCCGTGCCCAATTTCAAGATTAAGCCCCTGGATCACTGCCACCTCACCAAAGGAGCGCGAGACATTGTGCAGGCGCAAGGGCTTATCGCTCATAGCCCCACCTTACGCTGCGTATTTTGGTGAGTTGCACCAGGAGCCAGTCAAGGGCTACGCCGATAGAACCGATCACAATCATCTCTACCGCCAGTAGATCAGGTCGCAATCCATTGCGTGCATCCCACACCGCATAGCCTAAGCCTTCCTGCGCCCCGGTCATCTCGGCTGCTACCACGACCACCCAGGCAACTCCCGCCACGACACGCAAAGCGGTAATCAATTGTGGCATGATGGCAGGCAGCGTGACACGCCATAGCATCTCCGCGCTGCCAAAGCCATGATCGTGGGCGACACGAAAATAAACCGTTGGTATGCTCGCCACTGCTGCGACAACCGATAAGACAAGGGGAAAGAACGTCGCCATGAAAATCAGAAAAATGGCGGACTTATGGCCAATGCCAAACCAGAGAATGGCAAAGCCTATCCAGGCGAGGGGAGAGAGGCAACGAAAGAAGTTAATCCAGGGTAGGAGAGCGAGTCGGGCCAGCGCACTACTGCCCAGCCAGAGACCAAGGGGAACACCCAATAGCACAGCGAGGCCAAAACCTGTCCCGACGCGAAAGAGCGACGCCCCAATATCATGCAAGAGGCGCCCTTGCTGGAACTCTTCACCGAATCCGGCCCAGACTTCGCGGGGAGCCGGAAACTGTGTGGGACTCCAAGTACCGGAGGTGCATAGCAGCCACCATAGAGTCACGGCGGCTACCCCGACAGCTAAAGGAAGTAAGAATGTTCTTGATGTGTTAGATTTCTCTCTCATGCCAACGACTTAAAGTCAGCAAACCCCTTGATGTTGCTAATTGTAGTTTGTGGTACCTACTAAGAATCATATCACCCCTAAACCATCAGAGTAGGGCAGGGTAAACTATAGCACATCGCCTCTCTGGTTTAAAAACGTCACATTCTGGCAATGATTATATTAGTGCTCTCTTCATGTCTGGTACCTTTCCATTGAATCGTTTACTTGTCATTTTGGTTGTGTTGGTGGCGGCGTTGGGTCTTGGCGCTTATATTTATCAGCGTCAACAGCAACCGCCAGACATCTCGTCTCCCCTCTATCACAATACCGTTACCGCCTTTTATGTAGGACTGGCGGCTCTCGACAGCGGTGATAACCCGCGTGCAGAAGCGAGCATGAAACAAGCCACACAATTGGTGCCAGCCGAACCTGCGGTCTGGGCTGACTTAGGGTTAATCCAAATTCGCAAAGGGGACTTCGATGCTGCCGCCCAAAGTCTTACCAAAGCACAGGAATTAGCCCCCGCCAATGCCGATATTGAGAAACTCTGGGGATTATTGCAAGATCAGCAGGGCAAGCCGGATGAAGCGATTACGCACTGGAAGCGGGCCATCACCTTAAATCCCCGTGACCTTAAAGCGCGTTATGCCCTCGCCCAGGAACTTGAGCGCCAGGGTGGGCAAAATATCGAGCAACAAGAACAACAGCTTTTTGATGAGATTCTCAAAGCCCAACCCAATAATATAGTCGCCTTGCTGGAAAAGGCGCGTTTGGCGGGTCGTAGCGGTGATGCTGATACCTTGCGCACCACCGTGCAGCAGATCGCAAAATATGGTTCCGGCTGGCCACCATCGGCCCAGGAACAGTTGCAGGAATTGCAGAAGGCACTGAGCAATCCCCGCATGGCCGCTACGAACGTCCAATTCCTTAAAAATGTGTTGTCCCCCGTGCCAACCTATCAGCAAAGCCTGGAAGCTTTAGCCGTGCCCGCAGGACAGGCTGGTGAGCCATTGCTGCGGTTCCTGAGTATGCCGTCGCCAAGTCCGCTGCCTGCCGAGCCTGACCTCGGCGTAACTTTTACCACTGAGCAGCTAGCACCTCAGCGCACTAAAGCTAGTGCAATAGGCACTCCGTATGCCATATGGCTAACTTCGCAGGGCAAAGGCAGCATATGTAATGTTAGCACAGGGCCAAAAGGTGAGTCGCAATTGACTGCTATGGCCTCCATTTTTGAAAAAGGCCCTGGCCTGTTTGTTGCCAATGCCCATGCCGTGCAGCAGGTGGGGGTTCCTGCCGTCACCTTGCTATTTCCCGGTGGCCCATCGGCCATTGCGCCCTCGCCACATGGAGTTTTGGGCCTAGATTGGAATTATGACTTTATGACCGACCTGTTCTTAGCCGGGGCAGGCGGCATCAAATTTTATCAGCAGACTCAACCTGGGAAATTCTCCGATGTGACAGCCCGCACGAAGTTGCCGCCCAACATCCTGACTGGAAACTACTACGGAGCGTGGGCAGCAGATATTGAAGCGGATGGAGATGTAGATATTGTCTTAGCCCCTACAACCGGCGCGCCTCTTGTGCTACGTAATAATGGCGATGGCACCTTTGCCGTGTTGCGTCCCTTTAGTGGTATGCCCAGCTTGCGCGCCTTCGTCTGGGGCGATTTCGATCACGATGGCGACCCTGACGCAGCGATGGTGGATGAGGCGGGAACTCTACATTATTTTACGAATAATCGCTCCGGCCAATTTCGACCACGCGAGCTACCCACAAACTTAGGCAAGGTGCTGGCCGTGACCGCTGCCGACGTTAATAACGATGGAATTTTAGACTTAGTTGTGGTGCAAGCCAATGGTACGGTGCTGCGGGTATCAGATAAAGACGATGGGCAAGGTTGGGATACGGCCCCCATCGCCACCTGGAGCGGAGCCGCCGCCAGCAAGGGTGCTGCGCATATCTTCGTGGAAGATTTAGATAATAATGGCAGCCCTGACCTGGTGGTGTCGGGTGGAGGGCAAAGTCAGGTATGGTTAAGCGATGCAGCAGGCAAGTTTGCGCCACTTGGCACACCACTGCAAGCCGAGGTACTGGCGGTCACTGATCTCAATGCGGATGGTCGTCTGGATTTTGTAGGTCTTAATGCCTCCCATCAACCCGTGCGTTTGTTGAACAAGGGTGCGAAATCTTATGGTTGGCAGTCGCTCTGGCCCGAAGGCTGCGAACACGCCGATAAAGAAGGCGATAAACGCATCAATTCCTATGGGATTGGCGGCGAACTTGAAGTGCGCGCTGGTCTCCTCGTGCAAAAGATGCCCATTAACGGGCCAGTGGTACATTTCGGTTTGGGCAATCAGAAGAGCGTGGACGTGGTGCGTATTGTCTGGCCCAATGGCGCACCCCAGGCCGAGTTTGATGTGGCCACCAATCAAGCTCTCTTAGCCAAGCAGCGTTTAACGGGTTCTTGCCCCTTCCTGTTTGCCTGGAACGGGAAGCGCATGAGTTTTGTCAAAGACTGCAACTGGCGCTCGCCGTTGGGTCTCAAGATTAATGCCCAGGATACGGCGGGTGTGGTGCAAACCGAAGATTGGGTCAAGGTGCGCCGTGACCAACTGGTGCCCAAAGACGGCTACTATGATTTGCGCGTCACTGCTGATTTATGGGAGGCCCACTTCTTCGATTACCTCTCGCTGATGGCGGTAGATCATCCCGTCGGGACAGATATTTGGGTGGACGAGCGATTCTCAGTGCCTATGCCGCCGTTGCAAGTCATTGCCACTGCGCCCTCTCACCCTGTAACGCGCGCCTGGGATGACAATGGGCAGGATGTAACCGATATTATCAAAGCCGAAGACGGTCATTATCTGGATACTTTCGGGCGCGGTGAGTATCAGGGTGTGACCCGCGATCACTATGTCGAAGTGGAATTGGGCCAGGAAGTGCCACGCAATGGTCACTTATGGCTTGTGGCTAAAGGCTGGCTGCATCCTACCGATAGCTCCATCAATGTGGCTCTGGGACAGGGGCATGGGCCGATTCCGCATGGTCTTTCTTTAGAAGTTGCCGATGGTAAAGGCGGTTGGAAAGTGGCGCGGCCCCTGCTTGGTTTTCCCGCAGGCAAGCTCAAGACGATTCTGGTTAATCTCGATGGAGTGTTTATGCCCGGTGCGGCTCGCAAATTCCGCTTGCGCACCAATTTGGAGATTTATTGGGATCAGCTTTCCTGGGCCACGGGTCTGCCGAAAACAACCTTAGCCCAGCAACGTTTAATGCCTCAAGTCGCCAATCTGCGTTATCGCGGCTTCACAGAACTGCACGCTAAAAATCGTTCCGCCCCTGAGTTGCCGGAATCCTATGATGAAATCGTGCAGACTTCGCAGCGTTGGCGCGACCTCATCGGCTACTATACGCGGTTCGGTGATGTCCGCGAGTTATTGAATAAAGTGGATGACCGCTACGTCATTATGAACGCAGGCGATGAGATGGTGCTGCACTTCCCGGTGCCGCCGCCACCGCCAGCAGGTTGGGTGCGCGATTTTGTGTTCATTACCGATGGCTGGACTAAGGATGGTAATATGAATACCGGCTTTTCCAAGACACTTTTGCCGTTGCCCGCTCACGACATAACAGGCTACAGCAGGCCGCCCGGACGTTTAGAGGATGATCCGGTTTATCGTCGCCATCCCCAGGACTGGCAGCAGTATCAAACGCGTTATGTGGCACCGCGCGAGTTCCAGCATGTTTTGAGACACGCCTTAACCGGGTAAAATTAAGAGTAATCATGCGCAGTCGTATTCCACAACTTATCGCTACCCTTTTCTTGATTGCGTTGCTCGCCGCACCGCAATTATTTAAGCGTCTGGGTTCACATCCAGACGCCGCAGCGGTGGGTAACACGGCCAGTGGGCCGGACTTAAATCGCTATGGCTTCCGTTTGCAAGAAGTGGCCCATGCTGCTGGCATAGATTTCACGCACCAGGCACCAAAGCTCGACCCTAAACTTGATCACATTATGCCGGAGATTGCCTCAATGGGCGCGGCGGTTTCGGTGGTGGACTTTGACCGCGATGGCTGGCCTGATCTCTATGTCACCAATAGCGGTGAGGGAAGCCTCAACCACCTCTATCGCAATCAGCACGATGGCACGTTCCGTGATGTCGCTGCTCAGATGGGCGTGGCGGATGTCAACAAAGACGGCACTGGCGTTTCAATGGGTGCCGTGTGGGGTGACTACGATAACGACGGCTACGAAGACCTCTTTATTTATAAATGGGGTCGCCCGGAGCTTTTTCATAATGATAAGGGCAAGCGATTTAGCCGGGTTACGGACACGGCTGGGTTGCCTCAATGGGTCAACTCCAATAGTGCCATCTGGCTCGACTATGACCGTGATGGCAAGCTTGACCTCTTCCTGACGGGCTATTACCCGGAAACCGTTGACCTGTGGCATCTGAAAGACACCCACATGATGCCGGACAGTTTTGAATATGCGCAAAATGGTGGACGTAAATACCTCTTGCGCAATATGGGCAACGGCAAATTTAAAGATGTCACCGCCGAGATGGGCATTGATAGCCACCGTTGGGCCTTAGCAACCACAGCGGCTGATCTGCGCGGCACGGGCTACCCCGATATTTTTATCGCTAACGATTACGGCGTTTCCGAGATTTGGGCGAATCAGAACGGCAAAGGTTTTAAGGAGATCGGCAAGCAGGCGCTGTACTGGAACAAAGCCAGGAACATCGGGCCAAAGAGCGGCATGAATGCTAATTGCGGTGATGTTTTGAACCGGGGCCAGTTTGCGGTTTATGTCTCGAATATCACCGAGAACGGCTTGTTGATGCAGGGTAATAATCTATGGGTGCCGCAGGCGGGCACGAGTGGCGATAACCTCAAGTATGATAACTTAGCCGGGCCGACTGGAGTTGAAAACGGCGGGTGGAGTTTTGGGGCACAATTTGGCGATTTAAATAATGATGGCAATCTTGATCTCTACTTGACTAACGGCTATGTGTCCGCTGCTAAAAAAGAGAGTTACTGGTATGCCTTCACGACCATCACTGGTGGCAATAGCGCCATTATCTCGGATGCCAAAAACTGGCCACCGATGCAGGGACGCAGCCTTTCCGGTTACGAACACAAGCATGTGTGGCTCAATGATGGCACTGGCAGCTTCTCCGATGTAGCGCAAGCTGTGGGCGTAACCGACACCTACGATGGACGTGCCGTGGCATTAGCCGATTTTTGGAATCGTGGGGCCTTGGATGTTGCGGTGGCGACCCAGCGCGGGCCGTTTCTGCTCTATAAAAATGAGGTAACGCCACAAAACCAGTGGACTGAATTCACCCTCGAAGGGGCCAAGAGTAATCGCAGTGCTATCGGCGCGCAGGTGCGCCTCTTCTGGAATGGTCAGCAGCAATTGCAGGAAGTGTCAGGTGGCAATGGCTTCTGCGCTCAAAATGAACGCCGCCTGCACTTTGGCCTGGGGAAGCATCCCAAAATTGAGAAAGCTGTTATCCGCTGGCCTTCTGGCCAGGTGCAAACGTTGCAGGATATAAAAATCGGCCAGGAGAATCATATCAAGGAGGCTGTGTAGTGCCTGAACAGACCCTTTCTGCCCCGCCCACGTCGGCTCCATCCGCGCCGGATGCTCCGCCTCTAGTGCCGCCGGAAGTCTTGGAAGCTGAGCGTGCCGTGCCAGCGGCAGCCGACAGTAAGGCTAACTCAGGCTTGGGCTGGGAGCCTGCGCCTAAACCTGGAACTGCTGCCAGGGGCGGCTTTGATGCGCGTTATATTGCACCCATTTTTATCACCCTGATCCTCCTTGTTGGGCAGTTTTCGTTTGGCGTCTTAGAAAGTTTGCCTCAAACCCTCTTAGCCATTGCGGCCAGCATGGTGACGGAGATTGTCTTAAGCCGTCTGATGACGGGTAAATGGCCACACTTAGCGAGTGCCTATGTTTCCGGTATCAGCGTCGGCATCCTTATCCGTTCCCCATACTTCTGGCCTTATGCCTTGTGCAGCATGATTGCGATAGCCTCGAAATATGTGATTCGCGTCAAAGGGCGGCATATCTGGAATCCTTCCAACTTTGCCATTGTGATGATGCTCTGGATAGCGTGGGATCAAGTAGCCACGCTTAGCCAACAGTGGGACAATCGCTTCTGGGCAATGGCTATTATCTGGACGGTTGGCTCACTTATCATCTGGCGGCTTAAACGGTTTCATATTTGTGCCACCTATGTTGTGTCCTTTCTGGCATTCGGGTTGGTGCGCAGCTTAATTGAACATCAGTATTATGTGACAGAGATTTCTCCTATCACCGGGCCGATGTATCAGCTTTTCATCTTTTTCATGATTACTGACCCCAAAACTACGGTGCGTCCAAAATGGGGACAATGTGCTGTAGCATTTACGATTGCGGCGGTAGAAGCTGTGCTGCGTCTTAACTCCAATATCCACCTGAGCGTCCACGCTCCGTATTACGCCTTGTTCATCGTTGGGCCAATAGCGAATCTTATTGAAATCTGGTACACCTCGCGGCGTAATCGCCCCTCCAGCGACTCTCCTGTTCCTGTCGTAGCCACTGCTTAAATTGAATGCAAAAGATATTCATGCTGGCTATCGGGTTATTTGGTAGTGCTTTACTGGCAGGTTGTAACCGCCCACCAGCTTCCGCTCAAATAACCCAATCGCCAGTGGCTAGGTTTACCGATGTGACGCAGGAGTCAGGCGTCAACTTTAAGCAATCCAGTGGCGGGTGTGGTCTGCACTATTTTGTGGAGCAAATCGCATCGGGCGCGACTTTTTTAGATGCCAATGGCGACGGCAATCTTGATATCTACTTTCCCCAACCGCAGCCATTAGGCAAATGTAAATTCAAAGAAGCGTGGCACCAACGGCTGTATCTCAATGATGGCAAGGGCCATTTTACACTCGCTCCCAACGCCTTCAATGGGGTTGACACCGATTATGGCATTGGCGCTGCCGTCGGCGACTACGACAACGATGGGCATGAAGACCTTTATGTAACCTGCTATGGCCATAATAAACTCTTCCACAATCGCGGCGATGGCACCTTTGAAGATGTCACCCAACGGGCCGGAGTCGCGTTAGGCGGTATGTCTACGAGTGCGACCTGGTTCGATTATGACGGTGATGGCTATCTTGATCTTTATGTGGCTCGCTACTGTGAGTGGAGTCCTGCCATTGATAGGGCCTGTTACAGTCAAACGGGCAAGCGCGATGTTTGTACGCCCACTATCTATACACCCTCGCGGGACGCCCTCTTCCATAACAACGGCGATGGGACCTTTACTGATGTCACCATGCAGGCAGGAGTTGGTAACTCGAAGCGACGGGGCTTAGGTGTCGCGGCGGCTGATTTCAATGGCGATGGCAAGCTCGATCTCTTTGTGGCTAACGATTTATCGCCAAATTACCTTTATATTAATAAGGGGAATGGCAAATTTCAGGATATGGCCCAGGCCCTTGATGTCGCCTATGGTATTTCTGGAACGGCTCAGGCTAACATGGGAATTGCCGTGGGCGATTATAATGATGACAACCGGTTAGATGCCGCCGTGACCACTTTCACTAATCAGCCCTATACGCTCTATCGCAATAATGGGAGTGATTTTACAGACGTATCGGGCACTACGGGGCTATTTAAAGCAACGCTGCCCTATTTAGCCTTTGGCACAGGGTTTCTGGATGCCAGGAATTTGGGCTACCTCGATTTATTCTTTGCTAACGGCCATGTTTCTCCAAATCTCCAGCTTGAGCACCATGATTACACCTATAAAGAGCGGAACCAGTTGTTGCTGAACGATGGCCAGGGCAAGTTCACTGATGACAAAGCGGCCTTGCCCGCCGATGATGTGCGGGTGCATCGCGGAGCCTGCTTCGGCGACATCAATAACGATGGCAAGATAGACATCTTAGTCACTGCTGAAGATGATCGGCCTACGCTCTTACGCAATGACTCCACCGGCACGGGCCACTGGCTGCTGCTCAAGCTGGTGGACAAGCATGGCTGTGCCACGCCCATTGGCACTAAGTGCATCGCCACGATAGGAGGCAAGAAGAAGCTGCGGGTGGTGCTGGGGGGTGGCAGCTATGCGGGGGAGAGCGATCATCGGGTGCATTTTGGTTTAGGAGCAGCAACCCAGGTAGAGCGGTTGGAGATTCACTGGCTATCGGGTCAAGTGCAGGTCTTACAGCAAGTAAATGCCGATCAAATCCTTGCCCTCCATGAGCCTTGAGAAAAAGAAAACCCTGTTCGCCCAAAAGTAGAAATTGTCGAGAGCCTGGGGAATTCCTGAAAGTTATTTAAGAAATTATCAATATTTTAAATTTATGTGTTTAGAATTCCGTAAAGATGGGTATAATTTAGTAAATCATTACTGTTAATTAAAGGAATTGGTATTCGTGAAAGAGCAACTTCCACCGGCTGCTATTGCTGGCATCATCGCGGTTGTGGTCATTTTGTGTGGTGCTATCGGATACACGATGTTTCTGCGTCCAGCTTCTGAGGGGGCAGCAAAGCCAGCAAATTATGGAGCGATACAACAGCAAGTAACGCAAAATCCCGCCATGCAGGAACAGATGAAGCAGCAATTTTTGGCAGGTCATCCGACGGGAAGGAAAGGTGGCAGTTCTTCACAGCAACCGTCTACCCAGGTGATAAACCAATACAAGGCTGCACATCCACAATAGCCGCGCAACCCTTACTGCCAATAATCTGTGAGGGTTGAAGTGTGCAGAGCCTAGAATGATGGCTGCTTTCTATATAAAGGAGGAAATCTTAAGAATTTTAAGTTGTTAAACGTTTTATTACATATGTAACTTGAGTGAGATTAGGCATCAAATGTCTTTCCTAAAGCACTTTAATAATGTGCTCGAAGCTCAATTAATCCCCTTTGGGTAATTTGTTTCAACTATTTTAGGAGGGTTTACCATGCAGCAAAATGAGACCAGAAAGCGCGGGTTTACATTAATAGAATTGCTTGTCGTTATAGCTATTATAGCTATTCTGGCCGCTATCTTGTTCCCCGTATTTGCCAAAGCTCGTGAAAATGCGCGGCGGGCCAGTTGTCAGAGTAATGAAAAGCAGATTGGGTTGGGCATTATGCAATATACCCAGGATAACGATGAAATATATCCCATGGCTTATTGGACTGCCAATGGAAAGCCCGATACACCGTGGGGGCCGTGGGCAAATGCTGATTTTGGCTGGGAACACGAGATTTTCCCATATGTCAAAGCCACTGGAATCTTTCTGTGCCCAAGTGCTAGCAGACCAACCGGGGGAGGCGCGGATAATACCGGCCAGGTGGGAATGAATCAGTATTATATGAATCAAAGAATCACGGCTAACTGGTCCTATGGTGATTCGGGGCAGACGGGTTGGAGTCATTGTTGTGGCGACCCCTTGAACAACGCTGACTTAAGTTTCCCGGCTTCCACGATTATGGTTGGCGATGGCTCTAGAGCCGGAAGTGCCGCTTCTGTTTCGGATGATAGTGGTGGTTGGGGCCACAATGATGGGTTTCATGCGGTTTTGGGAGATGATAGTGGTCACTGCGGTGGCAATGGGACGGATGAACAGAATTGTGGGAGTCCTGCGCCTGGCCGCCGCCATTTAGACGGGGCTAACTATCTCTTTGCGGATGGACATGTAAAATGGATGCAATGGACGAAAGCTGAAATTGTTTTTGACACCACGAAACAGCGCACCGGTTCGACGCCAACCTTCTTTGCAAATTAGCCTTGAGAAGTTGTCTATTTCCTAACAGTTAGTGAAGTTGAGGCAGGTGGTTTCGTGCAGTTATGGAACCACCTGCTTTTTTTCGACGGTGGTTTAAATGAGCGAAGTTGGAAATCCAGTTATCGGTGATGGCACTTTGGCATCCAGGCCGAAGACATCCAGGCGCTTAATCTGGCTCCTGGCACTGGGTCTACTCTCGATAACGGCGGCGGCAGTGTTGCGCCAGCGTTGGCTCCAGGCGAATCAGCACCATACCGTGCCCCTTGATCCTCAAGCAAAAATCTTAGTCGAGAAAGCCAAGACTTTGGAAGCGCAAGTTGCCAAATCCCCTCAAGACATCCCACAACGCTGGGCATTAGCAGATACCTACCAGAAACTGGGTCTTTTAGTGCTAGCGCGCGAACAATTAGAATTTATTGTAAAAGCAGACCCCTCCAGTGAGCCAGGCCAACTGGCTTTAGCTAATGTGCAGTTAGCTTTAGGCCGATTGCCAGACGCGGAGCAGGGTTATCGCAGCATTGTTAAAAAGTTTCCTAAGGCTGCCGATGCCTGGGCCAGTTTAGCGGTAACTTTGTATCATCAAGAGAAATACTTTGAAGCTGTGCAAGCCGCCCGTAAAGCCGTTCAATTACACATCAGAGATGCCAACAGCCATTATATCTTGGCCGCATCTAACATTGAACTGGCGATGCAATATCCCGGTGCTCAGCCCCATTCACGACAATTGAACGAAGCCCGTTCCGATCTTAAAATCATCCTTTCAGTCTGGCCCGACAAGGGTGATATTTATTACCGTTTAGGGAAAGCCTCTTTTGGTCTCAAAGATTTAAAAGGGGCTATTAAGTATCTGCGCCGCGCTAAAGAATTGGCTCCAGAACGCGCCGATATAGATATTTTACTGGCCAGAACACTGCGATTGGCGGGCAATCTTAATGAAGCCTCGCAAATTATTGAAGCATCATTACCGCACCATCCCGACAATGCTGAATTATATGAAGCTCGTGGTGTCTTACTCCAGTCGAGCACGGCTCCTGATGCGGCGCAAAAGAGGATAGCGGCTTTCGAGAAAACAACTGCATTGAAGCCTCAAAATGCAGCTTACCACCAACAATTGGGGGCCGCTTATCTACAGGCAGGCAAGATGGATGAGGCGCAAGGAGAATTTCAGAAAGTCATCCAACTTGATCCGAGTCGTGCCGTCCCCTACCAGCAGTTGGCAACTATTTATACTCGTAAGGGCGATACGAAGCGAGCGGCCCTTTGTGCTAAAATAGCCAATGAAGCCGCTTTCAATGACCGTCAGTTAGCCAACATTCAAGCCACCAGTGAAGCGCACCCCAATAGTATTCCATTGCATCTGATTTTAGCTGACCGCTATCGAGATCTAAGACGGTTTGACCTCGCTGCTACAGAGTACAACATGGTGCTTCAGTTAGACCCCCATAACAGTCGTGCTCATTCGTCTCTTGCTGCGTTACAAAATGCTGTCCAGAAATCTAAAAACCGGGGTTCTTAGCTTACCAATAAAGGGCAAATTTATCATTGTCGCTTCCGCTTTGATACCGCGAGTTGTTGCCCGCAGAGGGTCACTGTTCAACATAACTGTCGCCTGCCTTGCAATAGTGCTTATGGGAAGTGGCTGTCTTAAACCTGTTCCATCTAGCAAAATTCATCCCCAGCAGATACAGCCAGTTGCCAGGTTTACCGATGTCACCAAGGCAGCGGGACTGTTGTTCAAGCAATCGGATGGCGGTTGTGGTCTCCATTATTTCGTCGAGCAAAACGCGGCTGGTGCGGCCTTGTTCGACGCCAATGGAGATGGCAACTTAGACGCCTATTTCCCCCAGCCGAAACCTCTTGGCCAATGTCAAGCCAAAGCTAAAGCACCCCTGCATCAGCGGCTCTATTTCGGGGATGGCAAAGGCCATTTTAGATTAGTCCCAAATGCCTTCAACTCCGAGACGGATTATGGGGTGGGGGCGGCGGTAGGAGACTATGATAATGATGGTCATCCTGATCTTTATGTGACCTGCTACGGGCATAACACGCTCTATCACAATCGCGGCGATGGCACCTTTGAAGATGTCACTAAACGGGCCGGAGTTGCCCTGGGCGGCATGTCGAGCAGCGCCACCTGGTTCGACTACGATGGTGATGGTTATCTTGATCTATTCGTCACGCGCTATAACGAGTGGAGCGTGGCAACCGATATCGCCTGTATGCGCTCTGGGAACAGGCGTGATATCTGCCCCCCCACTATGTATTTGCCAGCACGCGATGCGCTCTTCCATAATAACGGCGACGGGACCTTTACCGATGTCACCATGCAATCGGGAATAGGGCAGGAAAAGCGACGCGGTTTAGGAGTTGCCGCTGCGGACTTTAATGGCGATGGCAAGCTTGATCTTTTTGTGGCCAATGATATGATGCCAAATTTCCTGTTCATTAATAAAGGTCATGGGAAATTTGAAGATATGGGGATGCAGGAAAATGTGGCCTATGGATTAAGTGGAGCAGCCCAGGGTAACATGGGGGTGGCCGTAGGAGACTATGATGAAAATGGCAGCTTAGATGTCTTAGTTTCTACGTTTTCTGACCAACCTTATACACTATATCGTAACGGAGGCAACTTCTTTACCGATGTTAGCGGCCCGACTGGTATATTTAAAGCGACTTTACCTTACCTGTCCTTTGGCACGGGCTTTTTGGATGCGCGTAATTTAGGGCGTCTTGATCTCTTCTTCGCCAATGGGCATGTGATGCCCTATGTCAGTGAAACGCGCCCCTTGCAAACTTATAAAGAGCGGAACCAGTTATTGCTGAATGATGGACATGGCAAGTTCACTGATGACAAAGCGGCCTTGCCCGCCGATGATGTGCGGGTGCATCGCGGAGCCTGCTTCGGCGACATCAATAACGATGGCAAGATAGACATCTTAGTCACTGCTGAAGATGATCGGCCTACGCTCTTACGCAATGACTCCACCGGCACGGGCCACTGGCTGCTGCTCAAGCTGGTGGACAAGCATGGCTGTGCCACGCCCATTGGCACTAAGTGCATCGCCACGATAGGAGGCAAGAAGAAGCTGCGGGTGGTGCTGGGGGGTGGCAGCTATGCGGGGGAGAGCGATCATCGGGTGCATTTTGGTTTAGGAGCAGCAACCCAGGTAGAGCGGTTGGAGATTCACTGGCTATCGGGTCAAGTGCAGGTCTTGCAGCAAGTAAATGCCGATCAAATCCTTGCCCTCCATGAGCCTGCATGAGTTAGAGGCGCGGCAGGATAGTGCCAGAGCAATGTATAAACAAATATAGGACTTGCGCAGAAAGCTGTGGAGGCCATGTCATTTCGAGCGGAACGCAGTGCAGTCGAGAAATCTTGAGGGGTCAGCTAGGATTTTCACGCTCAAGATGCCTCGACTCCGTTGCACTCCGCTCGGCATGACACCCTGACATAACACTCCCGCTATGTGAGTCCTAACAGATGTATTTATTTTGGAGGCAAAAGTTGAAGCAGCAAAAAGTTAAGTGGCTGAGGGGTTCCATCACAGCTACTATTTCATACGGGTTACTGCTTTTGGGATGCAGTGGATGTAATCAGCAAAAAGGCGTTGATAACAATCAGACGAAACCGGCACAGGTGCCGCTGAACCAGGGCGGCATGACGCAGATGACGGGAGAAGCGACCAAGGCTCAAGTCGCACAGATATGCGGAGCTTGCCACGCCAATCCCAGCCCGGATACTTTTCCGCGTTCGCGTTGGAAAGCCCAGGTTGCAATGGGCTATAAGTTCTTTTTTGAATCCAATTTGCAGTTTGACGCGGCCCCAGAAGCAGCAGTTGTTAAGTATTTTGAAAATCGCGCACCGGAGGCCATTGCAACCCTCACAAATACGGATGCAACGGGCAAGATGCCGGTGCAGTTTCAGCGCATTGGCTACCCTGAACCTGGTAATTTGCCAATTCCATCTATCACTAATGTTAATTTAGTTCACCTTTATAGCAAGACTAAGTTAGACCTCCTGGCGTGTGACATGCGTTACGGTTATGTGATGGTCATGAAGCCCTATGAAAAGTCGCCCCAGTTCCGTGTTTTAGCCAAACTCACGGCCCCTGCTCACACTCAAGTCGCTGATCTTGATGGCGATGGCATTCAAGACATTATAGTGGCTGACCTGGGTATTTTCTGGCCTTCCGACGAAAGAAAAGGCAGAGTTATATGGCTTAAAGGGCACGCTGACGGTACGTTTACGCCCTACACTTTATTGAGCCATGTGGGGCGTGTTGCGGATGTCGAAATGGCCGACTTCAATGGTGATGGAAAACAAGACTTAGTAGTGGCGGAATTTGGGCACCACAAGGTAGGCTCGGTGACATTGTTGGAGAATGCCACTACTGATTGGCGACATCCGATTTTTCATCCGCATATTTTAGACAATCGTACTGGGGCGATTCATGTGCCAGTGTGCGATCTCAACGGTGATGGGAAGCCGGATTTCGTCGCCTTAATATCCCAGGAGCATGAAACGGTTGTTGCTTTCTTGAACCAGGGTAAGGGCCAGTTCATTAAGAAGACTATTTTTGCGGGAGCGCATCCAGCTTTAGGTTCCAGTGGCATTCAATTAGTAGATTTTAACCATGATGGAAAGTTGGATGTGCTTTATACCGCAGGCGATAACATGGACCCGCACTCGATTTTAAGAGCAGATCAAGGAGTTTATTGGCTGGAAAACCAGGGCACTTATCCGTTCAAAGCCCATTTTCTAAATGCCATGTATGGCACCTATCGTGCGGTAGCGGCTGATGTGGATCACGACGGACTCATGGACATTTTTGCCGTCACATTCCTACCCGCTCCCGTATTCCCTCAGCGCAAGCCTTTAAACTTAGATTCAGTGGTTCTGCTCAAACAGTCGGCCCCGGGAAAATTTGATCGCTATGCTTTAGAAAAGGTAAGTTGCGATCATCCGACCTGTGTGGCGGGAGATATCTATGGCGATGGTAAGATAGACTTAGTCATTGGGAATATTAATACGTCTAAGTCGCCTATGCATGATGCTGTTACTATCTGGCGCAATATAGGACAAGCCCATTTACTGGCAGCCAGGCCAGCGTCAAATGCTCCCACCCTTCATGCCCAATGAGGCAATAGCGAATAGGATTTCGGAACCCAGCGCATAAGCAAAATAACATGCAAATACTGTTGACGAATGATGACGGCGTTCATGCGCCTGGTTTGCACGCGGCCTGGCGTGCCTTAAACGCTGCCGGACATAATGTTTTTGTCTGTGTGCCTGACCGCCCCCGCTCGGCTTGCTCGCATTCAATTACGATGCATAAGCCTCTGAGAGCTAATCAGGTAGCAACACCAGACGGTATCGCCCACACCTGTAATGGCACCCCGGCGGATTGTGTGCCTTTAGCGTTCTTGCAATTAATGCCTGCGCCACCTGACTTGGTAATCAGCGGCATTAATTTAGGTCCGAACCTGGGTGATGATGTGCATTATTCCGGGACAGTCGCCGGGGCGATGGAAGGGATGCTGAATGGCGTCCCCAGCTTTGGCATTTCCCTCGCCGGGTTTGAAAATCCGCAGTGGGAACCTGCCGGAAAGTTCTGCGCGGAATTCGCCGCTAAAATGGTTGGGCTTGCCCTACCGCGCGATACATTTGTGAATGTGAACGTCCCGAATCTATCCAGTACTGAGATCAAAGGCGTGCGGATTACTTCGCAGGGCAGTCGTCGTTATAAAGGTGATATTGTGCGCTATGAAGCCCCCATTATTGGGGCTTATTACTGGCGTGGTGGCGAGATTATTGATCGCTCCGAACGAGATGACACCGACATTCGCGCTATTCAAGAAAACTATATCTCAGTAACGCCCCTGCATGTTGACTTAACCCGTTATGATGCGTTAGTGGGACTACAGCAACTCTTTTGATTGAAGCCAGCGCCGCATAGTGATAGCTTTATGGTCATTGTGAAACCGGGGGCCATAATCAGGTTTATGCATGGTTTGAATTAAAGCTTGTAAGTCTGCCATTGAGTCTATATCTCTCCACTGGGGCAAAAGTGTCATGCGCAATCGCAAGCGTTCAGCATTGGCGACGACCTGGGCTAAGGTAGAGGCAGTACTCCATGCGACGTTCTGGAAAAGTTCAAGGGGTATTGAGCAGGATGCTCCGAGCAGATAAAACCCACCATCTTTAGCTGGCCCCAGCGCAATATCCGCTCCCATCCAGACCTTAGGGTAATAGACACTTCTATCAATTAACGTAACGGCCTTGCACTTTTGATCCAAGCGGGAGAAAGCCCGGCAGATATAGCGAGGCGGTAGGTTAGGGGCATCCGAACCAATAATAACCACGCGCTCTGCGCCGTGAGCCTGGAGTTGCGAGCAACAGTCGAAGATTCTGTCCCCTAAACTCCCCGCGCACTGTGGAGTTCGCGGCCCTGCCCAGAGGTCATTGAGAGAATATTGCCCGCCATCGAACGCATCCGAGGGAGTATAAGCCAGGATAACTTCGCACGCTTCAAGCGGGCGGGCTGCTTTCCTGGCCAGGGCCAGGCTGTCGAGTAGCATAGCTTTGTAAAGGTCAGCCGCCACCTCACTTCCCAGACTGTGCGCCAGGCGTGTTTTGACCTCGCCAGGTCGAGGTGCTTTAGCAAAAACAGCAATGACATCGCTCAAGAGAAGTTCCCGCTCGACTGAAAAAATGCGCTCTTAATAGAGGAATGAAGCATTGCCAAAGGGAGCCAAATTCGCTACACTAAACTTGTGTCACTCAATTCAGTGAAGTCAATATAAGGTAAGTGCTACGCTATGGCTACGACTGCTAAAAAGCCCCGACGCCGGGCCAATCAAGTTTCCCATAAGACTAATTCCGCAGAGGCAGGCACGCCACGGGTGAAGGCAAGGGTGTTATTAGCGGAGTCTACCGCCACGCGCCCGCACCGTCAAAAAAAGACATCTAAGAGTTCCAAGCGGCCAACGTCGCCAGAACCCCAAATTAATTTAAGCAAACCATCAAGTCAGCCATTAAAGCCTGCCAAAGTAGCGAACGCACTGCCTGTGAAAGCTAAAAAGACGAAGCGTAAAGCGGGTGCGAAAAAAGCCGTGACAACGGCTGCCGTAGCAACGGAAAAATTACCAAACACCAGACGCACCGCCAAAACGCGGGTTGCTGCTAAGACCGCCATTGTCGAGAAGATTGCGGCCAAGCAGTTGCCTCCAGTTAAAGCCACGCCCCTGCAAGTAGCGGCCCCAGCCGTTAGAAGTAAAAAGTCAGGTACCCCTAAACCAGGTGGGGCGAAAAAGGCAGCCGCTAACGATCAGCACCTTCCCCCAGGCGAGAAAGTAGCTGTTAAGCCAACCGCGACAGCGGCAGCAAAAACTCGATCTAAAAAGCGCAGGCGCAAAGTGGTAGGGACAAAGGCTGTGCAACCACAACTCACCTTAACCTTGCCCGTATCGTCGAAAGCTACAGTAGGGGCAAGCGCAGTTCGCTCAGCTAAGACCAACAAGGTCAAAGAAATTAATAGCTTACCTAAAGCCACTCGCAAACGTGCGCCCAGCGACCTAGCGGCTCAATATGGTGAGAAAGCTAAAAAACGGCCCTCAAAAGCGGCGGCAGCTTTAGCCAAAGCGCGCGCCGCTCGTCGCACGGCGGAAGAGCGTGCCCGCTTGCACCAAATTATGGCTCCCAGCGATGAAGTGCTCCGCCGTCTCGCCCGCATCGGCGCCATTGCTTCTGATGGAGCTGATGAGGAAGCACCCACAAAACCACGACGCAGCCGGGGCATAACCTCTACCCGTCGTTCTCGCAACTGGGAACTAAGCTGTGGCAAATGTGGCACTAAGGGCAAGTTCAACGCCTCGGCGGGCGTCTGCTCGCGTTGCGGGGCTATTGCAGTGCGAGTTTAGAGGTGGAACCACGAATGAACACCAATAGACACGAATGAAGAATCGAGAATAGCCGTGTAGCACAGCAGGAACTCTCCTTCGATCCTCTATCTTCTATCCTCAAAATCATTCGTGTCTATTGGTGTTCATTCGTGGTTCCCAATCAAACAAACTTTCCATCGCGCATTTCGCGGGTTACATCGGCAATAGCAGCGGCTTCGCGGGAGTGCGTGACCATCACGACCGTTTTATTTTCCTGTTTCGTCAAATTATAAAGCGCGTTTAAAACAGGTTCGGCGCTTTTGCTGTCGAGGTTGCCCGTTGGCTCATCGGCCAGAATTAGTTGAGGATCGTTGATAAGAGCGCGGGCCACAGCGACCCGCTGCATTTCGCCGCCCGATAACAGCGACGCTTGCTGTTGCATCCTTTCTCCTAACCCCACGGCATTTAATAATTCTGCGGCGCGGGCATGACTCTTTCTTTTCTCTTGGCCTGCGAGTAAGGCGGGCAGAGCGGTATTTTCCAGGACGCTCAGCAGCGGCAAGAGATTAAAGAACTGGAAGATAATACCGACCACATCACGACGATATTGAGTGAGTTGAGCTTCATTCAGATGCGCCAGGTCAAGGCCGTTTACTTGCACTTTACCCGTAGACGGTTTATCCAGCCCCCCCAGCAAATTAAGCAAAGTTGATTTACCGCAACCACTGCGACCTACGATAGCCAGAAATTGACCACGCGGTACGTCCAGGTTTACACCTTGTAAAGCATTGACCATGCGGCCTTCGGCCATATAACTTTTAGCAACTCCATTCAGATAAATAATATTATCGGCGGCTTTGGTGGCATCGTTAGGGGCTGGTGTTAGGGAAGACGCAGGGCTAATTGCGGGTGGAGTCATTAAAGGCATAGTGAGGACTTTCTTCGTTCGTGGCAGCTTGGCCGTTATGTAGAGTCAAGTTGTTCAGAAAATGCTTAACAGATTCGGGCAGCAGGTTAATTGTAGACAGCTTGGTTAGCTCAATCCATTTGAAGTGCTTATCCTGTTCCGGGCTGCGAATGTGGCCCTTGCGTGCGGAGAGGGGTTGCCTTAAGGTCGCATAAAATAGAGCACTAATTCATGACGGGTGCCATCGTCCTTATGGCGGCCAGGGTAAATAGATTCTGAGACAAAAGCCAAGTCCTGCACGTCGAGAACAGCGTCTAACTCCTCCTGCAACTCTCGTTGCAAGGCGGCCACACACGACTCGCCAGGATCAACGTGACCACCAGGCAAGGCATAATACTCAATACCCGTCTTGGCATTGTGAGCCTGATTGACCAGCAGCTTGCCCCCATGAATGACAATCGCCCGGGCAATCAGTTCACGTCCACAATTGTGTTTCACATATGGAGTTTAGCACGTTGCCTGAGCATGAAACTTGCTCCGCCAAGGGCCAATCTGCGACCCAGAATGTAGTGGGTCACTGCTTAGGGAGAGTCTCTATGTCAAGTGAAGCGACGGGCCAGCCTGGGTTGGATGAGCAGCAGTTATTGGAAGTTTTAAAGGCCATCAAGAACGGTGATTTTACGAAGTTAATGCCGGATGGTCAAAGCGGCACGGCGGGCGAAATCGCCGCCACAGTTAATGACATTGTGCATCTGCTGAACAGCTTCTCTGCTGAAACGACCCGCATCATGCGTGAGGTGGGGACAGAAAGTAAATATGGCGGCCAGGCCGAAGTGCCGGAAGCGTCTGGCACCTGGAAAGACTTGGTGGTCAACATCAACATTATGTCGGCCAATGTTACTGTCCAAATTCGGGGGCTTGCCAGGTTGGTGAAAGCTGTGGCTAATGGTAACCTGACCATGAAAATTGAGACCGACGCTCAAGGCGAAATGCAGGAAGTCATTGCTACCGTTAATGCCATGTTAGACCAGCTTAATGTTTTTGTTGCTGACCTAACTCGATTGGCCCGTGAGATGGGCACGGAAGGGAAGTTGGGCGGACAGATGGAAGTCCCTGGCGTTGCGGGCACCTGGCAAGACGTAATCGTTAATGTCAACACCATGTCGGGCAATTTAACGCGACAATTCCGCGATATAGCTGCGGTCATCACCGCTATGGCGAGGGGAGATTTATCCAAGAAAATTATTGGAGAGAGCCGTGGCGAAGTGGCAGAACTGAATCAAACCATCAATGGGATGATGGATCAAGTACTTGCTTTGGCAGGAGAAGTTGTTCGCATTTGTCGTGAGATCGGTACGGAGGGCAGATTCGGTGGCCAAGCCGAACTTAAAACGATTAATACTTGGAAAGACATAGTGGATAGCGTCAACCACGCAGGAGCTAACCTCACGAACCAAATGCGTGACTTCAAGAATACCCTACGTGCCGCTGCTGAAGGCGACAGTGCTAAACGTGTTACGGTAGGGTGCCAGGGAGAGACCTTAGAAGTCAAGGAATATATCAACACCCTGCTGGATTCGGCTCCTGGCAAAGCCGCTGACACGCAGCGGCGTTTCTTCCTGGCGAATGTGTCGCACGAATTACGCACGCCACTCAACTCAATGGCGATTTTAGCCAATCTATTAGCGGAGAATAAAGACGGTAATTTGACGCCGGAACAGGTGAAGTTTGCCAGTGTGATTCACGCTTCGGCCAACGATGAATTGGCCCTTATTAACGAGTTGATCAAGCTCTCTAAAGAAGAGGGCGCAAGCCAATAGCTTAGAGTTTGATTCTGGCGGGATTATCGGGTTCTGCCCATTGATGACTGCGCTGTTGCAATAGCTGCTGTAAATCTCCAGTTGTCTGGCCCCCTGCGTCTGTGGGTGCTGGTTCTTTAGGGGCCACCACTTCGATTTTTCTGCGTTCCACTAACGCTGCCAGGAAAGAAAGCTTATCGGCCAGAATGATATAGGCGATGAGGGATGTCACCGAGACAAAACCGGCCACCGCACAAAGCGGCACGATGGCATCAGGAAAACCGCAGGAGTTTAACCAAAGCCCTCCGATGGCAGCAGGTTCAGCCCCAAGTCCAATGCCGATGATGGGACTGGCAGTGCAGGCAAAAAAAATACGCCGGGGCCGGTGGCGAAACGTGGGGGTAATCGGCGCGGCAAAGGCCGGGGTAATCACGGCCACTGAAGGACCGGGTGTCGGGGCATTGGGGGAAGGTGTATTGGATAATGCGGCGTTTGTGGTTGGTAACGGCGGAGCCGCCCGTGCCGCCTGGCGAGCCGCTAACGGTTTGCCACACTTACCACAAAAGCGTGCGTTATCAGTGGCGGGAATGGCATGACAATGAGGACAGGTGACGAGCTGTTTCATTACTGCTCATTTTACCAGAGTGGCACCAGACACCAGAACTAAGACTGGCAGTTTAAGGGATAGTTATCTTCAATGCGAAAGCCTTGCTGCCTGATCTCCTGCTTGATTTGCGCATTCAGCTTTGACAACTGTGCAGTTTCCCTTTTAAGATTCCCAAATTGCTTGAAAAGCCAATACACCAGGAAGAAGTGAAAGGAAGGCCAGAAAGAGAAGAATGCCAGTGCAGCGCAAGCCAATGAGTAGGGCAGACACTTTTTCCACAAGTGCTGAAAACGCTGTGCTTTGAGAGTCTGCAAATGGTTGTGGCTGAGGCTCGTGTTCATTCCTTTAATACCCTTTAAGAATTTAGGATTTAAACAGAGAACGAGCTAAATTAGCTCTTGTTCTTGCCTTGAAAGCGTAAGCCCCCGGCGATGATACCAAGAGCCAAGAACATCCAGGCCAGCGCGGACACCGCAGCCCGCGCCCAGAGTTGCGTGAGGTCGGCCCGGATTGCCATTAAGGATCCAAATACCGAAAATCCCACAGTTAAGATGATTAAGGTCAGCACAACTTCGCGCACCATGTAGCGTTTCTTCATTGTAACACCTTAAGAATTAGGACTCGAATAAATCACGCGGCAGTTGTGCTACCTGAATGATGCTGCCCAGCGTGCCAACTTTAACAGTATCATGCAAGGGTACAGGCACAGAGATGCTCCCGTTATCGGTTGTCTTACGCAGAATGACATGGCTGCCTCGCTGTCGGACGCGGGTAAAGCCATTAGCTTCAGGATTTTGATAACCTGCCCACCGGACATCCTACGCAGCTTCGGCATAAGTGGTTGCGTTTATCTCAAGGGTCGAGACCATGCCCGCGTTCTCGGCTAAACGGCGTTGAATTTCTTGGGCGTCAGCCACCTCCAGGAAGCCTTCAACAGCTTCTCGCAACATAGCCCGCGCTTCCTCAATGGTTTCGCCCTGACTGGCAACCCCCAGTTCAGGACAGCGAGAAACATAGCCGCTCGCGCCGCCATAAAGTTCATCTGGCGTAACAACACAGGTTAGTTTCATCTTACCTCCTCTTGAACCGTAGTCACCTGGAATTGTTCGTGATTCAGTTTATCACTGCTGAACTGGATTAGAGGCATTAACGAAGAACTACTGTCATCTGCGAAAACGGCGAGCTTTGATGCAATCGAGGACTTCCCATACCTTGGCGTTGCTGATGTTGGGCATATCCTTCGCCAGTTCTTGCGCCGCGACGGGAGTTTGTCCTCGCGCCAGCAGCAGGGCTATTTTATCGTAGATGTCCGACTCAAGTTGCACGCCCGTGCCCGGCACCTGGACAGGGTTGCTAACCGGAGCTGGGGCGGGCTTGACTTCGGCCACTTCCACTACACTCTTCTTCCGCAAGGCGGCGTCATATTGCCTGCGCAACGTAGCGTTACTTAGCACGCGATAGGCTTCGTTTATCTGCTTCATCTTATCTTCCGCGCGCTGTTTATTAGAGACGGTGTGCCTGTCGGGATGCCAGGCCGCCGTGTGCAAACGATAACTCTCCGTAATCTCTTCTAGAGTCGCTGTCGCTTCCAAATCCAGAATCTCGTAGTAGGTACGCTCAGGCATCACTACCGGGTAAACCTGCCCTCCCCTTTACTACATTACTCGCCATAATTCATGAGGCATGATTTTTACCATCATTTCTATTATGCTTCCAATTCTCCGATGGTAGCGAACTGTTCGCGCAGGACTGGGTAGAGGGCGCGGTAAACGCTGTAGTACTTCTCATAAATTGCGGCGTCCTTGGAGACGGCGGTGCTGCTCATGACTTTGATGATGGCTGAGCAAGCTTCTTCGACCGTGGAGTAGATACCTGCGCCGACTCCCGCTAACAGCGCGACGCCCAGCGCCGGGCCTTCGTCTACGTTAATAGTCGAGAGCGGGAAGTTGAAGACATCGGCCTGGATTTGTCGCCAGAGGTCGCTACGGGCACCGCCGCCACTGGCGCGCACATTGCCGATACTGACGTTCATGCTCTTGAGGATTTCGAGGGAATCGCGCAGACCGAAAGAGACACCTTCCAGGACGGCACGGGCTAAATGCGCTTTGGTATGGCGCACCGTCAAACCGACAAAGGCACCGCGGGCGTGAGGGTCGGGGTGAGGTGTGCGCTCGCCCGTTAAATAGGGCAGGAAGAGCAAGCCCTCACTGCCTGCGGGCACTGTGGCAGCTTCGCGCGAGATAATGTCATAGGGATCCATCTGCGTCAGTCCCGCGACACGCTTTTCCGGGGCACCCAAGGCGTCCCGATACCAGCGCAGACTGCCGCCTGCCGAGAGCATTACGCCCATCACATGCCACTTGTTGGGCACGGCATGGCAGAAGGTATGGACGCGCAAGTCGGGGTCAATGGTGGGCTTATCGGCAAAGGCAAAGACGACGCCCGAAGTGCCGGTGGTCACAGAAATAATCCCGCTCTGCACAATCCCGTTGCCGACTGCGCCCGCCGCCTGATCGCCACCACCGCCGACTACCGGAGTGCCTGCTTTTAATCCGGTGGCGGCTGCGCCTGCACCTGAAACTTTGCCGCTGACTTCATAGCTCTCATAAACTTTGGGCAGATGCTCTTTGGAGATTTGGAGTTTGTTTAAAACCACATCACTCCAGCGGCGTTCGGGCACGTTGAGCAGGCTGGTGCCGGAGGCATCGGAGACTTCGGTGGCAAATTCGCCTGTCAGCTTAAAGCGAATGTAATCTTTGGGCAACAGGTGCATTCGTGCCCGCTCGTAGAACTTTGGCTCGTTATCGCGCACCCAGATAATCTTGGGGGCCGTGAAGCCGGTTAGCACCGGGTTGGCAGTCTCAGCAACCAAAGTTTCTTTGCCAACGGTTTGGGTAATATAATCGCACTGCGCCTGGGTGCGCTGATCACACCATAAGATGGCGGGGCGGATGACTTCGTGATTCGCGTCGAGCATAACGAGACCATGCATCTGGCCAGATAAACCGATACCGGCGACTTCGGCGGCAGGCACGGTCGCTAAGACACTTTGCAGACAGGCGCAGGTAGCTGCCCACCAATCTTCCGCGTTTTGTTCCGCCCATAAGGGTCGTGGTGTGAGCAGGGGATACTCTGCCGCAGCCGAGGCCGCCACTTTGCCGGTCTCATCTATCGCTAAAACTTTGGTGCCACTGGTGCCTATGTCAATACCTAATAGATATGCCATGCCTTACCTCCGTGAGAACGGTGGATATTTTAGCAAGTCCTGCGGAGTTTAGCCGTCACTTCTGTCCCTGCCGCTAACAGATTGTTTCAACACAAAGAACACAAAGATGGCACAAAGATCACAGAGGTAGAAAGAGAAAAGGATGAATTCTGGTTTTCGTTTAACCCCTTTGTGTCCTTTGTGCCATCTTTGTGTTCTTTGTGTTGAATGTCGGGGAAGAGCGGGGGAGAGGGCTGCACGTATTTAAGTCATACTTAAAGTGGCGAGCAAATTTCACCGCAGATATTTAGGGTGTCTACATGAGGTGTTTATGATGCCAACTCCGGCCACAATATTGTGGACTTAGGCGATGCCACCACGCCAGCGGTGGTATCGCCTGCGGCCAGACATTAATAGAGGAGATTTATGCCTAAACTCACTCAACCCGAAGTTGATACTGCCTTACAAACCCTTAGCGGTTGGAGCCAGACGGGTGAAGAAATCCAGAAGCAGTTCCAATTCGCCGATTTTAAGCAGGCGATGGAGTTTGTCAATCGTGTGGCTGATGCGGCTGAAGCTGCCGATCATCATCCCGATATAGATATTCGCTATAACAAGGTCAAAATTGCCCTCTCCACACATTCGGAAGGCGGTATTACGCAGAAAGATATAGATTTGGCAAGACAGATTGAAGGTTAGCCCCTGCATATCAACACAAAGGACACAAAGGGCACAAAAGCCATTGAAGATAGAGAATGGAGGATAGAGGATCGTAACAGCAAGCTCTTTCTATCTTCGATCTGCTATTCTCGATCCTCGTTATGCTTCTGTGTTCTCTGTGCCATCTTTGTGTCCTTTGTGTTGAAATGGACGTATTAGTTTGAGAGGTCGAGGTGAGGGCCATATTGCAGTCCATTCGTCTTTTTAGTAGGCTTAATAGGATAAACCAAAAGAATTAAATGGTAGGAAGAATAAAGAGATGAGTGTCGCAGAACGACAGAAACAATCGGTGATTGAACAACACCAGAAACATGAGACAGATACGGGTTCGCCCGAAGTGCAGATTGCGCTGATGACAACGCGCATCAATATGCTGACGGATCACCTGAAAACGCATCGTAAAGACCATGCTTCGCGCTTGGGTCTCTTGCGTTTAGTCGGGTCGCGGCGTCGCATGTTGCGCTATGTGCAGAATCAGGATGTGGCGCGTTATCGTGCTATCATCCAAAAACTCGGAATTCGGCGTTAAGACACAAAGCCGTCAACAGGTGGTGCGGGTCGGGATCGAAGGCTATCGGCTTTCGACCTGTGGCGCACATCCTGTTGACGGCTTTCTTATTTGTCCTTGGTCATTAGTCCTGCGTCATTTGTTCCTGCGGTATAGGTTATGAGTAACCTCAAAGGACAAATGACAGTGGACAAAGGACACTTGTAAGGTTGTAAGGAGATACGAATGGGTATACAAAAAGAGTCCGTTTCCCTGGAATGGGGCGGGCGCACATTAACCATTGAGACCGGAACTTTAGCACCGCAGGCCAATGGTGCCGTAACGGTTCGTTACGGCGAGACGATTGTGCTCGTCACCGCGACAATGGCGCGGGAGCCACGACCGGGCATTGATTTTTTTCCGCTCACCGTAGATTTTGAAGAGCGTATGTATGCTGCCGGTAAGATTCCCGGTAGCCGTTTTATTCGGCGCGAGACGCGCCCTGGTGAAGAAGCCATTCTCAATGGTCGCCTGATTGACCGCAGCATTCGGCCTCGTTTTCCGAAGGACTGTGTGAATGATGTGCAGGTTGTTATTACCACGCTCTCGGCTGACCTGGAAAACGAGATTGACATTCCCGGTTTAATCGGTGCATCAGCGGCCCTCGTCATCAGTGATATTCCCTTTGAAGGGCCAATTGGCGGCGTCAAGGTTGGCATGATTGATGGCGATTTTATCGTCAACCCAACCCATGAGCAGATTGAGACTGGCGACCTGGAATTGGTCGTAGCGGGCGGGGCCGATGGCATTCTGATGATTGAAGCTGGGGGCAAGCAGATTCCCGAAGAAGAGATGGCCCAGGGTATCGAAATGGCCCATCGCTTGATTCAGCCCATTATCGAGCTACAGAACCAGTTGCGTGAGAGAGTTGGCAAGGCGAAAACCGAAGTGCCGCGCCGTGAGGTGCCTCAGAGTGTGGTGCAGCAAATCGAAGCGCAATTTGGCCCCCGCTTAAAAGAAGCCATTGCGACCCCGATGAAGGGTGAGCGCAACGAGGCGATGGACGAACTGCGCGACGACATCAAGAAGGCATTAGCCGAAAATCTGGGCGACGAGGCAGCCTCCATCGGAGCCGCTTTTGAATATCTGGCGAAGAAATACACACGCCAATTGATTCTGACTGAGGGCAAGCGGCCCGATGGCCGTGGCCCCGGCGACTTGCGCACCCTACAAGCGCAGGTTTCTCTCCTCCCGCGCACACACGGCACCGGCCTCTTCCAACGCGGCGAGACGCAAGTGTTGACGATTACCACGCTTGGCTCCCCTGGCGATGAAAAAATTGTGGATGGCCTGGATGACGAAGAGAAGAAGCGTTATTTGCATCACTATAACTTTCCCCCCTTCTCGGTCGGCGAAGCACGCCCGATGCGTGGCCCCGGACGACGCGAAATTGGTCATGGTGCCTTAGCTGAAAAAGCTCTTGTCCCCGTGTTGCCCGATGCCAATAAGTTCCCTTATACCTTGCGCTTGGTCAGTGAAGTTCTCTCCTCCAACGGCTCGACTTCAATGGCTTCGGTCTGTGGTTCAACGCTTTCTCTAATGGATGCGGGTGTGCCCATTGAAGCACCCGTTGCTGGTATCTCTATTGGCCTGGTTAAAGACGACAACGACGACTCCAAGCGCGTGCTGCTGACTGACATTATCGGCATGGAAGATTTCTATGGCGATATGGACTTCAAGGTCGCGGGCACCCGCCAGGGTATCACAGCGATTCAGCTTGATACCAAGGCTCCCAAGTTGCCCCTCGATATGGTGCGCGATGTCTTCACCGCTGCGCGCGACGCTCGCTTAAAAATTCTGGAAGTTATTGAAGGCGCGATTGAGACCCCTCGCCAGACTTTATCGGCTTATGCGCCGCGCATTCTTACCGTCAATATTCCGGTGGATCGCATTGGCGAGATCATCGGCCCCGGCGGTAAAATGATTCGCTCGATTGTGGAGCGCACCGGAGCCAAAATTGACATCGAAGATGATGGCACCGTGTTCATCACCTCCACCTCGGCGGAAGGCGGCGAAAAAGCCGCCAAGATTATCCGCGATATGGTGAAGGAAGTCGAAGTGGGTGAAGTCTTCACTGGCACCGTGACGCGTATTCTCAACTTTGGCGCATTCGTCGAAATCATGCCAGGCCGCGAAGGACTGATCCGCATCTCCGAACTTGATTGGAACTACGTCAACGAAGTCGAAGATGTGCTCAAGATTGGCGATGAGGTCGAGGTCAAGGTCGCGGAGATTGACGATCAGGGCCGGATTAACCTCAGCCGCAAAGCGTTGCTGCCCAAGCCGGAAGGCTATCAGGAGCGTCCTCCCCGCGAGGGCGGCGACCGACCACGCGGTGGAGGCGGTTTCGGCGGTGACCGTGGCGGTGGCGGCGACCGAGGTGGTCGTGGCGGCATGGGTGGCTTCGGTGGCCCGCGCGGTGGCGGCGACCGGGGTGGTCGTGGTGGAGGCGGTTTCGGCGGCGACCGTGGCGGTCGTGGCCGCAGTTAGTGCTCTCACCCCCGGCCCCTTGTATGGTTAGCAGCAGGTGGTGAGGTATCCTGAGTTTAAAGTCACCAGCCCCCTGCTGCACCGCCCGCACCGTCCAGCTTGAGGCGCTGGCGGGTGACAGCCTGGGAGAG
>Ga0213875_10000166_pt1 | contig 68786 bp, 72 predicted proteins | sample BarmaccomBMRX_R8_FD_160105 | JGI IMG/M metagenome (GOLD analysis project Ga0213875, IMG submission 160105) | Root-associated microbial communities from Barbacenia macrantha in rupestrian grasslands, the National Park of Serra do Cipo, Brazil - RX_R8 | ecosystem: Host-associated > Plants > Roots...
CACGTCACCAACTCGATCGCGACACTCCGCCGCACGATCACCATCGCGCTCGCCAAGCGGCTGCTCCGATGTCCCTGCTGCGGTCAGATCAACCGCTCACCAAGATGGCTTTTGTGACGCAGTAAGACTAACAGGCCGGGGATGAGCGAGACGGCTGCCCCTGCCCGTGGATCGGCCCGAGCCTTCGCGGCGGTGATGGTAGCGAACATCTGCCTCGCGTTCGGACCATGGCTGGTGCGCCTTGCCGACATGGGTTCGGAAGCATCGGCGTTCTGGCGCATGACGCTGGGCGCGCCGCTGCTGCTTGCCGCCACGGCCGCCACGCGACAGCCGCTGCCGGCGCTCACGCGCCCGCTCCTGCTGACGCTAATCGCTGCGGCGCTGTTCTTCGCAGTCGATCTCGCGGCTTGGCATATCGGTATCCACCACACCCGCATCGCCAACGCATCGCTGTTCGGGAACATCACGAGCATCACCTTCTCGACCTATGGTTTCCTCGCCGCGCGGCGCTGGCCGGCACGCAACCAGACGATCGCGATGCTGCTTGCCGTCGCCGGCGTCCTGCTGCTCGCCGGCCGCTCGTACGAGCTCAGCGTCGCCAATCTCGGTGGCGATCTCATGTGCATCCTCGCCGGGCTGGCCTACACCGGCTATCTCGTTCTGCTCGAGCGCGTGCGCGGCCGCGTCGCTCCGCTGCCGCTGCTCGCGCTGGTGACGATCGCGACGGTGCCGATGCTGGGCCTGTTCGCGCTCTTCCGCGGGCGTCCGATCCTGCCGCATGACTGGACGCCGCTCGTGCTGCTCGCGATCGGCAGCCAGCTGATCGGACAAGGGCTGACCATTTATGCGCTCGGCGAGCTGCCGCCGGTGGTCATCGGGCTCGCGCTGATGATCCAGCCGGTGGTCGGATCAACGATCGGCTGGCTGTTTTACGACGAGCGGCTGACACCGCTCGATCTCGTCGGCGCGGTCGCGATCGCGGCGGCGCTGGTGCTGGTGCGCCGGCGGGAGTAGCAGGACGGCATGTCGCTCCCGCCCGATCCGACGCTCGACGAGATGCGCGCCGCGCTCGGCCCGCGCCTGCCGGCGCACGCCGTCTTCGATGGCTGGAGCGATGCCGCGCTCGCGCGCGCCGCCGAGGAGATCGGGGTCGATCCCGCCGAAGCGCGACTCGCCTTCGGCGGCGATCGCGTGGCGATGATCGATGCCTGGTTCGCGAGCATCGATGCGGCAATGGCGGAAGCGTTCACGTCCGAGCGCATCGCGACGATGAAGATCCGCGCGCGTATCCGCGAGCTTGTGCTGTTCCGCCTCGCTGCGGCGCAGCCGCATCGCGAGGCGGCACGCTCCGCGCTCGCCATCCTCGCCATGCCCCGGCATGCCGCGGCCGCAACGCGGCTCGGCTGGCGCGCCGCCGATGCGATGTGGCGCGCCGCGGGCGACACCTCGGCCGACATCGCCTGGTATACGAAGCGGACAACGCTTGCGGCGGTCTATGTGGCGACGCTGCTCGTGTGGTTGAACGACGACAGCGAAGGCCAGACGGAGACGCGTGCCTTTCTCGATCGCCGCATCGACAACGTCATGCAGTTCGAGAAGCTCAAGGCGCGGCTGCGCCCCGACCCCGAGCGCCGGTTCTCGATCGCGCGGTTTCTCGGCCGGCTGCGCTACCCACCGGCATGACGTCATCGAACTGACATTGCCAGCCTGACGCGCTAATGATAATCGCTCGCATAAGAAGCGAGGATGATCCGATTGCGTCTTGATTCCCTCCCGATGCGCAGGCCGGCCCGTATCGTCGCGATCGATTGGGAGGCGTTACGCCCGGCCGAGGCACGTCGCCTCCGCGAGCTCGGGTTCGACGAGCATGTCACGATCGAGCTCGTCCACCAGGGGCCGTTCGGCCGCGACCCGATCGCAGCGCGCGTCGGCCGCATGACGATCGCGATCCGTCGCGCCGTCGCCGCCGCCATCACGATCGAACCGCTCACCGCGCAGGGCGCCGCGCACGTCCATACCCGGCATGCGGCGATCGCCGCCGAATGAACCCGATGACGCCATGAACCCGATGCCAATGGTCGCGCTGGTCGGCAATCCCAATGCCGGCAAGAGCGCGCTGTTCAATGCGCTGACCGGCGCGCGGCAGAAGGTCGGCAATTACCCGGGCGTCACGGTCGAGCGCAAGTCGGGGCGGATGAGCCTGGCGGACGGCCGCCCGCTCGAGATCGTCGATCTGCCCGGCACCTACAGCCTCGAGCCCGGCAGCCCCGACGAGGCGGTGACGCGCGATGTCATCCTTGGGCGTCAGGAGGGCGAGCGCCTGCCTTCGGCGATGGTGATCGTCGTCGACGCCACCAACCTCGACAATCATCTCCGTTTCGCGCTGCAGCTGATCGCGCTCGGCTTGCCGGTCGTGATCGCGCTGAACATGGTCGATCTCGCGCGGCGCGACGGCCTCATCATCGATCCCGATCGGTTGTCAGCCGAACTCGGCGTGCCGGTGATCCCGACGGTGGCGGTGCGCAAGCAGGGCATCGACGATCTCAAGGAGCGGATCGGCCTGCTCGTCGGCGACGGCGCGCAGCGCATCTCCGCCGGACGCGCGATCGTCCATGAGGACATCGTCGTCGTCCAGCGCCGCGCCCGCGCGATCGCGCTCGCCGCGACCACCGAGGAGCATGGCGCCCGGCAATGGAGTCACCGCATCGATGCGATCGCGCTGCATCCGGTGCTCGGCCCGATCCTGCTCGCCGGATTGATGTTCCTGATGTTCCAGGGGGTGTTCGCCTGGGCGCAGGCGCCGATGGACGCGATCGGCGCGCTGATGGCGGACACGCAGGCCTGGGTGACGGCGCACATGGCCGACGGCGTGCTGCGCTCGCTGATCACCGACGGGCTCATCGCCGGCGTCGGCGCGGTCATCACCTTCCTGCCGCAGATCCTGATCCTGTTCTTCTTCATCCTGCTGCTCGAGGCCTCGGGCTACATGGTCCGCGCCGCCTTCATCATGGATCGGCTGATGGCGCGTGTCGGGCTATCCGGCCGCGCCTTCATCCCGCTGCTCTCGAGTTTCGCCTGCGCCGTGCCCGGGATCATGGCGACGCGCACGATCGACGATCCCAAGGACCGCCTCACCACCATCCTGATCGCGCCGCTGATGACCTGCTCGGCGCGGCTGCCGGTCTATGCCGTGATCATCGCCGCGTTCATCCCGGCGAAGACGGTCGGCCCCGGCATCGGCCTGCAGGGATTGGTGCTGTTCGCGCTCTACATGATGGGGATCGTCGGCGCGATGGTCGCGGCGCTAGTGCTCCGCCGCACCGTCACCAAGGGCCAGAGCCCCGGCTTCATGATGGAGATGCCGAAATATCAGCTCCCTTCCTGGCGCGACGTCGCGCTCGGCCTGTGGACGCGTGCGCTGATCTTTCTCAAGCGCGCCGGCACGATCATCGCCTTCACCACGGTCGTGCTCTGGGCGCTGCTGAGCTTCCCGAAGCCGCCCGCGGACAGCAAGGCCAACCCGGTCGATTATTCCATCGCCGGCCGCATCGCCGACGGGCTCGCGCCGGCGTTCAAGCCGATCGGCTTCGATCGCGACATCGTGCTCGCGCTCATCCCGGCGATGGCGGCGCGCGAGGTGGCGGTCTCGGCGCTCGCAACGACCTATTCGCTGCAGGCGAAGGGCACCGCCGCCGACGATCCGGCGCTCGACCGCAACCTCGCCCAGCGCCTCCACGGTCACTGGTCGCTCGCCACCGCGCTCGCCTTCCTCGTCTGGTTCGTGTTCGCGCCGCAATGCATCTCGACGATCGCGGTGACGCGGCGCGAAACCAACGGCTGGCGCTGGCCGGGCTTCATGGTTGGCTATCTGTTCGTGCTCGCCTACCTTGCCGCCGGAATCACCTTCTGGGCGTCCTCCGCGCTCGGGCTTTAAAACAAGGCAAGCATCATGGCCGGCAGCGTCAACAAGGTCATCATCGTCGGCAATCTCGGGCGCGATCCCGAATCGCGCAGCTTCCAGAACGGCGGCAAGGTCGTGAACCTGCGCATCGCCACCTCCGAGAGCTGGAAGGATCGCAACTCGGGCGAGCGCAAGGAAAAGACCGAGTGGCATTCGGTTGCGATCTTCAACGAAGGTCTCGCCAACACCGCCGAGCGCTATCTGCGCAAGGGTTCGAAAGTCTATCTCGAGGGCCAGCTACAGACGCGGAAGTGGCAGGACCAGTCCGGCGCCGACCGTTACTCGACGGAGGTCGTGCTGCAGGGCTTCGACGCCAAGCTTGTGATGCTCGACGGCCGCGGCGAAGGCGGCGGAGCGGGCGGCGGCGTCGGCTCCGGCCGGGACGATTTCGGCGATTTCGATCAGCGTTCGTCGTCGAACCGTCCGGCGTTCAGCGGCGGCGGCCGCAGCGGCGGCGGCTCCAGCGCCTTCGATTCCGACCTCGACGACGACGTGCCGTTCTGACGGCGCAAGGATCCCATCGAGCGCTGAATCAACGCCGTTCGTGCTGAGCGAAGTCGAAGCAGGTACAACGTGCGATGCCGTTTGCTGCACGCCCTTCGACCTCGCTCAGGACGAACGGAGCGCTATTTGAATTTGGCCTTCAGCGCGGCGGCGAGCGGCGAGACGTTGGCGGCCTCGGCTTCCTCCTCGCCGAGCACGCCGGCCTCGCGCAGCGCGGCGTCCGCGCTCGCGCAGCGTGGAAACGGATCGAGCGCGAGCAGCAGGCTCTGCGCGACCGCCTCGCCGACATCGATTGCATTGCCCTCGTAGCCGAGTACGTCGAGCGCCTGCTGGTCGAGCTCGACCTCGTCGCCTGACGCCGCCTCCGGTTCGAAGCGCAACACGAGCGGCTCTTCGACATGCGTATCGATCGGGACGCCGGTCGCGACGCAGCTCTGCGTCACGTCGGCACGGAGATCGCCGTTCAACGCGACCGCCGCACCGGAACGCGTCAGCGCGACATCCGCTGCGAGCGAGGCAATCGCCGGCAGACCGAAGCGGGCGGCAAGCGCCGCGCGCTCGGCTTCGCTCGCGACCAGCGCCAGGCGGCGCGGCGCCGCGCCCAGTTCATCGAGCCGCACAAGGCGGGAGAATTCGGCCGCCGCGCTCAAGAAAGATCACCCGCGAACAGAGCCCCGAGCGCACGATCGCCGAGCCCGGCGGCCAGCGCCCGCATCCGCGCCGCGGCATGCGCGACGGCGGCATTCGGCGGTTCGGCACCGCGATAGAGATTGCGCCGGAGCGCGCCTTCCAGATCGCCGCCCGGCTGCAGGCCGTCGCGATAGGCGCCGAGCCGGCCGCCCAGGGCCGACATCATGCGGCCGATATGCTTGCCGACGACGATGTCGCCGATGCCGCGCTCGCGCAGTTGCCCGTCCATGTCGGTCACGAACAGCTCGGCGAGCCGCGCCGCCGGCTCGCGCCCCGCCTCGCCTTCCCGATCGAGACGCAGCAGCACGAGCGCCATCACCGCCGCCACCATGTCAAAGCGCCCGTCGAGCGTATCGGGCACCGCGCCATCCCGATACCAGTCCGGCCGCCGCGCCTCGGCTACGATCGCAGCATAGAGCGCGTGCGGCGGCGGCGAGGCTTCGCGGCGGCGGAAGAGACGCTGGACTATCGACATGCTCATCGCACCAAAATGCTCCGGAGGCTCCGAATGCCGCAGCCGCCTTGCCTCGGGTGCGCGGGCCGCATATTGAGCGAGGATCGCCGGCTTGCAAGCTGCGGCCGGCGCAGGAGAAGTCGATGACCGAGTATCGGCGCCGCCCGTTCGCGGCCGCCCTCCTGGCGATGCTAGCGGGATCCGCGATCGCCGGCTGCACCTCCATCAAGGGCCATCAGGGCTATGTCGCCGATCGCGCGCTGGTCGCGACCGTGGCGCCGGGCGTCGACAATCGCGATTCCGTGCAGAAGACGCTCGGCCGGCCAAGCTTCGCGGACGAGTTCGCGCCCGACAGCACCTGGTACTACGTCTCGCGCGACACGCGGCAATATTCGTTCGGTACGCCGAAGCCGACCAAGCAGAGCGTGCTGATCGTCCATTTCGACAAGGACGGCACCGTCACCTCGGTGGACCATAGCGGCATGGAGAAGGTCGCCCGCATCGATCCGGTGAAGGACAAGACGCCGACGCGCGGCGCGCACACCAACCTCTTCCAGGCGCTGTTCGGCAATATCGGCACGATGGGCAGTGCGCAGGGCGGCACCACCGCCGACAACCCGACCGGCGGCGGCGGAAGCGGCAGCGGACGGTAAGCCCGGCTTCGGATCGCCGTACTCCTGCGAAAAGCAGGGGCCTTTGCCAGACCCACAACTCCGTTCGTGCTGAGCTTGTCGAAGCGCTGTTCTTCGTTCTTCGGCGAAAAGAAGAAGAACGGCCGTGCGACAAGCTCAGGGCGAACGGTTTGGCGTGCGCCTCAGCGCGCGATGCCGCCCGCGGCGAGCACCGCCAGCGTCACGAGCTCGGACGCCGTCGAGGTCATCGAGGCGATCTGCACCGGCGAGGCCATGTTGACGAGCATCGGCCCGATCATCGCATCGCCGCCGAGCTCGCTGAGCAGCTTGGCGGCGATGTTCGCCGATTGCAGCCCCGGCATCACCAGCACGTTTGCCGGACCGGACAGGCGGCTGAACGGATAGGCTTTCTGCAGCGCCGGATTGAGCGCGACGTCCGGTGCCATCTCGCCTTCATATTCGAAGGCGACGCCACGCGAGTCGAGGATCGCGACCGCGTCGCGGATGTTGCCGAGCCAGTTTCCGGGCGGGTTGCCGAAAGTCGAATAGCTGAGGAAGGCGACGCGCGGCTCATGGCCCATGCGGCGCGCGACGGCGGCCGTCTGCTCGGCGATGTCGGCGAGCTCCTGCGCCGTCGGCCGCTCGTTTACCGTCGTGTCGGCCATGAACACGGTGTGGCTCTGGCCGACGAGCACATGGATGCCGAACGGCACCTGCCCCGGCGCATTGTCGATGACCAGCGCGATATCGTTGAGCGTCTGGCGATATTGCCGGGTCACGCCGGTGATCATCACATCGGCCTCGCCCATCGCCAGCAGCAGCGCGCCAAACACATTGCGATCCTGGTTGACGATCCGCTCGCAATCGCGACGCAGATAGCCCTGCCGCTGCAGCCGCTGGTAGAGATGATCGACCATCTTCGGCACGAGCGGCGAAACGCGGCTGTTGTGCAGCTCGAAACTTTCGGGATCGGCAACTCCGAGCGCGCGCAGTTTGTCGGGCACGTCGTCGCGGCCGACGAGTACCGGAATGCCGAGCCCGCCGTCGCGGAACTGGACGGCGGCGCGCAGCACGACCTCCTCCTCGCCCTCGGCGAACAACACGCGCTTGGGATGCGCGCGCGCCGCCTCATAGGCGAGCGTCAGGATCGAGGTGGTCGGATTCAGCCGTGCCTTGAGGCTTTCGCGATAGGCGGGGAGGTCGAGGATCGGCTTGGTGGCGACGCCGGTGTCCATCGCCGCCTTGGCGACGGCGGCTGGCACCACCTCCATCAGCCGCGGATCGAACGGCGCCGGAATGATATAGTCGGTGCCGAAGGTGCGGCTCGATCCGCCATAGGCGGCGGCAACCTCCTCGGGCACCTGCTGGCGCGCGAGATCGGCAAGCGCACGCGCGGCAGCGATCTTCATCTCCTCGTTGATCCGCGTCGCGCGCACGTCGAGCGCGCCGCGGAAGATGAACGGGAAGCCGAGCACGTTGTTGACCTGATTGGGGTAGTCCGAACGGCCCGTGGCGATGATGCAGTCCGGCCGCACCGCCTTGGCGTCGGGCGGGCTGATCTCGGGATCGGGATTGGCCATCGCGAAGATGATCGGCTTGGGCGCCATCTTCTTGACCATCTCGGGCGTGAGCGAACCGGCGACGGAGAGGCCGAAGAACACGTCGGCGCCCTCGATCGCCTCCTCCAGAGTGCGTGCGGTGGTCTCGACGGCATGCGCCGACTTCCACTGGTTCATGCCCTCGGTGCGGCCTTTGTAGATCACGCCCTTGGAATCGCACATGATCACGTTGTTCGGCCGCACACCGAGCCCCTTGGCGAGCTCGGTGCAGCTGATCGAAGCAGCGCCGGCGCCGTTAACCACCATCTTGATGTCGCCAAAATCGCGACCCGTGAGATAGGCGGCGTTGATCAGGCCGGCCGCCGAGATGATCGCGGTGCCGTGCTGATCGTCATGGAACACCGGGATGTTCATGCGCTCGCGGAGCGTCTGCTCGATCACGAAGCATTCGGGCGCCTTGATGTCCTCGAGGTTGATGCCGCCGAAGCTCGGCTCCATCAGCTCGACGGCGGCGATGAAGCGGTCGACATCCTCGGTGGCGAGCTCGAGGTCGATCGAGTCGATGTCGGCGAAGCGCTTGAACAGCACCGCCTTGCCCTCCATCACCGGCTTCGACGCAAGCGCGCCGAGATTGCCGAGGCCGAGGATCGCCGTTCCGTTCGAGATGACGGCGACGAGATTGCCCTTGGCGGTATAGTCATAGGCGGTGGCGGGATCTTTCGCGATTGCGCGCACCGGCACCGCGACGCCGGGCGAATAGGCGAGGCTGAGGTCGCGCTGCGTCGCCATCGGCTTGGTGGCGACGATCTCGATCTTTCCCGGCCGTCCCGTCGAGTGGAACAGCAGCGCCTCGCGCTCGGAAAACTGAACACTCGGACCCTGGCTCATTAGGCTTCCCCCAGCGCTATCGCTGCCCATGCCCCACGCATCGGCATCATCTTCTACGGAACCCCTGCTACCCGGGGATGACGCCGCGACCTTTGGTACATGCTGTATGAGCATGGCCGATGGCGCGGCAACCCGCTAATTCGCAGCGATGGCCGATGCCGAGACCATAGCCGCCCCCGACACCCCCATGATGGCGCAATATCGCGCGCTGCACGCCGAGGCGCCGGAGTGCCTGCTGTTCTTCAGGATGGGCGATTTCTTCGAGCTCTTCTTCGAGGACGCGCTGACCGCATCCGCCTGCCTCGACATCGCGCTCACCAAGCGCGGCGATGGCGTGCCGATGTGCGGCGTGCCCGCGCATGCGGCCGATTCCTATCTCGCGCGGCTGATCAAGGCCGGCCACCGAGTCGCAATCGCCGATCAGGTCGAAACGCCGGCGGAGGCGAAGAAGCGCGGCGGCCACAAGGCGCTCGTGGAGCGCCGCATCGTGCGCGTCGTCACGGCCGGTACGCTGACCGAAGAGGTCCTGCTGGATGCGCGCGCCGCCAACTGGCTCGTCGCGATCGCGTTCGCGGCCGGCCATGCCGGCATCGCCGCCGCCGACATCTCGACGGGCCGATTCGAGCTGGCGAGCATACCGCCCGAACGGCTCGAAGCCGAGCGCGCACGGCTCGCCGCCGCCGAGACGATCGTGCCGAACACGCTCGATTCGCCGCCCGCCGGCAGCATCCCCTGCCCCGCCTCGGGGTTCGACAGCGCCACCGGCGAGCGTGCGCTCAAGCGCCGCTTCGGCGTCGCGACGCTCGACGGCTTCGGCAGCTTCGATCGCGCCGCGCTCGCCGCCGCGGGCGGGCTGCTCGCCTATCTCGATCGTGCCGGCCAGGGCGCGCCCGTCTTCCTGCAGCCGCCGCGCATGCACGCTGCCGACACCCATATGCTGATCGATGCGGCGACGCGCGAGAGCCTGGAACTGACCCGCACCGCCAGCGGCGAGCGCAAGGGCAGTCTGCTCGACGCGATCGACCGCACCGTAACCGGCGCCGGCGGCCGTCTCCTTGCCGCCGATCTCTCCGCGCCGCTCGCGCGACGCGCGGAGATCGATGCGCGACTCGCGCTGGTCGCGCTGCTCGAAGCGGAGCCGGCGATTCGCGAGCGTCTGCGCGCGCGGCTGCGTGCCCTCCCGGACATCGGGCGTGCGCTGGCTCGATTGGTCGCCGGGCGTGGCTCTCCACGCGATCTCGGCGCGCTGCGTGACGGGCTCGACGGCGCCCGGGGGCTGCACGCCGATCTCACCCGCATCGACCAACCGCCGGCGCTGCTCGCCGAGCTGCTGCCCGCACTCACCGGCCACGGCGCGCTGACCGATCACCTGACCCGCGCGCTGGTGGCGCTGCCGCCGATCGATCGCGTCGCCGGCGGCTATATCGCCGAGGGCTACGACGCCGCGCTCGACGAGCTCCGCGGCACCAGCGGTGACGGCCGCCGCGCGATCGCGCTGCTCGAATCGCGCTATCGCGACGCGACCGGCATCGCCGCGCTCAAGATCCGCCACAACAACGTGCTCGGCTATCATGTCGAGGTGCCGGCCCGCTTCGCCGACAAGCTGATGGTGTCGGACAGCGGCTTCACCCATCGCCAGACGATGGCCGGCGTCGTCCGCTTCAACGCGCCCGAATTGCACGAACAGGCGATGCGGGTCGCTCAGGCCGGGGCGCACGCGCTCGCGGCCGAGGAGGCGCATTTCGAGGAACTGTGCGCGGCCGCCTGCGCCCGGGCCGGTGGGATTGCTGCAACCGCCGATGCGCTCGCGCGGCTTGACGTCGCTGCCGGCCTCGCCGAACGCGCGAGCGAGGACGGCTGGTGCCGCCCCAGTCTCGTCGATCATGGCTGCCTCGACATCGTCGGCGGTCGTCACCCCGTCGTCGAGGCGGCGGTGAAGACGTCGGGCGAGCGCTTCGTCGCCAACGACTGCCGACTCTCCGAGGATTCACGCCTGTGGCTCGTCACCGGCCCGAACATGGGCGGCAAATCGACGTTCCTCAGGCAGAACGCTTTGATCGCCGTGCTCGCACAGGCGGGCAGCTTCGTGCCGGCGACGTCGGCAACGCTCGGGCTCGTCGATCGCCTGTTCAGCCGCGTCGGCGCCTCGGACAATCTCGCGCGCGGCCGCTCGACCTTCATGGTCGAGATGATCGAGACCGCGGCGATCCTCGCGCAAGCGACACCGAGCAGCCTCGTCATCCTCGACGAAGTCGGCCGCGGCACCTCGACCTATGACGGGCTCGCGATCGCCTGGGCGGTGGTCGAGGCGGTGCACGACATCAACCACTGCCGCTGCCTGTTCGCCACCCACTATCATGAGCTGACGCGGCTCGCGGGGCGGCTCGACGCCCTCTCCCTCCATCACGTCCGCGCCCGCGAATATAAGGGCGACCTGGTGCTGCTCCACGAGCTGGCGCAGGGGCCCGCCGATCGCAGCTACGGGCTTGCCGTCGCGCAGCTCGCGGGATTGCCGGCGCCGGTGCTCGCACGCGCCAAGGATGTGCTCCAGCGTCTCGAGAAAGGCCGCGACCGCACAGGCGGCATCGCTGCCGGACTTGAAGACCTGCCACTGTTCGCTGCGGCCGCAGCCGCATCGCCGCCGCCAGTGGATCCGCTTCGCGAAGCGATCGACGCGATCGACGCCGACGCGCTCAGCCCGCGCGAAGCGCTGGAGGCACTCTATCGGCTGAAGCAGCTCGCCTCCGAGGGGCCGGGCTAAGGTCGGAGCAGCTAAGAGGTGTGAGGCTGCACCCGCGCCCAGATCGGCAGATGATCACTGGCGCGCGCGGCGCGTTCGCTGTGATGCACGCCGCTCGCCACGACATGCAGATCGGGCGAGTGGATGATGCGGTCGAGCGCGGCGAGCGGCCGGCGGCTGTGATAGCTGCGCCCGGTCGGTGCGATACGATGATCATGGGTGAACTCGCGCAGGCACCCGCCGTGCAGCGACCATTCGTTGAGATCGCCCATCAAGATTGTCGGCAGCTTGCGGTGGCGCGTGCGCAGCTGGGTAAGCAGGCTGCGCACCTGCCGCCGCCGCCACAGCCCCGAAAGATCGAGGTGCATACCGACTACCCGCAGCTCCTGGCCGTGGACGCGCACCTCCGCCATCACCGCGCCGCGCGGCTCGAGCGTCGGCAGCTCGAGCACGCAGCGATCGATCAGCTCGGCCGACTTGCGGATCAGGATCGCGTTGCCGTGCCAGCCGAGCCCGCCGGGCCGCACCTCGAACGGCACCGGCACCCATGGGCTATGCTCGATCAGCTCGTGCGGGATCGCGCTCTGCTTGGCACCGAAGCGGCGATCCGCCTCCTGCAGCGCGACGACGTCGGCATCGACCTCGCGCAGCACATCTACGATGCGCTCCGGCCGCCGCTGCCGGTCGGTGCCGATGCCCTTGCGGATATTGTAGCTGGCGACGACGATCATGACCGGCGCAAACGCATAAGTTGGCGCCCGAGACTCTTTTCCCGTTCGCACGGAGCGCAGTCGAAGTGCGTGCCAAGCAGGGTAGCGTCCGCGACACATCCTTCGACTGCGCTCAGGACGAACGGAGGTTGGCTTGACAAGCGTGAAGGCCCCTCAGCTCTTGCTGCCGATCGCGCCGTCGATCAGCGTCTGCGCCTTGGTGCCCGACCAATCCATCGCGCCGATCACGCGCCACTGCTCCTTGCCATTCGCGTCATAGAAGATGGTCGTCGGCAGCGTATCCATCTTGAGCGCTTCCATCAGCACGTTCTGCTTGTCGAGATAGGGCTTGAGCGTCTTGAAGCCGTTCTTGGCGAAGAACGGCGCGACCTCCTTCTGCCCGGCCATGTCCTGGCTCACCGCGACGATCTGGAAGCGTCCATCCTTGGCGGCGAGCGCATCGAGCGTCGGCATCTCCTTGACGCAGGGGCCGCACCAGGTCGCCCAGAGATTGACCATCAGCGGCTTGCCGCGCCACGTCGCGAGCGTTGCCGGCGATCCGTCGGGCGCGACGAACGGCACCGCGGGCGCGGTCTCGCCGCGATGCGTGATGTCGACATGGCCGATCGTGTCGGTCGGCATCGCGTCGCTCGCCGTCAGGTCGGTGACCTTTCCTTGAACGTCGGAGGGCTTGGCCTTATCGCAGCCGGCGAGCGCGAGGCTCAGGAAGGCGACGGGGAGAAGAGCGATCACGGGGCGCACGACAGGCTCCAATTCGATGTGGGGCGGGCGCTTCGCGGAAGGCCCGGCTGCGGTGATGCGCGAGATAAACGCCTCGATCCCGTTCGACAAACGGCTTTGGCAGCAGGACATCGCCGGCAGCCGCGCGCATGTTGCCATGCTCGGCGCGCAGGGCATCGTCTCGCCCGCGGATGCCGCGGCGATCGCGCAGGGGCTGAACGACGTCGCCGCCGAATATGAGGCGAACGGCGTCGCCGAAAACCTCGCGCTCGAAGACATCCATATGGCGACCGAGGCGCGGCTCGCCGAGCTGATCGGCCCGACCGCCGGCCGCCTGCACACCGCGCGCTCGCGCAACGATCAGGTCGCAACAGATTTCCGGCTCTGGGTGCGCGATGCGGTCGACCAGGTCGATCTTGGACTGGCCGCGTTCCAGCGCGCACTTGTGGGCCGCGCGGACGAGCATGCCGCGAGCGTGATGCCCGGCTTCACCCATCTCCAGGTCGCGCAGCCGGTGACGCTCGGCCATCATCTCATGGCCTATTACGAGATGGTCCGGCGCGACCGCTCGCGCTTCGCGGCGGCGCGGGGGCGGCTGAACGAATGTCCGCTCGGATCCGCGGCGCTCGCCGGCACCGGCTTCCCGATCGATCGCTTCGCGACGGCCGAAGCGCTCGGTTTCGACCGGCCGACCGCCAACTCGCTCGACGCCGTCTCCGATCGCGACTTTGCGCTGGATTATTTGATGGCCGCCGCCCAGGCCGCGTTGCATCTCTCGCGGCTGGCCGAGGAAATCATCATCTGGGCAAGCCAACCCTATGGCTTCGTAAGGCTGCCCGACGCCTATTCGACCGGCTCCTCGATCATGCCGCAGAAGCGCAATCCAGATGCTGCCGAACTGGTGCGCGGCCATTCTGGACGCATTACCGGCTGCTTGATGGCGCTGATGATGACGATGAAGGGGCTGCCGCTCGCCTATTCGAAGGACATGCAGAACGACAAGCCGCCAGTGTTCGAGGCGCACGACCTGCTCGCCCTCTCGATCGCGGCGATGACCGGGATGATCGAGACCATCGCCTTCGTGCCGGAGCGGATGCGCGCCGCGGCGGAAGCGGGCTTCTCGACCGCGACGGACCTCGCCGACTGGCTGGTGCGCGAGGGCGGCATCCCCTTCCGGGAGGCACACCACATCACCGGCGCGGCGGTGAAGCGCGCCGAGGCCGACGGCATCGCGCTCGCCGCGCTGTCCGACGCGGCACTGAACACGATCGACCCGCGGCTCGACGGCCGGGTGCGTGCGGCGCTGACCGTCGATGCCTCGGTGGCGAGCCGGCAAAGCCATGGCGGCACCGCGCCCGCGCGCGTGCGCGGGGCGATCGCCGAGGCGAAGCAGCAACTGGGGTTGGCGTGATGCTTCGCGCGGCCACTCACCTCGTCATACCCGCGAAAGCTGGCATCTCGCGCGGCAAACGACGGGCGCCGTCGAACGAGACCTCAGCTTACGCTGGGTTGACGATGAAGCTGGGCATCGGCATCGCCGCCGCGCTGCTCCTCGCCGGCTGCGGCAAGGTCTACGATCTCAAGCCCGCCGAGGGTCATGCATTGCCCGCGAAGCCGGCGGAGTCGCTCAAGGCACCGACGGTCGATCAGCTGATCGCGCCGCCATCGCAGGCGCGGCCCGAGCGCGTCGACGATCTGCTCCATCGATCCGAAGAGCGGCGCGACGACAAGTTCGACCTGCCGCCGCCGGGCTGATCGCCGCACCACACCAAGCTCATGGACCATTTTCTCTATCGCGACGGCGTGATGCACGCCGAGGACGTGCCGCTGACGCTGATCGCCGAGGCGGTCGGCACGCCGACCTACGTCTATTCCACCGCCACGATCGAGCGGCACGCGCGTGTCTTCAAGGAGGCGCTGGCGGACGTCGAGTCCGGGCCGGACGGCCCGCTTGTCGCCTACGCTGTGAAAGCCAACCCCAACGCCGCCGTTCTGGCGACGCTGGCGCGGCTGGGGCTCGGCGCCGACGTCGTCTCCGGCGGCGAGCTCGTTCGCGCGCGCCGCGCCGGTATCGCGGCCGAGAAGATCATCTTTTCCGGCGTCGGCAAGACTGCCGACGAGATGGCGCTGGCGCTGCGCGAAGGCATCGGTCAGTTCAATCTCGAATCGGAAGAAGAGGCCGAGACGCTGTCGGCGGTCGCGACAAGCCTCGGCATGGAAGCGCGCGTCGCCTTCCGGATCAATCCCGACGTCGATGCCGGCACTCACGCCAAGATCTCGACGGGCAAGAGCGAGAACAAGTTCGGCATCCCCTATGCCGGCGCGATCGCAGCCTATGCGCGTGCCGCGGAGCGGCCGGGCGTTCGGGTTCAAGGTATCGCGGTCCACATCGGCAGCCAACTCACCGATCTCACTCCGCTCGAAGCGGCCTTCGGACGCATCGGCGCGCTGATCGCGGAGCTCCGCGCCGCCGGCCACGCAATCGCCACCGCCGATCTCGGCGGCGGCCTCGGCGTGCCTTACGATCCGAGCCAGCCGGCACCACCTCCGCCCGCGCTCTATGGCGCGATGGTCGCCAAGGCGACAAAGGGCTGGAACGCACGGCTGATCTTCGAGCCCGGACGCGTCATCATCGGCAACGCGGGCGTGCTGCTCACCCGCGTCATCCGCGTGAAACCAGGTGCCGCCAATCCGTTCGTGATCGTCGATGCCGCGATGAACGACCTGATGCGCCCTGCCCTCTACGATGCCTGGCACGATATCCGGGCGATCGTCCCGCGCGGGCCGCGCGTCGCCGCCAACGTCGTCGGCCCGGTCTGCGAGACCGGCGACACGTTCGCGATGGGCCGCGCGATGGATCGGGTTGAAGCCGGCGATCTCGTCGCGTTCATGACCGCGGGCGCCTACGCTGCAACGATGGCGAGCACCTACAACAGCCGGCCGCTGACACCCGAAATAGTGGTAAACGGCGCCGATTGGTCTGTCGTGCGGCCGCGCCAATCGCTAGAGCAGCTGATCGGAGAGGAACGCCTGCCGAACTGGCTGCAAGGGGATTAGCATGGCACGCGTTCGCAAGGCGGTATTCCCGGTCGCGGGCTTCGGCACGCGCTTCCTGCCGGCCACCAAGGCCGTGCCCAAGGAGTTGCTGCCGATCGTCGATCGGCCGCTCATCCAATATGCGATCGACGAGGCGCTCGCCGCCGGCATCGAGCAGATGATCTTCGTCACCGGGCGCGGCAAGCACGCGATCGAGGACTATTTCGACAGCGCTTTCGAGATCGAGAGCGACCTTATTGCCAAGAACAAGAAGGCGATCCTCGAGGCGCTGGCACCGACCCGGCTCGCGCCCGGCCAGGCCGCGTTCGTGCGCCAGCAGCAGATGGCCGGCCTCGGCCACGCGGTCTGGTGCGCCCGCCACCTGATCGGCGACGAGCCGTTCGCCGTGCTGCTGCCCGACGAGTTGCTGTGGAACGAGGCGAATCCCTGCCTCAAGCAGATGGTCGGCGCGTTCGATCAGAAGGGCGGCAACGTCGTCGCGGTGCTCGAGGTGCCGGCTGCGCACACCGATCGCTACGGCATCGTCGATCCCGGCGCGATCGATGGGCGGATCACCGAGCTCAAGGGCATGGTCGAGAAGCCGAAGGAGAACCCGCCCTCGCAGCTCGCCATCGTCGGCCGCTACATCCTTCAGCCCGAGGTGCTCGACATCCTTACCGAGGGCAAGAAGGGCGCCGGCGGCGAAATCCAGCTCACCGACGCGATGGCGCAGCTGATCGGCCGCCAGCCGTTCCACGCCTGGACGTTCGACGGCGTTCGCCACGATTGCGGCGAGAAGGCCGGCTTTATCCAGGCGAACGTCGCGCTGGCGCTGGAACGTGCGGACATCGGGCCGGCGATCCGGGATTATCTGAGAGGACTCTAGACTGGCGTAGCCAAACCGAAAGGCCTTCGCACTGAGCGCAGTCGAATGCGTGCCAAGCAGTGCAGCGCTTTCGACGCGTCCTTCGACTTCGCTCAGGACGAACGGGGTATTTGCTGGCAAGGATGAGCCGTGCACAGCCTGCCGGTCTTCCTGCGCCTCGCCAGACGCCCCGTCATCCTGATCGGCGACGGCGATGCGGCAACGGCAAAACGCCGGTTGCTGGAGCGCGCCGGCGCGATGGTCGTCGGCGAGGATGCGGTCGCCGCGTTCGCGATCGTCGCCATCGACGACGATGCCCAAGCGGAGGCAACGGTCGCGCGGCTCCGGGCCCGCGGTATTCTCGTCAATGCAACCGACCGGTCCGCGCTCTGTGACTTCACGCTGCCCGCGATCATCGATCGCGATCCGGTGCTGATCGCGATCGGGACCGGCGGCGCCTCGGCCGGCCTGGCGGCGGCGCTGCGCCAGCGGCTGGAGGCACTGTTCCCGCCGCGGCTTGGCGATCTCGCCACCGCGCTCGATGCCGCGCGGTCGGCGATCCGGCGGCGCTGGCCCGACGCGGCGGCGCGTCGTCGCGCGATCGCATCCGCGCTTGCGGAAGGCGGTGCGCTCGACCCGCTGGGCAGCGGTCCGCGCGACATCCCTGGTTGGCTTTCCGGCAGCGACGCCGACGCACCGCGTCGCGTCATCACGATCCACCTGCGTTCGCCCGATCCCGACGAGCTCACGCTGCGCGAGGCACGGCTGCTCGCGACGGCCGATCGCGTCCACCATTCCGCCGGCGTGCCGATCGCAATCCTGGATCGCGCGCGCGCCGACGCGCCGCGCGTGCCGTCAGCACCGCAGGGCGTGCCCGATGGCCTCTGGATCGATCTCCGGCTCGAGTGACCGGCATTGACGCGCGCCGATCGGCACCCCAGATTTCGGGACATGACCGACACGAAGACCTCCGACGGCGAGTGGCGCCAGAAGCTCGATCCGATGCAATATCACGTCCTCCGCGAGGCGGGCACGGAGCGCGCCTTCACCGGCAAATATTGGGACAATCACGATGCCGGCACCTATCGCTGCGCCGGCTGCGGCGAGCCGCTGTTCGCAAGCGATACCAAGTTCGACAGCGGCAGCGGCTGGCCGAGCTTCACCGATCCGATGGATGGCGACGCGGTGAGCGAACACAGCGACGTGAGCCACGGCATGCGCCGCACCGAGGTGCGCTGCGCCAAGTGCGAGGGCCATCTCGGTCACGTCTTTCCCGACGGCCCCGGGCCGAACGGCTTGCGCTATTGCATCAACAGCGCCTCGCTCGAGTTCGACCCGAAGAAGGGCTGAGCTTTCGTCGTCGCTGCGAGCGAAGCGAAGCGAAGCAATCCAGTCGCAAGGACGACGGAGGTCGCCGCGGTGCGGCCCGTCTCAGGATAGCAACGGCCTGATACAGATCAGCAGATGCTTGTAGCGCGACTCGCCAGCGTCTAATGCGCGCGGGTCCATGGCGCGTTCCCCGTCCGTTCAGCCAATAGCGCCTAAGCTCCGCGGACGGCTCATGCGCACGCTCGTAACGCTCTTCAAGATCGGCATCGGCCTCGCGCTGATGGGTTTGATCGCGGTCTGCGTCGCGGTCGGCGTGGCGATGTCGTCGCTCCCGAGCTTCGACCAGCTCAAGACGTCCCCCAATGGTCAGATGGTACGCGTCCGCGCCGCCGACGGCACGATACTGATCACGCTCGGGCCGAGCTACGGCGAGTGGCTGGACTTCGATCGGATACCGCAGCCGATGAAGGATGCGATGGTCGCGGTCGAGGATCGCCGCTTCTATCATCATCTCGGCGTCGATCCGATCGGCATCGCTCGCTCGGTCGAGGTGCGTGCCAAGCGCGGCTATTGGGCGCAGGGCGGCTCGACGATCACGCAGCAGCTCGCCCGCAACGTCTTCCTCAACAATTCGAAGACGTTCGGTCGGAAGATTCGCGAGATCATCCTGTCGCTGGCGATCGAACGGAAATTCTCGAAGGATCAGATCCTCGATCTTTACCTGAACAAGGTCTATTTCGGTGGCGGCGCCTACGGCATCGATGCCGCCTCGCGTCGCTTCTTCGGCCATGGCGCCGATCGTCTCAGCCTTGCCGAGTCCGCGATCATCGCCGGTCTCGTGAAGGCGCCCTCCAACTATTCGCCGACCGCCGATGCGCAGGCGGCCGCCGGCCGCGCCGGCGTCGTCATCCAGACGATGGAGGAGACCGGCAAGATCACGCCCGCGCAGGCGCAGGCCGCCGACGTCCAGCATGTGCGGTTCGCGCCGGAACCGCACCAGAACAGCGTCCGCTACTTCACCGACTGGGCGCTCGCGCAGCTCGATACGCTGATCGACGATCAAACCGATCCGATCGATGTCTGGACGACGCTCGATCTCGCCATGCAGCGAGCCGCCGACGCCGCCATCCGCAAGGACGCGCCCGCCAACGCGCAGGGTGCGCTCGTCGCGATCGACAATGACGGCGCAGTGCGCGCGATGGTCGGCGGCAAGGATTATGTCGCGTCGATCTACAATCGTGCCACGCAGGCGATGCGTCAGCCGGGATCGGCGTGGAAGCTCTTCGTCTATCTCGCCGCGCTCGAAGCCGGCCACAAGCCGAGCGATTCGATTGTCGACGAGCCGGTGACGATCGACGGCTGGAGCCCGCGCAACAGCTCGCGCACCTATGCCGGCACGATCGATCTGCGCACCGCCTTCGCCTTCTCGATCAACACCGTCGCTGCCAAGCTCGGGCAGGAGGTCGGCTTCCAGACCGTCGCCGACATGGCCCGGCGCTTCGGCATCAACACGCCGATCGACACCTCGCCTTCGATGGTGCTCGGCGCCAACGACGTCCGCCTGATCGACATGACGCGCGCCTTCGCGGAAATCGAATCGAAGGGCATCGCGGTGACGCCGTACGCGATTGTGAAGGTGACGGGGCCGGACAACCGCATTCTCTACCAGCAGCCGGCCCACGATCCGCGTGTGCTGGTCGCGCCCTGGGTCGCAGCGCAGATGACCGATCTGCTCCAGACCGCCGTCAACACCGGTACCGCCCGCGCCGCGCAGATCGGCCGCCCGGTGGCCGGCAAGACCGGAACGACCTCATCGAGCAAGGATGGCTGGTTCATCGGGTTCTCGAGCGGGCTCACCGCGGGCGTGTGGATGGGGCGCGACGACGCCAAGCCGATCCCCGGCCTCTCCGGTGGCCACGCGCCCGCGCACGCCTTCGCCGACTTCATGAGCGCCGCCGTCGCCAACCGCCCGGTCGCGCCGTTCGATACCCAGGTGACGCTGCCGCAGTGGCAGCTCGAGCCCGACGACGAGGCCTATTTCGGCAATCAGGATGACGGGGCCGACGACAGCGCCGGGCCGACCGCGCCGCCGGGATCTTTCGTGGATCAGGACGGCATGCCGCTCCCCGCCGGACAGCAGCCGCAAGCAGCCCGGCCGACGCGTCCCGCGCGCGGCCAGGACGGCGATCCCGGCACGCCACCTTCCGATCAGCAGCAGCCCAACGCGCCGCTCGACCAGCAATGGTTCGATCAGGCAACCGGGCGGCAGCGAGGGCGCTAGCCTCACGCCCAGACCACCGTTCGCCCTGAGCTTGTCGAAGGGCCGTTCTTCTTCTTGGCTGCGGAGAAAGTTCAGTGCTTCGACAAGCTCAGCACGAACGGGTTGCGCTGAGAGCCTAAGGCTACTCCTCCCGTCCTACCCAGTGCAGCGCGGCGCCGTTGCGCTTGAGCCAGTCCCGCGCGGGCGCCGGATCCTCGCCGAGCAGGCGCCGCACCGCCGCGTGGAAGGCGCGGCTATGATCCATGTGCAGTCGGTGCGCCACCTCGTGCGCGACGGTCGCGCGGCGGACATAGGGCGGCGTCATGATCAGCCGCCATGAGTAGCGGATCGCGCCATCCGCCGCGCAGCTCCCCCAGCGCGTTCGCGGATCGCCGACCGCCACGGCCGCGATCGCCACCTCCGCCTCGATGGCGGTCGCACGCGTTTCGGCATCGAGCACATCAAGCGCCCGCCGCTTGAGCCAGCGCAGCACGCGCGCGCCGACGCTCGCTTCGGGGCCGCCGAGCTCCAGCCGCCCATCGGTCAAGCGCGGGGCGCGCGGCAGCGCCGGCGCCCAATCGATCAGCAGCGGCTCGCCTTCATACGGCACGGTGCCGCCCGGACGGATCGGCCGCGGCACCGGCAGCTTCGCGAGCCCGGCTTCGACCCAGCCCCGCTGCTTCTCCGCCCACGCCAACGCCGGGCCGAGCGCGGCACGCTTGGGCAGCGTCAGCTTCACCGCGCCGTCGCGCGGATCGACAACCAGCCGGAAGCCGCGCGCGCCGGCGACGCGGCGCACCGTCAGCGCGCGCGTCCGGCCGCCGCCGCTAAAGCTCGCGCTCGACGACATGCAGCTCGAGATCGCCCGCTTCGAGCTCGGATACCGTCCACCCGCGCACCGACTGCCCAGCGGCGTGGACCGTTTCCGGATCACCGGTGAGGAGCGGATGCCAGTCGGGCAACGGCTCGTCGTTCGCCAACAGGCGATAGGCGCAGGTCCCCGGCAGCCAGTCGAGCGCGCCCGCCTTGGCCGGCGTCAGCCGCACGCAATCGGGAACGAGCGCCTTGCGGTTGGCATAGTCGGTGCACCGTCCCGAGCGACGATCGAGCAGCCGGCAGGCGACGTTGGTCGGATAGAGCTCGCCGGTTTCCTCGTCCTCGAGCTTGTGGACGCAGCATTTGCCGCAGCCGTCGCAGAGCGACTCCCACTCGGCGCGGCTCATCTCGCCGAGCCGCTTCGCCTCCCAGAAGCGCGGCGCGGTCACTGCACCCATCGGGCAAGTTCCTGCTTCACCGCATCCGCACCCTGATCGGTCGGCAGCAGCACGATCGGCGCGCCGCTGGGATCGAACAGCACCGCCTGGCTCGAATGATCGACGAGATACGCACCGCCGTTCTTCGGCGGCTGCGCCTGATAATAGACGCCGAATTCCTTGGCCACCTTGGCGATCTCCTGCGGCGTTCCCGTAAGGCCAACGAGACCCGTTCCGAACGCCGCGACATATTGCTTCATCACCGCCGGCGTATCGCGCGCCGGATCGACCGAGATGAAGATGGGGACGATCTTGCCCGCTGCCGAGGGGCGATCCGCCACAAAGCCATGGAGGGCGCGCATCACCGTCTGCAGCGTCGTCGGGCAGACGTCCGGACAGAAGGTGTAGCCGAAATAGACGATGCGGTAGCGGCCGGCATAGGTCCGGCCGGTAACGGCGCGCCCATCCTGGTCCGTCAGGGCGAACGGGCCACCGATCGCGGCACCGGCAAGAGGCGGTGCCCCTCCCTCGCTGCCCGCCTTGCCGCAGCTCGCGAGAAGCAGCAGCGCCGCGACGCAGGCGGCAAGACGGTGCGAGGCATCGTTCATGGCGTCGCCAGCCATGCTTTGCTAGAGCCTCGCGCGCAAGCAGCGGGAGAGTGGGTGGCGATGGCGAGGCGCGGCGACAGGATCATGACCGGTATCGCGGCGCTGACAGCGCTGATCGCTGCCGCACCCTCCGCCGCACAATTCTCCGATCCCTATAATTTCCTCAAGGCGGTGCGCGATCGCGACATCAACAAAGCGACCGAGCTGGTCAACAAGCCCGGCACCACGATTATCAACACGCACGATGCGGCCACCGGCGAGACGGCGCTGCACATTGCCGTCCGTCGCCACGATGCGCCCTGGGAGGCGTTCGCGCTGGTCCACGGTGCCGACACCGGCGCGCGCGACAAGCAGGGCGACACCGCGCTCATCGCCGCGACGCGGATCGGCGATGACGATTGCGCCGAGATGCTGCTGAAGGTCGGCGCCTCGCCCGATCTGGCCGATGCGCGCGGGGAGACGCCGCTCATCCTCGCCGTGCAGACCCGCAACCTCGCGATCGCGCGGCTGCTGGTCGCCTATGGCGGCAATCCGCACATCACCGATCATGTCACCGGCCAATCGGCGCTCGATTATGCCAAGGCCGATCCCCGCGCGAGCCTGATCCTTTCGGTGCTCCAGCAGGCGAAACCGCGCGGCGCTGCGACGGTGATCGGGCCGCAGCCCTGAGCGTCACTCGGCCGGCAGGCCCGGATCGGTCTCGCCGAGCAGCCGCCGCGCGGCGCGCCGCGCGAAGCGGAGCGTCTCCGCGCGGCGGCGTGAGGAGGCAAGCGGCGTATCGACCGCCTCACGGACCACAGCGGCATCGTAGCGATCGGCGACGATCAGGCCTGCGCGATCCGGCATGAACCAGGCCTCCTCGAACGGCGCCGGATCGAAGCCCGGGGGCACCGCCCAATAATAGCGATCGCAATAGTCGAGATATTCCGGCCATTTCAGGTCACCGCGGAGATCGGCGCGCGAGACCTTGATCTCCACGATCGTGACGCAGCCTTTCGGCCCCAGCGCCATGATGTCGGCGCGGCGTCCATTGCCGAGCGGCACTTCGCAGAGCGCCAGGAGCTCGCGCCGGAACAGCAGCCGCGAAACACCGCGCGCGACATCGCGCGCGACCGGAACGTTATCGAGGCAAGGTTTGGCGAGCGAGGCCATGCGCTCGTTTTAGAACATCCCGCGAACGGACGAAAGCCCGTCCGATGGTCATGTCAGCGATAGAAGATCTGCGCGCCGATCTGCGCGACGCGGGTCAGCCCCGGGGCGGGGCGATGGCCGCTGTTGAAATAGAGTGCATCGTGCGCGACCGCGCTCCATGCATTCTTGAGCGCGATCGAAGCGATCGCGACCGCCTCGCGCCACTGCTGCCCCGCGCGCGCGATCGCCGGATAGCTGCCGTGGCGAACGAAACCGAACTGGTGCGGCTGCTTCACGACGCCGCAGACGGTGCTGGGGAAACGACCGGATTTGGTGCGGTTGATGATGGTCTGGGCCACCGCGAGCTGGCCGCGATAGGGCTGCCCCTTCGATTCGAAGTAAACGGACGCGGCCAGGCATTCATGCTCGTCGCTGCTCGTCGCCGAAGAAAGCCGATCGCTGACCATCCCATCAAGCGAGCCACCGGTGGCGGCGCCATCGTCACTCGCCGCGGGCTTCGCGACGGGGGTCAGCACAGGGGCCGGAATGCCGAGGGTCAGAATGCGGGCGGAAGGTTGCGAAACCGCCGGTGCGGCCGGGGCCGCGAGAAGCAGAGAACCAGATGTGCCTGCCGGGATCGCGATCTCCGCCGCCATGGCGGCGCTGCCGAGACCGGGCAGCAGGCAAAGGAGGGCCGCCGCCGCAGCGACGACACGGGCTGGTACTCGCATGGCATCCAGATCATTGCGGCCGAGCGCAGATCACGGAGGCACAAAATACCCTAAGCCCCGTTCCCGCTCGTCCGACTCCGCGCAACCCCCGGAACAAATGTTGTTGCGCGTCGTTGAACAACCTCGTCTTCCCGGCACCGCGCCGCAGCGTCAACCTTCAGCGACTATTTCAGCGGCGAACCGTTCGACTCCCGCGATATCCAGTTCCAGGATCCACAAATCCGGATCGGAGCGGCGGCGGCGCGTTAAATAGTCGCTAACCACGGCCTCTTGATTAGGCAGATCAGGGCCGACATCTGCCCAGCGATAAACGCCGGCGAGATCCAGAACCCGCTCGATAAGACGGCGTGTTACGCCACGCTCGCAACAGCTTAGCAGGAGCGCGCCGGCCGTCGCGTCGCCCTTCGCGACGACCGTGCCGATGCCGCCTGCAGCGCCGACTCGCCGGATCAGCGCGTTCACGACGAGGGAAGAAACCAAGCGCGGCGTCATTCCGCCCGTCTTGAAGCCGATCGCTCAAGTACGCAATTCACGTCAACGCCTGCGATCGGCCGACACCGCCGATCGCCGCCATGACAGCCAACTGGCATTGGAACGGCGTTCGCAAACGCAGCAAATCACGCGGCGTCGCGCGATTCTCCGCTGGCGAAAAGCGCGTAGAGGGCATCGGGAGAGCCGGCGCCGCGCAGCTTCGCGACGAACTCGCGGTCACGCATGCGCCGGCTGACACGGGCCAGCGCCTTGAGGTGATCGACGCCTGCTTCCGGCGGCGAGAGCAGCACGAACACCAGGTCGATCGGCAGCGCATCGATCGCGGCGAAGTCGATCGGCGCCGCGAGGTTCGCGAACAGCCCGACGACGTGATCGAGGCCTTCGATCTTGCCGTGGGGAATGGCGATACCGCCGCCGAAACCGGTCGATCCCAGCCGCTCGCGCTCACCCAGCCGCTCGACGACGAGCTTGGCGTCGACGCCCGCTGCATTCGCAGCGAGCGTTCCGAGCTGCTGGAAGAGCTGCTTCTTGCTCGCCACGGCAAGGCCCGCGACAATCCCTGCTGGCGAGAGGATGTCGCTGAAATCCTCCATGAGAACTCGCCCCCCGCGCCTCAGGCGGCGCGCTGCGGCTCGACCCAGCCGATCGTTCCGTCGCCGCGGCGATACACCATGTTGTAGGCACCGGTGCCCGAATTCATGAACAGGAGTGCGTTGGTGTTGCGCAGATCGAGCATCATCACCGCATCCGAAACGCTCGCGCTCGGCACGTCGACCCGCGTCTCGGCGACGATGAGCGGGTTGTCGGCACCGTCCTGCTCATCCTCGTCGTCGATGCGGAAGACAGTGTAGCCGGCATCGGCGTCGATCTCGCCGGGCGCCTCGCCATTCGGTGCATGGCGTCCCTTCAGCCGCGCCACGTAACGCCGCAGCTGTTTCTCGATCTTGCCCGATGCTTCGTCGAAGGCGGGGTGCGCGTCCATCGCGCTGCCCGAGCCTTTCAGGATCACGCCCTGCATGACATGGGCGACGATGTCGCAATTGAAGCCGTTGTCGTGCGGTCCGCGTCCAAAGGTGACGTGCGCGGCGATCGCGCGCGCGAAATACTTATCGGCCATGCCGCCGAGCCTGTCGCTGACATGCTGCCGCAGCGCATCGCCGGTATCGACCTGATGACCCGAGACGCGAATATCCATTGAAAGGGCCTCCTGACGAGCGGGGGGTGGCCCTTACGGACCACCCGGTGGAGCGTCAACCGCAGGCGGCGAGTGCCGGCCAGAGCGGATCGACGAGCGTCGCTACGAACGCGGCGTGGCGTGCCAGTTCGTCGGCGCTGGCGCTATGAACGCGCGGCGGCCGGACCGGTCGCACCGGAGCCGAACTGATCGACATCGCCACGTTCGCGGCAACCGGTGCCGGTGCCGTGGGTGCGAGCGCGAGCCCGATCTGGCGACCGCCGCGCAACTCGATATAGACCTGCGCGAGCAGCTGCGCGTCAAGCAGGGCGCCGTGCTTGACGCGTTGGCTGCGATCGATGCCGTAGCGCGTGCAGAGCGCATCGAGGCTGTGCTTCGCGCCGGGATGGCGCGCGCGCGCGAGCGCCACGGTGTCAATCGCGCGGCTCGCCACGAGCGGCGCCAAACCACAATCGCCGAGATGCCAGTTCAGGAACGCCATGTCGAAGCCGGCATTGTGCGCGATCAAGGGCGCATCGCCCATGAAGGCGAGCAGCTCCTCGACCTTGTCGCCGAAGCGCGGCTTGTCCGCGAGGAAGACCGAGGAGAGCCCGTGCACCGCCTCCGCCTCGCTCGGCATCGAGCGACCAGGATTGAAATAGGCATGGAAGACGGCGCCGGTCTCGACCCGATTGATCAGCTCGACACATCCGATCTCGACCAGACGGTGCCCGTCGACAGGGCTCAGGCCCGTCGTCTCGGTATCGAAAACGATCTCGCGCATCGCCGTTTATATCGGCCGGGAGCGGCGCGGAGTAAAGCGACCAGCGCGTGCAATTGGGCGCGCGTTTCGGTGCGCGTGGCGCCGGTATCGATCACGAAATCGGCGTGGCGGCGCTTGGTGCGGTCGGGCGTCTGCAGCCGCAAGATGGCGGCGAAGCGCTGCGGCGTCATGCCCGGTCGTGCCAGCACGCGGCGGCGCTGCTGGCCGGCAGAAGCCGAGACGACGACGACGACATCCACACGCCGCCAACCGCGCTTCTCGAACAGCAACGGAATATCGAGGACGACGAGCTTGCGTGCGCGATGCCGCCGCAGGAAGCGCCGCTGCGCCGCCGCGACCGCCGGCAGCACCAGCCGCTCGAGCTGGGTGAGCTGCGCGCGATCGCCGAGCACGCGCTGGCCGAGCAGCTGGCGATCGACCCCGCGCGGGCCGGTGGTGCCCGGCCATATCGCCTCGATCGCCGCCACAAGCAGGCCGCCGGGCCCCTGCAGCTTGTGAACCTCGGCGTCGGCATCGAACACCGGCACCCCGGCTTCGCGGAACATCTTCGCAACCGTCGACTTGCCCATGCCGATCGAGCCGGTGAGACCGATGATGATCATCGCGCCCCAGCCGATATGATCCGTTCACACTGAGCGCAGTCGAAGTGCGTACCCCGAGCATCGGCGTTTGCGGCACGTCCTTCGACTGCGCTCAGGACAAACGGGTTTCGGGAGGTGATCATGCCGTCAGCAGCGCCCGCAACGCCGCGTCGCTCTCGGAATCGTCCGGCGCATCGGCACCGAAGAAGTGCCGGAACGCGATGCGCGCTTGACCGATCAGCATCGCCAGGCCGTCGATCGTTGGCAGCCCGGCCGCCTTCGCCTGCGAAAGCAGCGGTGTTTCGAGCGGGGCATAGACAATGTCGTAGACGATCGAGCCGGGCGGCGCGTGGCTGAGATCGCAAACCAGCGGCGGCTGCCCGGTCATGCCGAGCGTGGTGGCGTTGACGAACAGATCGAGCACGCCGGCGCGATCGTCGAACGCGAAGTCGGTAGGGCCGGCGAAATGATCGAGCGCGACGGCGTAACCTTTGGAGGCCGCCTCGTCGCGCAACGCTTCGGCCTTCGAAAGATCGCGGCCGGCGATCACGAGCGTGAAACCCTCTGCTGCCAGCGCGTGCGCGATCGCGCGCGCCGCCCCACCGGTACCGAGGATGCGCGCCATCCGGAACAGATGCCGACGCGCGAGCACCGGTCGCAGCGGTTCGAGGAAGCCCGGCGCATCGCTGTTGTAGCCGACCAGTGCGCCATGCTCGGGCACGACGGTGTTCACCGCGCCGATCTTCGCCGCGAGCGGATCGAGGCGATCGAGCAATGGGATCACCGCCTGCTTATGCGGGACGGTGACGTTGCACCCGCGCCAGTAGAGGCTTTCGCGACGCTCGGCGAAGAAGGCGGCAAGATCGCCGGCAACGACATGCGTCTTGTTGTAGGCTGCATCCAGGCCAAGCCGCGCCAGCCAGAAGCCATGGATCAACGGCGATTTGGAATGCGCGATCGGATCGCCGATCACCTCCGCAAAGGACAGGCTCATCGCGCGATCACGTCGCGTTCACGCAGCCAGGCCAGCAGCGGCAGCAGCGGCAGGCCCATCACCGTGAAATGGCTGCCCTCGATGCGCTCGAACAGCTGCGCGCCCATGCCCTCCAGCCGATAGCAGCCGACACAAGCGAGGATAGTCTCCCCCTCCGCATCAAGGTAGGATTCGAGAAAGGCGTCCGTAAAGGCGCGGACATGAAGCTTGGTGGCGTCGACATGCCGCCACACCGGCACGCCGTTCTGGCATGCCACCGCCGCGCTGATCAGCTTATGCGGCCTTCCCCACAGCTGCCGGAGCTGCATCGCGGCTTCGGTTCGATCCTCGGCTTTGTCCAGCATGGTGCCGTCTTCGAGTTCGAGCGTCGAATCGCAGCCGAGCACGAGCGCGCCTGGCAACCGCCGCGACAACGACAACGCCTTCAGCTCGGCGAGCGCGTCGGCGAGCTGCCGCGCGTCATGCCCTTCCGCGCGCAGCGAGGCTTTCGCGGCATCCTCGTCGACGCTCGGCCGCACCGCCTCGAATGGCACCGCGGCGGCGGTCAGCATCGCACGCCGGCTGGCGCTGCCGGATGCGAGCACCAGGCGCGTCACGCCGTTTCCGCCGCTTCGTCTTGCACGGGGCTGCGCCGCTCGTTGACGAGGTTGATGATCGCCGCCGCCGTTTCCTCGATCGAACGACGCGTGACGTCGATCACCGGCCAGCCATTGTCGGAGAACAACCGTCGCGCATAGGCGACCTCGCTCATCACCCGCTCCTGATCGACATAGGCGGTTTCCGGCACCTGGTTGAGCGAGAGCAGTCGGTTGCGGCGCACCTGGATCAGTCGATCGGGGCTTGTGGTGAGTCCGACGACGAGCGGATGCTGCAGCCGGAACAGCGACGGCGGCGGCGGCGCCTCCACCACCAGCGGGATGTTGGCGACCTTGTAGCCGCGGTTGGCGAGGTAGATCGATGTCGGCGTCTTGGACGAGCGCGAGACTCCGGCAAGCACGATATCCGCTTCCTCCCAGTCCTCGGCGCCGACGCCGTCGTCGTGCGCAATCGTGAACTGGATCGCCTCGACGCGGGCGAAATAGGCGGCATCGAGCGCATGCTGCCGCCCCGGGCGGGTATGCGCGGTGCGGCCGAGCATCCGCGACAGGGCTTCGATCACCGGATCCAGCGCCGACACCAAGGGAATACCGAGGGATTGGCAGCCGATCTCGAGCCGCTCGCGCAGCTTCGTCTCCGCGAGCGTGAAGATGACGATCCCTGGCCGCTGGCCGATCTCGACGAGCACGCGCTCGAGATGCCCCTCCGAGCGCACCATTGGCCAGAAATGCTTGATCGTCTCGACGCCTTCGAACCGCGCCAGCCCCGCCTTCACGACCATGTCGAGCGTCTCGCCCGTCGAATCCGACAGCAGATGGAGGTGGTGAACCGCCATGTCTCAGGCGTGGACGAGGCTGTGGATGATCATTGCCGAAACGCTAGCGGAACCTGCCGCTCGCCGAAAGGCACGCGATTCCGTGCCCACGATTGAGGGTAGCGTTCCCGCTCTATCCACATCGAACGGTCTATCCCCAGCGGATGTGGATAACGGGGAAGGCGCAGCCGACTCCGCGAGACTCCTGGATCGATGCGCGGTCAAGCTGTTGGCAAAAAAGGCCGGGCCGCCTAAACCCCGCTGCCAAGCGCCCTACTATCTTCCTCAAAACTTGAATCTATGAATCTAAGGTGATGACGAGCAGCCTGTCCGCGATGCCAGCGATCGAAACGCATCGTTCCTTGCTCGCGGTGCTGCGCGGCGAGCGGCGTGATCCTCCGCCGGTCTGGCTCATGCGCCAGGCCGGGCGTTATCTGCCGGAATATCGTGCGTTGCGAGCGACCAAGGGCGGATTTCTCGAGCTCTGCTACGATCCGCAAGCCGCTGCCGAGGTGACGCTCCAGCCGATCCGGCGGTTCGGCTTTGACGGTGCGATCCTGTTTTCGGACATCCTCGTGATTCCCCACGCGCTCGGGCAGGATCTCGCGTTCGAGGCCGGCGAAGGCCCACGTCTCTCCCCGCCTCTGCTCGATGGCCTGCTCGATGGTCTTGCCGCTGCGCCGGAACGCCTGTCGCCGGTATACGAGACGGTGCGCCGGGTTGCTGCGGCGCTACCGGCGGAGACGACCTTCCTCGGATTCGCGGGTTCGCCCTGGACGGTCGCCACCTACATGGTCGCGGGTCAGGGCTCCAAGGATCATGCCGCCGCCCGCCGCCTCGCGTACAAAGACCGCGATGCCTTCGCGGCGCTGATCGAGCGCATCGTCGCAGCGACGATCGACTATCTTCTTGGTCAGATCGATGCCGGCGTGCACGCCGTGCAGTTGTTCGACAGTTGGGCGGGAAGTCTCGCGCCGGCGGAGTTCGAGCGCTGGGTGATCGAGCCCAACGCCGCGATCACAGCGGCGATCCACGCCAGGCGGCCGGGAATACCGGTGATCGGCTTTCCGAAGGGCGCAGGCGCCAAGCTGCTCGATTATGCCCGCGGCACCGGTGTCGATGCGATCGGCCTCGACGAGACGATCGATCCGGTTTGGGCGGCCGAGTGGCTGCCGGGAGACATGCCGCTGCAAGGCAATCTCGATCCGCTCGCGCTCGTCGAGGGCGGCGAGCCGCTGCGCAACGCGATTGGGCGCATTCTCGCGGCGCTCGCCGGGCGGCCACACGTCATGAACCTCGGCCACGGCATCATCCCGGAAACGCCGGTTGCCCATGTCGAAGAGGCGCTCGACCTGATCCGCGGCGCTCGCTTCGCGCGGGATTGAGCGAGGGAGATCATATTCTGTTTGTCCTGAGCGAAGGCGAAGGACGTGCGGCGGCAGGCGCTGTTCTGTTTGGCACGTGCTTCGACTACGCTCGGCACGAACGGATCTGGTGGAGCGGACGGCGTGACAGGCTTTCTCGGCAGCGCCTATCTCTGGGTGAAGGCGGCACACCTCATCTTCGTGATCTTCTGGATCGCGGGGCTGCTGATGCTGCCGCGCTACTATGTCTATCACCGCGCGGTTGCGTCCGGCGCGCCTGAGGATGCGCTGTGGATCGAGCGCGAGCGGCGGCTGCGCAAGGTGATCATCACGCCCGCGATGATCATCGTCTGGGTGCTGGGGCTGCTGCTCGCCGCCAATATTGGCTTGTTCGATGGCCAGGCGGGTCTCGGCTGGCTGCACGCGAAGCTAGCCATCGTGATCTTGCTGTCGGGCTATCACGGCTGGATGATCGGCTATGGCAAGAAACTGGCGCGTGGCGAGCGGCCGAGCTCGGACCGGACGCTGCGGATCATGAACGAGGTGCCGACGCTGGCGACGGCGATCATCGTGATCCTCGTGATCGTGAGGCCGTTCTGATGCTGCTCGCCAGCTTGGTTCTCGCTACCGCTTTGCCCGCAGCGGCGGACGCGGATCTGCGCTGCTTCATCACCACCGCGGTGATCGCCGGCAATGCCGATGCCGGCTCGCAGCCGGTCGCGATGGAGTCGCTGCTCTACTGGCTCGGTCGCTTGGACGCGCAGATGGACGACGAAACGTTGAAGCGGCGCGTCGCCGCCGAAGTCGGCAAGATGACGCAGGCGGAATTTCAGGCCGACGCGCAGCGCTGCGGTACCGAGATCAAGACGCGCGGCGCCGCTGTGCAGGACCTCGGTCAGGCGATCCAGAACAGCGCCAAATCGCCGGTTGGAAAATAGCGGCCGGCTTGACTTGAGCGGGAGCGAATCCTAATTCGATCAAAGTGCGCCCGCTTCCCTGCGGACAGCGCCTCTTTTCACAGCACCGCTTGCGCCGTTCCGTCGCCCGCTGTCACACTCTCCCCGCCAGGAAGCTCACTTTATGCATCTGAAAGAGCTCAAGACGAAGTCACCCGCCGAACTGGTCGGGATGGCGGAGGAGCTCGGCGTCGAAAGCGCCTCCACCCTGCGCAAGCAGGACCTCATGTTCGCGATCCTCAAGGTCCAGGCCGAGAATGGCGAGCAGATCATGGGCGTCGGCACGATCGAGGTGCTGCCCGACGGTTTCGGTTTCCTGCGCTCGCCCGAAGCCAATTATCTCGCCGGCCCCGACGACATCTACGTTTCGCCCAATCAGGTCCGCAAATTCGGACTGCGCACCGGCGATACGGTCGAGGGCGAGGTCCGCGGCCCCAAGGATGGCGAGCGCTATTTCGCGCTGACCCGCCTCGTCTCGGTCAATTTCGACGATCCCGACGTCGTTCGCCATCGCGTCAACTTCGACAACCTCACGCCGCTCTACCCGGACGAGAAGCTGCGGCTCGACACGCTCGACCCCACCGTCAAGGACAAGTCGGCGCGGGTGATCGACATCGTCTCGCCGCAGGGCAAGGGCCAGCGCGCGCTGATCGTCGCGCCGCCGCGCGTCGGCAAGACCGTTCTGCTCCAGAACATCGCCAAGGCGATCACCGACAATCATCCCGAGGTGTTCCTGATCGTGCTGCTCATCGACGAGCGGCCCGAGGAAGTCACCGACATGGAGCGTTCGGTGAACGGCGAGGTGATCTCCTCGACCTTCGACGAGCCAGCCCAGCGCCACGTCCAGGTCGCCGAGATGGTGATCGAGAAGGCCAAGCGCCTCGTCGAACACAAGAAGGATGTCGTGATCCTGCTCGATTCGATCACCCGCCTCGGTCGCGCCTACAACACGGTGGTGCCGAGCTCGGGCAAGGTGCTCACTGGCGGCGTCGACGCCAACGCGCTGCAGCGGCCGAAGCGCTTCTTCGGCGCGGCGCGCAACATCGAGGAAGGCGGCTCGCTCTCGATCATCGCCACCGCGCTGATCGACACCGGCAGCCGCATGGACGAGGTCATCTTCGAGGAGTTCAAGGGCACCGGCAATTCCGAGATCATCCTCGACCGCAAGGTGGCCGACAAGCGCGTCTTCCCGGCGATGGACGTCGGCAAGTCAGGCACTCGCAAGGAGGAGCTGCTCGTCGAGAAGGCGAAGCTCACCAAGATGTGGGTGCTGCGCCGCATCCTCATGCAGATGGGCACCGTCGATGCGATGGAGTTCCTGCTCGACAAGATGAAGGACTCGAAGACCAACGAGGACTTCTTCGATTCGATGAACCAGTAACGGGCGCCGATGATCGTCGAACATGCCATCTTGCGCGTGCGCGACGGACAGGGATCGGATTTCGAAGACGCGATGCGTCGCGCGGTTCCGCTGATCGCCGCGTCTCCCGGCTTTCAGGGTATCGAGGTTCGTCCCGCGGCTGAAATGGCGGGAAGCTACCTGCTGCTGGTCTGGTGGAACGATGTCGCCAGCCATCGCGATGGTTTCCGCAAGTCCGATCGCTATCAGCAGTGGCGTGCTTTGCTCCACGGCTTCTATGAACCGATGCCTGAGGTCGGCTATTACGGTCCCTCAGTGATCAACTACCTGCAAGAAAGCTAATTGCATGCCATGATCGCGATCTGGCAGCATATCGTCAGCGATTTCGCCAATATCGGCTCGTCCGAAGCGCTCGCGGCCTTCGGTCAGGTCCTGATGATCGACGTGATGCTCGCCGGCGATAATGCGATCGTCGTCGGGGCGCTCGCATCGGGGCTCTCTCCCGTCGCGCGGCGGCGCGTGATCCTGATCGGCATTCTCGCCGCGCTCGTCCTGCGGATCATCTTCGCGCTCGCCGTGAGCCAGTTGCTTCAGCTCGTCGGGCTCGTATTCGCCGGCGGGCTGCTGCTGCTGTGGGTGGCCTGGAAGATGTGGCGCGAGCTCCGCCAGCCGCACGCACAGGATGCCGCGCAGGTCAAACCGGCGAAAAGCTTCGCGGCGGCCGCCTGGTCGGTGGCGCTCGCCGATATCAGCATGAGCCTCGATAATGTGCTGGGCGTCGCCGGCGCGGCGCGCGAGCATCCCGGTATCCTGATCGTGGGCTTGCTGCTCTCGGTGGTGCTGATGGGCGTCGCCGCGAACCTGCTCGCGCGCGTGATCGGCCGTTATCGCTGGATCGCCTATTTCGGCCTGGCCGTGATCGTCTACGTCGCCGGCAAGATGATCTACGAGGGCCTCTATGCCCACGATACGGGACTGATCCCCTATCTGAGCTGATCGATCGCGAGAAGCCTCGCCGCGGTACCGAAATCCGGCGCGATCTCGGTCACACCGATGGCGCGCAGCGTATCGGCGTGTTCGGGTGCGCAATGATTGCCCGCCGTAAGCCCGATCACGCGCGCACCGGAGGCGAGCGCGCCTGTCGCGCCGACCGGTGAATCCTCAATGATCGCGCAGTCACCGATCGGGACGCCGAGCGCGTTCGCTGCAAACAGGTAGATGTCAGGCGCCGGCTTGCCGCGTGTGACATGTTCGCGGCCGCTGTATAGGTGATCGCCGAAGGCTAAGGCGAGGCCGATATGGTCGAGATGCGCGCGGATCCATTCCGTCGAACTCGACGAGCAGATCGCGCGCGGCAGCTCCGGCGGCAGCGACTGGACGAAGGCGATTGCACCGGCGACCGCCTCCACCCCTTCCTCCATCGTGCGGCGGTTTTCCGCGGTCCGCGCGGCCTGGAAATCTTCAGGCACGGCACGCCCGATCCAGCGCTCGACCGCGCCGATGAAGTCCGCGCCGGCCAGCCCCATGAAGTTCGCCATCGATTGCTCGGGCGTCGTCGGGTGGCCGATCGCGGTCAGATAGTCGGCGATCTGCTTGTTGCCGGCATATTCGCTCTCGATCAGCACGCCGTCAAAATCGAAGATGAGCGCCTGCGGCCTCATGCCCGTGCGCCGAACAGGGCGGTGCCGATGCGGACATGCGTCGCGCCGAGCATCACTGCCGTCTCGTAGTCGCCCGACATGCCCATGCTGCGCACCGGCAAGCCATTGCGATCTGCAAGTTCGCCGAGGAGCGCGAAATAGGGCGCGGGCTCCAGCGCCGTCGGCGGCACGCACATCAACCCCGATACGGTAAGCCCAGCCCCCCTCGCCTCTTCGATCAGCGTGGGCAGCGCGGCGATGGCGCAGCCGCCCTTTTGCGGCTCGGCGCCGATGTTCACCTGCGCGAACAGCAGCGGTTGCCGCCCTGCCCGCTCGCACGCCCGTGCCAGTGCCGCCGTCAGCGAGGGTCGATCGAGCGAATGGATCGCGTCGAACAGCGCCACCGCGTCGGCGGCCTTGTTGCTCTGAAGCTGGCCGACGAGGTGGAGCTCGATGTCGGCATGCCGTTCGCGCAGCGCGGGCCATTTGTCCTGCGCTTCCTGCACGCGATTCTCGCCGAAACGGCGCTGCCCAGCCGCGATCAGCGGCACGATCGCATCCGCCGCGCAGTTCTTGGAAACCGCGATCAGCGCGACGTCTTCCGGTCGGCGGCGTGCGAGCGCCGCGGCGTGCGCGATGCGGCTATGGATTTCCGCCAGACGCGTCGCCGGGTTGTGATCTTCGCTGTCTGCCATGGTCATCCTATAGGAAGCGCGATGCGCCGGCGCCACGCCCTCCCCTCGCTGATCCTGATGACTGATCAACGTCAGGGTGAGGCGCTGTGGGCGGCGCTGGCGGCGCTGCCGCGTGGTGCCGCCGTGATCGTGCGCGATTATGAGCGATCGCCGGCGGAGCGGCGCACCCGGTTCGAGCGGGTGCGCCGAATCGCGCGGCGGCGTGGCCTCGTGGTGCTGCTCGCGGGCACGCCGGCGGAAGCGGTGCGCGTTCGCGCCGATGGCTGCCACGGTCCGGCGGCGGGGCGGCGTCACCCGCGCCCGATGCTGCGGAGCATGGCGGCGCACGATCGCTGCGAGTTGATCGCCGCGCGGCGTGCCGGCGCCGATCTCGTCCTCGTCTCACCCGTTCATGCGACCCGATCGCATCCGGGCGCGCGGTATCTCGGCCGGGTACGGATCGGGCTGATGCTCGGTCGAGGATCGCGTGAACGTATCGTCGTGCTCGGCGGCATGACGGCCGGTCGCGCACGGGCACTGTCGAAGCTGGGGGTGAAGCGCTGGGCGGCGATCGACGGGCTCACGCCCGCCGGACAGCATCAGAAGCGGAAGGCCGTACCGATATAGACCGACTGGCTGTCGCGGCGATCATCGACGATATCGAGCTGGTCGCGCTGGATCTTGTAGCGCACGCCGCCGGTGACATCGAGGTTATGCGCCAGCGCATAGGAGCCGGCGAGATCGAGCGCGACGCTCTGTTCGCTCCCGATCATGCGGTTCGTATCGATCGTGCGCTCACCGGCCAGGGCGAGACGCGTGCTCCACGAGTGACCGCCATAGCTCAGCGCGACATCCGCCGAGTCGCGGCTGCCCGGCATCAGCCCGGCATCGAAATGATTCAGGTCGCCCGTGACGGCGAAGCGCTTCCAGCCGATCGCTGCGCCGAGGCTGTAAGCCGACGGCGCGACGCCGAGCGTGGGCGCGGCTGCGGCGATCGCCGGCATGCGCTCCGCATCGAACTTCGTCGTCGATCGCGCGCGAACCGCGACGGTCACGGCGCGGCGACTTCCCGGCGTCGCCGAAGGAGTGAAGCGGAAACCGTCGCTGGAGGCACCCAGCCGGCCGAAGCTGCCCGAAAGCTTGGGATCGCCCGCCGCCGGCGTAAACGAGCCGATCATGTCGTCGGCGAGCTCGGCGGCGCGCGGAGCCGGATGCTTCTTGTGGATTTGCGTCGCGGCGGTTGCGGGCGCAACGAGCACCACGGCAAGCGCCAGCGCGCCCCCCATGTGCCTCATCGACTCACGAAACTTCGCCATGACTCGCGCAATTCCCTCCCGTAAGGAACGGCCTACCAGCCGATAACGCTGCTGTCATCTCGGGGCTGCAACGGACCGCAGCAAATCGGTGCGCTGTTGCAACGCGGCCACGATTCGGCCGTATTCCTCCGATCGCTCCAGCCTCGCGCGACGCTTGCGGGCGGGTGGCGAGCCTCTATAGATGCGCTGCCGACCTGTTTCGAGGAAAGAGTGATGCTTCGCCTGCCCCGCACCGCGCCGCGCGCGGCTCTCGTGCTGATGCTCGCCGGCGCGCTCGGCGGCTGCGGCCACAAGGACAAGGATCGGCCGGCGAAGATGGCCGACATCGCCGCGTCCAAGGTCACCAATATCGGCGTAAACTCCTATCTGTGGCGCGCGGCGCTCGACACGCTGTCGTTCATGCCGCTCGCGCAGGTCGATTCGAACGGCGGCGTGATCGTCACCGACTGGTATACCAACCCGGCCGCGCCGAACGATCGCATGAAGCTCACCGTGACGATTCTGGATCAGGATTTGCGCGCCGATGCGCTCAACGTCGCCGCCGCGCGACAGGTGTCGCAGGGCGGGCAGTGGGTCGAGGCGCCGGTGCAGGCCGCGACGGTGCAGAAACTGGAGGAAATCATCCTCAACAAGGCTCGCGACCTGCGCCGCGCCGCCATCTCGGGCTGACGCCCGCCACACATGACGAGCCGGTTCGATCCCGCTGAGGCGGATGCGCGGTGGCAGCGAGCGTGGGAGCATGCGGAGAGCTTCCGCGCCGACGATCATAGCCCTAAGCCGAAGAGCTATGTCCTTGAGATGTTTCCCTATCCTTCGGGGCGCATCCACATGGGGCATGTTCGCAACTATACGATGGGAGACGTGCTCGCCCGCTATCGGCGGATGACGGGGCACGAGGTGCTCCACCCGATGGGGTGGGATGCGTTCGGCATGCCGGCCGAGAATGCCGCGATGGAGAAGGGCGTCCATCCCGGCGCTTGGACGCGCGACAACATCGCGGCGATGAAGGCGCAGCTGAAGCGGATCGGCTTCGCACTCGATTGGAGCCGCGAGCTCGCGACCTGCGAACCCGAATATTACGGCCACGAGCAGGCGCTGTTCCTGGATCTGCTCGCGGCGGGGCTGGTCTACCGCAAGGAAAGCTACGTCAACTGGGATCCGGTCGACATGACCGTTCTCGCCAACGAGCAGGTGATCGACGGGCGCGGCTGGCGATCGGGCGCGCTCGTCGAGCGGCGCAAGCTCAGCCAGTGGTTCCTCAAGATCACCGCCTTTGCGGAGGCGCTGCTGGACGGCCTGGAGGGGCTCGAGCACTGGCCCGACAAGGTCAAGCTGATGCAGGCCAACTGGATCGGCAAGAGCAAGGGGCTCGAGTTCAGCTTCGCGCTGGAGGGCAGGGGGGATCGCGTCGCCGTCTTCTCGACGCGTCCCGATACGATCTTCGGGGCAAGCTTCGTCGCCATCGCGGCCGATCATCCGTTGGCTCTCAGGCTTGCCGAGAGCGACCCGGCGCTCGCCGAGTTCGCGGAGAGCTGCCGCCACACCGGCACGGCGGCCGCCGAGCTCGAGACGGCCGAGAAGCGCGGCTACGATACCGGACTTTCGGCGATCCATCCCCTCGATCCGGAGCGTATGCTGCCGCTGTTCGTCGCCAATTTCGTGTTGATGGATTACGGCACCGGCGCGGTGATGGGCGTGCCGGCGCACGACCAGCGCGATCTCGATTTCGCACGCAAATATATGCTGCCGGCCGAGCGCGTCGTCGCCGCGTCGCCCGAGGAGGCGGCCGCGCCGATCCACGACGAGGCCTATACCGGCCCAGGCAGACTGGTGAACTCGCGCTTCCTCGACGGCATGAGCGTCGAGGAGGCGAAGGCTGCCGTGATCGCGCGCGCCGAGGCGGAAGGCTGGGGGCAGGGGACCACGGTCTGGAGGCTGCGCGACTGGGGCGTCTCACGCCAGCGCTACTGGGGCACGCCGATCCCGATCATCCACTGCAATGCCTGCGGCGCCGTGCCGGTGCCGAAGGACCAGCTGCCCGTCGTGCTGCCCGAGGACGTTGGTTTCGATGTTCCCGGCAACCCGCTCGATCGCCATCCGAGCTGGAAGCATGTCGCCTGCCCAAGCTGCGGCCATGCCGCGCAGCGCGAGACCGACACGCTCGACACGTTCGTCGACTCCTCCTGGTATTTCCTACGCTTCGCCAGCCAGCCGAGCGATCGGCCGTTCGATGCCAAGATGGCGGAGCAATGGCTTCCCGTCGGCCAGTATATCGGCGGGGTGGAGCACGCGATCCTGCATCTGCTCTATGCACGTTTCTGGACGCGCGCGTTGCAGCACATCGGCAAGATCGGCGTCGCCGAGCCGTTTGCCGGCCTGTTCACCCAAGGCATGGTGACGCACGAGACGTATCGCGACGTCGCCGGAAATTGGCTCGCACCGGACGAGGTGCGTGACGGCAAGAAGATCGCGACCGGCGAGGCGATCGAAGTCGGCCGCGTCGAGAAGATGTCGAAGTCCAAGAAGAACACCGTCGATCCGGGGCCGATCATCGATCGCTACGGCGCGGATGCGGTGCGCTGGTTCATGCTGTCCGACAGCCCTCCGGAGCGCGATCTCGAATGGAGCGATGCCGGCATCGAGGGTGCGTGGCGGTTCGTGCAGCGGCTGTGGCGGCTCGTCGAGGGCGGCATCGGCGGGGCAGGGGAGGGCGCCGACGCTGCGCTCGATCGCAAGCTTCACCGCACCATTGCCGGCGTCGCCGAGGATATCGAGGCGCTGTCGTTCAACAAGGCGGTGGCGAAGCTCTACGAGCTGGTTGCCGCCATCGAGAAGGCGCCGCCTTCTGCTTCGCGTGGCGCCGCCATCCGGACGATCGTGCTGCTCGCCGCGCCTATGGTGCCGCATCTCGCCGAGGAAGCCTGGTCGCGTCTCGGTCACGAAGGGCTGATCGCGGGCGCGGCGTGGCCGGCAGTCGATCCCGCATTGCTCGTCGACGACGAGGTGACCATCGCCATCCAGGTCAACGGGAAGCTGCGGGACACCGTTACGATGGCGAAAGGATCCGATCGGGAGACATTGGCGGCCGTTGCGGTTGCGAATACCAAGGTGCAGGCGATACTCGCCGGCAACGCGCCGAAGAAGGTGATCGTGGTGCCGGACCGGCTGGTAAACCTCGTCGCATGAAACGCATCGCCCTGCTTTGCGCAACGCTGGTCGCGCTCGCCGGCTGCGGGCTGCATCCGCTCTACGCGGGCGGAAGCAAGGGCGTCGTTGCGCAGGCGCTCGCGGGCATCGAGGTCGCGCCGATCGGTGGCAAGGCAGGCTGGCTGATGCACAACGCGCTCAGCGATCGCTTGAACGAAGGTGGGGCAGGGCAGACGCCGCGCTACCGCCTGGAGATCGAACTTGACGACAAGACCATCGGGCTTGGCATCCGCACCGATAATACGGAGACCCGCGAGCGGCGCACGTTGCGTGCGCGGTACAAGCTTGTCGACGCTGAGAGCGGTACGATCGTTCTCGATGCGACGGCGGGATCCGATGTCGGCCTTGATGTCGTGCCGTCGGACTATGCCAATGTCGCCGCGGAGCAGACGGCACTAGAAAATCTCGTCAGCGCGGTGAGCGACCAGATCATGGCGCGGCTGGGGCTGTTCATGTCGCGCAACGCGGCACGCTGAGATGAAGGCGACGCGCGCCCAGATCGAGCGCGCGCTGGATAAGCCCGATGCGGCGGTCCGTCTGTTTCTTCTCTATGGTCCCGACGAGTCGGGATCGCGTGCGCTCGCCGCGCGGATCGGGAAGGCCCTGGGCCCTGAGGCCGAGAGGACCGATATAGCGGCAGCGGCGCTACGCCAGGATCCGGCATTGCTTGCGTCCGAAGCGGCGGCAATCTCCATGTTCGGCAGCACGCGTTACGTGCGCGTGGAGGCGGTAGGCGAGGAGTCGCTGGCGGCGGTCGCGGCCTTGCTCGAGGCGCCGGCGGCGGGCAACCCCGTGGTGCTTATCGCGGGCGCGCTGCGAAAGGACTCCAAGCTTCTCACTTTGGCGCTTGGCGCGCCGGCGGCGCTCGTCTTCGCAAGCTATCCGCCTGAAGCGGCCGACGCCGATCGCCAGATCGTCGAGCTCGCGCGCGCGCACGGCCTGCAGATCTCGCGCGAAGCGGCGCGCGCGATCACCAGCGACAGTGGCGGCGACATCGCGGTTGCGACGCGCGAGATCGAGAAGCTGGCGCTTTACTGCGATGCTTCCGCCGACCACCCACGCGCCCTTGACGAGACGCAGGAATTGCTGGGTGCCGATGCCCGTGAAGGCAATCTCGATCGCATGGTCGATCTGGTGCTCGCCGGGCGTGCGGATATCGCCGCGGGCGAGCTTGCGCGTCTCGGCGGTGAGGGCAGGGAAGGCGTGCCGTTGCTCAACGCGGTGACGCGGCGGCTGCTTCAGCTCGCTACCGCGCGGGCAGCGGCGGATGGCGGCGAGAGCTCCGAAGCGGCGCTGCGCCGCGCGCGTATCTTCCCGAAGCGTGGCCAGGAAGCGCAGGCCGAACGTCAGCTCGCACAATGGCGCGGCGACCGCATCGAAGCAGCGATTGATCGTCTGGGAGCGGCTCAGCGCGCCCTGCGTGAGAGCGGCGGCCCCGGCGCGATCGCCGCGGAAGAGGCATTGCTTGCAATCGCGCGTGGCGTACGCCGGACGCGCTGAAGGACTTAAATCGCTTCGCCGCTTAAGCGCTGGCAGATCATATCAAGCTGATCGAGCGAGGCGTAGGCGAGGGTGACGCTACCGCCGACACCGTCATGCGCTATCGCGACCTTGAGCCCGAGCAGATCGCCAATCTGCCGCTCGAGCGCCAGAATATCGGGATCGGCGCTTTTATACTCGAGCTTGGGTTTGGGCTGGCTGCGTCCCGGTGCTCTGACGTTGCGCGCCAGCGCTTCCGTTTCTCGTACAGAAAGTCCGCGCGCGATCACCTGACGTGCCAGCGCTTCAGGGTCGGGTGCATTGGCGATAGCGCGGGCATGACCCATGGTCAGTTCGCCGCCGATCACCGACCTCCGAACCGCGTCTGGAAGATCCAGCAATCTCAAGAGGTTGGTAACGTGGCTCCGCGACTTGCCGACGAGTCTGCCGACCTCCTCCATGCTGTGGCCATATTCGCGCACGAGCCGCTGATAAGCTTCGGCCTCCTCGATCGCGTTGAGATCGGCGCGCTGGACATTCTCAACAATCGCAATCTCGAGCGTCTCTTCATCCCCCAGCGCGCGAATGATCACCGGCACTTCATGTAGCCGCGCCTGCTGGGCGGCACGCCACCGCCGCTCACCCGCGACAATCTGGTAGGCTTCGCCGACAGGCCGCACGAAGATAGGCTGGATCAGTCCTCGTGTCGCGATAGATGCCGCGAGTTCTTCCAACGCCTCCGGATCGAAGTGGCGTCGTGGCTGGTGTGGGTTCGGTGCAATCGACGCCACCGGCAGCATTTGCACGCCTTGCGAACGCGCCGTGGCGGCGGCGATCGGCTGCTCCTGCCCCATTTCGCCAAGGAGCGCCGAAAGGCCGCGGCCGAGCCCCGTGCGCCGCCGCAGCGGCCCGCTATCCTCGCTCATGCCGCCTCGCGGCGGAGTGCCGGCAGGCGGGCGATCAGTTCCCGAGCCAATGCCATATACGCTTCCGAACCGGCGCATCGATGATCGTAGATCAGCGCCGGCAAGCCGTGGCTTGGCGCTTCCGACAGGCGGACGTTGCGGGGCACGACGGTATTGAACACTACCGCACCAAGCACGGCGCGCACATCTTCCGCCACCTGCTCGGAAAGGCGGTTGCGGCGGTCATACATGGTCAGCGCTACTCCGAGGATCGACAATTCCGGGTTGAACTTGCCGCGTACGCGCTCGACCGTCTGCAATAGCTGACTCAGTCCTTCGAGCGCGAAGAACTCGCACTGCAGCGGCACGAGCAGCGATCGCGCCGCGCACAATGCGTTGATCGTCAGGAGCCCGAGCGATGGCGGGCAATCGATAAGGCAGATGTCCCAGCCGACGCTCACGGCATTGCAGGCCATGTCCAAGCGGTGTGTGCGTTGCGGCAGCTCCACCAATTCGATCTCAGCGCCGGAGAGATCCACTGTCGCAGCGAGTAGGTCGAGGCCCGGAACCCGAGTGGCGATCGCCGCCTCCTCCAGCGAACAGGTGCCGGTGAGAACGTCGTAGCTGGAATGTGCGCGCGCGCCACGTTCGATACCGAGCCCCGTCGAAGCGTTCCCTTGTGGATCGAGGTCGATGAGAAGCACCCGCGAACCCGCGGCGGCCAGCGCTGTCGCGAGATTGATCGCGCTCGTCGTCTTGCCGACGCCGCCCTTCTGATTTGCAACCGCGATGCGGATCATCGTTTCGCCTTGGGTCTTACCCTCCGGGCGATGATGATCACCGCGTCCGGATCCGTGATGCTCGGGATGGTCTCGAAGTCACCATGCCACGCCCTGCGCGCGTTTTCCAGTTCAGCCGGCCCACTGCGTCCCTTCGGAAGAACCCAACGCGTTCCGTGATGGGCCAGATGAGCAACCGACGCGAAGACGCGATCGAGGGGGGCGTATGCGCGCGCGACAATCGTATCGAAGGGACTGTCCGTCACGCGTTCAACGCGGATCGGCAAAACACGGGCCTCGAGGCCGAGCTGCTCCACCGTTCCCAGGAGGAAGTCAGCACGTCTTCGCCGCGGCTCGACCAGCGTGACGCAAAAACCGAGTATGGCAAGGGGAATCCCCGGCAGACCGGCTCCGGATCCGACATCTAGGACGTTGCCGCACGCGAGTGGTGCCAGCTGGCACGAGTCGGCGAAATGCCGCGACCAGATGATGCGCTCTGAAGCTGAGGCGATAAGGTTCTGCGCCTGATTTTCCGCGATCAAACGAGCGGCGTAACGGTCCAAACGATCCAGCGTTTCACGTGAAACACCCGGCAAGCTGGCGATCCATGCGCGGGCGGCGTCTTCATCCATCAACGGCTGCTGGCAACGAGCAGCGCCGAGATCGCCGCCGGTGTCATCCCGCGAATTCTTGCCGCATCCGCAAGCGTGGCTGGACGCGCGGCCTCGAGACGCTCGCGCATCTCATGAGAAAGGCCCGGGACGGAGCCGAAGTTGAATGCGGTGGGAAGCGGCTTCGTGCTCACGCGTTGCGCGGCAACTTCGGCCCGCTGCCGCTCCACATATGGCGCGTACCGCGCGTCCTCGACTAGCTCCTCGGCGATGTCAGCATCGATACCAGACGCGAACTCGAACGTCGTAGTGAACGGCATCTGCGCGGGTGAGGCTTCGGCAGCAGCGGCGCGAACAGCCATGCGCCGCAAGAGATGATCTTCGCGCGATCGGCTGAGGCAGCCTGCGTGCATTGCAGCCGCTGCCAGCCTTGCTTCTGCGTTGTCGGCCCGAAGGTAGAGCCGGTGCTCGGCGCGCGACGTGAGCATACGATAAGGTTCAGTTACGCCCTGCAGCGTAAGGTCATCGAGTAGAACACCGACATAGCTCATGCTGCGATCGAACGTCACGTCAGACAGATCTCGCGCCGACGCAGCAGCGTTGAGCCCGGCAACCAAACCTTGCGCCGCAGCCTCCTCGTACCCTGTCGTTCCATTGATTTGTCCCGCGAGAAAGAGGCCGGGGATTGCGCCAAGTTCAAGTCGACCGTCGAGGGCGCGGGGGTCAATGTAATCATATTCAACCGCATAGCCGGGCGTCACGATCGCGGCGCGTTCCAGTCCGACGATGGTGCGCACCAAGCTCTCTTGGATATGCGTAGGCAACGACGTCGAGATCCCGTTGGGGTAAACTAGCGCGGTATTCAGCCCCTCCGGCTCCAGGAATATCTGGTGGCCCTCGCGATCGCCGAAGCGACGAACCTTGTCCTCGATCGAAGGGCAATAACGGGGACCCTGGCCTTCGATCGCGCCGGTGTGCAGCGGCGATGACTCCGCGTTTGCGCGGATAAGGTCGTGAGTTTCGGTGTTGGTTCGCGTCACCGCACAGAAGAGCTGCGGCAGCGGGCGTGCGGAGACTATCGGAGACATCGTCCATCGGGCACGGTCCGAACGCTGCAATGACAGCCGCGACCAGTCGATCGACCGTCCATCCAAACGGGGAGGGGTTCCCGTTTTCAAGCGGCCCATGGGAAGCTGAAGGTCGCGAAGCTGGCGCGCCAGCGTCGATGAGGACAGCTCGCCGATGCGGCCCCCACTGAACACCTCCGTGCCTCTAAAGAGCTTGCCACCAAGGAAGGTGCCGGTGGCGAGGACGACAGCCGAGGCTGCAAGCGCGTCGTCAGTGGCCAATTTTATCCCCGCGACGCACCCGCCTGCCAGGACGAGCGATGCGGCCTCGCCCTCTAGAACGTCGAGGTTGGGAGTAGATCGAAGTATGTCTTGGACGGCCGCCCTGAATCTGTCGCGATCTGCCTGCACGCGAGGCCCCTGGACGGCCTTACCCTTGCTCGCATTGAGCATCCGGTAGTGAATGGCAGCGCGATCCGCCGCGACGCCGATCACACCATCGAAAACATCCACCTCGCGGACGAGGTGTCCCTTCCCGATGCCGCCGACCGCCGGGTTGCACGACATCGCGCCGATGAACCGGCCGTCTAAGGTGAGCAAGGCCGTGCGTGCGCCCCGGCGTGCCGCTGCGGCCGCCGCCTCGCAGCCTGCGTGCCCACCCCCTACGACGATAACATCATATTGCGGCATCGGCGGCATGTAGGAGGAGCTGCGACGTTCGAAAAGCCGTTTTCACGTGAAACGCTACTTACCGAGGCAGAAGCTGCCAAAAAGCGCGTCGAGCATGTCCTCTGTCGAGCTTGCCCCGGATGCGCGATCGAGCGCCGCCAGCGCATGCTGAAGATGATCGGCAACGATCAACTCGTCGTCGGCAGCCCCCGCCTCGTGCAGGGCGCCGCTAACGATTGCCAGTTCACCACGCTGCCGCACATTGAGCGCGATCTCATCGGGTTTCGGTAACAGGGCTCCTGCCGCATGGAGCAACATATCGCGGAGAGCAGTCATACCGAACCCCGTAACCGCGGAGACGAGCATTTCGCCGTCCGAAGCCTGCCCGGTAAGATCCGCCTTTGGGCGAACAACCGAGGCGTTAGCGGGAGCGGAAGCACTCTCCCCAAGCCAAAGTACGATGTCGGCAGCCTCACAGCTTAGGCGGGCGCGTCTGATACCCTCCTGCTCGATCGGCTCGGCGGTGCCTCGGATCCCGGCGGTATCGCTCAAGAGAAATGGCATGCCGCCGATGATCACCGGAGCTTCAACCACGTCACGCGTAGTACCCGGTACCTCGGAAACGATCGCCACGTCTCGCTCCGCGAGCGCGTTCAGCAATGTCGACTTCCCGGCATTCGGCGGGCCGGCAATGACGACACGCACGCCATCGCGAAGGCGCTCGGCCGGCGGCGACCGCAGTGCTTCGTCGATCCCGGTTGCGAGCGCGGCGATTGCGGCACGCGGCAGCTCGACGTCCGCCAGCGCCAGCGCGTCCTCTTCGCCATATTCGATGCGCGCTTCCACCTGCGCCGCCAGAGCCAGCAACCGGTCCCGCCAACCCGCTACCATTCGTCCGAATGCGCCGCCGACATGCTGCAGCGCGTTGCGCCGCTGCGCCTCGGTCTCCGCGGTGAGCAGATCGGCCAGCCCTTCCGCTTCGTTGAGGTCGATTCGGCCGCTGGCGAATGCGCGGCGCGTGAACTCGCCCGGTTCGGCATGCCGTACCGCGGGTCGGCCTGCGAGCGTGGCGAGCACGGCGCTTACGACGGCGCGACCGCCGTGGAGGTGCAGCTCCGCAATATCCTCGCCGGTCGCGGTGTGAGGACCGGGCGTCCACAATACCAGCGCGCGGTCGAGCACATCCCCGCGGTCATCGCGGAGCGTGCGCATCGATGCGCGCCGCTCACTAGGCAATCCGCCCGAGAGTGCTTGGAGCGTAGGACCGGCGGCCGCGCCGCTCACCCGCACGATCGCGATAGCCGCGGGGGGCGCGCCGCTCGATAGCGCGAAGATCGTATCCTCGCGACGGCTCACGTCTTGCCGGCACCGCGCATTTGGTCGAACAGCTGCCGCCACATCGCCATGCCTGCCTCGCCCATCGGCGCCCAGCTCCGCATCATGCCATCGATCATGTCGGGGGTGACGCCGCTATCGATCGCCGTGCGAACCTTCTCAAGATAGCTGTCGTGGACGGCGGTGAGGTCCGGAAGCCCCATGAAACGGCGCGCCTCCTCAGGCGTGCAGTCGATGTTGATGGTGATGTTCATCCCAAGGCTCCATGTGAAGCATCAGCTTAGGTAATGCGCGCAGCGGCAGTCGTCCACGCAGCGTGGGCTTCAGGCGACAGTCAGCATGTCGCCTGGCGCTAGCAAGTCCAGCAATTCCAGCAACGCATCACGCGGCACCGCTAGACAGCCCTCGGTCGAACCAGACTCTGGCCGGACGTGAAGGAAAATGGCGCTGCCGCGACCGGCCAGCGGGGGCGTGTCATTCTGGCCCAGCACGATAATCACGTCGTATAGCGCATCGTCACGCCAAAGCCGTTCCGCGCTTCCCCTGTGAGGGTTAACGACCGGCCGGTTGTAGCTCGCGTCTCCCGGCTCATCGCACCAGCCGTCGGCAGGGCGCAGCCAACGCCAAGGCAGCGCGGTGCTCGGCGACGCGAAGCCCCGATCAGAGCGCAATAATGCACCACGGATCGGCCAAGAGCCGCAGGGCGTCGCGCCGTCACCCTCGCGCTTGACGTTGGCAGCGACGATGCCGTTGCGCCCGATCGCACACGGGATCGGGCCGAGCGGCGTGTCCATTAGTCCAGCCGCAGCGTCGACGCGCAGCAGGATCATAGCAGGTGCCCGGCCCGCACTCGCTTCGTGTCGAGATAGTCGCGATTGTGCGGATTGGCCGGAAGCGCGTGGGGAACGCGTTCGACCACCTCGATGCCGGCACGAACGAGGCCCGCGACCTTCTCGGGGTTATTGGTGAGCAGGCGCACGCGATCCTGGCCAAGCAGCGCCAGCATGCGTGCCGCTACGGCGAAGTCCCGCGCGTCGGTCGCGAAGCCGAGGCGCGTATTCGCATCGATCGTATCGAACCCCTGATCCTGCAATGCATAAGCGCGGAGCTTGTTGATGAGCCCGATGCCACGACCTTCCTGGCGCAGGTAGAGCAGGATGCCCCAGCTTGACGCAGCGAGCGCGGCCAATGCGGCATGAAGCTGCGGCCCACAGTCGCACTTGAGCGAGCCGAGCACGTCACCGGTGAGGCATTCGCTGTGCAGCCGCACGAGCGGCGGCGTGCCGTTCGGCGATCCGATCAGCAGCGCGACATGCTCCGCCGCTTCGTCGAGATTGCGGAAAGCGACGATCTCGGCATGCTCGGCAGCATCGACGGGCAAGCGCGCATGCGCGGCAATCCGTAGCCGGGCAGGCTCTTCGTAACCGTCGACTGCGGCTCGCGTAATCTCGACTTCCGCTGCCCCGTCATCGCGGATGAAGAATGCGGGTAGCAAACCGGCCAGCCGCGCCAGCGTAATCGCCGCCCTCTGCTCGTCGATCGCCCCGTCGACAATCGTGCGGTAAGGGCCCTTCAGTGGCGTGTCGAGATCATGCGCCGGATCGGCAAGCGCCGTTGCAGCGTCGAGATCGAGCCAGGGTACGCGCGCGATGCGGACCGGCGCATCCGCCGCCGCCGGTAGTTGATTGGCGAGATGCAGCGTCACAGCGCGCTGGTGCGAGATCAGAACGCCGGCGCTGCCGTCAGGATCGAAAGCGGCGAGACGATGCCGATCGGTGGTCTCGACCGCCAGTAACAAGCGTCGCGCTGCACCGCTCCCGATTGCGACGGGCCAGCCGCGTCGCAGCGCATCGATGGCGCGCGCGACCGCGCGGCTTTCATTCGCGGTCGTGTCGCTCACACCTCGAACTCAGTGATGAGCGGAACGTGATCGGAGGGGCGCAGCCAGCTTCGACACGATTCGAGAACACGGTGTGCAACAGCCTTTTCGGCGACGGCAGGGCTCGCCCACATGTGATCGAGCCGGCGGCCGCGATCGCTGGCGGCCCAATCCTTGGCGCGATAGCTCCACCAGGTATAATTCCGTTGCGGCGCCGGTACGAATCGCCGACCGAGATCTATCCAGTCGTGGCTGGTCTGCAGCTGTCCCAGCGTCTCCACCTCGATCGGCGTATGGCTGACGACGTCGAGCAGCTGCTTGTGGCTCCAGACGTCGCACTCGAGCGGCGCGATGTTGAAATCGCCGACCAGCAGCGTGGGCTCGCGGAGGCTCTCCGACCAGCGGGTCATGCGACCGAGGAAATCGAGCTTCTGGCCGAACTTGGCGTTCTGCGCGCGATCCGGAATGTCGCCGCCGGCGGGAACATAGACGTTCTCGAGCCGGATGCCGTTCGGCAGCCGCACGCCGATGTGGCGCGCTTCGCCATTGTCCTGCCAGTCGTGCCGCGCCGGCGTCTCCGCATCGAGCGGGATGCGGCTGAGGATGGCGACGCCATGATGCATCGGCTGGCCGTGTAGGATGCGTTGATCATAGCCATGGCGCGCGAACATCTCGTGCGGAAAGGTTTCGTCGACGACTTTCGTCTCCTGCAGGCAGAGGATTTCCGGCGTCTCCTCGATCAGCAAGCGCTCAACGATGTCGAGCCGCGCACGCACCGAATTGATGTTCCACGAAGCGATCTTGAGGTTGGCCATCGGCGCCATGTAGCGATGGACCAGTCAATTCACCAGATTAGCGACCCTATTCCCGGAAGCGAGTGTCGGCCAAAGGCGCGGAAGCGCAAACGCGCTCCGCACTTATGCGCGGAAAGCCAAGCCGCAGGATAGCGGCGCCGTGCGCTTGAGGACCCAACAAACGGAATGGCCCCCGCTCCGGGGGCGTGGAGCGAGGGCCGACCAGCGTCTGTCACGCGGGTGGGTCGCGCTTCATGATCCAGGCAACAGGGGGAATCCCGGATGCGGAGCGCGACCGCGAAAACCGGTATAGGCTTCGCAACCTGTCACGCGGATGAATGGCCGAGCTGTAATCCGCTCAGTGACGTGGTCCTTGCGGGCGTGGATCGCGCCAGGCGAACGCTTCGTCGGAAACGGGTACGTTGAAGCGCTGGTTCGAGAGCCGCACTGTCGAGCGATTGTTTTGAGCATCGACCACGGTCCAGCCGGCCATCGTCAGCCCACCCAGTGCCGCCGGGGAATGCGCGAACACGATTGAGATCGTCCCGAACTCCGGATGCCGCGAATCGCGACCTTCCACCGTGATCGTGCCCGGATCGTAGGACGGCACTACCTTGGCCACCCGCGACAGGTCGGCATTGGGATCGAGCAACACGCCGAGTGGGGAGTGGCCGATCGGCCAGCGAGAGACCTGCGAGACCTGGTAATCGATCATCGTCAGCGCCTTGCCGTCGCCCACGATCAGCAGCGGCACGCCGGCCTGATATTGGAAGCGCACCTTGCCGGGCCGCTTGAGCGTGAGCGTGCCGGTGAGCGTGCGGCCGTTGCGGTCGGTCTGTGCGAAATCGGCGATCATCGTCGTGACCGCACGGAGATGCGCCTGCACCTGCGCGAGCTCGGGGGATGCGGCCGGCGCCGCCAGCGCCGGCATCGCGAAGGCGGCAAGGGACGCGACGATCAGCGCACGCATCGTTATCTCCGTTCAGGAACGCGGTGTCCTTGCCGCGCGCGGGTTTAACGCGTTCTGAACCCGCGCGGAAATGCGGAGGATCAGATCGCGTGCCCCTCGCGGTCGATCAGCACTTCGCGACGGCCGACATGATCGGGGGAGCCGACGACGCCTTCCTTTTCCATCCGCTCGATAAGGCGCGCGGCCGAGTTGTAGCCGACGCGGAGCTGGCGCTGGACGTAGCTGGTCGAGGCCTTCTGGCTCTCCGCGACGATCTGCACTGCCTTGCGATAGAGCTGCTCCTCGGGGCTGTCGTCGGAAGGCGGCGCGCCGTCGAGCGCGAAACCGCCGTCCTCGGGCTCCTCGGTGACTGCGGTGACGTAATCGGGCACGCCTTGCGCGCGCCAATGGTCGGCTACGGCGCGAACCTCGTCGTCGCCGACGAAGGGGCCGTGGACGCGGGCGAGGCCGCGGCCGCCGGGCATGTAGAGCATGTCGCCCTTGCCGAGCAGCTGTTCGGCGCCCTGCTCGCCGAGAATGGTGCGCGAATCGATCTTCGACGTGACGTGGAAGCTGATCCGCGTCGGCAGGTTGGCCTTGATCACGCCAGTGATGACGTCGACCGACGGACGCTGCGTCGCCATGATCAGGTGGATGCCGGCCGCACGCGCCTTCTGGGCGAGGCGCTGGATCAGGAACTCGACCTCCTTGCCGGCGGTCATCATCAGGTCGGCGAGCTCGTCGACGACGATGACGATCTGCGGCAGAACGTCATATTCGAGCTGCTCTTCCTCGTAGATCGGCTGGCCGCTCTCGGCATCGTAGCCTGTCTGGACCTTGCGGCCGAGCGGCTGGCCCTTGGCCTTGGCCGCGCGGACCTTGTCGTTGAACGAGGAGAGGCCGCGCACGCCGACCGATGCCATCATGCGATAGCGCTCCTCCATCTGCTCGACCGCCCACTTGAGCGCACGCACCGCCTTCGAAGGCTCGGTGACGACCGGCGAGAGCAGGTGGGGGATGTCGTCGTAGATGCTGAGTTCGAGCATCTTCGGATCGATCATGATCATGCGGCACTGGAGCGGCGTCAGCCGGTAGAGCAGCGACAGGATCATGCAATTGAGGCCGACCGACTTGCCCGAGCCGGTGGTGCCGGCGACGAGCAGGTGCGGCATCGGCGCGAGATCGGCGACGACCGGATCGCCGGCGATGTTCTTGCCGAGGATGAGCGGCAGCTGTGCCGCCTTGTCCTCAAACGATTCGCTGCCGATCAGCTCCGACAGCACGACCGACTCGCGATCGCGGTTCGGCAGCTCGATGCCGATCACGCTGCGTCCGGGGATGGTCGCAACGCGCGCGGAAAGCGCCGACATGTTGCGCGCGATATCGTCGGCGAGCGCGATCACGCGGCTCGCCTTGATCCCGCTCGCCGGCTCGAGCTCGTACATCGTCACGACGGGGCCGGGGCGGACCTCGACGACCTGGCCTTTGACATGGAAATCCTCGAGGACGTGCTCGAGCAGCCGGGCATTGCGTTCGAGCGCGGCCTTGTCGAGCGCCTGACCGTTGCGCTTAGGGGGCTGCGACAGCAGATCGAGCGTCGGCAGGACGTAGGAGTCGCCGAGTTCGAACTGCCGCTGCCGCTCGCGCTCGGAACGCTTGCCGCCGAGATTGGGGCGCTGGCGCTCGGTGATGATCGGTGCCGGGCGGGCGCTCTCCGCGGTGACCTCATCCAGCTCGGGCTCGACAGCCGTGAGCGGACCGACCGCGCGAGCGGATCGATCGAGACCGGGTGCCTTCCTCGCACGGCTGATCCGCACGCTCGTGCCGCGTCGACGCCCCAGCCAGCCGCTCTCCGCGAAGTGCGGCCGCAGCCCGCCCACGGCAAACCAGAGCCCGCCCGCACCGAGCGCGAGCGTCAGCACGAGCCTCACCCAATGGAGAATCGATACGTTGGAGACGAAGCCGAGCCCGTAATCCGCGACCGCACCGCCGGCGAGGCCGAGCAGACCACCCCAGCCGGCGGGCATCTTCATGCTGGCGGCGTTGAAATGGACGGCGAGCGCGGTGCCACCGAGCAGGCAGGCGACAAGCAGCAGGAACGTTGCACGACCCCAGCGGCCGGCATCGGCACCACGCGTGCGGCGGACGCCCGCCAACAGGATCAGCGGCACGAACAATCCCGCAAGCGGCCCGAACAGGCTCAGCAGCAGATCCGCGATCCAGGCGCCCGGCATCCCCGCGATATTGCGCGGCGGCCCGGCGGCGGCGGTGTTCAGCGCCGGATCGCTGACATGATAGCTGATCAGCGCGGTGGCAAGGAACAATGCGAGGACGATGAGCCCGACACCGGTGAGCGCGTCGCGCCCGCGCAACGCGCCTCGTCGCACGCCGTCCCGCCACGCGGGCACCCGCGCCATCACATTCGTCGCCATAGAAGCCCGCCCCGAAGCCAAACAACGCGTACAAACCGGTCCGCATCGACCATGAATCCCGGCGAGTCGCCGGTCAAGCGCCGGGCCGAAAGCGGATGCGCCCGCTGCGCCGAAGCGCTAGGAACGCGCGCCAAAGGAGTGATTCATGGCCGAAACCCAGCGATCGGACGTGATCGTGCTCGGCGCGGGCCTCGTCGGGATGACGCTCGCGCTCGCGTTGGAGGCGGGCGGGCTGTCGGTGGCGATGATCGATCCCGCCGATCCGGCGGCACAGCTCGCGGCGGGGTTCGATGGGCGGGCCTCGGCGGTATCGTCGAGTTCCTGGCGGATGCTGGAGGCGCTGGGGTTGGGTTCGTCGCTCGGATGGCAGGGCGACCCGATCGAGCGCATCCGTGTCGCGGAAGGAACGAGCGGCGGCGCGCTCAGCTTCGTGCCCGATCTCGAAGGCGACGGGCCGCTCGGCCTGATGTTCGAGAACCGCCTGTTGCGCACCGTGCTGCGCGAAGCGTGCGAGGCACGAAGCGGAATCCGTCTGCTGATGCCGGCGCGTGCCGCCGATGTGGCACGCGACGCTGCCGGCGTGCATGTCACCCTGGCGGACGGCCGCAGCCTGACGGCGCCGCTGCTCGTCGCGGCCGAGGGGCGCAACTCGCCGATGCGGGAGGCAGCCGGAATCAAGGTGGCACGCTGGCGCTACGATCATTCGGCGATCGTGACGATGCTCGATCATGACAAACCGCACGGCAACGTCGCCCATGAGATCTTCTATCCGGCCGGTCCGTTCGCGCTGCTGCCGCTGAAGGGCGGCCACCGTTCGGCGCTGGTCTGGAGCATGAAAGCCGAGGACGCGCCGGCGATGGTCACGCTCAACGCCCGCGCCTTTGCCGCGGAAGCGGAGAAGCGGTCCGGCGGGATCGTCGGCACGCTGACGCTCACCGCGCCACGCTCCACCTATCCGCTCGGCTTCCACCATGCCGCGCAGATCATCGCGGAACGGCTCGCGCTGATCGGCGACGCCGCGCACGGCATTCACCCGATTGCGGGGCAGGGGCTCAATCTCGGCTTTCGCGATGCCGCCGCGCTCGCCGAGGTGCTGATCGAAGGTGCGCGGAGCGGGCTCGATCTCGGCGATCCACAACTGCTCGCCCGCTACCAGCGCTGGCGGTCGCTCGACACGCTGATGGTTGCCGGTGCGACCGACGGGCTGACGCGGCTGTTCGGCGTCTCCGGGCGCGCGGCGACGGCGGTGCGGCGCTTCGGGTTAGGTGTCGTCGAGCGCGTCAGCCCGCTCAAGGCGTTCTTCATGGCGGAGGCGCGCGGTGAAAGCGGTGCGCTGCCGCGTCTGCTCAAGGGGCTGCCGGTCTAACTTAGAGCACGCGTTAACCCTTCATCACTTGATCCCCATGCATGAACCCTGCCAAATGGCCAGCGACGCGCATTGCGCTGCCGAACAGGTGTGGATGAAATGAATGACGCCGCCGCGATCGATCTGCGCGAGCCGCAGCCCGAGGCCGGGCTGGCGCAGCGCGGCCTGTCGATCGTCTCGATCGCGAAGGCCTATGATCGCCGCGCGGTGCTGCAGGATGTCAGCCTCGATGTCGCGCGCGGCGAGGTCGTCGGGCTGCTGGGTCCCAACGGTGCCGGCAAGACGACCTGCTTCTACTCGGTAATGGGGCTGGTGAAGCCGGATGCCGGCCGCATCCTTCTCGACGGCGAAGACATCACTGGGCTGCCGATGTATCGGCGCGCCATTCTCGGACTCGGGTATCTGCCGCAGGAGACCTCGATCTTCCGCGGCCTCACCGTCGAGCAGAACGTGATGGCGGTGCTCGAGATGGTCGAACCCGATCCTGCCGAGCGCGAGCGGCGCCTGGAAACGCTGCTCGGCGAGTTCCACATCAATCATCTGCGCACATCCGCGGCGACTGCGCTCTCGGGCGGCGAACGGCGCCGCGCCGAGATCGCGCGCGCGCTTGCCGCCGAACCGTCGATCATGCTGCTCGACGAGCCGTTCGCGGGCATCGATCCGATTTCCATCGCGGACATTCGCGATCTTGTCTGCGATCTCAAGACTCGCGGCATCGGCGTGCTGATCACCGATCATAATGTCCGCGAGACGCTCGACATCGTCGACCGCGCCTGCATCATCTACGATGGCCGCGTGCTCTTCCAGGGCAGCCCCGAAGCGCTGGTCGCCGATCCGAACGTCCGGCGCCTTTACCTGGGCGAAGGCTTCGCGTTGTGATTCGCCACGGGCGGTCCGTTCGTCCTGAGCGTAGTCGAAGGACGTGCGGCGAGCGCGGTCCTTCCGACACGTGCTTCGACTGCGCTCAGCACGAACGGATTTCTGTCTGGTAGGCTGAGATGAGCCTCGCCCCCCGCCTCGATCTGCGCCAGTCGCAGTCGCTGGTGATGACGCCGCAGCTCCAGCAGGCGATCAAACTGCTGGCGCTCTCCAATCTCGAGATCGAAACCTTCATCGCCGAGGAGCTCGACAAGAACCCTCTGCTCGAGACGGCGGCCGACGATTTCGGCGGCGACGATCCCGCGCCGGCGGAAACGACGCCCGCCGCTGCGATCGAGACTGCGGGCGCCGACCAGTTGATCGGCAGCGGCGACGGGATCGCGGACGCACCGCTCGACGTCGACTATGCGGCGGAGACCTTTCACCACGACAGTGCCGCCGACGGCATCGCGGAGCCGAGCGGGCAAGGAATGGACGGGGCGCTCGGGCTCGGCGCGATCACCGGCAGCGGCGGCGAGGCGCCCGACCTCGATGCCTTCGCCGCCGAGGAGACGAGCCTACAGGATCATCTGCTCGGCCAGGCAGGCACGACGCTTTCCGGCGGCGATCTCGTCATCGCCCACCACCTGATCGACCTGATCGACGAAGCCGGTTATCTGCGCGCGCATTTGCTCGACATCGCCAATCGCCTGGGCGTCCCGCTCGTGCGCGTCGAGCAGGTGCTCGGCATGGTGCAGGGTTTCGATCCCACCGGCGTGGGCGCACGCGATCTCGCCGAATGCCTCGCGCTGCAGGCGAAGGAGGCGGATCGCTACGATCCCTGCATGGCGCGGCTGATCGACAATCTCGAGCTGCTCGGAAAGGGCAACCTGCCTGCGCTTCGTCGCCTCTGCCAGGTCGATGACGAGGATCTCGCTGACATGATCCGCGAGCTCAGAGCCTATGATCCCAAGCCGGGGCTGCGCTTCGGCGGGGAGCGCGCCGCGCCGGTGGTGCCTGACATTCTCGTCGCCCGCACGCGCGGCGGCTGGGCGATTGAGCTCAACACCGCGACGCTGCCGCGCCTGCTCGTCAACCGCGCCTATTATGTCGAGCTCGGGCAAGGCGCTCAGGACAAGGCGAGCAAGGCGTGGCTCAACGAATGCCTCGCCAGCGCCAATTGGCTGGTCAAGGCGCTCGATCAACGCGCACGTACGATCGTCAAGGTGGCGACCGAGCTGGTCAAGCAGCAGGAGGCCTTCTTCCTTCACGGCGTCGAGCAGCTCCGGCCACTGACGCTGCGCGCCGTTGCCGACGCGATCGGCATGCACGAGTCGACGGTCAGTCGAGTCACCTCGAACAAGTATCTCGCCTGCGATCGCGGCCTGTTTGAGCTCAAATATTTCTTCACGAGTGCGATCCAGGCTGCGGATGGCGGCGACGCGGTGTCGGCCGAGGCGGTGAAGAGTCACATCGCCCGGCTGATCGGCGAAGAGGAGCCGGACGCGATCCTCTCCGACGATAAGCTCGTCGAGCTGCTCAATGCGCGCGGGTTCGATATCGCGCGACGCACCGTCGCCAAATATCGCGAGGCGCTGGGGCTGGGTTCGTCGGTCCAGCGCCGACGGCAAAAGGCGATAGCGGGCGCGAGGGCGGCGTAGCCCATGCTGCGATGCGGCATTCAGAGCCGCGCTTTTGGGCGCGTTCGCGGTTGCGAAAGGTCTGCGTCGGCAATCGTATCGGCTCACTGCTATCCGCAGGGGGAGCTCAATCACCTAAACAGATAAAAAACGGGCCGATCCCGAAGGACCGGCCCGAAAGTTTAGGAGAGGATGCCTGAAAGGCACAAGCTTTATGCTGCTCCGCGATTATTTGTGCAAGTGCGAAAGTCAGGTATAGGATTGCGGAAAGTGCAACCGCATAAACCAGCTTTGGACAGTCTGCGTACGCAACCGATCGGCGCGGCAGGCGTGGCGTGTCGGCGTCGCTTCAAATGAGAGCGAGCGCCGCGAGCTCCTTCGCGAGGCTTGGCGGCAAGGCTGCCAGTTCGTCGGCCTCCGCGCCGCCGAGATCCGTCGGAACATGGGCGCTCTCCAGATATCGCCAGCCCTGATGCGCGCGGCGTGGGATCGAGCGAACCAGGATCAGCCGATCCGCAAGCCGGATGCCGGTGCGGCCGCTTTCCACATCCTCGAAGCCGAGGATCGGCGAACGCGCCACCAGATGGTGCTTGATGATCCAGTAGAGCGAGCCGCCCGTGATCTCGTCGGCGCGCTTGGGGCGGTAGCGCGTCGTGATCGTCGCCACCCCATCCGTTCCGCGTTGGGCAAGCCGCTCGGCGAGCGCGTCGACGCTGGGGCAGGCGAATGCGACCTTGGTGATGTTGAGGGGCATGGCGAGGATGTGGAGAGCACCTCTTCCCAGTCAAGCCGCTATCCGTGCTCCCGCGAAGGCCCGAACGTTGCCGGCCAGCGTCGTCCTCGAGCCTCCAGCGCTCCGGCCTTCGCCGCAGCACGGCGCTCTGCCGTTAGAGCGTGCGCTCAATGGACGCCGAACACCGTCGCCAACCCCAGCAGCGCGAAGAAGCCCATGCAGTCGGTCATCGTCGTCACGAAGATCGTCGACGTGATGGCGGGGTCGATGCCGACGCGATCCAGCCCCAACGGGATCAGCACGCCGGAGAGACCGGCATTCAGGCTGTTGATGATCATGGCCGCGAAGAGGATCGCCGACAAACCGGCATCGTGATAATAAAGCTGGCAGCCGATCGCCATCAGCACCCCGAGCCCGATTCCGTTTGCCAGCGCGATCCACCATTCGCGCAGGATCATCCGCCAGCTGTTCGACGAGGTCAGCTGGTTCGTCGCGAGCGCGCGCACCGTCACCGCCATCGTCTGCGTTGCGGCGTTGCCGCCCATGCCCGAGACGATCGTCATCAGCGCGGAGAGCGCGACCAGCTTCTCGATCGTGTCCGAGAAGGCGCCGATCACGCTCGCGGCGAGGATCGCGGTGCCGAGGTTGATGAGCAGCCACCACATGCGCGTGCGGATGGTGCTCGGCAGCGGCTCGTTGATGTCGCCGTCGCCCGCCAGGCTGAGGCGCAGCGCGTCCTCGCCGGCCTCTTCCTGGATGATGTGGACGACGTCGTCGACGGTGATCATGCCGACCAGCCGTCCCGCGGCGTCGACCACCGCGGCCGAGATCAGCGCATATTTCTGGAAGCGGAGCGCGACCTCCTCCTGATCCATGTCGACCGGGATCAGCGTCTGCTCGCGCTGCATCACGTCGGCGATCGCGACGCCGCGCGGCGTCCGCATCACCCAGCTCAGCTTGCACGTGCCGACGGGATGATGCCGCTCGTCGACGACGAAGATCTCCCAAAAATCGGTGGTGAGGTCCTCGTTCGAGCGCAGGTAATCGAGCACGTCGCCGACGGTCCAATGCTCCGGCACCGCGATCAGGTCGCGCTGCATCAGGCGGCCGGCGGATTCTTCCGGATAGGAGAGCGCTTCCTCGATCGCGGCGCGATCTTCCGGCTCCATCGCGCGGAGCACCTCGCGCCGATCGTCGGCGTCCAGTTCCTCGATGATCGCGACGGCGTCGTCCGTATCGAGTTCGCCGGCGAGGCTCGCAACCTCGTGCGGCTCGAGCTCGTCAATGACCTCGTCGCGCACCCAGTCGTTCATCTCGGCGAGGACATCGCCGTCGAGCAGGCCTGAGAGCGCGTGGGCGAGCGGTCCGCGCCTTTCGCCGGGCACGATCTCGAACAGATCGGCGATGTCGGCAGGGTGAAGCGGCGCGACCATCTCGCGCACGCGCTCCGCGTTGCCGGCATCGAGGCAATCGAGGATCGAATCGACGAAGCCAGAGGCGAGCCGATTGTCTTCGTCGTGCGACGGCTCGTAACTTTCGAGGGCGTCCTCGGCTTCGGCGAGCGCGGCGCCGCCGGCGCCCTCTTCCTCGGCTTCGCTCATAACGCCCTCACGACCGGCTGATGTGTTTCAGCGCCTTAGACGAGAGGCGCCGCAGGGCAACCCATCAAAGCCGTCATGTCTCCGCAAGAAGCGGTGCTATCGGCAGGACGGGAAGCAGACGGAGCATCCATCCGACATCCGTTCGGCCTGAGCGAAGTCGAAGGCTAAGCGCGTGTGCCGACCGCACTTCGACTTCGCTCAGTGCGAACGGAGCAGGTTGAAGGAAATCCTGAGGTCACGCCGTGCCGCCCACCGTTAGCCCATCGATCAGCAGCGTCGGCTGGCCGACGCCGGCGGGAACCGACTGGCCGCCCTTGCCGCAGATGCCGACACCCTCGTCGAGCGCCATGTCGTTGCCGATCGCGCGGACGCGGGTGAGCACGGTCGGGCCGTCACCGATCAGCGTCGCGCCCTTGATCGGCGCGCCCAGCTTGCCGTTCTCGATCTTGTACGCCTCCGTGCAGGAGAAAACGAACTTGCCGCTGGTGATGTCGACCTGGCCGCCGCCGAAGCTGCGCGCATAGATGCCGTTCTTCGCGCGGCCGATGATCTCGTCCGGATCGTCGTTGCCGCCAAGCATGAAAGTGTTGGTCATGCGCGGCATCGGCGCGTGCGCGAAGCTCTCCCGCCTGCCGTTGCCGGTGGGGGCGACGCCCATCAGCCGGGCGTTGAGGCGATCCTGAATATAGCCCTTGAGGATGCCGTCCTCGATCAGGATGTTCTCCTGTGTCGGCGTGCCTTCGTCATCGATCGAGAGCGAGCCGCGGCGCTCGCCGATCGAACCGTCGTCGATCACCGTCACGCCCGGAGCCGCGACGCGCTCGCCGAGGCGGCCGGAAAAGGCGCTCGTGCCCTTGCGGTTGAAATCGCCCTCGAGCCCATGGCCGACCGCTTCGTGGAGCAGTACGCCGGGCCAGCCCGGGCCGCACACGACCGTCATCTCGCCCGCCGGCGCGGCTACGGATTCGAGATTGACGAGGCCCTGACGGATCGCCTCGTTCACCGCCCGTTGCCAAGTCTCGTCGGCGAACAGCTTATCGTAGAGATAGCGGCCGCCGAGCCCGAAATAGCCGCTCTCGCGCCGCCCGTTCTGCTCGACGACGATCTGGACGTTGAGGCGGACGAGCGGGCGCACGTCGGTGGCGACGAAACCGTCGGGCCGCACGATCTCGACGACGCTCCACGATCCGACCAGCGCGCACGTCACCTGCGCGACGCGCGGATCGCGGCCGCGCGCGAAGGCGTCGATCTTCTGGCAGAGTGCGACCTTCTCGGCGAACGGGATCAGGGTCAGCGGATCGGCGTCGGTGTAGAGCCGCGCGTTCGTTCGGCGCGGCGGCGGTGCGATTCCGGCAGCGGCCGGATCGAGCAGCGTCAGCGTCTGCGCGGCGCGGCGGATCGCCGCTTCGGAAAGCTCGTTGGCATGCGCGAACGCGGTCGTCTCGCCCGAGAGCCCGCGCAGGCCGAAGCCCGCCTGCGTGTTGAAGTCGGCGTTCTTCAATCGGCCGTCGTCGAAGGTGAAGCTCTCGCTCGCCATGTACTGGAGGTAAAGTTCGCCGTCGTCGCAGCGCTGCAGGGCCTCGCGCGTCAAACGGAGCGCGGCATCGGGGTCGAGCCCCTCGCGATAGAGGAAGGCACGCGGATCGGGGCTGCTTGTCATTACTCCGATATAGAGGTTGAGAGGCGCGAGGGAAGGTCGCGAGGAGGAATGCGGTGGTGAAGAGGCTGGTCGCGATCCTGCTGCTGCTCGTCGCGGCGCCGCTGGCGGCCCAGTCCGTCCCGCCGATGCGCGGGATGGTCTCGTGCGCCGATCCCCGTGCTGCCGAAGCGGGCCGCGAGATTCTGCGCGCGGGCGGCAGCGCTGCCGACGCGGCGATCGCGACGATGCTGGCACTCACCGTCGTCGAGCCGCAATCCTCCGGGATCGGCGGCGGCGGCTACTTCCTCCATGAGGACGGCAAGAGCCGCACCCTGGACGCCTATGATGGTCGCGAGACCGCGCCCGCCGCCGCGACGCCGGGCTGGTTCTACGCGCCGGACGGCACGCCGCTCAGCCATGCCGACGCGGTACCCGGCGGGCGCAGCGTCGGCGTGCCCGGCAACCTGCGGATGTGGGCGATGGTCCATGCCGGCCATGGCCGGCTGCCGTGGGCGAAGCTGTTCGCGCCGGCGATCCGGCTGGCGCGCGACGGCTTCGCGATCACGCCGCGGCTGGAGACCTCGCTTACGACCTCGGCCGCCCATGTCACCGGCAGCTGGGCGCGCGCGCACTTCTGGCAGGCGGACGGCACGCCGAAGCCAGTCGGCACGGTGCTGCGCGATCCGGAGCTCGCTGCCCTGTTGACCAAGATCGCCGCGCATGGGCCCAATTATTTTTATGTCGGACCGCCCGCGCGCGCGCTCGTCGCAACCGCGAACGGCGCCACGCGCAACCCCTCCAAGCTGACGCTCGGCGATCTCGCCGCCTACGAGCCGAAGCGCCACCCGGCGCTGTGCGGCAGCTATCGCGGCTATCGCGTCTGCGGCGTCGGCCCCTCCACCTCGGGCGGTATCGCGGTGTTCGCGATCCTCAAGCAGCTCGAACGCTTCGATCTCGCGAGCATGAGCCCGAACGATCCCCGCACCTGGCATCTGATCGCCGAATCGATGCGCCTCGCTTATGCCGACCGCGACCTCTACGTCGGCGATCCTGACTTTGTGTACGTGCCGACCGCCGGCATGACCGATCCCGCTTATCTCGCCCAACGCGCAATGCTGATCGCGCCCGACCATGTCATACCGCACGTCGTCGCGGGCACGCCGCCCGGAGCGCCGCCGCGCAAGCCGGTGCCGGCGAGCGAGGTGCCGGGAACGACGCACATCGTCGCGATCGACGGTGCAGGCGATGTCGCCAGCGTCACCTCAATGGTCGAGGGGCCGTTCGGATCGGGGCTGACCGCACAGGGCTATTTTCTCAACAACGAGCTTACCGACTTCGATATCGTGCCCGACAAGGACGGCTTCCTTGCCGCCAACCGCGTCGAGCCGGGCAAGCGTCCGCGCAGCGCGATGGCGCCGACGCTGGTTTTCGCGCCCGACGGTTCGCTGCGGCTCGCTGTCGGCGCGGCGGGCGGGGCGACGATCATCGCGCAAGTCGCCAAGGCGATCATCGGGGTGATCGACTGGCATCTCCCGGCGCGCGACGCGATCGCGTTGCCGCTCGTGATCGGGATGGGCGATCGCGTGCTGATCGAGAAGGGCAGCGCCGCCGAGGCGATCGCGCCCGCATTGACCGCGATGGGGCACGACGTCGCAATCGTGCCGATGGCGCTCAAGGCCAACGCGATCGAGCGCGTCGGCGGCAAGCTGGTCGGCGCCGCCGATCCCCGCAGCGAGGGGGTCGCGCTGGCGGAGTGAGGCGATCACTAAAGGCGTGAGGCTCCGTCGTTCCGAGCTGATTGCCAGCGCATCTCGAATTCGCTCGACACGATCGCAGCCTTGAGCGCGAGGTCTTCCCACCATCGGCACCATTCCGATTCGGTGCTTACCAGGCTTCGCGAGCCCGGGCTGAGCCTGCGTCGCGGGCAGCGAGGAACGGTGCTCGGCAGGCGCGGCACGAGGGGTTGGAGTCAGCGTTCCTCGATCTCGCAGCCGTCCGGCTTGCCCGCAGACGCTTCGCGGTTGCTTGTCACGCCTTCGCGCGCCTGCGCCTTGCGGCGGCGGAGATTGTCGCGCAGCGCCTGCGCGAGGCGGCGCGCGCGCGCCTCCTTGCCGCCGTCACGCGGCTCAGCCATGGTCGCGCGCCTTGACGGGAGAGCGCCCGATCTCCATAGGCCGCCCGCGCTGGCGATGCTGCCGTAGCTCAGTGGTAGAGCGCATCCTTGGTAAGGCTGAGGTCAAGGGTTCGATCCCCTTCGGCAGCACCATCCGCCCCGGCTGAAATCTGCGAAAAAATGCCCCTTCGGGGGTGTCCCGAGCTGGATACGAAAGCTCATGCAGGTTCTCTCGTCTCCAATTCGTATCCACCCGGGAGTGCGCGCGCGGATAGTTTCGTCTGTGTTCGGCAACAAAAGCCCGATTTTCGTCCCGTGCAATAGGATCCGCGGCTAGGCGGGACCCATCAGATCGGACGCTCCGTCCCTCAATAATTCGCTGACAGCGAATTTTATTCGTTGACAGGCGAAGCTCGATAAGGCACGTAGTTCTCGTTCAGTTTGAAAGGGGATGTGTCGCCATTAATCGAGGGGGAAACCCCTCCTGGAGAAGGAACCTTCTCTGCTTTGTGGCTCCGTGCGTGCGAGCGAGCGGCGCCGCGGGCGGCCACCGGACGGCCCGGTGTCCGCCTTGGTGTTCAGGGTTAACGTGCTTCTACCCCACCCTCCGAAGCCTCGGCGGCGCTCCTGCATGGTGCAGGAGTTGGCAGAGGAGGACGCCATGCGAAAGCTTGGTCTGAACGAGAAGCGTGCGCGAACGAAGACGGTGCGATGGCAGCACTGGGCACACCGCCTGGTCCGTCCGTCCACTTTGAAGACGATGGTGGCTCTGGGGCGACTGGTGGCGCAGGTGCTCCACCTCGTCCTCTCCATCATCAAGGTTTTCCGCCAGTAATTCGCACCCTGAATAGCCTCCTGAAAGGAGATGGAATGTTGGGTGAAGCTCTTCGCCTGATCCGAGTATACCACGACCTTAAGCAGAAGCAGGCGGCGGAGCGATTGGAAGTTTCGACTTCCTATCTGTCGGAAATCGAGCGCGGCGTGAAAACGCCGACGCTGGACATCATCCAGCGTTATGCGACGGTCTTCGATATGCCAGTGTCTTCGATCATGTTCTTTTCGGAGAACCTCGATCAAAAAAGCACGCTTGACCATGCGCGGACTTTTGTGGCCGGCAAGGTGGTGAGCCTACTGCAATTCCTCGAGGCGCGGTCCGGTCGGGCACATGCCGAATAAGACGGTCATCCCGCTCCACCAGTCGCAGCTCTATAAGCTTACCAGCCCGCGCCGTTTGGCCAATGTGCTCGGACTCGGTGAAGCCGAGCTACGCGCGATGGCGATCGGGCCAGACCGATATCGGCAATTCGAGATTGAGAAAAAGGGCGGCGGCAAGCGCCCGGTTGAAGATCCGGTCGCGCCCTTGAAGCGCGTGCAGGGTCGGATCGCACAGATGCTGGCGCGGATCGAGCCGCCGCCTTTCCTATTCTGCCCAGTCAAGGGACGGTGCTACGTCAGCAATGCAGCCCGCCATCGTGGAAACCGCGTCGTTCACTGTCTCGACATCAAGAAGTTCTTCCCGAGCACGCCGCGGGTCCGCGTGATCGCGTTCTTCCAGTTCGTCTTGCAATGCCGCGGCGATGTCGCGGGCTTGCTCGGCGATCTATGCACGTTTGAGGGTCACTTGCCGACCGGCAGCCCCCTTAGCCCGATCCTAGCCTATTACAGCTACCATGACATGTGGGCCGAGATCGCGGCTTTCTGCGCGTCGAAGGGCCACACCCTCACGGTCTATGTCGACGACGTGACCATCTCCGGCGCGAAGGTGCCGCTCGCCGACGTGTGGCAGGTGCGGCGCATGATTCATCGAACGGGCCTGCGTTATCACAAGTTGAAGCACTATGTAGACAGGCCGGCGGAGATTACTGGCGTCATTGTGCGGGGCGGCCGCGTCGTCGCCCCCAATCGCCAGCGGCTTAAACACCGCAAGCTTCTGCTTGCCCTCCAGCAACCCGGAAATTTCGATCAGCGCCTACAGGGCCGCCTTGCTGGTCTCGCAGGACAGATGCGCCAAATCGATGGCCAGAATGAGTCGCTAAGGTAGAGGACCTCAGCTGGCGATCTCCATAGGTGGCTGATATAGCGTCCGTAATCGGCCGGATCAGGATCGCCGCTGAATCTGTTGTAACCACCGGATAATCACCGTTGCGAAGGCGTTGAAGTAACTGCGGACGACAATGAGCGAACCGACGTTAGTGACTCCTTAGCGCGACCGTATCGATCCCGGAAGGGAACGGGAATCCGCGTTCGGCGCCACCGACCATTCAGCTCCGTCATCCACGAGGCCGGGGGCAAGGCGCGAGCTTAAAACCAGCCGCCGAATTTCACGGTGCGAAGCTCGAACTCCAGCCGCTGGCGGGACCACCCAAATAACTGACACCGTCGACCTTGAGGCCTTGCGCCTCGAGAAGCGAGAGGATGCCGCCGGCGTCTTCGATGAGGCCGGGGGGCAGGTCGGCCGCGAGTGGCTCCCCCGGCGCGATCGTCTCGTCGGGAAGGTCGAACACACCGGTCGGGCTGGTGATCGACCAATTCTTCACGTCTAGGGGTTGGTTCGACATGTTCGTGATGACGAGCCTTCCGAGTCCGTCGGGCAGCCGGTTGAGCGAGGTCAGTTCGGCGACCGGATTGGACGCCGGGATCTGATTGCCGAGGCCGCCGCCAGCGAAATCATAGCGGGGGGCCTCGTAGCCCGTCGTGCCCTCACGCGCCTGACCATTGTCGTCGGTCTGCCAGGCCTGCGTCTGAAAAGCGAGGAAGATCGCGGTCACACGGTCGCTGTTCGTGCTGAGCAGGAAGATCGCGCCATCGTGCCAGACACCATTCTCATGGAGATGGGCGTCGATCGCGGGCGGGTCGCCTTGCGCCATGTGGGTGTTGTCGATGCCGAGCTTGGGCGTTTCGCCGAACACCGCCTGGGTCTGATTGCGCGAGGTCTGGAACTGGCTTCCCACGATCACGATGTCGTCATTCTGGTCGTGCGCCGTGTTAAATAGCCCATCAAGGCGATGGACGAGGTCGTCGCCGCCCGCATCCTGGCTCGGAAGCACCCGCATCTTGCGTGGGTCGAAGAGGTTTCCCTTGACGAAATCGAGCGCTCCGGCCGCGTATGTCCGCTGCTGCTCCGCCATGCCTGGTTCGATGGCGCGCAGATGGGTGACGATCGGATGCTTGAAATCATCGTCGACGAAGAAGTTGAGGTAGCTTTCGGCCTCCGGTGCTCCCGGCAATCCTTTCGACGACTGGACGTTGATTGTCGCGAAAAAGCTATCCGTATCGGTGTCGACCAACATCCAAAGATGGGGATTCTCCGACGGTGCCGGCTTGAAGCGGTCAATCTTTCCCTTGAGGCAGCTGTAATTGATCGTCGCCACGTCCTGGCCCTCCATTCTCTCGTTAATCGCTTGCGCGCCCGCTCTTGCTAGAAGGGCTCGGTAATCTCGTCGGTGTGAAATTCGCCATCGGCGGAGATCCGCAATCGGACAATCAGATTGAAGACCTCCGGGTCCCAGGGGTCCGGAAAATTGCCGTCCGGCGCTCCGAGCGCCTGGAGCAATCCGGGGATTTCTCCGTGATGCCAACAGATCAGGCTGAGCTTGCCGCCGTAGCGCGGGTCGGTCCGCAACAGATGCGCCTGCGCCGCAAAGTCCGCGTCAGCATAGGGGGTTTCAAGGACACGCGCACAGGCGTCGGCGAGTGGCTGCATGGTCTCGCGCGGACGGTCGCTGTGCCGCGACTCGGCGGAGGCGAAAATGAAGTCCGGCGTGCCGAACTCGGCGGGAAGCCACGTCGCGAGCCGTTGGGCTCGGACGGTGCCGGCTGGCGCCAGATGCACGTCATCCGCATCGTCCGGTTTCTCGGCGTGTCGCATCACCAGGATCAGAGTGTCTGCCACGATCAAGCCCTCCCCAACGGTTCCAGCGTTTCTGGACGAAGCCTCAGGCCGAGAAGATCTGGCGGTCGCGGATCTTGTACTCGACCGTGTAATCCGGATCGAACCAAGGCTTGGCGTCACCGGACGGTGGCTTTGCCAGCACCAGCGGCGCGTTGGCGTTGGCCTGACCCGCGACGATCCGGAAATGATAATGGTCGAACATGCTCAACGCCTCGACCATGAAGGCCGTGGTCGCGAGCCGATCGCGAATGACCAGTAGATTCTCGCCGTTCGATGTGTCGGCGACGCTTGAGAAATTGTAGGAGCCGACATAGACGCGCGCTGTCGGCTTGTCGAAATCGATGACGACGAACTTGTGATGCATCCGAATCCCGGGACCGCCAGTCGGCTCATCCTTGAACGGCGAGGGCACGTTCTTGCTGAGTGCCGAGGGATAGACCGGCAATGTGTTCCCGTCGGGCGTCGTGACATCGAGTCCGCCCTTCGTGATCGCCCGGTCCGAGATGCCATAAACGAACCGATCCTTCGCCTTGGTCACGCCAGCTATCGCGTCGAGGATCGGTCCCGGCGTCTGGTAAAGAAACGCGAGCGAGTAGAGCAGGCTAGAGGACGTCTTCGTGATGTCCTCGGCGATTTCCTGCAAGCGCGCGGTGTCGGGAGCATGGGGCGAGAAGCATAATTGCGCGTCCAGTCCCTCCACCCCCAGAGGGAGTTCCGACCAGGCCCCGAGACCCTCCTGCTCGAACTTTGCTGGGCTGTCGACCGCCTCCCAATAGGCATTGAACGCGTCCAGGAACGGCTTGATCGCCGTGGCACCCCGGATCGTGACCGCATTGTTGTTCTGGACGTAGAAGCCGCGCCAGCTGAAGTTGGTCGAGCCACAGACCGCGCGGTTCACGGCGCCCGTCGCCACGATGAACTTGTTATGCTGGAGTCCCCCGCAATGCTCGCGCAGCACGTTCCCGGAACCCAGCGCGGTGTCGAGGAGGGTCTCGGCGGTGTTCTCGGCCGAGCCTGCTTTCTTGTGGCTGCCCGAATTGTCGATGATGACCTGGATCCGGCCCTTGAGCTTGAGGACGCGCTCGTAGACATCGGCGAGATCGAAATCATAGGCGATCAGGCGCACCTGGGCCGTCGAGTCCGCAATCGCCGCATCGAGCAGATCCAGGATCGCTTCGCGCGCCTCAAATCCCATCCACGCATAGGCCTCGCCAGCCTTGGGGTCGGTCGACGTGAAGGTGAGGCCGGTGTCGCCGCTCGTCGCGCCGGGCGGGATCAGTGCGTTGACGGACCCCGATCCGTCCGCGAAATTATCGACGAATGCCTGAGAGGACACGAAGCCACGCGTGAAGCCGATATCGAGGGCGTCGGGGTAGGTCTCACGCTTCAGGGCGACGTCGGCGGTCTGTGCGGTCCCGTAGCTCAGCTCGTCGCTCGCGCTCATGAAGACCGGCGTCACCCGGTAGGAATACAGCCCGGCAAGACCAGCGGCATAGGGGAAGTGGATCCAGCGGAATTTCTGGATCGGTGATAGCCGCGTCGAAAGCTGGCTCTTGTCGGTAATCTTGCTTGCGTCGGTAAAAGACAGCCGGTTGTTGAGGGTCCACCATTTTGCCGGGCTTGTGTCACCGGCCGCCTGGGGCTCGCGGAACTCAATCATGAAGCCGACAAAGTCATCGGGCGGCGGCTGGTCGTCGCGCCAGTTCATGGCGAGGAGGCACATTCCCTCGCCGCGGTGGAGGGTCAACGTGAACGGTGCGTCTGCGACCTGTCCGCTGATCTTGAAGTCGTCCATGCTCCGCGCCCCCATTTTGTCTCGAACACATAGCATGACACCATCTGTTTTCATCTCAGCGACAGCATCGCGAAGTTGATTACCGGCCTCAGAGGGAGAGAAAGGTCGAAGTTTCGTGACGGGTAAGGGCTGAGAGAGAGGCTCTCGCCACCTGTCGCGGAGAATTCCCATGGCGACGATCCTCACGCAATCCGACACGCCCCGG
>Ga0213875_10000167_pt1 | contig 68674 bp, 54 predicted proteins | sample BarmaccomBMRX_R8_FD_160105 | JGI IMG/M metagenome (GOLD analysis project Ga0213875, IMG submission 160105) | Root-associated microbial communities from Barbacenia macrantha in rupestrian grasslands, the National Park of Serra do Cipo, Brazil - RX_R8 | ecosystem: Host-associated > Plants > Roots...
TGGAATCCCGCAAAGCAGGTCGTAAGACTTCTACGGGTTTAGGACTGACCTTCTGCAAGCTGGCGGTGGAAGCGCATGGCGGCAGCATCTGGGTCGAAAGCCAGCCCGGTCAAGGCAGCACCTTCTGCTTTACTCTCCCGTTGTGTAAATAATATGCAAAACAGGCGGCAACTGCATCTCTAATCAATATTGATATACTACAGTCTATTGGACATCAATTATTGAAGATCAATAAAATCAGTATTCAACAATATAATCTATGCAAGCGGGAACTGAGTAAAACAGGATTTCTCATATTCCCGGTGAAAGCACCACAACGAAACTGAATGGAAGACCAAGATTTGAACCGTCGAACTGCTACACCAGATACTTTATTACCTCTTAACTCCTCCACTTCTCAACCTTCATCTGTAGTTTCTCGCAAGCCTTATAAAACCATTGAACCGCGCTCAGGTCTGCAAGCGATCAACCTACGGCAGCTTTGGCGCTTCCGCGACCTGCTGTTGACGTTGGCGGAACGTGACATTAAATTGCGCTACCGGCAGACGGCTCTGGGTATAATCTGGGTCATCTTACAGCCGCTGATTGCCGCTGGAATTTTCTCTTTTGTCTTTGGTGGCCTGGCTAAGATGCCTAGCGGCGGAATACCCTATTTCGTTTTTTCGTACGCGGGATTATTGGGTTGGAACGTATTCAGCAACACGCTCACTAAATGCAGCACAGTCTTAATTCAAAATAGCCAGCTAATTTCCAAGGTTTTTTTTCCGCGTTTAGTGCTGCCGCTCTCAACGGTATTCTCAACCCTGATAGACTTTGGAGTAGCGCTCGGCATGATGGTCGTTTTAATGGTGCTTTACCGTGTCGCCCCCAGTGCAGGGCTTATTCTCTTACCCGTCTGGCTCATTCTCATTTCACTGTTAGCCTTAGGCGTTGGACTTTATGCGGCTGCCCTCACCGTATCGTATCGGGACATTCAATATATTATTCCCGTTGTCATCCAATTTCTATTGTTTGGGAGTCCCGTGGCCTATGCAGTTCCCCACCTCAGGGAACCTTTGCGGACTATTTACTACTTAAATCCCTTGGCGAGCCTTCTGGAAGCGTTTCGTTGGTCGTTATTAGGCAAAGGTGAGCTTCAACCAACCTATTTAGCTTACGCCAGCGTCTTCTCCTGTCTGGTTTTTGTGGGGGGCGCCTACGCCTTCAAGAGCATGGAACGGAGGTTCGCGGATGTCATCTGACGAGCTTGCGATTTCCGCGCGCCAGGTCTCCAAGGCTTATACTATTGCACATAATACCGAACGCCCCACCACAATGGGGGAAGCGTTGATGCATCGCATTAAAAAGCCGGTGCAACGCGCTCAAAAGGAGACGTTCTGGGCTTTAAAGGATGTCTCTTTTGAGGTGAACCAGGGCGAGATAGTAGGAATCATCGGTTACAATGGCGCAGGTAAGAGTACGCTCCTAAAAATCCTGAGCGAAATTACCGAACCGACGGCGGGAAAAATAGATGTTTATGGACGGATTGGCAGTTTATTGGAGGTCGGGACGGGCTTCCACCCGGAACTGACAGGGCGCGAGAATATCTATCTCAATGGCGCTATTCTGGGCATGAGGCGCAGAGAAATCAATCAACAATTTGATGCTATTGTTGAATTCGCGGAAGTCGAACAGTTTTTAGATACACCGGTCAAACGTTATAGTAGCGGTATGTACGTACGCCTCGCCTTTGCAGTGGCGGCGCATCTTAACCCGGAAATCTTGGTGGTAGATGAGGTATTGGCTGTAGGCGATGCGAATTTTCAGAAAAAGTGCCTGGGGAAAATGGGCGATGTGGCGCGCAGTGGACGCACAGTCCTTTTCGTAAGCCACAATATGAATGCGGTTAATCAACTTTGCTCACGGGCAATTCTGTTAGCAGAAGGTAAAATCGTGCGGGATGGAGCAGTGGCCGATATAGTATCCCAATACCTGCAAGGTGGAAGCGAAGGGAGCGAGCAGGTATGGGATAAGCCCCTCCATGCCCCTGGCAATAATAAAATTCGCCTCCATGCGGTACGTGTGATAACAGAAGGCAAAGTCGCCAGCGATGTCAGTATTGAAAAAGAGGTAACGTTTGAAGTCGAGTTTTGGAACTTCGTGCCCAATATCCGCAACCTTTGTGTGAATATCTACCTTTTAGATAGCATGGGTGGCACGGTATTAAGCACAGCGAACACTCCAGCAGCAAACTCAACTCCAGAGGAATGGTTTGACCAACCACACTCGGTCGGATTATTCCGCAGTACCTGTACCTTGCCAGGCAACTTCCTCAATGAGGGACTTTATTATATTAGTGTTTATATTATAACATTGGGGCCTATTGTTATACATGTCGATGCGCCTCAGCTTATCTCTTTCACGGTTTTTGATACAGGAGTAATGCGGGAACCTGGGGCTGGTAGTCATTGGGATGGTGTAGTCCGCGTTCGATTGCCTTGGGGAACGGAGCTTGTAGAGCCCCTCAACAGAGATAATAATCTTTTAGTAGAAAATAACCACTGATGTTGCTCTTAGTAGGTCAGGAGGTGTAATGCAAAATAAATCGGAAAAAATTGTTGTCGTAGGAGATAGTACTATTGCTGAAGTTGCCTATGAATATTTTACCTATGATTCTCCATATCAAGTGGTTGCCTTCACGCTGGATCAGCAATTTATTAAAAGGGAGTCTTTATTTGGTCTTCCTATTGTCCCCTTTGAGACAGTCCAAGACTCGTATCCACCGGCTGAATTCAAGATATTTGTGGCCGTCGGTTATGGGAAGTTAAATCGTCTGCGAACAAGATTTTATGGACAGGCCAAGGCAAAAGGTTATGATTTGGTTTCGTATATAAGTTCCAAAGCTTTTGTCTGGAGAAACGTAGAGGTTGGAGATAACTGCTTCATATTTGAACACAATGTTATCCAACCATTCGTAAAGATCGGCAATAATGTCACGCTGTGGAGCGGTAATCATATAGGCCACCATTCAGTGGTTAAAGATCATTGCTTTATCGCATCCCAGGTTGTGATTTCCGGGGCGGTTGAAGTCGGAGAGTCCTGCTTTATAGGGGTTAATGCCACTGTAGCTAACAACGTGATTATCAGCAAGAACTGCTTTCTGGGCGCAGGCGTGATTATTCTCAAAGATACTGAAGAAAATAGAGTTTTCGCATCGGAAATGACGGCTCCCAAAGATGTCAGCAGCTTAAAGGTTTTCCGTATCTCGGAGATAAATAATGCAATGGAATAAGCGTGGTTTGATCTATGTGCCTACAGGAGCTTCTTGGTGGGCACATAGTTATGCTCTTTTGCCAACGGTAGAAGTAATAGAAGATCAATTTATTAGAATTTATTTTTCATCGCTAGATAAGGACAAATTTGGAAGAGTCGGGTATATAGATGTAGATGTCAACAATCCAAGTAAAATTATACAAGTGATTGATGAACCAATTCTCGATCTAGGCCCAATCGGATGCTTCGATGATAGCGGTGTAAACGCCTCGTCAGTAGTCCCAGTAAATGGCCAAAAGTATATGTACTACATTGGGTGGCAACGTGCTGAGCGAGTTCCTTATATGCTTTTCTCGGGCCTTGCCATAAGTGATGATGGGAGTGCGACTTTTAAGAAATACTCATGCGTGCCCGTCTTGGACAGGACAAAGGATGAGCCATTTTCTAGATCCGCGCCATTTGTTCTGCTTGAGAACGGCATATTTAAAGTATGGTATTGGTCGTGCGTGAACTGGTCTAGTGAAGAAGAATGTATCCATTATAATAATGTTATAAAATATACTGAGTCAGAAGACGGCATTCAATGGCATAATACATCCCATATATGTATAGCGCCTCAGACGAATGAAGACTATTCTGTCGGGAGACCCTGGGTCATCAAAGACGTTGGCACATATAAAATGTGGTATTCGATTCGGTCTAAAACTCAGCCATACCGTATAAGCTATGCTGAATCTATTAATGGACTGGACTGGATCATAAAGGAAGATCAAGTTGGTATAACGCGCTCTGCAACGGGCTGGGACAGTGAGATGGTTTGCTATCCCTGTGTCGTAGATGTGAAGGGCAGAAGGTTTATGTTCTATAATGGGAATCGCCATGGGCAAAGTGGCTTAGGGTTCGCAGAATTAGAAAGTGAATAATCTTGTATGCATGTGTGCAGGTATGACCCGATGAGTAATCGGAACCATAAACGTGATTGGGACGATTTTGTGCGAACGGCCAAGAATGGAACATTTCTCTTTTATCGGGACTATATGGATTATCACTCTGATCGGTTTGAGGATCACTCCTTAATGATCTATAGTGATGATGGGAATGTTGTCTGTTTACTGCCAGCCAATAAACAGGGCGAGGTATTCACGAGTCATGCCGGATTGACTTACGGTGGGTTTATAACAGATAACAAGATGACCATCTCCAAAATGGGGGAGGTTTTTAACCATACAGTTCAATATCTCCTTAAGGCTGGATTCGCCCAACTCCTTTATAAAACTATTCCTCACATATACCATGCTATGCCCGCAGAGGAAGATCTCTACTGGCTATTTGTGAACAATGCGACTCTCTATCGTAGAGATGTGTGGGTGAGTATTGAATATAATAATCAACTCCTCTTCCAGAAGCGACGAGAGAGAAGTATTAAAAAAGCGATTAGTAACGGGGTAATAGTTGAAGAAACCCAAGACTACGATCAATATTGGGCTATTTTGGAAAAAAATTTACAGAGTAAGTATAATGTCGCTCCAGTTCATACAGTCCAAGAAATACGACTACTTGCAGATCGCTTTCCCGAAGAGATTAAATTAGTCGTTGCCTATCAAGGAACTACCTTGCTTGCAGGGACGGTTCTCTATCTTAGTCACAATGTTTGTCATACCCAATATTTGGCATCTAACGAAGTTGGTAGAGCCATCGGCGCGCTTGACCTTGTGTTGAGTCACCTGATAAAAGACTACCGTAAATCAAAGGAGGTTTTCAGCTTTGGAGCCGTGACCGAACTTAATGGACGATATTTAAATGCGGGTCTCAGTGAGTACAAAGAGAGCTTTGGTGGTCGGGCTACTGTTCATAATTTCTACGAGCTTGATTTTAAAGGTAAATCTAACAAGCAGTCTGAAAAGTAGGAGTAAGACTCTTCTCCGCTGGGGAGAGGGGAAAGTAGCAGGTGTACTGCCTCGGCTTGCACTCCCTAACCCCTCCTAGGGACGGGGAAGTTTTATGCCACTTTTCAGACTGCTTCTAAGGTAGTGGCTCAATTTAGGGGCTGAGACATTGTTGATTATAGTCATGCAAGAACCAGAGCAAACAGGCTTTATGTATCGACTCACTTTTAGAAAATGACGACTTTTACACATAAAGCGTCCTAGATGTTGACGCAACGTATTGTCCCATCGCTCAATGGCGTTGGTGGCCCCACGAATCTACTGGGCCAATGCTGGCCTGGTGGCAAGACTTGGGTAGTGTGCAGAAAGTTTCTTGCATCAGTTTAAGCGGTTGGCGCTTTGGTTGTCTTTTAGGCCGCGAGCGTGGTGCGTTCCTGGTCGCGCAAACGGCTCATGTCCAAATATTTTTGCGGCCCCAGGCGGTGCCCGCAAATATGGCGCAGCCGGGCTGCCACCAACATGAGGGCACTTTCCCATCCGAGAAAGCTCCGACCACTGGTGTTATGCGCCTGATCTCGCGCAGGATTCTTTCTAACGGTTTGTTGGTGCGGATACAGCGTCAGTGTTCATATGGAAAGTCATAGTAGCTTAGCGTGTCCTCAATCCCTTTCTGCACTGCCTTGTCCAACTTCAAGGTTCTTAACTTCTCCGCACTGCGTGAGCTTTACGCTACGCCGCCGCTTTATCTTCTTGAGCATGAATGGCTTTGAGAGCATGAGGGACACGAAACGCCACTTTGCCCTGCGGCACTACCATCCACCCGTGCGCCAATAACATACACTACCACCTAGTGGGCGCGGCGGCATACGGCCAGACACACCCAACGTTTGCACCGACGCTTCGCCATAAAGGAATGTAGTTCATCATAGCCATGTCGGATCAAGTTCAGGCTACCACAATGGCAGCAGGTGATAGCCTGTGTAATCATATTCTTAGTCTAACTTTAACACTTCAAATTGAGCCACTACCAAATCTAAAATAGAGATGGAGATAGCAGGTTGATATGATTGATTTTCAGGATTACTCAGATAACTATACAGCACAATATAAGAATCAATCTTTTGAGACGATCTTAGTGCAGGTAAGAAGGCAACAAGTGCTGTCAAGCTTACAGAAATATCCGCACCATCGGATTCTCGAAATCGGCTGTGGGCTTGAACCGCTTTTTCCATTTTGTTCATCATTTAAGCATTTCACCGTAGTCGAGCCATCCGTAGCGTTTGCGCAACACGCGGCAGAACTGGCTCAAGGGCGTGCTAATGTAAATGTTATCCACGGTACTTTTGAGGATGTCTACCAGGAGATGATAGAGAGCGCTAATTTTGACTTTATTGTGTTAAGTAGCCTTTTGCATGAAGTCGTAGACCCAGCGGCTTTGCTTCGCACTATCCACGCAGTCTGTAATGAGTCTACTGTGACGCATATTAATGTGCCTAATGTGTATTCTTTTCATAGACTTTTGGCCTATGAGATGGGGATCGTTAAAAGCATCTTTGAGCCGTCTGCAACTGAACAGAAGTTCCAACGTCATACTCGTTATAATCAGGAGCAGTTATTCAAAACAATTGCGACACATGGTTTTAAGGTTCTGTCTTCAGGCAGCTACTTCGTGAAACCATTTACCCATGAGCAGATGGAGAAAATTCTCCAGACTGGTATTATAGATAGTGCCGTAATAACCGGACTGGAAAAGATGACGAAGTATATGCCTGATCTTGGCTGTGAGATATTCGCCAACGTCCAAAAGGAAAAAGAGGAGAGCCTCAACTAAGGACTTCAAGATGAGCAGAATTCTTGATTGTCGGGCTATAGAGCTTCCTAAAATACTTGATTCTCGCGGCAATCTCACTTTCATTGAAGGTGCGTCTCATGTTCCGTTCAAGGTTAAGAGAACTTACTGGGTTTACGATGTGCCCGGAGGAGAAGCACGCCCCGGCCATGCCAATAAGACATTAGAAGAGTTTATCGTCGCTATTTCCGGCAGCTTTAGTGTGTTAGTAGATGATGGGCAAACTAAACAAGAGTTTTTATTGAACCGCTCCTATTCTGGTCTCTACGTCCCAAGTATGATCTGGCGACGATTAGAGAATTTTTCTACCAATGCTGTTTGTCTGATTTTAGCTTCTCTGCCTTATGCGGAGGAAGATTATATCCGCGATTATCAATCTTTCCTCCGCAGATAAACTTATCTGTACAGAACATAACAGGAATAGCATCCGTGACCACAATACCTGTGACGACAATAGACGATTGCCACGTCATTGAACTACCAAAGATCGCGCGGCGTGAAGGGAACATTACTCCTGTTCAATCGGGGGAGGCCATCTCGTTTGATATTGCGAGGGTATACTATCTTTATGATGTTCCAGGCGGGGCAACACGCGGTGGTCATGCCCACAAGGAGCTACAGCAACTCATCGTTGCTTTGATGGGTTGTTTTGAGGTAGTCTTGGATGATGGTCAACGGCAGAAAACGGTTGTGTTGAATCGGGCCTACTACGGATTATACGTGCCACGACTAATTTGGCGTGAGCTCATTAATTTCTCTTCAGGAGGAATCTGCTTAGTCTTGGCTTCTCTAAAATATGATGAGCAGGAATATCTGCGCCGTTACGATGAGTTTTTAGCGTTTAAACAAAATGCCGCACCAGCGACTGCACTGTAGAATGCTACTAAGGTACGTTCAGGCGTCGTCAGCTATACTTGAGTGCTAAGCATTGAATTATGATATGGAGGGGTAATCCTGGGAATTTCATCTAAAGTTCCTTTTGTCGAGTTAAGAGGACAACATGAACTAGTTGAAAGTGAAATTGAAGCCGCTATCCAACGGGTGTTTAAGCGTTCTTGGTTTATCTTGGGTCAAGAACTGGAAAGTTTTGAGTCAGATTTCGCCGCTTACTGCGCGGCCAGTCATTGTGTGGGCGTGGGTTCTGGCACGGAAGCCCTTCATCTGGCTCTTCGAGCCTGTGGCATTGGCCCTGGTGATGAAGTCATTACGGTATCTCATACCTTTATTGCTACGGCTCTTGCAATTGTCTGGCTGGGTGCAGTGCCAGTTTTTGTGGATATTGATCCTCAAACCTTTACTTTAGACCCTGCGAAATTAGCGGAAGCCATTACGCCGCGTACACGAGCGATTTTGCCAGTCCACCTTTATGGTCAATGTGCTGACATGGACCCCATTATGGCAGTGGCGAAAGAACATAACTTGTGGGTTATTGAGGATGCAGCACAGGCGCACGGCGCGACCTATAAGGGGAAGACGGCTGGCTCATTAGGGCACCTGGCCTGTTTCAGTTTCTATCCCACTAAAAATCTGGGGGCCTACGGAGATGCTGGCTCAGTAGTAACCAATGATGCCGATTTAGATTTGAAGTTGCGCCGCCTGCGCAACTATGGCGAAGCAAAAAAATATCATCACGAAAGCATCGGTTACAATAGCCGCTTAGATGAAATGCAAGCCTCTATCTTGAGAGCAAAATTACCTCATTTAAGTGGTTGGAATGAGAGGCGGCGCGAGATCGCTAAATATTACAACCAGGCTATTACTTCGCACCTTGTCACCTGCCCCGTTGAAATACAGCCGCGCCACATTTATCATCTTTACGTTATCTTGTCTGAACAGCGTGATGCATTACAAGAATACCTTGCTGAACAAGGTATTCATACACAGATACATTATCCTGTGCCTACTCATTTGCAGGCTGCTTTTAGGAAACAACCTTGCAGAAGCCATGACTTATCTATCACGGAGAAAGTCGTGCGCCAGGTTCTTTCTTTACCCATGTATCCTACGCTAAAAGAGCATCAATTAGAGCAAGTCGCTACTGCTATAAACCAGTATGTCAGCTAACCCCAAAGTCAGTGTTTGTATCCCTTCCTATAATCATGCGAAGTACCTTCCGGCCACTATTGAAAGTGTGCTGCGCCAAACATTTCAAGATTTTGAGATTGTTATCGTGGATGATGGCTCTTCTGATGACAGCCTCCGCATTGCACAAGAGTATGCAGCTCAATACCCCTCAGTTATTCGTGTTTATACACACCCCAACCACTCTAATCGAGGCATTTCCGCAACAGTTAATTTAGCTTTTGAGAAATCAAAGGGGACTTACTGGAGCGGATTATCATCTGACGACCTTCTTTATCCTGAGAAATTGGCTCACCAGGTAGCATATTTAGAAAGCCATCCAAATGTCGGCTGGGTTTATACTTACACAACTTTTATAGATGATGAGGGACATGAACTACCAGGAGTGTTTGGCACTGATATTACTAAAGAACGTAACCCCATAGAACGCTTAATTGAAAATAATTTAATAGCAGGAATGACAGTTTTAGCTCGTCGGAAATGTGTCGAGAAAGTTGGGCGGCATGAGGAAGGTCTAATCTACAGTGATTGGGATTTTTGGGTACGTATGGTAGTGGCTTGTAAGGTGGGAGTTTTACCTTACCCTCTTGTCAAGTGGCGTTCACATGGCAGCAATGCAAGCTTTGGAGTTGATCCTAAAGTTAACATAGCGCGAGGACTTGAAGTGATGGCCTCACTTCAGCAAAAAGCTTCCAGTATCGGGGGCGACCTCGTTAAACCGCGCACCCAGGCCCTCATCTTTCTTCAAAAGGCGTTTCTATTTTTTGGCGCAGGGGACATGGCAGCAGCAAGTCAAAGCCTCGCTGCTGCTTTTAAAATCGATCCCTCTTTGTTAGAAAGCACAGAATATTTTGTGCAGTGGTTACAAGCGAGACGCCATGAGCGTTGGATTCTACCCCTTATCCAAAACCGCCTCACAGGGTGCGACTTTGGTAACTGGATTCTTGCACAACTTCCAACAATTACAGGGAGGCCCTTATCTAAAAGGTTGTTACGACAGGTAAAGGGAGCAGAATTTGCGCATAAGGCTTTTGAAAGTTATCAGGATAAAAACTTAAAAAGAACGCGCCAGATGGCGATTCGTTGTCTGATGGATGATCCACACTGGATAACTAATCGCCATCTCCTTGGCGTCTTAGGAAAATCCCTAGTTGGTTCTCGCGTTATAGCAAAGGTCCGCCAAGTGAAGGAGTTGCTAAGTACTTTGAAGGCCGGTTAAGTTGGCATCAGCTATTCGGCTGATTCTCATAATATCAGGCTCACGATTATCAACGGCAAAAGGTGCCTACATGATATGCCTAAAGTAACAGTTATTATCCCAAATTATAATCACGCTCGTTTCTTACAGCAGCGGATTCAAAGCGTATTAAATCAAACCTATCAAGATTTTGAAGTTATTTATCTAGATGACGCTTCAACCGATAATAGCAATGAGGTCTTTGCGTCATTCGCTGACGATCAGCGCGTCCGCGCAATTTATAACGAGACCAATAGCGGCAGCCCTTTTAAGCAATGGAATAAAGGGATTCGCCAAGCCACCGGCGAATATATCTGGATCGCAGAATCCGATGACTACGCTGATGAAAAACTCCTGGCCACCCTGGTTGACCGTTTGGATCGGTACCCTCAAGCTGGTTTAGCCTATGCGCAGTCATGGGCCGTAGATAAATCCGGTAAGGTCGGTGGCAGTTGGCTCACCTGGACGGATGGCCTGGACAAAGAACGCTGGCAGCACGACTTCGTCGCTAACGGTCAGGAGGAGTGTCGAAAATTTCTGGTTTTTAGAAATACGATTCCCAACGCCAGCGCGGTTTTGCTCCGGCGCAATGTCTACGAGAAAACTGGATTCGCGGACGCAACCCTCCGGCTCAATGGCGATTGGTTGCAATGGATCAAGATGCTCCTCATCTCGGATCTCGTCTTCGTGGCGCAGCCGTTAAACTATTTTCGCACCCATAACCGCTCAGTGCGCCACACTAGTCGCATCGCTGGCATTCAGGAAAGCTATTTAATCCAAAAATATTTGCAGCGCCACCTCCGTCTACCACCCCAAGTCGTTGCATCAGTGACAGCAAGCCTATTCTATCAGTGGTCTGAATACGCCTTATTCCCCCCCGGTGCGACAGTGTGGAAGTTCTGGCGTCAAAATTTAAAAATTTATCGGTTAGCCCGCCAGGTTGATAGACGAGTAACTTTGAGGCTAATGCGACGGCTGGGTATTTTTTTATTAGACAAGTTGGGTTGCCTTAAATTTTTACGGGCTTTTTGGCGCACCAGTTGAACCAGCATGAAGATTTCCGTCGCCATGTGCACCTACAATGGAGGTGCCTATTTGCAAGCACAACTGGATAGTATTGCAGCGCAAACTCAACTGCCCGCCGAGCTTGTCGTCTGCGATGACCAATCCAGTGATAACACCAAGGATATTGTGGCGGCTTTCGCAGCAAAATCGTCATTCCCGGTGCATTTGTGGCTTAATGAAAAGCGGCTGGGATCAACCAAAAACTTTGAAAAAGCGATCCAGCTTTGCACGGGGGATGTCATCGCTTTAGCCGATCAAGATGATGTATGGTACCCGAAAAAGCTGCTGCGCACAGCAGACTTGTTGGTCGCTCAGCCCAAGGTCGGACTCGTTTTTACGGATGCGGAGATAGTGGATGAAAGTTTACAGCCGACGGGCCGTCATTTATGGCAACAGATTGAGTTCAGTCCAAGGGAGCAACAGCAGGTCAAAATTGGTAAGAGTTTTGACCTGCTGTTGAGGCGCGAAGCTAATGTCGTAACGGGCGCTACGATGGCCTTTCGGTCTCAATTCAAAGAGCTGATTTTACCCATTCCAGATGATATTACTGAAATTCACGATGGGTGGATTGCCTTAATGATTGCGGCGGTGGCTGATGTGGCGTTACTGGATGAGCTACTCATGCAATATCGCCAACATCCAAGGCAGCAAATTGGGGTCAGAAAAATAAAGGGGACACGCTCACAGATCAGCCAGTTAGAAACAGGATTGCGCCCCACTTCACATGCAGTCGAGATAAACTTCCTCAAAACCTTGCAGCAACGTCTGTTAAACTGCCACGAGCATCCTAACAAAAAGTCATTGCTGGCAGTAGAAACTAAATTGGCTCACTTACAGGGCCGAGCCAATTTACCTATCTGTAGATTAAAGCGCCTACCCTTTGTCATTAAAGAGTTATGCACTCGGCGATATCATCTTTATTCTCTGGGGACGATTAGTGCTGTTAAAGACCTCTTATTATAACCAGAACCTAAGTTGTAGCTACTCCCTTATAACCAAGTTCTAAGGCATTCCGCTAATTGCAAAGGATATCTCATGAAAAAGCACCCGCAAGTTTCAATTACCACGCTGCTCTACAACTCGGCGGATGGCCTGAGCCAGTGTCTCCAGGCCATTCGCCCCAAAGTCCAAAGCGGTTTTGCGCAGATGTTAGTCGTTGATAATGCTTCGCCAGACGGGAGTGCTGAATTTCGTAAGCCATCTCACCTATTTATTGTCGGCTGTGTGGGTAACCTGATAGCAACATGCTATAGTGCTTTCTGGTATACCTTTGGAGTGAACTTCAACAGATCGTAACTGCACTTTGCGCTAAGTCCCTATTATGCCAAGTCTAAAAAAAATTCTCAATCCAAAGTCTTATGGCCGCTTATTCATAAATCTACTCTACAAACTTAACGCGAGACGTGACCCAAGCTTTCGAGGTATTATTAAATTTCCACCAGGTCACTTTTATTCACCTTTAATAGACTTGCATAATCTTGTCCTTAAAGACGGGGCGCTGCAATTTGATGGATTAGAGTATTGGGAACACATAAATCTGCAAACAGACAAGATGCAGGGCTACTACAAACATCTGTTAGATAATTTCCCGGTATTAAATTTCCCCAAAGAAAAGACCTCAAACTATCGTTATTATTTGAATAATGATTTTCTGGCTTTATCTGACGCTTTTGCCCTATCAAGTATTATTCGCGCTGAACGGCCTCGTAAAATCATTGAAGTGGGTTCTGGTTTTTCGTCAGCCGTCATACTCGATACGTTATCTTATACCGATGCCACAGCGAACATAACTTTTATTGAACCGTTTCCAGAACGGCTCAACTCGCTGCTTTCGCCTACAGAATTATCTTCCAGCACCCTGTTTGCTCAACCAGTTCAGACAGTTCCCTTAGATACCTTCACTCAACTGGAAGCCCAGGACATACTGTTTATAGACTCTTCCCATGTAGCAAAGGTTGGTAGCGATCTTACGTTTATTCTGTTGCGGATTCTACCCAAGCTAAAACCGGGCGTCATCATTCATTTCCATGATATTTTTTATCCAGTGAGTTATCCGCTCGCGTGGATTCGGGAAGGCCGGGCCTGGAATGAATCTATATTTCTAAGGTCATTTCTGGCAGGCAATTCCGATTTCGAGATCATAGCTTTTAATAATTTTGCAGCCTACACTTTTCCAGAGTTATTTCGGAATCGCTTGGATGCTTTTTTACAGAATCCGGGAGGTAGCTTCTGGCTCAGGAAATTGGCTTAATGATGTACTGCTCCGTTAGCTAAACACCGCATGGAAAAGCACCCGCAAGTTTCAATTACCACGCTGCTCTACAACTCGGCGGACGGCCTGAGCCAGTGTCTCCAGGCCATTCGCCCCGAAGTCCAAAGCGGTTTTGCGCAGATGTTAGTCGTTGATAATGCCTCGCCAGATGCGAGTGCGGAGATCGCGGCACGAGAGATCCCAGAGGGGGAAATAATCTCTTCGCCAATCAATCGCGGCTTCGCGGGTGGCTGCAATCTGGCCTGGCCATATGTTCAGGCTCCGTATTGGTTGCTCTTGAACCCGGATGTCATCGTGCCCCAGGGGGGGCTGCGGACTTTGGTAGCATGGATGAATCAGCACCCTGAGATTGGAGTTGCCAGCCCAGAATTGGTGGATAGTCAGGGCAAGCCCCAGTATGCGGCACGGCGATTTCCATCTCTGTCACGCGCTCTAATGGTCCTCTTGAGATTACATCTTCTGCTCCCCCGGCCACGGCGTGCTGATTTTTTCCTGGGTTCCGATTGGAATGGCAGCGACCATCTTAATGTGGATTGGGTGCCTGGCGCAGCGATGATTATACGGCGTGAAGCAGCAGAAGCCGTTGGTCTGCTCTCAGACCAATTCTTTATGTATGGCGAGGATATGCAATGGTGCTGGCGGATGCGCAACGCTGGGTGGCGGATCGGACTGTGTGGACAGGTGCAGTTCAGCCATCAAGACGGGGGGAGTGCATTACGCACCTGGAAAGAAGTTGAGCGTACCCAGCGTATACTACGTGGCACTTATGCTGTTTGCCAGGAAATTCACGGTACGCTTTATACTAAGCTGCTGATGCTGGTGAACACCATCACTCTTGCTGCCACCCTGCTGCACCCTCGGCTCCCCCCCGACCGCAAGCGAGATGTGCGGAATTATTTGGCAGCGCACCGTATCTTATGGAGAAAAGCCAAGCCTGGCGTGAAGCTTTCAGAGGCAGTAGCGAAGCGTTAACAGGGAAGAATGAGTTCAGGAAGTCAATCAGAGTGCTGCTAGAGTAGCATACCAAAGTTGACCCACCCTCTTCAACAATTACTTAGGAATGCGCCGCATTACAATTTTAGTAGACTAAATCAAACATAGTCTCATTTTTATAAGTTCTGGAGATTCTCGATAGAGCCTGGACGCTATGATTCAGGCATCTGGTGTAACCTGCATTTTAATTAAAGATGCAGTGATTCTGATTATGCGTGCGAAACTGCTTGAAATTTTAGCGTGTCCTCGTTGTAAAGGTGAAGTATCTTGCATTATAAAAGAAGAAGACGCTGCTGGTGAGATTACCACGGGGAGCCTGCATTGTGCCTCCTGCAAAAGAGACTACCCTATTGAAAAGGGAATTCCCCGCTTCGTCCCCAATGACGATTATGCGTTTTCCTTTGGATTGCAATGGAATCGCTTTCGTAAAGAACAGTTAGATTCTTTTAATGGCACGCGACTTTCCGCTGACCGGCTATATTCTGAAACGGGTTGGAACAAAGAATGGTTGCAGGGCAAATGGATACTTGATGCTGGCTGTGGTGCAGGACGTTTTCTCGATGTGGTTTCACAAACTGATTGTGACGTGGTGGGGATAGATTTAAGTAATGCCGTAGACGCTGCACAAGACAGTTTGACAGGTCGTAAAAATGTGCATTTGGTGCAGGCCAGTATTTACCAACTTCCCTTTCGTCCGGGTGTTTTTGATGGATGTTATTGTATTGGTGTTATTCAACACACTCCGAATCCGCGCAAAACGTTGCAGTGTTTACCCCCTACTCTTAAAGAGGGCGGGAGATTAGCTGTCACAATTTATGAGCGCAAGCGATGGACTCCTTTATACAGTAAATATCTGGTTCGCCCCATCACCAAGAGATTGGATAAACAAATGCTATTACGCGCGCTCCAGCTTTTAATGCCAATCCTCTTTCCCCTCACCGAGATTCTGTTTCGATTACCTTACTTGGGATCACTCTTTGCCTTTGCCCTACCTATTGATAATGCCGTCCACGAGCCTCAATTATCGTCCCTCCCGCTTCGCTACCGTTCAGCCATTATGAACACCTTCGACATGCTTGCGCCAGAGTATGATATGCCACAAACCGAGCGCAGCACCAGGAAAACTCTGGCCACAGCCGATATTGTGGAGATTCAGCGTTTACCCAATCCAGGACTGAATCTTATTGGGCGAAAAGGCTCCGCAGCAACTGCCTAGTCTCCATGCAAGCCACCACACCACCTGCGAATTCAACATCCCCTGCGACTTGCTCCGGCCCGGCAGTCTCGGTTATTATTCCGGTTTATAATCGGAGCCGCTATCTCACTCAGGCCATAGACAGTGCCTTGAACCAAACCTTACCACCAGCAGAGATTATTGTGGTAGATGATGGCTCCACGGATAACACCCCTGACGTCATGGGCAGTTACGGGCATCGTATCCGTAGTGTGCGCCAGACCAATGCCGGGGTATCTGCCGCTCGTAACACCGGGCTGCGCATGGCAGAGGGCGACCTCATCGCTTTTCTCGATTCAGATGATATTTGGCTGCCGCAAAAGTTGGAGTTACAGGTAAAGCGTTTTATGGCGGAACCCGATATAGGGGCCGTCCATTGTGGTGTCATGGATATAGATGCTGAAGGCAATCCTTTGAACCGGCACCCGGATGGACTAGAAGGTTGGCTGGCCAAAGAGATGCTGTTGATACGTGGCCCTAGCATTCTCTGTCCGGGGAGCACCGGTTTAATATCACGGGCTGCCCTGGAAGTTGCTGGCGAGTTCGATGTGGGTATTTCTGCGGCAGAAGATTGGGATTTTTTTTATCGTATTGCCCTGCGCTATAAGATTGGTTACGTGCCAGAAGTTTTGATGTATTATCGCCATCATGGCGCCAATGGACACCGCAATCTCAGCAAATTTGAATATGGTTCGCTCTTGGCCTTTGCTAAAGCCTTTGAGAATGCACCTCCTGAAATTGCAAAGCTGCGCCGCCAATCGTTTGGCAACTTGCATATGAACCTCGCGGGCTCTTTTTTCCAAGCTAAACAATATGGTAAATTCATTCGGCACCTCGGCTTGAGCCTGTGGTTGACCCCCCATAATAGCCGTCACGTTTTAAGCTTCTTCTACCGCAAGTGCCGCGCAGCGTCAAAGTCCGCGCATACTCCGCCTATCAGATCAACATTATCGTGATGTAAAGCATCAATGTTATACTCGTTGAGAATAGAGTCAATCACACCTTACTAATAGAGGAGCTTTAGTAGATGCCGTTGATCCATGAGTCAGAAGATTATTATGTAAGAGCAGGCACGCAAAAAGATGAGTATTCGCCGGACGAAGTCGTTACTGTTCCCTGCCCATTATGTGGTAGTGAGGCTAGGCAAAGAATTTATACCGAACATGGTTCAATAGGCGTTGTCCAATGCCAATCCTGCTCACTGCTTTACACTAGTCCGCGCATCAAGTCCCCAGAGGCAATCTACTGGGGCGATTCAGAACAATACTGGCGCGAAACGCGCTGGGTCTTAGAAGGCCACGCTCCCCATCACCGCGATCCTAATTACAAAGAAGAACTCGCACTCATTAAGCGTTACAAACCCACGGGACGCTTTCTCGATGTAGGCTGTAATGCTGGTAGGTTACTGAGCCATGCCAAAGCAATGGGCTGGGATGTTATGGGGGTGGAACCTTCAGAGTCCCTGGCCAAAATTGCGATTGAACAGCAGGGCTTACCAGTCTATCAGTGTTATCTGAACAAAATCCCACAAAACGAGTATAAAGCTTTCGACATCATTACATTGAGCGATGTCCTGGAGCATATTTCAGAGCCAATTCCTTTTTTGCAGGATGCGGCTAAATATTTAGCGGATGATGGTATTCTCTACATTAAGGTTCCTAATGCCCGTTGGAATTTGCTTAAGCAGCGGGCAATGGAGAAAATGGGTAAACATCCTAAGCAAGGGTTGTGGGATTCTTATGAGCATGTGGTCCATTACACGGATGAAACATTATCGAAAATGTTGGCTAAGGCAGGTTTCTACGTAAGCCGCATCGCAATCGGTAAGCCAGTACAGATTCCAGTCTGGCACCAATATGTGGGGCATTATTTTCAACATCCTACGCCGTGGGTATTGGACTGGAAACGCTACCTGGGACGCTCAGTTCTTTATGGCTTATCTCTCCCGGAAAAGGCGGTGCGAGGCGGTTCTATTGGCAGTTTGGCACCTAACATTGTTGCCATAGCAAGAAAGCGTAACGCCCGTTAAGGTCAAAAGCATTCCCCAACAGTCGTATGAGTTTATCGGATGATCCTACCGTTTAATTCTAAACTGCGGAGGGGCATGGTTAATCATGCCCTATATGTTGTCCCTACGAGTTCAGAGACAGCAAGGAAGGTTTGAGGTAAACTACGCATACGATATGTCTCGTCCGCTCCGCTCACTGTATATTTGTTATTTTCCACTCAACGAACCCTTAGTCCAGACCCAAGTTATTGCTTATCTTAGTGGCCTAGCCCAGCAGGGCCACATCATCCACCTCCTAACTTTTGAAACCGCTCCACTCAGTTTTAGTGAGCAACGGCAGTGGCGACGCCGCTTAAAGGGGCAAGGCATCGTGTGGCACAGCCTACGCTATCACAAACGGCCTTCCCTGCCTGCCACAGCCTATGATGTCCTCTGTGGCGTGGCAGCAGGACTCAAGCTCATCCGGCGTTACCATCTCGATGCCGTTCATGCCCGCTCGCATGTGCCTGCGACGATGGGGCTGATCCTCAAGCAACTCACTGGCTGCCGCCTCATCTTTGACATTCGCGGTCTCTTAGCTGAAGAGTATGAAGATGCTGGCACCTGGCAACGTGACAGCTTACCCTTTCGTCTCACCAAAGCGGTGGAACGCCGCTGCTTGCACAGTGCCGATGGGATTGTCGTTCTGACGGAGCGATTGCGCGAGTTCTTCTTTGGCGAGCAGCCTGATCCACGGGTGCGGGTGATTCCTTGTTGTGCCGATTTGACGCAGATTCAGCAGCAGAGCAGCCAGCGTGAGGCGATGCGCCAGCAGCTTAACTTACAGGACAAGACCGTCATGGTCTATGTTGGTAAGTTTGGCAGTTGGTATATGCAAAGTGAGATGGTAGATTTTTTTGTAGCTGCCCGCAAAGTGATTGGCAACCTGCACTTTCTGGTGCTGACTCAAAGCGATCAGCAACTCATTCGGAACGAATGTTCCCAGCGTGGCATTCCGATTTCAGAGTATACCGTCACCAAAGCGGCCCCCTCGCAGGTGGGAGCCTACTTAGCTGCCGCCGATTTCGCTATTTCTTTCATTAAAGCGTGTCCCTCTAAGATTGCGTCCTCCCCTACCAAGTTAGGCGAGTATATGGCGGCTGGATTGCCCGTAGTGTGCAATCCAGGCATTGGCGATGTGGATGCCATCGTCACCGATAATAACGTCGGGGTGCTGACCGAAGATTTCACGCCCCAAGCTTACTCTATTGCAGCGCACCAGATACAGACTCTCATGCGCGATGCCCATGTGGGGGAACGATGCCATGAGACCGCTCAGGCTACCGCCTCGTTGCAAGAAATTGGTATCCCGCGTTATGAATCGCTTTATGAGGAGGTCGCACGCGATTTTGACACTCTTGAGCGGGCTATTCCTGCCCTGCCCTGCCCTCCTGTTGAGCCGCCGCCAAGCACACATTCTTTAAGTTCGCTCTATCTTTGCTATTTTCCGCTGTCCGAACCCCTGGTGCAAACTCAGGTTATCGCCTATCTCAGCGGCTTAGCGAAAAATGGCCACAACATCCATCTGCTCACTTTTGAGCCGACGCCCTTAAGCCCAGAAGCTCGTCGCCAAGCGTGGCTCAGATTAAAGGCACAAGGCATCGTGTGGCACAGCCTACGCTATCACAAACGGCCTTCCCTGCCTGCCACAGCCTATGATGTCCTCTGTGGCGTGGCAGCAGGACTCAAGCTCATCCGGCGTTACCATCTCGATGCCGTTCATGCCCGCTCGCATGTGCCTGCGACGATGGGGCTGATCCTCAAGCAACTCACTGGCTGCCGCCTCATCTTTGACATTCGCGGTCTCTTAGCTGAAGAGTATGAAGATGCTGGCACCTGGCAACGTGACAGCTTACCCTTTCGTCTCACCAAAGCGGTGGAACGCCGCTGCTTGCACAGTGCCGATGGGATTGTCGTTCTGACGGAGCGATTGCGCGAGTTCTTCTTTGGCGAGCAGCCTGATCCACGGGTGCGGGTGATTCCTTGTTGTGCCGATTTGACGCAGATTCAGCAGCAGAGCAGCCAGCGTGAGGCGATGCGCCAGCAGCTTAACTTACAGGACAAGACCGTCATGGTCTATGTCGGTAAGCTGGGCGGTCTCTATATGCAAAGTGAGATGGTAGATTTTTTTGTAGCTGCCCGCAAAGTGATTGGCAACCTGCACTTTCTGGTGCTGACCCAGAGTGAGCATCAACTCATCTCGAATGAGTTGGTCAAACGTCAGGTGCCGGAGAGCGAATACTCCATCACCAGGGCGCGTCCAGAGCAAGTCGGAGCTTATTTAGCCGCCGGGGATTTCGCGCTATGCTTTATGGCACCATGTCCCTCTAATATCTCGCGCTCGCCAACTAAAATCGGTGAATACCAGGCAGCCGGGCTGCCGGTTGTCTGTAACTCTGGCATTGGTGATGTAGATGCTATTTTAGGTTCACCTAAAGTTGGTGTACTGCTTAATGGTTTCACGGCAGAAGCATACCGGGCAGCCGCCTGCCAGGTTCAGGGGATAGTCAATGATCCAGCCATCAGGCTGCGTTGCCAGGAAACCGCCCAGACTACCGCATCGCTACAAGAAATCGGTGTGCCGCGTTACGAATCACTTTACCAGGAAGTAGCCAGTAGCCTTGCGAGTTCATACCTTTTACACTTAATTAGTCCGGGTTGTACACCTGTCGAGAAAGAAGGAACAGCAACAAATGCGTAGCGATACGCTCAATGCCATATCCAGAGTGTTAGCCATAGCAGGGGTCTTGGGCATTGCACTACTCATTACCCTGTCTCCATTAGAGGACAGTGCCGCCTATATCGTGTCAGTGGTCACGGGCGGCCTGATTTTAGCAGGAATAGCCTTAGTTAAAGACCCGCATGAGCGGGCCATTCTCATCCGCCTCTTTTGCATTGCACTGATCTTACGGCTAGTATTTACCGTTGTCGCTTATAAAACTGGCCTCACCCAGTATTTAGGTGGTGAAGACGATGAGGTATGGAAAAACTGCTGGACACAGTCACGCCACTGGCAGGGTTGGCTGCGCCATGCGCCTACCCGACGCGGCATACCCGGTTTAGCGACGCTGCCCGATAACCTCTGGGAGATCTATGACAGCAGCCGTCCCACGAACCTGGGTTTCCACTATTTCGCCTCGTATCTCTATTACCTGATCAACATTCCAAGCCAGATGGCTTTATCTTTTCTCAACTGCTCCTTTAATGCCTTAACCGTTGTTATCATCTATAAGACAGCGCGGGAATACTTCACGGAAAAGGCCAGCTATTTCGCTGCCATGATCGCCGTTATCCTGCCAGGCTTCCTGGCATGGTCAGCACTTAGCATCAAGGAAACCTGGGTCATTCTCCTGGAGATAGTGGCTTTCTACTCTATCCTGAAATTTAATAAAGGGCGTAATCCACTCTATCTAATGTTGGTGCTAGGAATAACCGTGCTGGTCTTAGGCATACGCTTCTATGTCGCCTATATTATAGTTGCCGGAACCTTGCTATCCATTGCTTGCTATCGTTCAGCACGCCCTTTCCGCACAGCTCTCTTAAGCTTCGGGGGATTGCTGTTTCTTATCGGAATGATGATGGCGCTCCATATTATCCATGTTGATCTGGCACACATGGCGCAGGCGCGAATTGCGGAAATGGACAGCTTTCGCAATGGTGCATCCGGTAAGTTTAATGCTATCCACGGGAGAGGGACTGCTTCAGCCGTCCAGTTAGACTATGATATTTCAACGCCAGGGGGAGCCATTATGATGGTTCTCATTGGCTCCATTTATTTATTGCTCTCTCCCTTCCCCTGGCAGGTAACGAATGCGCGTCAGATGGTGGCGCTACCCGATGTCTTCCTCTGGTGGTGTCTGGTTTTTGGCTTTATCTTACCGGGAATTCTTTACGCTTGGCGGCGTCAACCAGGGGTCTTGCTATCCCTGGCAGGCTTTACTTTGCCGCTGATTTTGTTCTATTCTCTCATCTTTGGTAACGTCGGTTTAGCCTATCGCCAGCGGGCGCAGTTGATGCCGTTCTTGCTGATTTTAGCCGCCGCTGGTTATGAACGTCGCCAGCGGGAGCCTAAGCGTAGTACGGCGGCGGATCGCCTGAAGATGCCACTGCGTCAGAGGCTACAATCATTACCAGTGCCAACTTCCACCATTACATGAAGCCGAATCTCAAGCTACTCTGCATCGCACCTTACCCGTTAGAGGCTCCCAGTGTCCGCTACCGCGTCACTCAATTTTTGCCCCACCTTCGACAGGCTGGTATTCAAGCCGACTTTCGGCCTTTTATGGATTCGCGCTTCTATCGCCGCTTCTATCAGCCCAGCTATAAGTTACAAAAGGCGCTACGCTTAGTTGGCTTTACTTTACGTCGCCTATCTGATGCAGCCCGTGCGACAGATTATGATGCGGTTTTTATCCATCGGGAGGCTGCACTCTTCGGGCCACCCTTGATTGAAACATTAATCGCCCGCTATGTGAAGAAACCAATTGTCTTCGACTTCGACGATGCCATTCATGTGCCTTTCATTAGCCCCACTTACGGCAAGTTAGCCACCTGGCTTAAATATCCACAGAAAACCCCGGATATTGTGCGCCTGAGCAGCGCTGTGGTAGTCGGTAACCGCTATCTGGAAGATTATGCGACCCCACTTAATGCCAACGTCAATTTAGTCCCGACCGTGGTGGATGCCCATAAAGTAAAACCCTTAGGTTGCACTCATGCACCTATAGCAGCAAACAAGAAACAGCCCGTAGTGTTGGGTTGGATGGGTTCTCATTCCACCACACCCTATTTAGAGTCACTCGCTCCGGTTTTACAAGAGGTAGCACGCCGCCATGATATTACGTTGCGCGTAGTAGGGGCCAGACGCTCAGTAGCCATACCAGGGGTTGAGGTGGATAATCGCCAGTGGAGCTTAAAGACAGAAACGGCTGACCTCCAGAGTTTTGATATTGGCCTTTATCCAATCATTGAAGATCAATGGTCGCTAGGCAAGTCCGGTTTTAAAGCCATTGAATACATGGCAGTCGGTATTCCGGCGGTGTGTTCGCCAGTGGGGGCAACTTGTGATATTGTTCAACACGGCGTCCACGGTTTCTTGCCCCGCAACGAAGCGGAATGGACGGAGCAACTAGGCACATTAATCGAGGATAAATCGCTGCGTCGGAACTTGGGGCAAGCAGGCCGCGCGCGGGTAGAAGATTGGTACTGCCTGGAACGCCAGGCACCACGTTTACAAATGGTATTAGAAACTGCCACCCAGCACTCGTCCTAGGCAAATTTGAGCTACTTGAAGAGGAACGTAACGCTGTTGGATACCAATAACCAAAACGAGAAAACAATCCGCATCAACGAGCGCACTGGTGCCACACGGCCCCAGTGCCCCGCTTGTGCTGTTACAGCCAGACGGCAGGTCGGTACCAAGCACGGATTCGAGTTGCTCTCTTGCATCGGTTGTGGCACTCTCTATACTTCAACTTTGCCAGCACCTGATGCCGGTGAGTATTACAATGTCTATTATTGTGAGAGCAATCTGTCCACGCCCGAATTCGTCGAGCGCCGCTTAGATGAAATTGTTCGGGGTTTTGCTCCCTACCGCCAAAGTAATCGCCTGTTAGATGTTGGCTTTGGCGCTGGGGGATTGATGCAGGCCGCAGGCCGTGCCGGGTGGCAAGTATTGGGAGCGGAAGTTTCCACTCCAGCAGTGGAACAGGCACAGCGACTGGGCTTTGAAGTCTTTCATGGTGAACTGGCTGCCGCTCATTATCCTGATAACTCTTTCGATGTGGTGACAGCGGTCGAAGTTTTCGAGCATGTGCCTGACCCCATCTCGCTGCTGCGCGAGATGGCTCGTATTCTCCGTCCGGGCGGTTTAATGTGGGCTACGACACCACACATTGGGGGACTGTCTGGGCATCTACTGAAACTACAATGGAGTATTGTCTGTCCGCCAGAGCATTTGCAGTTGTTTTCAATTACAGGCATGAAGCGTGCTTTGGCCATGACGGGGTTTCGCAAAAGGCATATCGTCGCCCAAGGCGTTAACCCCTACGAAATCATCCAGGTTTTACGGCCCAAACCTCCCGCAGCAGATAACACCGGGGGCGGAGAGTGCAGCCGCGTCGTAGACAGTTACCGTCTCAATGAATACATGACGGGCAGTTCTTCCCGTCGTATTCTGAAAGAAGCTGCCAATGGAGTCCTCAGCATCAGCCGACTCGGTGATTCACTGAAGGTGTGGGCCGTGCTTTAAGCTGCTGGGCGCCTAAAATTTATAAATCTCGTTCTCGCAGGAACTTAGTTGAAATGAAAAAAATGGAGTCTAATCAAGAGGCGCACTGGCAGCCTCGTCGGGTGCCGTGTGGCATTTGTCGCAGTAAGCGGTTTCGGGTTTTAGGTTATCGTGGAGGCCGTGCCCATCACAGCGGCAAGGGCATCACCTCGCGGGTTGTTAAATGCCGCGATTGTGGCTTTATTTATCCTAACCCGATGCCATTTCCGCGTGACTTGTCACACTATGCCGATGCCGACGTTTACTTTCGCGCCCACGATGTGCAGGGCAAGATTGATTATGCCCGCAAGTTGCTCCAGGAAGCCACTGAAATTCTGGACGGTCAGAAAGGCAAGCTGCTCGACATTGGCTGCGGGCGTGGCGAGTCGCTGGTAGCGGCCAGAGATTTAGGCTGGCAGGCCGAGGGCGTTGAGCCTTCTGAAGACTTCGTGGCCTATGGTCGGGAAAATTTCGAGGTGGAAGTGCATCAAGGGCTGATTGAGAATATCAATTATCCCGACGCCTCTTTTGATGTCGTCTTCCTGAGTGCCGTCCTGGAACACGTTTACAACCCCCTGGAACTCTTGATAGAATGCCGACGCCTTCTGCGACCTGGGGGTCTTTTGTTTCTGGATGTGCCCAATGAAGCGGGTCTCTTTTTCACAATGGGGCGACTTTATCATCGCCTGCGTGGGCGGGCCTGGACTTTGAACTTATCACCCACTTTTGAACCCTACCATGTGGCCGGTTTTTCACCGCACACCTTAGATGTCGCCTTTGAGAAAACCCAATTTGAGGTGGTGACCCTACGCACCTATGGAGCCAAACTCGCCTCGCCATCCAAGCTTATGGCCCTGGCACGCGGCGTGGAAAAAATCTCGCGTTTGACCCATTCCGGCTCATTCCTGGAAGCCTGGGCGCGGGCCGTATAAATCTTTAACTATGTGTGGCATTGTCGGCATTTTACAACTGAATAACGAGCCGGTACAACGCGAGGCTTTACAGCGGATGAATGACGCCATTCGGCATCGCGGCCCGGATGATGAAGGCTTATGGTTGCACGGGACAGTGGGTCTGGCGATGCGTCGCTTGGCTATCATAGACCTCGCCTGCGGTCATCAACCGCTGGCTAACGAAGACGAAACGGTCTGGATTGTCTTCAACGGCGAGATTTATAATTTCCCCGAACTCCGGCAGGAACTGGAAAGCAAAGGCCACCAATTTCGCACCCATAGCGATACCGAAGCGATTGTCCACGCTTATGAAGAATGGGGGGAAGATTGTCCCAAGCACCTGCGTGGCATGTTTGCCTTTGCGATTTATGATCTTAAAACCGAAACCCTTTTCCTGGCGCGTGACCGCGTCGGCAAAAAGCCCCTGCTCTATACCGTTGTCAATAACCGTTTAATCTTCGGCTCTGAGTTCCAAGCTCTGTTGACTCATACCGATGTGACGCGCCAGCCGAACCTAAAAGCCTTAGACACTTATCTGGCGACTTTCTGCATCCCCGCCCCGATGACCGGTTATGAAGGCATTCATAAACTACCCCCTGCGCACTCCCTCACAGTACGCAATGGAGAGATAAAGTTACAGCGTTACTGGCGCTTGGACTTTACGCCTAAAATTCGCATTAGCGAAGCCGATGCCGTCGCAGAACTGTTGCATCGTCTGGAAGAAGCGGTACGCATCCGCCTGATGAGTGAAGTGCCCCTGGGCGCGTTTCTCTCTGGGGGCATTGATTCATCGGCTGTGGTGGCTGTGATGAGCCGCCTGATGGATAAACCAGTCAAGACCTTTGCTATTGGCTTTGATGAAAGTGAGTATTCTGAAGTTCACCATGCGCGCCGTTTAGCAGAGCGGTGGGGCACTGACCACACCGAAATCATCATTCAGCCAGACGCGCTGCAAGTGGTGCCAACCTTAGTCCGACATTACGGCGAGCCTTATGCGGATTCCTCCGCCGTGCCCACCTATTATGTCAGCCAGGCCACACGCCAGAGCGTTACCGTCGCTCTTAATGGCGATGGTGGTGATGAAGTTTTTGCTGGCTATGACCGCTATTACGCGATGAAGCTGGCCGAGACAGTGCCCCATGCCCTGCTCAGTTTAGGCGGCAAAGTGGCTGGCTCCCTACCCGCTCACACTCACGCCAAAAGCCGGAGCGCACGCTTAAAACGCTTGTTGCAGGCTGCTGCCTTGCCGCGTGCCCAGCGTTATTTACAATGGATGAGTGCCTTTAGTGTGTCCCAGAAGCAGGAGCTTTACTCGCCAGCTTTCAAAGAGCAGGTGCAGTTTGGCCACACCTTGAACCCGGCAGAGGTTTGGTTAGAACGCAGCCAGGGATTGGATACCGTTGATGCCTGCCTGCTGACGGACACGATGACTTATTTACCAGACGATCTGCTGGTCAAAGTGGACATTACCAGCATGGCGAACTCATTGGAGGCTCGCTCTCCGCTCCTCGATCACCAGCTCATGGAATGGGTCGCCCAGTTACCGCCAGAACTAAAATTGCATGGCAAAAGCAGCAAATACCTCTTGCGTAAAGCGATGGAGGGCCTGGTGCCAGAAGAAAACATGGCGCGGCGCAAGATGGGTTTTGGCGTGCCCGTTGGCCACTGGTTCCGCGGCTCCATGAAAGGTCTGCTCTGTGACACAGTGGTTTCGGATCGCGCCTTAGCACGCGGCTACTTCGAGCCGGATGTAGTGCGCCGTTTTGTGCGTGAACATCTTGAAAGCGAAGCCAATCATGACCTGCGCCTGTGGTCGCTCCTCATGCTGGAACTGTGGCATCACGAGTTCATTGATTAAGTTCTACTAAGCGGCAGTGCAGTAACAAGAACAGACCACCATCTAGAGAGGTTAAGCAAAGGTTTCGCAGAGGCTACCTCTGTGGGCCAGACAAGAGTGTCTGGCCTCATCTCGGCCCCAAACCGCCTTCGTGCAGGGTGTATCCAAGGCCGCATTAATCCAGGTTAAATCATAAAGCGCCGCCTACCGTTGGCAAGGCTTTGACTCTGGTGTGGACATCACAGCGGGACAGGCCAGCGCCACATCTGACGGATGGACGGTCACGGGAAACAAGGCATGGTTTGACACTAAATCTGGCCCAGCCTAAATAATGCGTTGCGCAAGTCGAGAATGCAACTGGGAGACAACGCAGTATCATGATGACCCAATGGAAATGGCGGGCTTCGGCTGTCTATCTTTTATGGGCTGGCTGTATTTTGTGGGTTGACTTACTTCCCGTGTCGGCCAGACAGTATAGGCAGTGGGGCCGCATTGCCAATCGTCACTATCGCGGCCAACCGATTCTCAGCGCACTGTACTTTGCAGGGCCGCCAAACCCGCACGCGCTGCCGCTCTACACCCGCCATCCGGCTCAGCCAGAGCCAATCAACTGGTTCGACAATGCCAATATAGATGCTGCTCTCAAACCAATGAGAATGGTCGGTTTAAACACCATCAAACTTTCCTACTGGGGCCATGATGGTGAGACCGACGACTGGTCTCCGACCTGGCTCTTTTCACGGACACGCTGGCCTGATGATCGCCGTTATCATGATCCGCACTATAGCTCCCACAGCACTAATGATAGATATACCGAAGCCGAGCAGGTGGCTCTTGCCCGACGCTTCTTTAAGCGTGCCACGCGACAGAGGTTACTTTTTGCTCCCATGCTGGAAGTCAGCCGGTCTTTTCCCTTCTTCATAGACTTCCCGGACAGGATTGATGATCTGGTGCAGCGTTGCACCTGGCTCCTGAAGCATTTCGGGAAGTCGTCCAATTGGGTGCGGATTTATGACCAAAACGGCCACAGTCGCTACGTCATCTGGTTGATTGAGACGATTCATGCCACCCCGTGCGACCCGGCAAGATTCGCCGCTGCCTTCGATACCGCCGCGCTCTCCATACGGAAGGCAACGGGATACCAGGTCGGCTTCATTCTAGACCCGACACCACTGCCTGCCTATGGCTCACACGCTGGCCCCACACCGGCCACGTTGCGCCGCTGTGCCAGCGTGCTGGCGATCAATCCCTATAACATTACCGCGCAGGGCAACGCGCACCCCAAGCCACAGCGTGATCTCACTGAGGAAGAACGCCTGGAATATGCGGAGTCTATTCTCAGCCAGTGGAGTGCTTCGGGCATTCCTCTACTGGTGCCTATCATTCCGGGCTACGATGCTCATCTCGCCTTTCCAGGCAACGGCAGCTATGGTTTCAATACGGCGTGGCGGGAACGAGAACGCCAACTTGCGGCGCGTTATGGGGCAAATGGTCTCTCCATTGACACCTGGAATGGATGGACTGAGGGGTATGCCATCCCACCCAGTCAGGAGGACAGTGATGTGCATCTGCGGTGGGTGCGTGAGGTGTTGCACAGTCTGCCGTATAAAGCTCCCCCGCAAAAGCGGTCTGGATAGGACTCCGGGGTGATTCAGTTCTGGCGTGAGGACACTTAAAACTGCATGATTCTGGATTTAAGCTTATCGCTCTTTGATTACAGCGTTGCTTAGAATATACTTAAAGCACTTTATTAGGAGCCGTTTTTAAGCCTACACTTATATTAACCAATATAGGTTTTAGGATGTTATTCAATCTCAGTCGGTCATGCGAGCGCTTCCTTCTAGTTTTGTCCGCAATCTCTATTTTCCCCTGGCGCAACGCTATAAAGGTGAACGACTCCTTCAATATCTTCAAGCTCTCCGCCGCGATAGTGTCCTAACAACGGAAGACTTACGCGCCAAGCAGTGGCAAGACGTGCGATCTCTAGTTCGCGCTGCCCGTAAAGCTCCTTTTTGGGCCGAGCGGCTGCGCCCTTTCTCCGATCCGATTTCACCCGAAGATTTCGCTCGTCTTCCCATCTTAACTAAAGACGATTTGCGCGCTCATGGCGATGAATTGTTAGTGCCAGGAGCGACGGTTTACCAGACGGGCAGCACCAGTGGCTCGACTGGGGTGGCCATCACGGTCAAGCACTCATCCGAGGTACAGGAATCGAATTTTGCCTGCCAGTGGCACGCTCGCTCCTGGTATGGAGTGCAATTAGGTGATCCGGGCTTGTGGGTTTGGGGGCGGCCTATTTATTCGTGGAAGAAACGGGTTTTACAGACTGCCAAGGCCCGATTGAACAATATGATGCTGGTGCCCAGTTTCGATCTTTCAGATGAGATTCTGGCGCAGTGGTGGCCTAAAATCAAGCAGTTTCGCCCCGTCTATATCTATGGTTATACCTCGGCGCTGGATAAGTTAGCGGAGTTTATTGAAGCGCATGATAAAGTAGATTTCCCGGTCAAAGTTGTCTTTATTGCCGCTGAACAGCTTTACCATTTCCAGCGCGAACGCATGAGCCGCGTTTTTAATGCTCCCGTTGCCAATGAATATGGTTGTGTAGAAACCGGCTCAATGGCCTACGAATGTCCCCAGGGTAGCTGGCACCTCTTTACAGAACACACCTACGTTGAGTTTCTCAACGATGATAACACCCCGGCCCGGCCCGGCGAATTAGGTCAAGTGGTGGTGACTACCCTGCGCAACCGTACCATGCCTCTTATTCGTTATCGGCTGGGTGATGTGGGCGGGCCAAACGATAAGCCTTGTCCCTGTGGCCGTCCGTGGCCGCTTATGGCGATGGGGGTAGGTCGTAGTGTGGAAATGGTGAAAACGAAATCGGGCCGTGTGCTTTCAGGACAAATGTTCCACTATATCAACCGAGGATTGCAAGACCAACACATTCACGGCATCCAGGCATTTCGTGTGGTACAGCGCACTTTAGAGAATTTCGTGATCGAATATGTGCCGGAAAGCAGCAATGGCACCAATGGCTTCGACCTTGGCGCGGCCACCCAGTTTTTTCAGCAGAGTATGCGCGGCTTTATTGGGGAAGATATTCATATTGAGTTAAGTCCTGTCGAGGAGATTAAGCCCGAAAAGTCTGGTAAGCTGCGTTATTTTATCTCTGAACTCCCCGATAGCTATCTGCACACCAACTTACCACAATAAAGTAAGCTGTATATGTCTTCTGACCACGGGTTATCGAGGTGAATTATGCGTAATGGATGAAACCAGCCGCCCTTATAAAGTTATGCGCCTTATCGCCCGTCTGAACATTGGCGGGCCTGCCATCCATACTACGCTGCTCACCGAGCGACTCAACCCGCAGATTTTTGAATCCAAGCTTGTGACTGGCCTCGAAGCCGGGCACGAAGGTAATATGCTGGATTTAATGGGTAAAACCGCCGTCCGTCCGCTCATTATTCCCAGCTTGGGTCGCGAGATTTCTCCCTCCAACGACCTGCGCACGCTTTATCAGGTCGCCCGCTTAATGCGCCAGTATAAACCGGACATTGTGCATACCCACACCGCCAAAGCGGGCTTTGTGGGACGCATGGCGGCACGTCTGGCTCATGTGCCCATCATTGTTCATACCTTTCATGGCAACGTTTTCCGCGGCTATTTTAGCCCGAAGAAAACTAAACTCTTCATAGATATTGAGAAGTTCCTGGGAGGCTTTACCGACCGCATTATCGTCTTGAGCGACCAACAGCGGCAAGAAATCCTGAGCTTAGGCATTGGCCGCGCCGACCAATATCAGATTATTCCATTAGGGCTAAACTTGACACCTTTTCTGGAAGCTGATACGTTGCGAGGTCAGTTGCGCGCTGAGTTACAGGTGGGGCCGGATGTGCCACTGGTCGGGATCGTCGCCCGCTTGGTGCCAATTAAAGCGATTCACTTCTTTATTGAGGCTGCGAAAAAGGTGCTGGCGACACATCCCCACGCGCTCTTTCTAATCGTAGGTGATGGCGAACTCCGCACCGAACTGGAAACTCAGGCCAAGGCGCTGGGAGTAGATAAAGCCGTCAAGTTCATGGGGTTCCGGGGCGACTTACCGCGCATTTATGCAGACTTAAATTGTTCGGTGCTTTGTTCTTTGAACGAGGGCTTACCCGTCGCCGTCATAGAAGCCCTGGCCGCGGCGCGACCAGTGGTAGCGACCGATGTTGGCGGGGTGAAAGACCTCATTGGCTCGAATGAAACGGGATGGTTGGTGCCAGCGCAGAATGTGGATGCTCTGGCACAGGCTATCAATGAGGCACTGGCTAATCCGGCATTAGCCGCACAAAGGGCGCAAGCGGGGCGGGAGCATGTGTACCCGGCTCTTGATATTAAGCGTTTAGTCGGTGATATTGAGACATTGTATCTCGACTTATTACGGAAAAAAGGTATGCTTAATAAGGGATAGTTGCAAGGCACCATCTCCTTGACAAATCAGGGATTCACCCTTTATATAACGGAATATCTTCAGCGAGGTTGGGTTGAAAAACGGTAATGAGTTAGTTTTAGTGACCGGGGGTGCGGGCTTTATTGGCTCCCACCTCGTGCGCTGTCTATTGCAAGATGGCTATAGCGTCCGGGTTTTAGATGATTTTTCCACTGGCAAGCGGCCAAACCTAGAAGATGTGCTTGACCGCATCGAAGTGGTGGATGGCAGTATGACTGATCTACCCACCGCGCAACGGGCGGTCGCCGGTGTCCATTATGTGTTGCATCAAGCAGCCGTTCCCTCCGTGCCACGCTCGGTGCGTGATCCTCTGGGCAGCAATGAAGCTAATGTGACGGGCACGCTCAAGATGCTGGTCGCGGCGCGTGATGCAGGCGTGCGTCGCTTTGTCTATGCGGCCAGTTCATCAGCCTACGGGAACACGCCCACGCTGCCCAAGGTCGAGACGATGCCGACTGACCCGCTCTCGCCTTATGCAGTGGCTAAGCTGGCCGGAGAAAACTATGCCCGCGCCTTTTTCCGGGTCTATGGCTTAGAAACGGTCTGCCTGCGCTACTTCAATGTCTTTGGCCCACGTCAAGACCCCAAATCGGAGTATGCCGCCGTCATTCCACGTTTTATTGAAGCCCTGCTACGCGATGAAGAGGTCACCATTCACGGCGATGGCGAACAGTCGCGCGACTTTACCTATATAGATAACACTGTGCAGGCTAATCTAAAAGCGATGACAGCACCTGACGCGCCCGGTGAGACTTGCAACGTGGCTTATGGCGAGCGATATACCCTCAACCAGATGGTAGCACTGCTGGGTGAGATCATGCGGGTCAAGCCTCGCGTGCGCTATATTGAAGGACGCCAGGGCGATGTCAAACATTCCTTGGCTGATATTGATAAGGCTCGGCGACTGTTAGGCTACGATCCGCAGATTTCTTTTCAGGAAGGGTTAGCCCGCACCGTCAGCTACTTCCAAGCCCTGACAAAATGAAGAACAATGTAACTTTTGAGGCCAAAGCTGCACTTATAGCCTTTGAGCGTGAGTGAACGGAGATATTTGTGAAAGTCTTAATTACAGGCGGGGCCGGTTTTATCGGCTCTCATCTTTCGGAGCTTTTATTAAAAGACGAAGAGACGCAGGTCACGGTCATTGACAGCTTGTCTACGGGAAAGTATAGGAATGTCCAGGCTCTCACGGGGCATCCTAACTACCGTCTTATTGTGGCCCCGGTAACCGACACTTCCCTCCTGGAGCCACTGGTAGCCGACTGTGATCACGTCTACCATCTAGCTGCCGCCGTGGGCGTGCGGCGCATCATTGAACAGCCCGTAGACACCATTGAGACTAACATTTTGGGCACCGAAGCCGTGCTAAGCTTAGCCGCGAAATATCACAAGAAAGTGTTGATTGCTTCCACCAGCGAGGTGTATGGCAAAAACACCAAAGTGCCCTTTAAAGAGGAAGATGACAGCGTTTTTGGCGCAACCACGAAAAGCCGTTGGAGCTATGCCTGTTCCAAAGCCATTGATGAGTTCTTAGCCCTCGCTTACAACAAAGAAAAAGGTCTGCCCGTCGTGATTGTACGCTTTTTCAACACAGTTGGCCCGCGCCAGACTGGGCGCTATGGCATGGTGATACCTAATCTCGTGCGCCAGGCTCTGAAAGAACAGCCCCTAACAGTGTACGGCGATGGTCGTCAAAGTCGCTGTTTTACCCATGTCCGAGATTCTATCCGCTGCCAAAAGGCCCTCATGAATGAGCCACGCGCTGTGGGTGAAGTGTTTAATCTGGGTAGCCAAGAAGAAGTGACGATTGAACGTTTAGCGCAGCGCATCCTGGAACTAACTGGCTCTAAATCTGAGTTGCAATACATCCCCTACGAAGAAGCCTATGAGTCGGGCTTTGAAGATATGCGGCGGCGCGTGCCAGATACCTCCAAAGTCCGCGCCCTGCTGGGCTTTGCGCCCGACTCACATCTTGATGACATTCTCAAAGATGTCATCGCCTACTTCCGCGAACACCCTGAGCTGCATTAACTCTCTGGATTTCAACACAAAGGACACGAAGGAGGCACAAAGGGCACGGAGGAAGAACAAGGATTGCAATAGCAAATCGAGACTAACCAGTGGAGTTCTATCACTATCCACTAACCTTAATTCTCTATCTTCTACTTTCTTTTGTGCTCTTTATGCCTCCTTCGTGTCCTTTGTGTTGAAACCAAAACCTACTTCAGCATCACGTCTGGCTCGAAGCCCACGGCATAAGGACACCGTATCAGCGTGCGGCGCACCTGCTCGTCGCCCATTGGGGGCTTATAAAACGTAGCCATTGTAAGCGCGAAGTCAGACACGTTGCCAGTCAGCGTGCGCCCATTCTCGGCGTGCCGGAAGCGACGTGGATGGCGAGCATCGTTGACCGCAACGATTAAGTCCAAATCCCCTGGCATCAGTGATTGGATGTCTTCGGTGGAGGGTTTAGCTACAGCGCGCAAGCTGCCCCAAGCAGGATGCGAGTGAAATGTGCCTAACTGCTCAAAACAGGAAAGTTGGGCCAGGCAAGCGCGGACGCGGCGGTCACGCAGGCCGTGGGGTGTAACGGTTTTATGGCCCCGATCTGCCGTCTGGTAGGGTATGGCATACTCGATACGCCATAGCTTATCGGTGCGGTAGCCTAAAATGAGGCCGTAACATTCCTTCTTGTACGCCTCAATCGAAGATAAAACAATAGACAAAAATGCCGTTTCGGAGAGATAAACTGTCACGGGACATCGCCTCTGTCAGTGTGCTGTGTGGATGGAACAACGAGGGCTGTAACGCACAGTGGTGCGCCCAGTGTACCACGAATCTACTGACGTGCGAAGCCCGATGGAGCCTCTTCGTTTTGCTTTTAAATAAATTTTCTTTATAGCTGTTGCACAAATTCCGTCAAGGCATCGTGCCAGTGGCGTAGAGCGGTGACACCCGTAGCGTGGGCTTTAGCATTGTTCAGGGTTGAATAGAGGGGACGATGGGCAGGTGCGCCATACTCTTGAGTGGTTACGGATTCCACTCGACAATTAATTCCAGCCAGCTTAAAAACCGCCCGTGCATATTCATCAAATGAGACCTCGCCAGCATTAGAAAGCTGATACAGGCCACCTTCGCCCCTGGTGATGAGTTGCCAGATGCCGCGTGCCAGATCGGGCGTGTAGGAAGGAGAGCCAATTTGATCGCTAACTATCTTCAGTGATTCTCTTTCCTGGCCCAGGCGGAGCATCAAAAGGGGGAAGTTACCGGCTGGTTTCTGTAATGAGCCTGTGGTTTCGCCCACGATGGGGCCAAAAAGACGGCATACGCGAATGGCGAAATGCAGGGGGCTAGCCGCCAGCGCGATGTTTTCCCCGGCCAGTTTGGAGGCCCCATAAACACTCAAGGGATGAGTTGCATCCGCTTCGGTATATGGGGTGCGTTTCTCGCCGTCAAAGACAAAATCGGTCGAGAAATGCACAAGCGGAATATCAGCATCACGGCAGGCTTTAGCGAGACGTGCCACCCCTAGGGCATTGATACGCAACGCTGCTTCCATGCCCGCCCCTTCGGCTTTATCCACCAGGTTATAAGCTGCGCCATTGATGACACAGTCCGGTTGGAGACTCGTTATAGCCGCCTGGACACCTGCTTCATCCGCAATATCCAATTCTGCCCGCGAGAGACCAACACATTCCGTTCCCGCAGGCGCAGAATGCATTAATGCCTGTGCCAGTTGACCACTGGCTCCAGTGATGAGAACTTTGCCGAATTTGCTGTTCATGGACTCTGTTTTTCCTGTTGACTTTCTGTATTCTGAGTATCCGCCTCGGCGCTGGCTTCCGCTGGCGGTTGGAAGCCGCCTTCCATCACCGATTCAGCAGCGGGGCGACGGCCACTGGGCACCTCGCGTTGTTGCACCGCTTCTGGCAACAACGCCTTATCGCCGTGTCGTCCAATGGCAAGCACCGCCACCGGGTCATAATCCTGCGGCACATTCAAAGCGGCTCGCGCTGCGTCCCGGTCAAACCCCGCCATGCCATGCGTAATTAGCCCGTTATGCAGAGCTTGCAGCGCCAGATAGCCCCAGGCGCAGCCACAGTCAAAGGTTGCGACCGGGTTCGGATTGCCGTTATGGGAGAAAGTCTTCTTTGCCACTACAACGACCAACACCGGAGCGTGTTGCGCCCACACTTGATTACCGGGAAAGAGAAACTCCAGGAACCTTTTGCGGTCTGCCTCGCTCCGCGCCACCAAGAAACGCCAGGGTTGCTCATTATTAGAAGAGGGTGCCCAACGCGCCGCCTCGAAAACACTCCACAACAGTTCCTCTGCGATAGGCTCTGGCGAAAAGGCGCGGGGCGACCAACGATTGAGAAAAATCGGCTGCACGTCATGCTCAGCCTGACGGTGTGACTTGACTTCTTCAGCAACATTATATAATTCAGATGTCATAAATGCGGTGTTCTCCTATTACATAATCTACTTATCTACTCTGTTCCTGCCAGGAATATAATTTTAAGGATGAAGTTTAAAGTAGTTATCTCGGTCATCTTGGGAGAACTGCTGCAAAATCACTGCCTCGCAGTCTCACCCTTAAATGGTTTTGATTCGGTATTGCTATCGAGATAAAATTCCCCTGTCCAAAGCACAAGCGGTTGCACCCAATCATGCAACCGCTTGGCATCATTTTGCACTACCTACTTTACTGCGCGTGAGTATCCCAGTCTGCCCCGATAAGAGGGCAGGGAAGACCTTCAAAAGAGAGTCAACGGGATACCTCAAAGGCGTTCCCTGTTATTTAGGCGGGTGTGTACACTAATCAGCTTGAATTAATGGGACAACAGACGAGCAGCGGCGGCATCCAGCATCCAGACCAGCCGCCCTTGCTGCGGTTGGATGCCTTGTATGGGAGTGTCCAGAGGATGCGATGCGCCTTCCAGAACATCGCGCAGCCGCTCGGCTTTGGATGCGCCAGTCACAATAATAAAGATATTATGGGCGGCATTTAAGACGGGGTAAGTCAAAGTCAAACGACGCACATGGGGTTCGTGCGGAGCGACATCGGTGGCCACGCACCAACGTTCCTGCTCTTGCAGGGCCGGTGTATGCGGAAACAACGAGGAGGTGTGGCCATCATCCCCCATGCCCAATAAGACCAGATCAAGCGGCGCCTGCAGCTCACGCAACTGCCTTTCATAATCTTGGGCTGCTGCCTCTAAATTGGCCTCTTCGCCATGCAAACGATGGATATGAGCAGGAGCAATGGGAATGTGTGCGAGCAGCGACTCGCGCGCCATGCGGTAGTTAGATTGCTCATCATCGGGGGGTACAGCACGCTCATCGCCAAAGAAAATGTGGGTCTTGCTCCAATCAATATGCCCCTGCCATTGTGCCGAGGCTAACAATTGATAGAGGGCGCGTGGGGTGCTGCCGCCAGCCAGGGCAACGGAGAAGCGATTGCGCGCTGCAATAGACTCATGGGAGACCCCCACAAATAATTCCGCTGCGGTTTGCACGACCTCTTCAGCAGTGGGCTTTACAATCAAGTCACGGTTCATCGGGAGTTGGGTCATGAATCGGTGGCATCGCTGGCGGTGCCTGGCTCATGCCAACGGCGTCCATCTTCGGCCATAAATTCATCGGCTTCGGCAGGCCCCCACGTTTTAGGCTTATAAGAGAAGGGCGCAGGCGCGTTTTTCCAGCCTTCCAGAACCGTATCAGCAATACTCCAGGCGGCTTCGGCTTCGTCACGGCGTGTAAAGAGTGTGCCATCTCCAATCAGGGCATCACGCAGCAACCGCTCATAGGCTTCGGGGGGTTCCGCGCCAAAGGCGTCACTGTAATCAAAGTCCATCCGCACATCACGAATATCGTTCCCGCTACCGGGCACCTTGGCATTGGCACGCAAGGCAAAACCTTCGTTGGGCTGAATACGCAGAATCAGCATGTTGCTCTTAAGCTTGTCGCAAGAATCGTTAAACAGCACACAGGGGGTATCTTTCCAGCGCACCACGATTTCTGTGTTACGGCGCGGCAAATCTTTACCGTGTCGCAGATAGAACGGCACCCCGGAAAAGCGCCAGCTATCCACCCACAGCTTCATAGCAACATAAGTTTCAGTCCGTGAATCTGGCGCGACGCCCTCTTCTTGCTTATAACCTTCATACTGCCCGCGCACTGTATACTTGACCATTTCTTCAGGACTGAACTTGCGAATAGCGCGCAGGACTTTGACTTTTTCATCGCGAATGGCATTAGCCGTTAATGCTACAGGCGGCTCCATCGCCACAAGAGAGACCAACTGCATCATGTGGTTGACGACCATATCGCGCAAGGCCCCGCTGCTTTCATAATAGCCAGCACGCCGCCCGACCCCGACTTCCTCGGCTACCACAATTTGCACATGGTCAATATAATGGTTGTTCCACAGCGGTTCCCAGATCGCATTGGCAAAGCGCAGAACTAAAATGTTTTGCACAGTCTCTTTGCCTAAATAATGGTCAATGCGAAAAACTTCGTCCTCATTAAAATAACGGCCCAACAACATATTCAGTTCATGTGCCGAGGCGAGGTCACGACCAAAGGGCTTTTCAATGATGAGACGACACCAACCGTCAGCATGATTATTGCCTTGCCGCAACTGGCCCAAGTTCTCAATAATGGGCGCGAACTCGTCTGGCGGGGTCGCCATGTAAAACATGCGATTTGGCCCCGCGTTGAATTGTTTGCTGAGTTGGTCTAAGCGATCTTGCAATGTCTTGAAGCTGGCTGCCTCGTTATAAGCGCCCTGCTGATAGAAAATACGCTCTTTGAGCTTATTCCAGACCGCCTCGTCCCAGTCCAGGCGGGCAAATTCCTTGATGCCCTCCGCAAAACCATCACGGAACTGGCCTTCATCCTGGGGACGACGCCCATAGCCCACAATCACAAACTCATCCGGCAATAGTTTCTGGGCCATCAGGTTATATAACGCGGGCAACAATTTACGTTTCGCCAGATCGCCGGTGGCACCAAAAATCGTTAGCACGCAAGGCGGTGTATCCTGATGGGCTGCGCCGTTACTACTATGGATGGTGGGGCATTCTCGGTCTTTTTGAGCCATATAATGCTATTCCTGAAGAGGTAATTATTTTGAAGTTAGCGGAGGTAAGATAATGCATCCACCCCGTTGCCGGTCACACAAGCAGCGCAAAAGCGGTGCCTTCACAACTTGACTAACGGCTAAGAAAGACTTAATTTAGGGATTAAACCAACGCTTGAGGAAGTTGCTGCGCTCTGGCTCGTCACTGATTTTCCCGGAGCCGGTGACGCCCTCGCGCCCTAGAGTTTCTTGCGCCAGACTGGTAATGCGCCGCGCAATGACCGAAGTCGGCGCTGACAGCACAAAAGGTCGCCCTTCATTGACGGAGGTCACGACAATTTTGCCATCGGAGGGAATCTGTCCGCGCAAGGTGACACCCAGCGCCGACTCCACCTCATCAATCTTAATGCCAACTTCGCTATTAGCGCGGTTGAGGATGACTTGTATCTTATCGGCCACATAAAGTTGACGTAGCATTTCTAAAGCCGTTTTGGTCTTATGCAAGGCCAGTAAGTCGAGCGTGGTCAATACCAGAATGGTGCTGGCGGCATCGAGGGCGGCCAGGGTGGTGTCCTGCAATTGCGAGGGCGTATCTACAATCACATACTGGTAATTCTCGCGTAACGACTCAATGACCTGCTCTACTGTGTAAACGGTTATACCCTCGGCATATTGCGGAGTGGATGGGGCGACTAAAATTCGCAAGCCACTCTCTTCATGCACCGTTAAATATTGCTCCACCAAATCCGCATCCATGCCAGAGTGCCCTTTTTGAGCGAGACCGGCAATGGTGTTTTCCGGGTTAAGGTTAAGCATCAGGTCAATGTCGCCAAATTGTAGATTTAAGTCCACTAAGGCGACACGCCCCTTTTGCGCGTTAGAGCCAGTTTCACGCGCTAAGGCCACCCCCAGGTTGGCCGCCAGCATACTCTTGCCAGAGCCGCCTTGAGGTGAGTAGACAGCGATAATACTACCGGGCTTAACGCCTGCGACCCCGGTCGCCCCCGACGCTTCACGCTGCTTTTGCATGGCCTGATCCACACTGTGGATGGTGCTCAGCAAGTCCTGCTCAGAAACTGGTCGTGCCAGGCAATCTCTGGCCCCGGCCCGCATCAAGCTGCGCATCAGATCAAGGTTAGTGCCATCAATGACCACAATGACGCCTGATTCCGGGGAATTGACTTGCAACGACTCCACCACGGCAATAGTATCCATGCCCATAATGGAGCCATCGAGGAGCACAATAGCGGGACGCAACGTGCGCGCGATCTCCACCGCTTCCCGCCCATCACTGGCATCGCCAATGACATCAATTGTCCGGTCTCGCTGTAAAAGAGCCACCGTCTCCTGACGGGATGCCGTCCTTGCATCAGCGACTAAAACTGAAATTGCCATGAGAAATAATTCACCACAAATGAGTGTACTCCCGCTACAGACTTAAAGCAAAGCCCATGAGCGGGAGTACAGAATAACGGGTCTAAGTTAACAACTCATAAATATCGAGTGGCAAAACCGGCTCTAGTGGGCCTGGCCAGACGCTCCAGGAGCACCACCAAAGTTAAAGATGTCGTTGCGCTGCTCGTTACCGGGCAGACCGGGCAAGCTTGGGCTGCGGTTGACCGCTTCCTGCGTTTCCATCGAAGCCGGAATGCGGGTAATTGTGGGTGACAGGAAGATCGCCAGTTCCGATTCATTGTTTTCAAAGCGTTTGCTCTTGAACAGGCTACCGATAATCGGCAGGCTGGAAAGAATCGGTATTTGCGATGTGTTAAGACGCCGATCATTTGTAATAAGCCCACCCATCACAATAGTATCGCCTTCGCGTAATGTGATGGTGGTATCCACCGACCGCGCCGTTTCGCCCGGAATGACGGCTCCTCCCAGGTTAATTGAGGTAGTGGAATCCAGGGCGGTGACATCGGCGCGCACTTGCAGGATAATGGTCTCATCATCGGTGACAGTTGGGCGCATCGTCAAAATAATACCAAATTTACGGAACTCCACGCTTTGCGCGGTAGCGCCGCCAGCACTACCAGATGCTATCGCCGCCGTGGGAATAGGCCGCTGGCCACCAATCGTGATCTGCGCCTCATTGCCTTCAATGGCCGTTAAATTGGGGCGGCTCAACACACGCGCATTGCCATTTTGGTAAAGCGCGTTGAGACGGGCACGAACCGGGTCAATATTGCGAAAAGATTGCAAACCAGTAAAGCCAGTGCCAGCCGTAAAGGCACCGCCCCGGAAAGTGGGGTCTATGGTACGCGTAACGGTGTCCGGATTAGTGAGCACAATGGGTGGGTTCGAGTTGGGCACTACCGAAGTGTTGCCAGGGGTAATCGTCTCGGACAATAATCCAACGGAGCCGACCTCAACCCCTAAATTGCGTAGCGCACTACGCGAAATTTCCACGATATTCGTCTCAACTGTCACCCGTCGCACGGTGGCCCCTGCGGGGTCGAGGATACGCACAAACATTTGTACCTGCATCGGCGTTTGCGATCCCGTCGAAGGAGAATTAGCGCGATGTGGATTGTGTTCAGTATTAAGGTTGTTATCAGAACTTTCCACTGGTAACGGCGCGGCTCCAGCATTGACGGGCATCACCGCTATATAACGTCGCAGGGTGTCATACTCACTACGATTGCGCACCGTGCCATAAACGGCGATGGCATTGGTGGCTGTCCGCACCATATAGACAGTGCGGATACCCGTCACATCCTGCATCCGGCGACTGACCTCTTCATCTTCTGGCGAGAGGATCGGAATCTGTGTCATATCAGCCGCTGATGTCGTGCCGTTGGCACCACGAATCCGAATAAAGGGAATGACTCGCTGATTGGACTGCAACAGCGATGGCAATAAACGCACCAGGGAATTGGCCTCATCGGTCGAAGTCACATCGGCTTTTAATACTAACCCATTGGGCAAAGGCACCAGTTCCACTGTGTCGTTACCTGTAATCTGGCGCAATTTGCCCTGCAAAATCTCTTCGGAAGTCGGAATGGCTATCGGTGTTGTGGGATTTAACACCTGATCCAGAGTCGGCGCTGTCGGCGAGGCATAAACCGAAGAGATGACGGCATTTTCTGGAACAAACAGGGAAGCGGTTTGCTTCGCGGCCTGAATTTCGGCTACATCATGCACCGCACCCGTTAACCGGGCGGCTAACCCGCCATCGGGTAATTGAATCACCGAAACATTAATCCGTGGATCATTGATAGCAGCGCGCATGGCGCTCTCAACCGCGCCAGCATTCGCCGGAGCGACCGGAGTTGCATGGGCTGATGGCGACTCAACCACCACATGGTACACCATTGGACGGCCCACCACGTCATTCGGGCTACGTGCTATAAATACGGCCAAGGTGGAAGTGCCTGGCGTCAGACCCGTTATTGCTAGGGTGCGGGCGTTAATGGCACGCGCATCCATGACAGCCGGATCAGAGAAAAAGACCGCGAGAATATTGCTCCTGGAATTAATAAAAACAGCCAACCCTTGCGGCACCGTGATATAGTTGCTGCCACGAGTGCCAGAGCGGTCTATATTGGTTGGCAAATAGGAGCGTGTAGGATAAGCCGCACCTCGGCCGCTGCCATGCGAAGGAGCGGGCAAGACTGGCGACACAACGGGCGCAGTCGGCTCAACAGGTGCCATAGTCGAAGGCACGGTGGAGCGCCCCCCACCAACCAGAGAAGGCAATGGTGCGACATTGGTGACTCCCGGTGCAGTCACGGCAGGAGTACCGCCAATCCCGGTTGATTGACCGATGCCGGTGGATGCCCCCACTCCGGTAGTAGCTCCTACCCCGGTGGTAGCTCCACTGGTGGCGGCCCCGCCTGTGCCAGTTCCAAGACCAACTCCACTGGCGCCCGTGCCAGTAGAATCGGTTGTTCCAACACCAGTCGTGCCCCCGCCAGTGGTGCCAGTTCCAACCGTGCCATTATTCGTGCCCGTGCCAGCAGTTCCTCCTGCCGCACCCCCGTTAGGGGCCGCACCACCATTGGGCGCAATACCTCCATTGGCAGCCGCGCCACCATTGGGTGCTACAGTCGGATTGCCACCAGTTGTCGTTCCGCCCGTGGTAGTGCCGCCTGTCGTTCCTGTTCCCGTCGTGCCATTGCCTGTCCCACCATTAACGGTACCTGGTGGATTTGTGGGCGTGCCTGGCGTGGTGCCATTAGTAGCGGGTGGTGCGGTGGCAGGTGCAACGGGTGCTCCCCCCGCTGGTGCGGCAGGCGGCGGGACGACCGCGTTCACGACCCGCATCACATAATTCTGTGGAGCGCGTTGCAATGCATTAATCGCAATAATGACCTGGCCGGGTTTAAGGGCGGTGACCAACAACTTATCCTGGGTCTTAGTCACCCGCACCGCATCCTGGCCTTCGATGATCTTGTAATCGGCATCATCGGCAGCCAGAGGAATTTGCTGCATCTTACCGACGGGTAAATTGGAAAGGTGTGCCCCGCTAATGAGCGGTTTTGTATGAGGCGAAGTAGAGGCCGGATCGCCCGCGCCACGAGCCGCACAGGACGCCACCGCCAACCAACCGCACCCAGCTACCAACGAAGTCGAACTTTTGCGGCGGCGCGACTTGTTTCGTTGCAGATGGAATGAGGCTACAGGATGTGACTTGTTCATTTCATCCCCGCAAGTAATAAATTGAATGACATAATTAGGAACAGGAGACAGAAAAGTAAAAATGTAAAATTAAAAAGGCAAAAGTGGCAGGCTTGAAAGGTTAAGTCCTTTCTGTGCTTTTGCTATTTCACCTTTGTCTTTTGCCTTCTTACTTTTGCCTTTATTTAGTCTTCCGGCTTGCGCACGACATCGGTTCGCACGACTTTGCCATCCGCATAAATCGGAATCTCATAGGTTCTGGGAGCCTCAGCCACTGGCATGGGTGCTATCCCACTACCACCGGGGCCACGCCCTGGTGGAAATGATGGCACCGGCAAGCCAGGCTCGTTGGAAGTGCCATACTGTTCGCGTAGACTGTTGCGGCCCCGGCTACTACCGCGCCTGCCTCCCGAACTGCCGCCACTATTGGTTGTAGTCGTGCTGACCGTGCGATTATTTGTAGCGGTGTTGCCACCTTTATTGCGGTAACGCCACGCAAACGGAGAGAGTTCGGCACGATTGAGGTCTACCACGCGCACCGGAGCGACCGCGCCACCCGGCCCGGTTGCTACGACATCCGAGCGGGGGTGAATCAGAAAGTCAAGGGGCGAGTTAGCCGACTGCGCCAGCGAAAGTGCTGTCGCTTGATCGGGTGTGACTTCCAAGGTTAAAGCTGGTTCTGGGGCCGGTGGTGGCGGGCCATTTGGGGCTGCCGATGGGGCCGGGGTTGGGGTCGGGCCAGTTCTTCCTGAAGGTGCGGTCAACGGATTATTGGATGGCGGCGAAGGCTCGTTGCCAGTGGCGACACCATTAGGTTCAGCCTTGTTATTGCCGCGCATAGCGACTTTCACCTGGGGGAAGTCTTTACCGAACACGTCCACCGCTAAGACGCGCACGTTTTGCACAATAGTGCGCGCTTCATTCTGGTCAAAGGCCGCAATGATGTCAACGTAGTCCCCGATATGCACCAAGTCATGCAAAGTCGCTTTAGTTGTAATCGGCACCACCATAGCGCGGAAACCAGGACGAATGGCCCCGGCTACGCCGACTTGCGTGATGTGCCCGATGAGATCGGTCTGCATGATATTGCCACCGCGCGGGATCATGCGAGCCGTAATATAACCAACGGCCTGAGTAGCGGGATCAGTAATATAATTAGCGGTCGGAGTGTCCCTCGGCCACCGTTTTGCCACCAGCATATCCGTCGTGATAATGGATCGCTCCGGTATATCATCGCGTGCGGTGTAAATCATACCGCCAGCATTAGGCGGACCAGGCGCAGGCCCGCCAACACCAGTATTCACGGTATTATCGGTGCCAGTGTAGGTGATGGAGTTGGGATTATTGGCGCTGTTGTCCTCGCCATTAGCCGGGCCACGCGTGTTGTGGCGGGTAAAGATGGAATAGAGGCCGAACAACAGCACCGCCGCGACAATAAGGGTTACGCCTACGCGGATATTACGGTTAGGACGCATTACGGACTACCACTCCTTTTCGGTCTATGTCAATTTACGTCAATTGAAAAGGCATACAAGAAATTCGCCATGCGGCAAGACGAATTGACATCAGGATAGCACATGCCTTGCTCTCAACGCAACCTTTTAGGCCCATTATTGCTTCAAAACAAGCTTTTTAAAGGAATTTTTAACGAAGCTCTATGCAATTGTAAACGAATGGTTGCAATTGTCAAGCTTTAAAGCCAGTCGTAACCAGCAGAAAATCCTGTTCAAACCTTAAGAAGTGGCTTCAGCTTGGTCGGTTTGAGCCGGTGGCAATTGAAGACTCAGTTGAGTAATGCGCAAGCGGTCAACGTCCTCAACACGCAAGTGTGCCTGGTTAATTTCGACTTCATCGCCCACCACCGCTGGACGCCCTAAAACTCCCAGCACCAAACCGGCCATTGTGTCGGCTTCGTCGGCATCGAAATCTAAATCATAGCGGTCATTGATTTCATCAATTAACACCCGTCCTGCCAGCAAAATCCGCCCATCGGGGCGCGGCACAATTTCTTGCTCTGGCGCATCGAATTCGTCTCCTACATCACCAAAGACTTGCTCCAACAAATCGCCCATTGTCACTAAACCAGCGGTGCCGCCATACTCATCAATCACAATGGCCATCTGCTGGCGATGGTGCTTGAACAGAATCAATAAGCGGTCAATGGTGATGGTCTCAGGCACACGCGCCGCCTCACGCACTAGAGGCATCAAGTTGATGGAGGCATTGGCATCCAGAGCCGGTTGCACGGCACCATTAGCGTGATGCGATGTCTGCACCCCATCGGCATTGGTAGCGGGTAAGTCCAGCGATGCTTCATGGAGCACTAAATCTTTCAAGTGGGCAATGCCAACGAGGTCGTCTAGAGAGCCACGATAGACCGGGACGCGAGTATGCGGTTGGGTGCGCAGATATTCATTGAGTTCACGACGCGACATTTCCAGGGGTATGGCCTGCATCTCCACGCGGGGCACCATGACTTCACGCGCTGTGGTGTCCGAGAATCGCACTACGCGATGCAAAATTTCAAATTCTGTTTCGTTGAGCGCACCACCCTCACGCGATTGCTCGAACAATAAATCCAGTTCTTCAGGCGAATGCACCTGAGTGTGCCCATCTGCCGGGTGGATGCCAAGTAAGCGCAACAGCAAGCCGCCCAGAATATTGAGCATCCAGACTAAGGGCGTGACCAGGGTGGTGAACCAATTGAGGGGGCGCACCAACCAGAGGGCCATCGTATCCGCTTTTTGCAGAGCTATAGATTTAGGCAATAACTCACCAATGACAACATGCATCGTGGTCATGATGAAATAGGCAAAAAAGGTGGCGACCCCCGTGCGTGTAATGCCCATCCAGGGCGCACTAATCCACGAGAAGAGCGGAGCTAGGAGCGGCTCCAAGGCTTGTTCGCCCAGGCCACCTAAGAGCAGTGAGACGATGGAGATACCGACCTGTGTAGCCGCAATATAGCGAGTGATGTCATGCAGGGCGCGTTGCACGGCACGCGCCCCACTATGGCCTTCGGACGCCAGTTGGTCTATGCGCGTCTTACGCAACGAGACCAGACAAAATTCTGAAGCAACAAAGAAGCCATTAGCGAGGACTAGGGCGAACACAGTTAGCAATTGCACGGCTATGTTCGCCGGGGGAGGGTGATCCATATTTGGGATTGCGGATTGCGGATTGACGATTGCGGATTAGAAGGAAGCCAAGTCCAAACGATGTCGCTTGAATCTGATTGCCTGAATAATCCGCAATCCGCAATCAAAAATCCGCAATCGAAAGAGCCGCCTGCCGGACTCGAACCGGCGACTTTCTCATTACGAGTGAGATACTCTACCAACTGAGTTAAGGCGGCAACGACCTAAACAACATAAGAGATTATGCGAGAAATAGCCTGCCACGTCAAGCATTGTCGCCCAACGCCCAGGGTCTTGAACGCCTTTAGCAGGAATCCAGGGAAGAAGGAGAGCAGGAAGTGGAGAGGGGGCGAGAGGGGGAAGGGGTGACAGAGAGAACTACTTGCGGAATGACCTTAAAATCCTCTTTTTCCTTTCCCTTCTCCCGCCTCTCCTGCTCTCTCCGCTTCCTGCTAAAATCTTATCAAGCAAGCTGTCAAACCTTAAGCAGCGCCGATTGGCTGGGAGAGAAGAACGATGCGGCGCACGAAGTCTTCGTCATAGGCCCCCAACTCCACCATATCCACATCCACCGCAATGGCGGGTTCCTCGTGGTTACGGGTGTAGGCATAGCGCAAGATGGTGCGATACGAGGAATTTTGCGGCTGCATCTCCACGACCCGCTCGAAATTGGGTATCGCCTCCGCCACCCGTTCCATGCGCAGTAAAGCCGCTCCCAGGCGCAGGCGATAATAATCATCACGCGGCGCCAGGTCAACCGCCCTTTGGAGTTGGGCAATCGCCTCGTCATCGCGGCGCATAATGAGATATACATCGGCCAGTTGGAAGTGATAAAAGCTGTCACCTGGCGATAATTCCAGGGCCGTTAGGAGCTGTTTTTCCGCCTGGTCATAGAGTCCCAGGGCAGCCAGAGCCACCGCCAATTTCCAGCGATAAAAGGGGTGGCGGGGCCGCGAGCGCACGGCGCGTTCATAAGAGCGCACGGCTGCCGCGCTATGGGCGAAGGTGCGGCATAAATCGCCCAGGCCAATATGGGCATCAACCAGTTCCGCCCCACCCTGCTCGCGTTGCGCCTGGATGGCCCGCTGATAGGCTTCTAAGGCTTTGAGAGGGAGATCGGCGGCAGCGTAGCCTTCCGCCAATTTGGTCAAGCGTTGGGGCGAGGCTGGATCAAAGCGCACGGCTTTCTTATATTCACCCAGGGCGCTGCTAAATTGCCCATCATCGCCCAGAGCATCGCCTTTAGCTTCATGCTGCTGGCTCCGTTCTAGCGGGCCTTGCTCTTCAACAATAGGTTCCTGCTGGTGCGCTAACGATGATTGTTGATTGTCCATCTAGTTTCTAACTTCCTAAAGATTAAGACGTAGCAACCATCGCGCATCCCACAGGATTGGCCCTTAACCTTGCCCGGCGACCGTTCCACGACCTACTTAATTTTACCCGAAATTGGGCCACTCCGTCAGGACGTTTGACCTGGTTTTGTGGTTTCTAAAAGCACCGTCACCGGGCCATCATTTTCCACCAGCACCCGCATTGCCGCACCGAAAACACCCGTCTGCACTGGCACATTCTGCTCTGCTAACAGACTCACGAAACGCTCATAAAGCTGATTGGCCTCTGCCGGAGGCGCTGCCGCGCTAAAATTAGGCCGCGTGCCCTTGCGGGCATCACCACAGATTGTAAAGTTTGAAATCACCAGCGCCGCCCCGCCAACGTCGCGCACCGAGAGATCAAATTTTCCCTCGGCGTTGTCAAAGATGCGCAAACCTGCAATTTTATGGGCTAAACGAGCAGCACAAGATTCATCATCGGTGGCAAAAACACCCAGAAAGATAACCAAACCCTGCCCAACTTCACCCACCACCTTACCTTCAACTTCCACACGGGCACTGTGGCATCTTTGGATAACTGCTTTCATATTGGATACAAGAGTCTGGGGATTGGAGACTGGAGGCTGGTCTCTGGATACAAGATGCTGGTTTGTCCTTATTCTATTACGACTCTGAAAGCATTTCTGATAGTGACCAGTCTCCAGACTCTTGTACTCACACGCGATGCACTTCACTCACGCTACCAATTTGGCGCAGGGCGTCCATGAGGCTATTGAGTTCCTGCACGTCATTGACGGCTACGGCGATGTTCATGCGGGCGCGGCTGTTTTTAAGGGGATAAGTGTTAATGGCGGCGATGTTGATGTTACGGCCTGCGATGACGCTGGTCAGTTCATGCAAGAGGCCGGTGCGGTCGCTGGCTTCGATGGCGACCAGGGCACCATAGGGGCGGTCATGGCTGGATGTCCATTCGGCTTCCACCAGGCGGTTCGGTTCCCTGGCTTCGTAGTGCTTGAGGTTCGAGCAATCAGCGCGGTGGACGGTGATGCCGCGCCCGCGTGTGACATAACCTTTTACCTCGTCGCCAGGGATGGGCGCGCAGCACTTAGCGATGGTAAAGAGCAAATCGCCTTGCAGCGACATCGGCTTGCCTTTGCCGACTTCCCCATCACCCTTGGCTTCGGTAATCGAAAGACCAAAATTTAAGCTACCCTGGCGAATGTCGTCTGCGTCCGGGTCAGCGGTTGTTTTAAGCTTACGATGTATAAGTGAAGCGGCTACGCCAGAAAGCGTATCGTCAATGGATTCCCCATTTTCCCTCGCCTGTTGGCGCAGATCGGCCCGGATACGATTGAGGATATTCTCTGCCGAATACTCACCATAGCCAATAGCAGCAATCAGCTCTTCGGTCGTTTTGAATTTGAAAGCCTTGGCCTGCTTGAGCAGCATTTCATTAGTGGCAATCGTGCCCAATTTCAGCCGCTCGGCTTGCGCCGCTTTTTCGAGGCGCTCCATGCCCTCACGTAAGTTATCATCGAAACTTTGCTTCTTTAGGAAGTTCTTGATGCGGTTTTTGGCGTGAGGTGTGACCACAAAATCCAGCCAACCGCGCTTGGGGCCGGGCAATACGCCGCCATGACTCGAACGCGAGGTTATCACCTCGCAAATATCCCCATTATGCAGCTTGTAATTCAGGGGCACAATACGCCCATTGACCTTGGCACCACTACAGTAATTGCCAATATCCGAGTGGACGCGGTAGGCGAAGTCTACGGGGCTGGAATCTTGCGGCAGGTAAATCACGTCGCCGCGCGGGGTAAAGGCAAAAATTTGGTCTGTGGAGAGGTCAAGTTTGAGGGAATCTAAAAAGCTTTCGGCATCGTTGGCTGTATCCGATTGAAGCTCAAGCACGAGGCGTAACCAGCGCAGCTTATCGCCAAAGTTTTGGCTGGGTTGATCGGATTCCTTGTAACGCCAGTGCGCGGCGATGCCAAATTCCGCTTCACGGTGCATCTCACGCGTGCGAATCTGCACTTCTAACAAATCACCATTCGGCCCCAAAACTTTGGTATGTAGTGATTGATAGTTATTCGGTTTGGGTTTGGCAATGTAATCGAAAAACATATCCGGCACCTGCATCCACTGCGAATGCACCACACCCAAAGCGTGATAGCAGTCCGGCACACTATTGCAGATAATGCGCAGGGCGATCAGGTCATGAATCGCATCGAATTTGAGGCCCTGCCGGATCATTTTTTGATAGATGGAATAGAAGTGCTTGGGTCGTCCGGTGACTTCGGCGATAATGCCCTCGGCACGCAACCGCTCCTGCAACTGCTCAATGGCTTGCTGCACCAGTTGGCTGCGCTCGGTGCGGGTGCGCTGCACCTTGGCATAAATTTGTTTGTAGGTCGTCGGCTCCAGATACTTAAAGGAGAGGTCTTCTAACTCCCATTTCACGCGCCAGATACCCAACCGATGGGCAATGGGCGCGAAAATATGGAGGGTCTCCGCCGCGATTTCCTGCTTGCGCGGCTCCGGGAACGGCTCCAGCGTGCGCATATTGTGCAAGCGGTCAGCTAATTTGATGATAATGATGCGGACATCGCCCGCCATCGCTAAGAACAGCTTGCGTAGGTTCTCGGCCTGTTTTTCCTGCTTGGAGTTAAAGTCAATATGCTTTAACTTGGTAACACCATCCACCAATTGTGCCACTTCGGAGCCGAAACGTCGCACCATTTCTTCAAACTCCACACCGCAATCTTCCGGCACATCGTGTAATAAGCCAGCGGCTAAAGTGGGGTCATCCATACCCAGTTCGGCCAGGATACCCGCGACGGCTATAGGGTGTTCAATATATGGCTCTCCGGTGCGGCGGCGCTGGGGAGCGTGCTTGTCGCTGGCGAAGGCATAAGCGCGCATCAGCAAATCAGCATCCGAAGTGGGACGCGCTTGCATGGTACGCTCAACTAAAGCGCGAATCTGTGCCCGTGCCGTTTCTTCTGGCTCATGCGTCTCGATATTGGCTGCGCCAAAAAGTGGAATCGTGCCTTCAACAACTGGGGGTGTCGCTGTTTCGCTATCGCTCAGTGGGTCAAAACCCGCTATCTCAGGACTCGTTTGATCGGCGGCGACAATGGCCTCTTGCATCACATCCGAGGCATTATTTACTGAGTCTTGAGCCACTTCCGCAGCAGATGTTCCATTAAGGGGAGCGGCTAGGGGTAAGTCAGACTGAGATGATTGAACAGCAGTATCAGACGAAATTTGGCCATCGTGTGAGTGTCCATCAAGTCCATCACTCTCAATGGGGTCAATTTCAAGTTGTTGAACTGTAGCAGTCTCCATCACAAAAACGAATGGCAGTCAAACGTCCAGATATGAATTTAAAATCGAGTAGCAATAACGCGAATGGCGGCTGGCCCTAAGATAACGACGAATAGGGCCGGAAAAATGAAGAACACGAGGGGGAAAATCATCTTAACTGGGGCTTTCTGTGCCTGTTCACGGGCACGCTGGCTCCGTTTTTCACGTAATCGCACGCTTTGCACGCGTAGCACATTCGCTACAGCTAACCCCAATAGCTCGGCCTGAACTAAAGAGGTCGTAAATGTGGTCAAATCATCCAGGTCTACCCGGCGGGCGAGGTCGCGCATGGCATCGGCACGGCTTCGTCCCAGGCGCACTTCGTGAATCATGCGCAGGAATTCTTCACTCAAGGCATTGTCAAAACGCATGGAGACACGTTGAATACCCGCATACAGACCCAGCCCAGCCTCAACCGAAACCGCTATGAGGTCAATCATATCCGGCAAGGCCAATTGAATGGAGAGTTGGCGCTGGCGGGTCAGGATGGATAACCAAATGTCTGGGAACTTAAAGCCATAGAAGGCTCCTATGAGGATAGCACCCAGCCACCATACAAAGTTGACATTCCAGTCAATCCCCAAGAGAGTAAAAATATAATCTAATATCGGCAGACACAGCACAAAGAGGACGGGGCACAGACCCATCATCATCATCTTAAAGGCTAAAAAGTCGCGGGCACGCATTCCATAAGGGAAACCGGCTCGCAACAGGCGATAACGAATGTCATCTTGATTGACGTTGCGCAGTAGAGCATTCGATGATCCAGTCAAGGTGTCAGCAATGGCCCGCCACATACGGCTGGCAAATGACGACTCCCGCTTGTCCCCCGCAGATAGCACGCGATCTAAAGGGGTATGGCGTTTTTTGCCACCGCGTCTCGAACTTTGTGGTCGGGGCGAAAAGGTTGCTGATTCTGTCGTTTCTGCCATGAAGAAGAATTCCCTTAATTACTCCACAATTGTGCTGACTCAGAAGCTAAACCCAAAGTCTAACCGGCAACCCCTAGACTTTTATCGAAACAATACGGAAGATAGAGATAAACCCAAGCACCTGGAAGACCATTGCCACGGCCAGCATATCCCGTCCCATGAGCGTCGTGACCAGCGGCTCCACGAAGGATGGGTCATTAGGCATGGTGAACTTACTGGTCAAATGTAACATTAGCCCCAGACCGATGGGCAGAGCACCCAACAGAAAGCCAGTAAAGCGACCCTGGGTTGTCAAAACGCGGATTTCGCCCCGAATAGTTACCCGCTCCCGAATCACTCCGGCAATCGTCTCTAAAATCTCGGCCAAACTGCTGCCAACTTCGCGCTGAATAATGACCGCTATCACCATCAATTGCAAATCCATGCTGTTGACGCGAGCCGCCAGGTTATTGAGGGCTTCATTAACACTGATACCAATACTAATTTCTTGTGTCACCCGCTGAAACTCCTCCGAAATAGGCGAGGGTGCTTCACGAGCCACCATTTCCATACTCTGGAGAAACGAAAATCCGGCTTTCAAGCTATTCGCCATCAGCAGCAGCGTTTCCGCTAATTGCTCGTCGAACTTGCGATAATAGCGTGCGCGCACCGATTTAACATAGAACCACGGAAAAAACAAACAGCCAATGCCCATGAGCAGCCCGAAAAACATCAGGCCACGAAACGACATGATGATAAAGACAATTAAGCCCACAAAGAGACTAGCTGTGATCAACTCAGAAGCACGCCAGGAGGATTTTGCCTGCACCAAATCTTCTTCCAAGCGGGCCAGTATCATGTTGCGCGAGATAAGGCTGCTTAAAGAAGGCAAAAACGTGGTCTTGCGCTGGTCTTTATGGCGTGCTCTGGCGCGGCTCTCTTCCTGGCGGACAAACTCCAACTCCGAAAGTTCAGCACCGGCTTCGTCCTTCTTTTCTTCGCGCCGCGCCCGTAGCCGTGACAACTTGGCCGCCGCCCGCTCCGGCGCTTCGGCCTGTGCCTGAAACAGGCCCATAAACAATGTTATTAAGCCAGCCAGCAGACAAGCCCCGATGAAGTAAAGTGGAAGTCCCATGCTTAGAACCTTAATCTTCCTGAGACAAAGATGTTTTGACTTTGACTAAGCTGACAAATGTTGTAGCAATAAAATATAACGATGCGCAATATACCTACGAGGCGCGATCCAACTGCGCTTGGCTACCCTCAACGGCGCGTGGGGTAAAGATATTCATTGGCAATTTGACCCCGGCTTCCAGCATCTTGGTGTAGAATTTGGGCCGCAAACCATTGGGTTGAAGACGACCATTAATCTTGCCATGCTCATCTACTGAATACTGCTCGAAGGTAAAGATGTCCTGAAGGGTAATCACATCGCCTTCCATACCCACGATTTCAGTAATGGCCACCACACGGCGTGTGCCATCCCTCATACGCTCTTGATGCACCACTACATCCAGCGCGAGGGCCAACTGCTCTCGAATGGCGCGCACTGGCAGGTCAAAACCGGCCATTAAGACCATCGTTTCAAAACGTTTGAGCATTTCGCGGGGGTTGTTCGAGTGCCCCGTGGTCAAGCTGCCATCGTGACCCGTGTTCATGGCCTGCAACATATCCAGAGCTTCCGCGCCACGACACTCACCAATCACAATGCGGTCAGGGCGCATACGCAGAGCATTACGCACGAGGTCGCGGATGGTGACTTCTCCCACGCCTTCGATATTGGCGGGACGAGTTTCCAGGCGCACCACATGCTCCTGACGCATCTGCAACTCAGCGGCGTCTTCGATAGTGACAATCCGCTCGTCAGCCGGAATAAAACCAGACAGCACATTGAGGGTCGTGGTTTTACCTGAACCAGTGCCGCCTGAAATAACAATATTCAACCGGGCCTCAACCGCTGCTTGTAAGAATTGGGCCGCTTCTCGCGTAATTGTGCCAAAGTTGATGAGGTCGGTCATCGTATAAGGATCACGCGCGAATTTGCGGATGGTGATGGTAGGGCCAACCAGGGAAAGCGGCGGAATCACAGCGTTAAAGCGCGAACCATCACGCAAGCGGCCATCTACCATCGGCGATTTCTCATCAACGCGCCGCCCCAGGGGAGCCACAATGCGCTCAATCACCTGCATGACATGGGCATTGTCGCGGAAGCGCTGCCGCGTTAGTTCTAACTTACCTTTGCGCTCAGCATAGACCTGATAAGGGCCGTTCACCATCACTTCATCTATATCAGGGTCATTGAGCAGCGGCTCAATCGGCCCCAAGCCGATAATCTCGTGCAACAACTCCGTCACCAGCGATGCACGCTCGGCACGGGTCATGGCCACTCGTTCTTCCTGCAATACGTTATTAATCTGCGCCTCGACCTGGGTACGCAGTTGGTCTGGATTATTAGACAGAGCATTGCTATCTAACTCACGCACCAACCGCTGTTGAATGCGATCCCGCAATTGGGCGAACGGCTGCGTATCCGTCCGCTGCCGATCCGCCTGCTGGCGCTTGACGGCTTCAAAGGGATTACCCGAAGTCTTTTCAATGGTTAAGGTCGGATGCGGAGAAATCGGCGGCACTTTGGCGCGGATGCGCGAGCCATCCGGCAAGGGACGATCTAATAAGGGCACTTTGGAATCAATGCGATTACCGACAATATCGGCCACGCGCCGAATGAGTGACAACAGGTGATCGTCATCGCGGAATGAGACTGGTAATAGCTCGGTTTGCCCCAACCGATCTACCGAAACTTCATTGGCACCATTGATATTAATCTTGCCAATGGCCGGATCATCAAGATACTGGGTAATTGGCCCAAAGTCGGTGATTTCCTGGGTGAATTCGCGCACCAGCCAGCCAATTTCTGCTGGGTCGGGTGCCAACCCCTGAGAGCGCACCGCATCGGCCACCGCTTTAGAAACCGCATCCCGAATCGCATCGCGTTGCGGCTGCTGCCATAAGCGCGGGTCTAACGACCCTAATACCTCATCAAAGATGAGATGCTTATGCCGGAAGTAACGACGCAAATCATCCCCGGCAAATGCTGGGTCGAGGCTGTCATCAGTATCGGTTAAGGCCAGACTATTATCCCGTGGTGGCGGGTTGCTACCCAGGGCAGGCCGCACTATGGTTTCGCCTTCCTGCATTAATAGAGGATCGGAAAGAGGGATTAAATCTGCCGCCACACCCATGAGGGCGTCTGAGTCGTCCTCAACGGTCGAGGCACCACTGTACGAAGACCCGGCAACGCCTCCCACCCCGCCATTAGCCGGAGCAGATGCGGCTGGCTCATTATTGCCATTAGGCTCATCGGATGGTTTTTGATTGAGCGTTGCGTCTTTGTCGCGGATTCGCTCTAACCGCGAAAGAATCGACATTGGCTACCTCCTGCGAGTGAGGCTCTCCTTGACTGCATGGATGAATCGCAGCGGAGAATCGCACCAGCGGCTCCCAAAAGTGATACTCTGTGCAGCATACAGCCTCCTTGCAGCCGTTTTGCACATCATTGGCCACTGCTTTACAGTTTAATATAGTCTCAAGGAATTGGCAGGTGTGGCAACAGCGAGATGCTATTCAGAGCACAAACGCCTTGCTCCTTCAGCATTGATTACGGGTTAAAGGGCCTGCTATCTCTAAAATAACGCAGCCCACTCTATATATTACCTGCTATATCTTACCGACTGACAAGTGCCTACTGAGTTCCAGCAACGACCCCTGTAGCGGATTGGCGGGCACGGCGAATCAGCTCGATCTTAGTCTCATGAAGCGATTGCTCAATACCCACCTGGTATAAGTGTGGATTAACGAAACGCTTAATGCCAGGGGTTAGCGCCGCCAGGTTCTGTCGCGTCTGCTCTCGCATCTGCTCAATAGAGGGTGACTCATAAACCCGTTGCCCACGCCGAAAAATAGGAACCAGCAAATCGGTGGCCGGGGTATTGGCCGCGATGCGTTGTTGCTTTGTTATATCATATTGATCTATCATGGTGCAGCCGCCGGATAAATCGGTATTTATATCATAGATAACATCGGCTAAAGCTGTCGCTTTCCCATCGGAGCCTTGAGTTTGATAACGACGCACTTGCTGCACACCTGGATTAGAGATTTTGATGGGCTGCTCCGAAATCTTAATCTTCGGCACCCATTCGCCCGCTGTATCGCGGATGGCACCCAGCTTATAAACGCCCCCCAGCGCCGGTTGTTCGTGTCCTGTTACCAGGCGCGTGCCCACGCCCCAGACATTAATAGCAGCTCCCTGTTCTTTCAAACTACTAATAATCGTTTCATCCAGATCATTACTGGCCACAATGGAGGCATCTTTGAATCCCGCTTCATCCAGAGTCCTACGCGCCTCGATACTCAATTGGGCTAAGTCACCAGAATCCAGGCGAATGCCCGCTAAAGTATGACCATGAGTGCGCAGCCATTGCCCCACTTGCACGGCATGGCGCACTCCATCCAGGGTGTTATAGGTATCTACCAGAAAAACGCAGTTGTTGGGCATCGCTTCGGCATAGGCTTGGAACGCTTCCACTTCATTATCAAAGAGCATCACCCAACTATGTGCGTGCGTGCCCCGCACCGGGATATTATAGAGCTTACCCGCCAGGACGTTAGAAGTCCCGGCGCAGCCACCAATGTAAGCGGCCCGACTTGCGGCGAGGGCACCATCCACACCCTGCGCCCGCCGCGCCCCAAATTCCAGCACCGGCTCGCCCCGCGCCGCCAGGCAGACTCGCGCCGCTTTGGTCGCAATAAGAGTTTGAAAATTTAAAATATTGAGTAGCGCCGTTTCCAGCAGTTGGCATTGCAGAATGGGGCCTTGCACCCGCACTAGAGGTTCTGATGGAAAAACTGGCGTGCCTTCCGGGATAGCATCAATATCGCATTCCAGGCGCAAATCGCGCAGATGTTCTAAAAAGGGCTTTTCAAAGAGTGCTTTGCCATCGTTGCCAATAAGAGAGCCAAGATAAGCTAAGTCCTCGGCATCAAAGGCGAAATTCTCCAGATAGTCAATGACTTCTTCCAACCCACAGGCAATGCTAAAACCGCTTTGAAATGGGTTGCGCCGGAAGTACATATGAAAAACGGCTTCCTTCGCCTCGACTTGCTCTTTCCAGTAGCCATAAGCCATTGTGAGTTGATAGAGATCGGTGAGGAGGGTTAAAGACGTGCTGCTATTGCGTGTTTTTTGGTAGTTCATAGACAAATATATTGGATCAAAACTTTACGGCCAGACACTCTTGTCTGGCCCACAAGTTCTATACCGAAAAGTCACACTCCGGGTTCGTTAGTTTATGGAGACGCGCCTAAAACCTCATCGCTCTGCACAACTTCCACACCGGCGGCTTTCATTTCCTCCACGGCACGCTGCACATCGCCGGGCTGTACTTCCACGCCACGACTGGCATCTTCAATAAAATAAGTTTTGAATCCTAACTGGCGCGCATCCAGGGCGGTGAACTTCACGCAATAATCGGTGGCTAAACCACAAACATAAACTTCATCCACCTGCCGCTCTTTTAAGTAGTCACCTAAGCCGGTAGAGCGCTGGTGGTCGTTATCGAAAAAGCCGCTGTAACTATCCACTGGTTTTTCAATGCCCTTCTGAAAGACATGCTCGACTTTATCTGTTTTAAGCTGCGGCACCAACTCCGCCCCGGAACTGCCCTGCACACAATGCACTGGCCAGATACCGCCATTTTCAGCAAAGCTGGAATGATCCGGCGGATGCCAATCCTGGGTGGCTACCACGAGGTCAAAGGCATCTTCCAGCTTATTTGCCACCGGCACAATCCGATCACCTTCAGGCACCGCCAACGCGCCGCCGGGACAGAAATCATTTTGAATATCAACCAATACCAAAGCTCTCATAATGGTCTATCTTCGCTTATCTCTACCTTGCCTGTCAAATGGCCTGGCTAAGTTGTGCCTTAAGTGCCTCAACCCCTGTGACTGGCTGCTGGCAGGCGAAGTTGCGACACACATAAGCTGTCGCCTGGCCATTCTGCATTTTCATCTCCGCCAGAAACGGCAGACGCTCGTCAAAATGCTGTTGTCCGGCACCGCCATCCACCAACAGCACGCTTTTATAAGGCAGGAAAGATTCGTAAGCCGTGCGCAGCAGGGCGCGAGTGTCCGCCGCGTTCGGCTTACCTGCAATAACAATATGTAACGGCGGGGCGGCGGCATACATGCGGGCGCAGAGCAATTCCGGCATCGCATAAGGGGTATGAACCAGACGACTGGCAAAAACTTGCAGCGTCTTTTCGGCTCTGGCGCGTAGATCATCCCGGTCTAATAGATGTGCCAGACGCACGCAATTCAAAGCCGCAATGGAGTTAGCCGAGGGTTCGGCCCCATCGTAATCTTCTTTCATGCGCAGCAATACATGCGGGTCGGGAGCCGAATTAAAGTAGCCGCCATTTGCTTCATCCCAAAACTCACGATTCATCGTCTCAGTTAACTGTTCGGCCCATTGCACATAGCTAAAGTCAAAGGAAGCTTCAAACAAGTCCAGCAACCCACGCACTAGGAAAGCGTAATCATCAGCGAAAGCAGCTACATCGGCAGCACCATCCCGGTAATGGCGGCGCAGGGTGCCCGTGGCAGTATCAAACAATTCACGACAAATAAAGTCCGCCGCGTGTTGGGCAGCTTCTAAATAGCGAGGCTCGCTCAACACCTGTGCCGCTTGAGCAAAAGCCGAAATCATCAGGCCATTCCAGGCAGTGATGATTTTATCATCGAGATGCGGACGTGGACGCTGGTTGCGAAGCTGGAACAGCGTCTGCCGTGCTTTGGACAGCATAGACTCCACAGCGGCAGCACTCATGCGATACTTCTCGGCAACTTCTTCTAAAGTAACAGCACGATATAAGATGTTCTTGCCCCTGAACTCGCCATGCGGGTCACCCTGTGGCGGCGCATTACCTTGCAACCTAATGCCATAATAATCGCAGAAGAGAGAAGCATCCGGCTCGGTCAAAGCGTGTTTGATGTCGGCTATATCCCATACATAAAAAGCTCCCTCTTCTTTATGTGGAGCTTCGGGTGAAGGCAAAGAGTCGGCATCTTCTGCCGAATAAAATCCACCTGCGGGGTGCGTCATATCACGTAGCACATAATCGAGAACAACCCGTGCCGTTTGCGCGTGCAGTTCGTCATGCGTTAGTTGATACATTTCGAGATAAGACACCACGAGTTGTGCCTGGTCGTAGAGCATCTTCTCAAAGTGCGATACAATCCATTGCTCATCTACACTATAGCGATGAAACCCGCCACCCAACTGGTCATTCATGCCGCCATTGCTTATGGCCCTTAAGGTTTGCTCCGACATTTGCAGCGCCCGCTTATCCCCGCGCAAGGCATAATAGCGATGCAAAAAATCATGCTGCACGGGACGTGGAAACTTCGGAGCTTCGCCAAAACCACCCCAGCGACGATCAAAAGTCTGCTGGAAATGGGTGTAGCAGTTGTCAAGAATAGCATCCCACGGCAGTTCCTCCTGTTGCGCTTCCAGTTGGGTGTAGCGTTGCAGAGCTTCCACTGTATTGGTGCCAGAGGATTCCACCTTGGCGCGGTCTTTTTGCCAGGCGTTGGCGATGTGCAGCAGCAGGGAAGCAAAACCCGGATGCCCATAGCGATCATCGGGCGGAAAGTAAGTGCCGCCATAGAACGGATTCAATTCTGGTGTTAAGAAGACTGACATCGGCCAGCCACCCGAACCTGTGGTCGCCTGCACAAATGTCATGTAGACGCGATCCACATCGGGCCGTTCTTCACGGTCAACCTTGATATTGATAAAGTGCTGGTTCATGATGGTCGCCACCGTTTCATTTTCAAAACTTTCGCGCTCCATGACATGGCACCAGTGGCAGGTGGAATAGCCAACCGATAAGAAAATCGGCTTGTCTTCGGCACGCGCACGCGCAAAAGCTGCTTCGCCCCAGGGCATCCAATCCACCGGATTGTGCTGGTGTTGCAATAAATAGGGGCTTTTCTCGCCCGCGAGTTGGTTGGTATAAGTCATAATTGGCCTTTAGCTTTCAGCGATCAGCGGTCAGCTTTTGGATCAGCACCGTAAGCATCCGCTTAACCTCAATGGTGTTTTGTGACAATAGTAAATAATTTGTGGCGGGTAAATAACCAAGATCATGGGCAAGCAAGAGATGATACTCTAATTCACAGGCCGATCCCATCGCTATCTGGAGAAACCGTGCAAATTCAGCATCGCCTTTGCGCCCGCAACCTTCAGCGATATTAGCTGGGATAGATGCGCAAGCTCTGCGCATTTGGCTGGTTAAGCCATACAATTCGCTTTTAGAAAACTCATTGGACGCTCGATATACGTTCAGTGTTAAGTGGTGACTCTTTTGCCAGACTTTTAATTCTTTGAGATCTTTCATAAGTAGAGCAGCACTCCAAGCTCTAAATGGCTCCCGCTACTCACGATACAGTTCTGACAACTATACTTAATAAGGCTGAGTGCAATTTCGATGCACATAAGCATACAAAATGGGTGGCTGCTAAAAGCTGACCGCTGCTAGCTGACCACTGAAAGCTAAATATGGCTAATCCTTTACGTGATCTCTTTTTCGGCACCGTCGGCGCAAAGCGCGAGCTAGTCGAAGCGATTGTGCCGCGCCGCACTTTTAATGATGTAATCCTGCCGCCATCCACTCTGCGTGCCCTCGATCATGCCTTGACTCAAATTAAAAAGCATGACCTTATTTTCCAACGCTGGGGTTTGGCCGAGCGTCATGCTTCCGGCCTGGGTCTGGCCTTTAACTTCGCCGGGCCACCTGGCACCGGCAAGACCATCTGCGCCGAGGCGATAGCGAACGCTCTGGGCAAAAAGCTCTTGGTGGTGCGCTATTCGGAGATGGAGAGCTTATGGGCAGGAGAAACTGGCAAGAATGTATCTGCCGTGTTCCGGGCTGCCGCCGAGCAGGATGCAGTGCTCTTCTTTGACGAAGCGGATGCCATTGCGGGGCGACGCTTTACCGCAGTCACGCAAGGTTATCAACGCGAAGCCAATACGGTGGTTAACGTATTGCTGAAAGAATTGGAAGAATTCGCCGGAGTCGTCATTTTCGCCACTAACCTGGCGGCTAACTTCGACCCGGCATTTGAGCGGCGCGTGCGGACTCACATTCTGTTTGAAATGCCTGGCCCGGCGGAGCGGGCGAAAATCTGGCGGGTGCAACTGCACGAAAAGAAAACACCGCTCGCGCCGGATGTCAATTTCGCGGAGCTTGGCAAAAAATATGAAGTCAGCGGCGGTGACATCAAAAACGCGGTCTTAAAAGCGGCGCAAATGGCAACGGCTGAACCCGGCCCAGACGTGGAGAAGAAAATCCACATGCGCCACTTTGAGTTTGGCATCCAGGAAGTCCTGGCCGCAAAGAAGGTGATGGAGCAATCCATCTTTGCCGAAGGTGATGGCTCGCACGCACTGTCGGCACTTACGGGCATGAACGGCGCGTGGAATCGCCTTTCCGAAGACCAGGACACGCTCGAAAAAGAAGTGCAGGATTTGACGCAACGGGTGGGAGAAATCGAACTCCATACCACTGCCCTGCCCAGTATTGTCGAGCGTTTTGATGATGCGGCCCGCGCCGCGCAATTGCAAATGCGGGCTGAACTCTCGCAACGATTGGATGAGTTGGCCGGGCGCTTCGATGAAATCGGCGGGCGGCTCAATGAAGTCGCCAAGGGGCAAGGCGAGCTTGCGGCTCAACTTCCGCAACTCTCCGCGCAATTACCCGAACTCAAAGAGGCTACGGGTAAAGCAACTGAGCAGGTCGAAGCGGTGCGGGGCCAACTAACCGATCATCACACGCGCCTAGAAGACCTCTTTGCTCGCCAGCAAGCAGAGCGGGAAAGCGCAAACACTACCCGTCAGGAAATTGAAGCCCGATGGAAAACTCAATGGCTGGTGTCTCTGAGCATAGCCATCGCTGCATTGTTAGCTAGTGCTGGTGGTATTTTTATGGCTCTGCACCGATGAAAAGATTGCCTCTTGTATAAATTAACCCACTTTGCTACTCATTAGTGATAGTGTCATTCCGAGCGGAGCGAAACGGAGTGTAACGAAGTGCAGTGCAGTCGAGGAATCTTTGAACTGAAACTATGGAGCCTTACCGGAAAGATTTCTCGACTGCGCTCCCTACGGTCACTCCGCTCGAAATGACAAAACTAACAGGTGACCACTTGCGCTATATTAAACGTCGGGTTTTGACTAAACTCAACCCGACAATTTTCATTGAACCGGATGGAGTGACAAAATCCGATGGCAATTTCCTTTAAACGTCTCCTCATTGGCAAACCTCTGCCGACCGAACACGCCGAGCATGAACGCCTCACCAAAATTTTAGCTCTACCGATCTTCGCTTCCGATGCGTTGTCCTCTGTCGCTTACGCCTCAGAAGAAATTATGGCCGCCCTGCTTATTGCAGGAACCGCACATTTCACTCTAACGCCGTGGCTGAGCCTGGCGATTGTGGTGTTATTAGGCATTGTTGTCATTAGCTATCGCCAGACCGTAATGGCCTACCCCAACGGCGGCGGAGCTTATATTGTGGCGCGTGACAATTTGGGTGAGATACCGGCGCAGGCAGCGGGAGCCTCGCTCCTCGTGGATTATATTCTCACCGTTTCCGTAAGCGTCTCGGCAGGCATCGCGGCGATTAACTCGCTGCTCAAAGTTTATGGGCATAACATAGATAATCAGATTGTGCCCCTATGTGTATTGTCCATTATCGTCATTGCCCTCATTAACTTGCGCGGGGTGCGCGAGAGTGGCGCAGTGTTCGCGTTTCCGGCCTATTCGTTTATCCTGCTGATGTATGCTCTGGTGGGCATCGGACTCTATAGATTGTTGGTGCTACACTCTCTCCTGCCCGTCCATTCGGCAGCCGATTACCAGACAGCAAAACTTTTGAGTGAAGGCGGGGCAAGTGGGGAAACGGCTACGTTCGGGTTGTTCCTGATCCTGCACGCTTTTGCTTCTGGCTGTACAGCCCTCACTGGTGTCGAGGCTATCAGCAATGGTGTCCAGGCTTTCAAAGAGCCAGCTTCGCGCAACGCTGCCATTACCATGAGTTGGCTCGCCTTCCTGTTAGGCACCATCTTCATGGGTGTGAGTTACTTGGCTGTGCAGGTTAATGCCCTGCCGCCGGATGCCGTGATAAACCCTGCTGATGGCGCACTAGGTGAAACTGTACTATCGCAAATTGGCATCGCCGTTTTTGGCAAAGGCGGCTTATATCTAACGTTGCAGATTGTGACGTGTATTATCTTGATTCTGGCTGCCAACACCAGCTTTGCTGGCTTCCCGCGCTTATGTGCCCTGCAAGCCCAAGATGGTTTTCTGCCCCGTCAGCTTAATAATATCGGTGACAAACTCGTCTTCGATAACGGCATCAAAATCTTGGCATTCTTTAGTATTCTCCTCGTTATCATCTTCAAAGGTAGCGTGCATTACCTCATTCCACTGTATGCGGTGGGCGTATTCCTCTCCTTTACACTTAGCCAAGCGGGGATGGTAAAACGCTGGCTGCGGCTCAAGACCCCCGGTTGGCAATTCAAGGCCGCCAATAATGCCGTGGGAGCTATTGCGACCTGTATCGTTACCATCATCTTCGGCGTGGTCAAGTTCTCACATGGAGCATGGGTCGTGGTTTTCCTGATTCCGGCTCTGATTGTGCTTTTCCTGCGCATTAACGCGCACTATCGCAGCGTGGCCAAGCAGCTAAGTTTGCAAACCTATCGCCCGCGTCAAGGCTGGCGGCATCATGTTTTGGTATTAGCCCCCGACATCCACCAGGGGGTTATTCCGGCACTTCAATATGCCCGCGCGATTTCTGAGGACACCAAAGCCATTCATGTGTCTATTGATCCTAACCGCGAAAAGCGCGTGCGCGAACGTTGGACGCTGTGGTCACGGGGCATTCCCCTCCAAATTCTGCCCTCGCCCTATCGTTCTCTGGCGGAGCCTATTCTAACCCACATTAAGCACCTACGGGAAGTTGAGCCGCGCTCCTTAATCACACTCATTATTCCAGAATTCGTCCCTGAAGGTTTCTGGGCCAAACTGCTGCATGGTCAGGCTGGCGTTATGCTCCATTTGCGCCTGCGCAGCGTGCCGGGCGTAGTCGTGATTTCAGTGCCCTATCACATTAAGGCACTGGTCGAATTAAACGCCGATGAAGAAGCTGTCGCGCACAGTGACAACATCCATCAGCGCATTCCCACTCGCGCCCCAGAAGGACAACCTTTTATCACCATTGAAGGCTCCAGCAACGGCATGCAGCCTAAAGAGCCAGTCTCTTAGGGCTAAGAACTCATTGCTACGCACTAGCCGTGACTCAAGTCACGGGCTGCAAAACGAAGTCGCCCTGCGGCGACTAGAGGAGTCCGCGCAGGCGGACTTGATCTTGCAGCCCGTGGTTTTAACCACTGGCCCAAGGAAACTACACTTCTTTAATCTCCGCGTCTACTCATACCATTCTCGGTTTCAACGCTTCTCTCCCAGCCCTCAAGAAACATAATCGTAATCAAATTGTTACGCGAATTTTACCCCCAGCACACTTAAGTGAAATTAGCAGTGACTACAATACTTTTCAGTGATTAGTTGTTGCGTCGCCTTAACGGTGGGGACAATGACTGCAATATTCTGAGGAGAGCAATTGTATGCTGCAAAGATTGTCGGAGGAGATGCGGAAGCCTGACTTTCGCCGGAGGTATGTGCTGGCAGTGGCCGGTAAAATGTTTGGCCTGGTGGCGCTCTTCGCCATCATCATCACCGTCAGCGCCCTGTTTTTTCATTCGGCTCATGCCGACGATGCGCCCAAGTTGCCGGATCGCATCAATGACATCAACGCCATCAACACCGCCTGGACCCTGATCGCCGCCTTCCTGGTGTTCTTCATGCAGGCAGGCTTTATGTGTTTGGAAGCTGGCTTTGCCCGCTCTAAAGAGTCGGTCAACATCATTCTCGAAGGCATCGTAGACACCTGCTTGTGCGGCTTGCTGTTCTGGGCTTTTGGCTTCGCCTTTATGTTTTGCTACGGCAATGGTTGGATTGGCATGGGCCACTGGGACCCCAGCGCGAAAGGCCCGGCCTATAATTTCTTCGCTCTCTCCAATATTCCCGACACCTACGGCACTACGGGCGTCCCCGTGATCGCATTCTGGCTCTTCCAGTATGCTTTCGCCGATACCTGTAGCACCATCACATCGGGTGCCATGTTGGGACGCACCGGCTTTGTGGGCGACCTCTTCTACAGCGTTGGCGTAAGCGGCTTCATTTATCCGATTGTGGGCCACTGGGCGTGGGGGCCGGATGGCTGGCTCGCTACGATGGGCAGCAAGGGCAACATGTTCGAGTCGCTGGGTGTGCCCTTCCATGACTTTGCTGGTTCAACGGTGGTGCATACCATTGGTGGCTTCATCGCCTTAGCCGGTGCGATAGCTCTAGGGCCGCGCTTAGGACGTGTCTTCAAACGTGATGGAGGCGGCTTACCACCTGGCCATGACTTGCTCTTAGCTTCTGTCGGTGGCGTTATCCTGTGGTTCGGTTGGTATGGGTTCAATCCTGGCAGCACATTATCCGCAATGGATGCGCAGGGCATTGGCCGTGTCGCCACCAACACCACCTTAGCGGCTTGCGCGGCTGGTCTGAGTGCGCTCTTCTATGCCTTTCCTCGTGGCAAGACCTGGGACTGCGGCATCACGGTTAACGGCTTCCTGGCGGGCTTAGTCGCCATTACCTGCCCTTGTTACTGGGTTTCGCCCACCGGTGCCGTGCTGATTGGCACTATTGCCGGTGTAGTAGTGGTTATGGCCGTGGACTTCATCGAGTGGCTGCGCATTGACGATCCCGTCGGTGCCGTTGCGGTGCATGGATTCGCTGGCATTTGGGGCACGCTCAGCTTAGGCTTGTTCGCCTGTGGTCAGTATGGCGCAGCCGGGCAGATGGGCGCTGATAACTCCACTAAAGTCACGGGCCTCTTTTATCATGGCGGCATGAACCAGCTTATCGCGCAGTTCATCGGCAGCGCGGCAGTGACAATAACGACCTTTGCAGTCGCCATGGCGATGATGTATTTAGTCAAGCTAACCGGCACCCTGCGTGTCTCGGAACACGGTGAGATCGAGGGTATTGACCTGCACGAGCATGGCGCTCATGCTTATCCAGAGTTCCCCACCCACTCGGCTGGCCGGGAGCATTATGCAGCCTCAGCGGATGAGTTATTGGCACGGGGCACCGCTTTAAAACCGGAAACCGTTAGCAGTTCAGCCTAAGTTTTAAACTCGTTCACGAATAGAAATCTGGAGGCCAACGATGTAGTATGTGGCCTCCAGATTTTCGTGTCACTACGCTTAGGATGCACGCTCTTTGACAGCAAGAAACGGAGTTCCTCATGACGAAAAGCACTCGGTGCAACAGGGGCGAAGATGAAGTTGAGGCATCTAACGCCCTGACAGTGGCGCAAGCGGCTCACCAGTTAAAGACCACACAGAGGATGATCCGCCATTGGTTGGCCACTGGCAAATTAAAGGTTGTTTTAAGTGCGGATGGTCAACGCCAGGGGATTGACCCCCAGGCTGTGGCAGCCCTCCAGGAGTCTTCCCGACGCGGCGGCCAAGCAGGAGACGCTACGCCGCCACGAGCTGCCACCTCGCAAAGTCTCACTTCGCTCAAGGTCTTAGCCTCCTGTCAACCACTGATTGAGGTTTTAGACGGCATCCAAGATTTTAGGCGAAGTCGTGGCAGGCGCTATGCGCTCTCCTCGATTCTGGCTCTGGCCTGTGCCGCCATGCTCTGCGGCTGCCACACTTACAGTTCTATCGCCTTATGGGGCCGCTACTATGGAGGCGAATTGCTCCAGGAACTGGGCTTTAACCGGGCCAGAATTCCCTGTGAACTCACCTTTTACATGGTGTTTAGTGGGTTAAATCGAACCGAGTTTGAGAATCGTTTAGCGCCGTGGGTCAGCAGCATTATCGAAGTGCTACAGGCACGCCCGGAGCAGCCTGTTAAAAAATCCACCACTGCGGCCATTAATCAAAGCCTGGCCGAAGCTAGACCTCTCTTTGAAGCTCAGGCACAGGATAAGAGTGCAGAGGAAGTCATGGGCAGTAATCTCTTGACCTCGCTCAGCCATTGTCTGGGTTTGCCTCAGAGCCGAATCAATCCTAATTTAGAAGATGAAGAGCTACCTGTGCTCAGTAGGATGATTGAAGGTTTGGTTTTAGAGGGTAAAGTTATGGTTGCCGATGGAGTCGGATAAACGGCAAATAAGAAGTAACTGTAGTTAAACAACAGCAGAGCCAGCAGACGCCCCATAGGGTCTGCTGGCTCTGCTGTTGAAAGTCTCAGGGCACTACAAAATTAGAAACCCCATTTCACGGCGTGTGTCATGTTGAGCGTAGTGAAGCATCTACTTTGCGGAGCTATAGAATCTATGGTTCACCTATTGCTTTACGAATGCCGTTACCAGATGCTTCGCTGCGTTCAGCATGACAGACTATTCTGATGACGTTGCATTTTATCTGGTTAGAAGTTCCACATCAGAGTGCGTCTTGATCTCGATCCCCGGTGCGAACACGGATAATCTGTTCCACGGGCAGGACAAAGATTTTGCCATCACCAATCTCACCCGTGCGCGCGGTCTCGCTGATAGTCTTAACGACCGCATCTACTTGATCCTCTTTCAGCACAATTTCAATTTTGACCTTACTCAGCAGATCAACGGTATATTCACTGCCACGATAACGCTCCACATGCCCTTTCTGGCGACCTGCGCCACGGACATCGGTCACCGTCATACCCACCACACCCATTTCCAACAGGGCATTTTTCACATCTTGTAATTTGTGAGGCCGCAACACAGCCACGATTTGCTTCATGAAGTTCTTACCTCCCTTTATCTATCTCAACTCATTTTACAGCCGCCCCATTTCACCCATGTTACAGGCAGGTAAAGAATATGGCACCACCTGATTTCACCATATTTTCAGGCGGCGCTCCACCAAGGGCTACGGATGATTTACAGGAAATCAGGATACGGAGAAGCAGGAATTTAACGGGTGAACGCGGCATTTTCTTGTCACTTCACTAAGGCAACTTGTTTCTTGTTCCTACTTTCCTGATTTCTTGCTAAACGAATGGAATGCCTCAGTTAGAGCCACAGCTTATACTTAGGAAGATTAGCTTATAGAGATGCCTTTAACCTGTGAGGATGCTTAATGTCTACGGAAGCCACAACCAAACCTGAAATCAAAAAGTTGCCTAAGCGCATCGAAGTGCCTACCGAATTAACCTGGGATTTATCGGTGGTCTATGCCGACGATGCGGCGTGGGAAGCCGACTTTGCACGAGTCGAATCCATGATGGGTTCATTTCCCGCCATGCAGGATGCCTTTATCCAATCAGCGCAGAACCTATTGCAATGTCTGCAACTCCGTGACGAAATCGGCACCGTGTTTGGCCGGGTGCGCTCGTATGCCTCTTTGCGACGTAGCGAGGATAATGGCAATGCAGAAGCGCAGGCCCGTTCCGACCGCTCGCAAATGCTGGGCACTCGCCTGGCCTCGGCGACGGCTTTTATTGAGCCGCAAATCCTGAGCCTGTCGCCAGAACAGTTGCGCGATTTTGCCGCACAGGAACCAGGGTTAAAGCTTTATGATTAC
>Ga0213875_10000168_pt1:2500-22500 | contig 68627 bp, 45 predicted proteins | sample BarmaccomBMRX_R8_FD_160105 | JGI IMG/M metagenome (GOLD analysis project Ga0213875, IMG submission 160105) | Root-associated microbial communities from Barbacenia macrantha in rupestrian grasslands, the National Park of Serra do Cipo, Brazil - RX_R8 | ecosystem: Host-associated >...
GAAAGAAGTCAAAAGATGTTGTATGAGTTTATAGAGCGTTTAGTTGTTGTTGTTAGACTAAATCCCTCGATACAAACGGTCTACTTCCATAATCTTGATCGTTATAAGCATTTGACAATGGATAGTGATTTCATTTTTGCTGACAAGCTTAGCAAACATTACTATATCGTATCTTACTTGAGCAATACAGGACAGGTCTCCGACTCTGACTGGAGCCCACCTAGGATATCTGCTGTTCAATTGGCCGCAGCTATTACAGCTTGTGCTCGGATTCATATGTATCCATACATCTCAAGACCTGACTGTTACTACACGGATACGGACTCTGTTGTTCTTGGTAGTCCTCTTCCTGAAGGAGAGATCTCCTCTACTGTATTAGGAAAGTTTAAGTTAGAATACATTGTTAAGACAGGTATTTTCTTGGCACCAAAGAGTTATTCTCTTGAGACTCAAGAAGGCAAAAGCATCATTAAGCACAAGGGGCTTGCTAAAGCATTGGTCAATGAAGAATGGTTTGAGTCACAATACGCGGATCTTTCTAGAACAATACAGACAAAAGTAGAAAGCAACTTCAGGATTGATTGGGAAACTCTTAACATTTGCAAAAAGGATTTACAAGTTAACCTTGGTATCAGAGCTGGTAGTAAGAGGGTCCCTGTGTTTGACAATAATATATGGGTTGACACTGAACCTTTGGATGTTACAGACTTTGCAGGACAAGAAAGTAGGATACGAAAATATGATATGAAGCGTCTTCAGGAACAAAATAATCTAATTATAGAGCTTTTATCTATGAAAGAAAAAGAGAATGTTGACAAAGAGAGAGAGATTGACAATTTAAAGTCTGAAGTAGCTAGTTTGATTTCCAAAATAGAGAATCTGATGGCAAAACGTGATAGTCTCGATAACTCTTATCGAAATAATGTTGGTAAGACTCAATCGCACTCAGCACTGAAACCAGATGATACTAAGCAACCTACTAACAAAACGAAAGCTAAAGGTAAGAAGAAGAAGAAGAAGCCCGGCTAAACACTTCTATTTTGAAGGGATTACTTAGCGGTTCTAACTTTCCTGTTCTTAACTCGAAGGGTAGTGAGGATAGTTGGCCCCCTTAGATGAGGCCTTCATCTGGTCCGTCTTCGCCTTTTAACAACCTCTCTTATGCTGCTGCATAAGATGCCAGATGGAAATTGATCTTTTAAAATGAGCTGACCTTGGAACTTCTCTATCATGACAAAAAAGTCATCCCCCGCCAAGCTAACACACTCCATCTCTGGGAGATGAAATTTATCACCTTGGCCTCAACCACCTGAAAAAAGGAGCAAGATTCTTGTCAACTGTCACCCCCGTGTGTTATGCTCGCCAAATCACCAACAATCAGGCCCGATAGAATTGTTCATTTGAATATCCATATAGGTCCAGCAGCATATAGAATTCGGAGATAAGTGCATGTTCCAAGTGAAGGCTGTCTTTTGCCTATTTCTAGGGTAACTGATGAACTCTATCAAACCTGTCAGGGTAGGGCGTCCTTGATGTTGGATGTATCAGGGGTTTTTTGACGATGGCTGGTTTTCGAAAAATCGAGTGCTTTTTGCATTTGATTCTAAGAGTCATCTTCCTAAAATGAAATAAGTTAGAGTACTACGAGCTACTCTTCCAGCTCCAGCCACTCTACTTCGAAAAGTGAAGACTAGCTATATGCCCTAACTAGTCTTTGCCTGAATTTCCTGGGGAAGGATGAAAGAGTTTGCTGCCCTGAATTCAAGCCTAGGAGGATTCCCAATAAGCTAATAATCTCTTTTTTCGATTCTGCGATAGGGCTTTCCCGGTGAGTCCTTCCTGTCCAACTGGTATTCTCCTTATGACTCCGACTGTGGTTTACCTGAGATTAGACTTTTGCTGCTATGGCCTTTCCGAAGAATTTCAAAACAGTAAAGAACGAATATGGGTAAGGGTCGAGATCAGAAGACAACTACTTCCGATGCCTATGAGCAATGAAGAGGTCCACGAGTTGAGACAGAGAAGTTCTGACTAATCAAGTAGGAGTTTACCCACGAGAGTAAGAGGCAGTATCAGCACCTAAGAGGATAGGTGCAGGCTGGTCAAGAGAGAGTAGCGAGGTGAAGGCAATCCAACAAAGTCCTCTAGACGGGTTCATACGGAATTAGGCGTGCTATTCTTAGTCTTGTGAGGGGGATTAGGACATTCGAGTTCCGCTTTCAAGGTTTGATCCCTCAGGGCATAGCAAAAAAGGTAGGACTAGTTCTTCTTCAATTGCGAAAAACTGCTGATTCGAGAACACCTTGGCACAGCTATCAGCCAAAGCAAATCGATTTCATGTCGGCGTAAAGGGAAAAAGTCTATCTGAGAGATGCCTTCGATAGGGGGCTACCTTGAGTGACCGAAGTGCGCTAGCCGGTTCTTTCCGCTGGTTGTAAAATAGTATGCTCCATGCCCTGGACCAGTGGGCTGTACGAGTCTGTCCCGCCTATCCTCTTTTCCCACTAAGGCTCCACGAACAAATGGGACCCGCTATTCAATGAGGTCGAAGAGGGATGCGGGGATCACAACTATAGAGGAGCAACAAAGGTGGCTGGCCACAACCTAAATATCGCCCCGGCTACAGACATGAAAGCACACATAGATAGGAGACTAAAAAGGGAGCTAATTTCCACTCTCGCAATGATGAAAATATGAAAGTGCAACTGACATTACTGTCGCAGCAACTAAGGTATACGTCTGCCTGGATTCGAGTGACCCGGCCCTTGAACTTTCACCTCATGGAATAGTTTTCTAGATAATGCCATCCGAGAGCGCTTTTCCACGAAAGTGAGCCAGTGTACCAAGTCCTTGAAATTGGCCTGTCTTGGTTGGCCGGCCAAAACGGCCTGCATATAACTTAAACTCAAAGGGCAAGCCTCCCATTGAGGGCAGCTAGGAATCTGTCCATAGCGCTAACTGGTATTAGTGATCTTCCTTCCCGTCTTCTCTTAGCCCACGAGGAATTTATAAAATATGCTTGGCAAAGAACTTAGAGCTCTTTTCGAAGCGAGATTGTCGGGGCGGTACTCTGACTCTGCTTCCGAATCAACTAAACAAAAAGCTTCTACCGCGCACGATATTTCACGCAGCAGAAGCAACCTTCACACCTTAACTAACATAATAAACAGCAATCAACGCAAGAGCAGAGCATAAAGTCTTGGCTTGATTAGGACAAGCGTAGCAGGAGCCTAGCTCAAAGCTCCCCAACCCAGTAATGAAAGGAAGGAAGGCAATTGGCTCCTTGCTTCGATACCATAGGTTAGGGCACGCGGTGCTGCTCCGTCTTAGGTAGGGCTAAGTAGGCAGGCTTTTGGGTGAAGGGAAAATAAGGTCATTTGGCATTTGCTAGTGCGCCAACACGGATCCTTTTTTTTCCCTTTGCTTGCTAACTAGGTATAGAAGGCCACGAGTGTACAGCACAATAAGGCATTAGCGCGAGAAAAGGGTGGTCGTAGATCAGCTATAGCGATGGAGCTTGCCCAGTGAAAGGAATACGTAGTGAGTCACGGGAATAATTGAAAAAGCACTCTTCGGGGCTCACTATCGCCTCTATTACATAACCATTCTCTGGCTGGTCTACTCTCCCTCCGAGATTGCAGTAATGTTGTCAGTAATGGTAGTTCTTATCGATGGCAAAGCTGGCCGGAGGTCGACTACCCAGAAACAAAGATTTTCTATTCAGCTTACCGAGGCTTCTCAATATCTATTCAGTTGAAAAAAGACAAATGAGGCAATAGCGGACTCGGGAAGATGAGAATGGGAGCTTTGAAGGGGTCTCCCCCTTTCCATGAGCAACAATCTGACATTGAATGCTTGAGCCATTGCTCGGACAATGAAAGACCTTGTCTTGTCTCTTTTGAAGACCTGTGCGCTTTCCCTTTGGCGGGCCTATAATTGCGAGTGAATCCTTTGTGCCCAGAAAGGACTACTTCACCTGATCGGTAACCCTGGGATTCCTAGTGAAAACAAGACCATCATCTCGATCAAAGGTGGGATCCCAGATCGCTTGAAGCTTCCTATCGGGGGGTCCCCCTATCTATCAAGGGGGAATCTCAAGGTAGACAGGGCAATACTCTACGACAGCTCTTCTTTTCGTCCGACTATTAGATTGAATCACTTGGCTATGGTGACTCTATGACTGGCTTTTGCTTTCTCACTCATTGATCAAGGGTCGAGCACTTGAAAGCTATTGCTTGAGAGAAAGAACAGATCAGTTAGGGTAGGGAGTCAGGGTCCGTCTCAGTGCAGTAGGGAAGTCCATTGTGTTGTAAGAATTTCGGAGAAATGAATTTCTAAAAGAGGAAAGGATTGAAGGACTGATCGACCAAGGGTCTAGAGAGCAAGCTACCTTTTTCATGTCTCTCCCAAAAAAGTATACTCTGATAAGAAAATAAAGCTCATGTGGAAGCTTCAGTCACAGATGAGGAAGCAAGAGAGAGTTGACCCGGCAAGACAGTCTAGATGGAAGAAAAGTAGGGAACCTTATTCGATTCGTGGACAGACCAAGCAAGGGATACTTCAATCGATTAGAGATGCGAGAGTTGCAAGAGATTCCAGGAGGACGGGAAGAGAGTAATGAATTGGTAGACTCTGACTCTCGTGAAGATTGGTCAAGTTAAATGCTTTTTCTTTCATTCTTAGAAGTATCTTAGATGCTAGTGCTCCACCTAAAGGCTCAGACCTAGGGGTGGTAGTAGCTAACAGAAGTATGCCTTCGGGTCCTCGGTAAGATAAGAAAAGACTTAGAACTTCATGATGGCTACTCCTTCCTACTTCTTGTGCCTTAACTCTCGCTTAAGGATATGCATGAATAAAGGCGTGTTGTCTTTCCTTTTTTTGCTCTTGCACCTCCCCTTTAGCACAAGTACTAAGTAAGCAAGCAACCTCCCGCAGCACCACTCCAGTTTGCTTTCTTGCTTCCAGATTCGCTAAAAAAAATAGAATTCTATACAATTATTCAAATTGAGATGAATATATGTAAAAAAAAATAATCCCTGATTATTCCTGCAAACGATAGCTCCAGATCCAATAACATTACTGTTAACGATAGCTCCAGATCCTCTCGACAACAAACCGTTTTGTTTTGGAAGAGCGTACTATAGCACCTCAAATCCGGATGAGCGTTCTATAACATATCTCGGTCTGGTACAACATCCGTCTTCAATCGTATTCGTTGATAAAATGCAAATATTCTCATCTTTTAGAGTAAGAACAACGCTCAGGGCTACTGTACCAGTATGAACTGTTATCAATTGTTTACGTCTAGTGGTTTGGTCATCTATATCAGCTGTCACATCGCTTGTTGTTATCTCTGCTGCTTCTAGAATACCTGATGAACTATCCCCTCCTACGAGAGTCTGCCTGATATCCTCAGGAATAAACCGCAGTTGTTGATTAATTATGAATCCCGGATCATATAGACTAAAAGAAAGCCAAATGTATAATCCTATGAATATAATGGGATAAGCCACGACAGCAAACGCATCTTTCAGCACACCATCATCTACATTGATTGAGACTTTCCTCTTTGGCATTAGGCAATGCTGTTGTTTTCAAGAATACTACCGATTCCTCGAGGATTATTTAGGAATAAGGGCGAACCCTCTTTTTCTTCAATATGAGAAGAACCCATCAATACTTTTCTAATTATGCGTGGCAACACTCTCCACCAAGGATTTATGCCGCCCGTCCTTAATGCCATTTGTACATTGCCTTTCATCAAGAGAGATGAACAACTTTTAATCAAATCTATGATAGGTATTTTCATGATGATTTTATAGATTTAGGATTTCCCCTTGCCTTTTCCCTTGATAATAGGTCTTCTCCTCTTTCTTTTGTAAGAATGGATGGTGACGGAAGGAAATTCAATCTAAAGGGAAGGGATCTATTCAGGAGAAAGATATGAGATACTACTTAACAACTTCACCTTATTGCAGGGTGGGTTCCGAAACATCATTCTCATCGGCAGGGCAAGCACATCAAAGGGCCAGGTTTTTAGTAGTTCAGGGTTGCCGAGAGCCCCAGTATAGAACTTTTATCTGACTAGGAGCAGCTAAGCCCCTACCTATATAGTCATAGTCTATTTAACCCACCCGGAGAACGATATAGGGGGAGGCCTACTTCTTCCAGCAGAAAGGGTGGGAATGGTCTTGCCGCAACCACGTGAAATCATCTTAATGCACGGGTGGCGTGCTAGAATAGCCTCACAAGGGGTTCATCTTTAGTCTGTTAGGTTCTTAGTAGCAGTCGGCGAGTTTGCCTTTTCTTCTTTTACTTCACATAGCTTTTCGTCTCCTTGATAGCAGGAAGTTCTCCAAAAGTATGAAAAGCTGGAGGACTTTGTACCATCCATTCCAGTGTGGTTGGATTCTGTTCAACAGCCCAAGGACTTGGAGCACATCGTTTGTTGTTTCCACTGCTTGAAGTGATTGTTACGACCACGAAGAAACGACGAATCCCAACTACGGATATATAAGAGCCGAAACTGCTCAGAGCATTCCATCCGGCGTAAGCATCTGGATAATCTGGAATGCGACGTGGCATACCCGAAAGCCCTAAGAAATGCATTGGAAAGAGGGTCGGATTAACCCCGAAAGAAGTGATCCAAAAATGGATTTGACCTAAAGTTTCAGGGTATGTCCGACCAAAGATTTTACCCACCCAATAGTGAAATCCTGCAAATAAAGCAAAAACGGCTCCCATAGAAAGTACATAATGGAAATGTGCAACCACATAATAAGTATCATGTAGAGCAATGTCTAGCCCAGAATTAGCTAGAACTATTCCAGTGAGCCCTCCTATGGTGAACAAAAAGATGGACCCTACTGCAAATAACATGGGTGTTTTGTATTGTATCGAACCCCCCCACATGGTAGCGATCCAACTAAAGATTTTGATTCCAGTGGGGACAGCTATGATCATGGTAGCTGCGGTAAAGTAGGCACGCGTATCAACGTCTGAGCCCACAGTAAACATATGATGAGCCCGAACTAGAAATCCAGGAACACCTATACTGATCATGGCATAAACCATGCCTAGATACCCGAAGACCGGTTTTCCCGAAAAGGTCGATACGATATGACTAATAATACCGGATCCAGGCAGAATGGGAATATACACCTCTGGATGACCGAAGAACCGAAAGAGATGCTGGTATAATATAGGGTCTCCCCCTCCAGCAGGATCAGAAAAGGTTGTATTAAAGTTTCGATCGGTTAATAACATTGTAATTGCCCCTGCCAGTACCGGAAGTGATAATAAAAGTAGGAATGCTGTCACTAGAACGGACCACACAAAAAGGGGTGATCTATGCATAGTCATTCCAGGTCCACGCATGTTGGAGATAGTTGTTATAAAATTGATAGAACCTAAAATGGATGAAACACCTGATAGATGAGGACTAGAAATTGCTGAATCAACTGCTCCTCCAGAATGGCTGGTAATACCACTTAAGGGCGGATAGACCGTCCACCCAGTGCCGCTACCCACTTCTACTAAGGCTGGGCTTAATAGGAGCAAGAGAGAAGGTGGCAACAACCAGAATGATATATTATTTGATCGTGGAAATGCCATGTCAGGTGCACCTATCAGAATCGGAACAGACCAATTACCAGATCCACCTATCATCGCCGGCATAACCATAAAAAAGATCATTAAAGAAGCGTGAGCCGTTATTAAAACATTATAAAGTTGATGATTCCCACCAAGAATTTGATCGCCGGGTCGGGCTAATTCCATACGAATCAGTACTGAGAAGCATGTGCCCATCACTCCAGCAATGGCACCGAAGATGAAATATAGAGTACCGATATCCTTGTGGTTAGTGGAGAAGAGCCATCGGACCGGATTTGTCATTAAAGTTGGAATTCACTTTCCTTCCTTATCAGAGAGGGGCCCCGAGGGGCTGAAAAAGACAAAAACAAAAATAAAAATAATCAACTTTTTGAGCTCAACCTACTCCACTATTTCTCTTCCGACTGAATATGAGAAAGCCCTAACTACATACCTCCGAAATGCTGCAGAACATAATCCAGAGCTTGGGCAAAGTGGGGACTCTGCGTGCCCTGATTGACTAGGTTGATATATATTGTGTTTAAAGAGGTAACCGTTTCCTCTCTAAAAAAGAGAGTGGTGGCTACCTCTTGGAGATTGACTCCTGTTGGTAAGTTCACATCTCCAGTAGTATCCCGATATACTCTGTATAGAATTTATAGTTGGTTAACAATTTTCTCCTTAACAACATCTATCGCTAAATCCCTGATTTGAGTCTCATAATTGAGACTATTCATCATTCGGCCAGCCCGAACGCCTACAAGAATTGCTACAGGCAAAGCCAAAGCCATCCCAGATATAAAATAGCATATGAGAAAATCCATATGTTATTCAACCCCATCTTCGCTCGTCCCTGTTCACCCAAAGGAAGGGCCAAACATAGGTAAGCCTTGTACGCTGCAGCACAGCGTGCTGATGTGGAAGATCTCGCCGGCAGGTAAGCCTGCTCAGATGACAAAGCAGGCGCTACTGGGACTTCTTCTACCTACGAAATAATGAATGAGACTGGAACTCCATCTCATTCCCTAACCACCGGACCAGACTAGAAAAGCCAAACAAAGCCTGCCTACTAGCCCTGGCTAAGACCCACCCAAAGGCTCCAGACGATCCCACCATTCATCTGGAATCCCTCCCTTTGCCCCGCTACTTTCCCATATGGAAAAGCAGCGGCCTCGCATGCCTTACCGAAGATTCGGCATACTACTACTAAAATCCTCCGTCAATATATATATGAACAAGTTGGGCTAGTAAAAAAAAGGAACAAAGGTTAATCGTACTGTCAGAATTAGACTCAAAGCATTACTTGAAGATCAATCTTATCTGATTGATCAAAAACACCATCTAACAGTAGATCAAACACGGAATCAACAAAAAATTTGGCTTTGGCGGCTGAAAAATCGGCAATAGATGCCCTTTCATCGGAAGAAATAAAGCTTAACACTAGCTATAACAACAAAAGAAGGAGATTACAAAATAAAATGACTAAAAACCACAAAACAAAAAAGTAAACAAACTAACAAACATGATTGAAGAACACTAGTTTAGGAAGAGGATCCCGAGGGATGGGAAACTAGAGCTCCATAAGCCAAAAAAGGAAGCTCAGAACGGCTAAAACACCGCTCTACCAGGGACTAGGCCGGTTCTTTTCTTTTCTTTGATTTCTCTTTTCGGTCGCCGAACCCGGGAGGTTAGGCTGCGGCCCGGTTAATAAAACTCAGTTAGGCGCCCCCTTTACTAAAACTGAGTTAGAGCTTTTGTTCTGTCAAAGCAAACCCGACTTGCCTTCACACCCAACCTAGGCTAATGCCAGTCGGCACTGCTTGGTGAACCCTGACTTATTGTGCTTTTAAGGGACCCTTTTTCTGCCTCCGTGCTCCTTCCTGACAAGGCGGCTTGGTTCAGGACACTGGGCGGAGTGACCTGCGGGGATCAGACTGATAATTCTCCCGAAACTCGATTTCTGACTTGTTAAGAATCGAAGAAATTCGATCACATTCGCGCTATCTATACCCGTGGGGACCTTTGGTGTTCCGACTTAGCTTCACCTCAACTCGACTTTTTCTGACTTTTAGTATAATGATTGAGACAAAGGGCAGCATTCACTCTCTCTTTCCAAGCCTTCCTATAGGCTATGGCTATATCAATGAGTTCTTTCTTGTTCAATGCCCGGTCTGTGGGAATGATCACTTTCTTTTGTGTTCTTCCCTCTTCAGACGGTCTGTCCTCTGATTCTGCTACCGATCCCTTGTTTCTTTTTTTATTTGCACAAAACCATTGATTGATGAATGATCGCAAGAGTTCTTCATAGTTCACAGTGCAGGCGTAGAAAGCTAGGTAGGAGTTGACTCGCATATTCATTCGGTAAAATATGGTGGTCTTGCTTCTTTTCATCAATTCTCCTTTCTCCTTTAGTGCCCATCGATGCATCCTTTTTTTGATTTTCTTCATTGGGGCTCGAATAAGTAGTCTTCCATTTTGATCTAAAGAGAGTAGAAATCCTAGGGTTGGGCAGGGTCCTTTGCCTTTTTCTATAATGTGATGTGTTATGGCAAGCTTCACTTTACTCTCTATCAATATCTTGAGGTTCTCTATGTATTCAGACAGTGTGGTTCGTTGAGGGCAATTTTCCCTGATCCCTATGATGAAGTCATCCGCATACCTAGCATACCTACTGCGAAATTCCTTATCTACGGCATGCAGATAGATATTCATTAGTATGGGCGATAGCGGGCTTCCTTGCGGAATTCCTTTTTCTGTGTTTTTGTAGCTCTTCCCTTCTTGATCGCGGATGTCCGTCGACAGAAAGTCCAATATTAGAGAGAGAATGCGCTTGTCATCTATTGTGCAAGTCAGCTTGCCGATTAGCAATTCGTGATTGATCTCATCAAAACACGAAATGTAATCCGCTTGGATGATAGCGAGTAGGGGGCCCCAGGACATGGCATTTGCGAGCATCGTGTGGACCCCGCGGTTTGGACGAAAACCATGCGAAGCCGGATCAAATGGAGTGAATTCAATTTGGTCAATACCAGGTGCATTGCCCTCATAACCAGATGATCTCTGGGATGAGGGATTGTTAGAGGGCGAAGCTTTCCTTTCTTGCCTTCCTTTGGAATCCATGTCCTACGCATTGGAAGAAAGTGAAATGAGTCAGATTCAATTAACCGCATAATTTCTAAGACTTCTTCTTTCATAGTTCCTTTTGAAGTCCGATTCCCGATTCCTTCTTTCTTCTGCAAGCTTTAGAAAATAGTCTAAAAATAGATCAAAAAGTGGTCATGACCTTCACCCTCATTTCATTTCACAAGTGGTAAGTTAAGAGTGGACTAGGTTAGTAGAGGATGAAAAAGTAGACCAAGAATAGCACACATGTGTTAAGCATATCAACCATTACGAGTAGAACACGAGCCATACAAAGTGTCCTGTTGCTTCAATCCCTGAGACCGGCCTCAGAAGGCACCTTTGGGCGGGATTGACTTTATTGGACACTCATCTACGAGGCATCCTGACATCGTACTTGGTCCTTCTTTCACTATCACCATTTTCGTCTAGTTCGCGCGAACGCGCGCTTGACTTCATCGCCTTGCTTGCATCAGTATCAACATCAGATGAGATCTTCTTTCAACGAGGTAGGGTGGGGCTGCTTAGAGCTTTGTGGTACCCCATAGTCTGTCTAGTGTAGATGGAAATCTTACTTCGAGAGATGATCTTTCGGTAGAAAAAAAAAGAGTCTTACCTTGCCCTACTCCGGTTTTGCCCTTGGCTACTTACTTAGGTCAATCAGTACCTTCTATAAGACCTATGGTATACTATTAGTTAACATCTAATACCTCTCTCCTTGCTTTAACTAAGGAACTGCCTTGAAGTATGACTCTAAGAGCTCTACTTTAGAATGATTTTGATTTCCCAGCTCTAAAGGTAGTTAGTTTTTTGACCCCAGGGTGAGAGTCCGACGTGAACGAATCCGCTCTTGGGCCGCAGGAAAAGCATCTCTCTCTGTCTATTCAAAGATCCGAGACAGCTAGTTCAGTTGGTGACATTGGTTCCCCGTCCCTACTCTCCTATCTCTCTCCCTCAATCCAGCATATGTTCAATGGCGTCAACTCGACACCATGGTTCTTACATGGATCAACTCCACCAGAACCCTTGAAATCTTTCAACACGTCTATGATCCTCTTGGAGTTGCTACGGTCAGGCAGACGTGGGACTCCTTTACTCGTTTTTTTATTGATCAAGCGGCAGCCCGTCAGATGCAGCTTAAATTGGATCTTCAAAATCATCCGAAAGATTGTTCTTTCATATCTCGTACCTCTTTTGCTCGCAGGGTCTTTTCCTGAGTACTCAATCTTGAATGGAAATCGGGATGTCCATATGGAGATTGACCTTGCAAAGAAGAATTTCTTCCTTATCGACCTTGCATCTGCATCAGTGGAAAGAAGGGCTTCTTCTCGACCTGGAAGGAAGAGGGAATTGCATAAGGAGGGAAGGTTCAAGACGAATTCAGTCACTTTAGATATATCTCCTCGAAGGAAGGAGGTGGTCGGTCTATGCCGAAGATGAAGAGGGCAGCCGTGGACTCTAAGAGCTGAGGCCCTTGGACAGTCGTTCTCGGTCAGTCAGGCTCCGAAACAAAGAGCCCAAACGAAGGAACCCATGAGTCGTAGTGAAAAACCTAGTCCATCAAATGAGAATGGAATTCGGCAAGAGATGAACATTGGAGATTTGGATTCAAAATGCTCTAAGGTCGAAGCCTTAATGAATCCGCTTGTCGGTCAACCGGGTGGACCAGTCCCTAGGATAAAGTTCAGGTACTTCCTTTTGACTTTGTTGGACTCAAAGCTAGGTGGCAGACCGACTACTCTTCCAGAGTTCGGACAGGTTTCATTGAAGAGCTAGCAGGAAGCAAGGCAGGATGGAAGCTCACGGTCTCCTTTGGAGCAGTAGGACAAGTTTGATTTCAAGCAAAGAGCACATTGTCAAGCAAAGCTTCCAGTAGTGAGCACTCAGCCGAATGAGGAATGAGACCAGTCAGCAGATAGGTCAAAGGCAGGTTGAGTAGCTTGACCAAGTAGCCCAAGCCTAGTAGTAAGCATAGGCAGAGTCGCTCAAAAGAAGGGCAGTCTCAAACTTCCAAAAAAAAGGCAAGGAAGGATCAGTTCATTAGGGCAGTGAAAGCAGTGAGGTTCAAAAAGCGGAAAGAAAATTTGGTGTCTAAGCCAAAGCGGTTGTCAGTGCTGTCAAAGAGTCCGAACTCGAGTCGTAGCAGACGAAAATCAGACAGAGGTTCTGTTCACCTTGAAAAAGGGTCTCCCCATAACATGCAAGTGCTTGCCACTGACGCACATGACCTACCTACTCTTGAAGAGCAAATTGCTTCAAACAGAAATATGCTTACCCTTGAGGAAATTGCCACCAAATGAGCCCAAGTTGCGGAAGCAAAGCCTTTTTCCACTCCACAAAATAGCCCATCATCTCCCACTCAAAACCAAGCTTCCGCTCCCGTGACATTGGACGCTGTGCAGCGCATGATCACTGAAAGCATGAGAGCCTACCATATTCTAAGCCAATATGCAATGAGGCCAGGCTACATGAAACCTTATCCTCGATCAGTTGATCTGGTACCCTTTCCACTACCGTCAGTTCACAAAATTCAATGGCCCCGCATGAGCATATCGCTCACTTTTTTGCCTACCCTACGGACCACTTCTACTCCGACAGTTTGTTCAAACACTGTCCAGACCTGCCTTTACATGGTGTACATGCAAACTTGCCCCAGCTTCAATCACCACTTGGGAGCAAATGCAAGAAGCCTTTCTCCTCTATAGTACCCTACAGAAGTCCTTCAAGCGAAGAAGTTATATCATGAGAGAGCGGCAGACTTCATCAACAGATGGCGCAATCTCAGTCCACACTGCCCGCAACCCTTTTCTGAACCAGAAGCCGTACGGATGTGCATGAACAACCTCCGTCCAGAAATGGCTTTATACTAGCAAGGAACCTATGACTTTCTTTTGCGGACAAAACTATCTTAATCACTTAGCACGCCGCTCCCCTGGGTTCAACATTCCTCTTCCAGGGATAGGAATAAAGGCGGTCGATCAGAGAAAGAAGTTTGGGAAGGAGATGATGGCATAGTTACTATCACACCATAGCCTTCCGAAGAAGGTTTTTTTTAGAAGTTCCCAGGGCGAGATTCATACGAGACCTAGGCGCTGACCCACGACAATGGACCAGCAGAGAAAGTGACGAAAGCATAGACCGAAGAAGCTGACCAGGATGAGAGAGCAGAACAGGCATGATAGCGATCTACAGAGTCCTTATGGTTGAAAAAGAATAATCAAATCAAGCAACCTTCTTGTTACAGAACAGACATTCCATTCTTTGCTTTCCCAGCACTGACTGACCTCTCTGGTCGGATGTTACAGTTGGCTCTACTTCTTAGTCAACTAGTAGTCTTTAAGTCGGAAATCGCTTTCACGTCTCATATGAAATTTGTACCAACAGACTTCTTCGGACACCAGTAAGGTAAGTAGCTACTCCAGCCGATCTCAGTCCAGAGGATCCAGCTTATTTTAAGGATAGGTTAGCCCCTTCTCCTTCAGGAGATGCAGCAAGACTACGTTCTCATCGGAGTTCCACTTCTTCCTCAATCCACTCTAAGAAAAAGGCAAGTACAGCGACTCTACTTTAGAGTCGATCCAGCTTTCGCTTCCTTACTTCCCTCGGGGTCTCAATTAGGGTATGTGGTCCTAAAAGACCTCTCTTGCCTCGCTGAGGTTTTCACCTAGCGCTTAGTCCTATTTTTATATTATGGGTGCCTCTCCTTCTCTTCCGCAGATTCGGATTAGTGACAAGGGACCTAGCTAGGCTCCTAGTCTTTACCCCAGAGATGTCCCTGCCCTTTCTATCTTACTTATTGGCTTATTCTCTAATCTTCTTCTGGGCATATTCCTTCCACTAGGGGCATTTGCTTCATTCTGACCTATCTCAACAAGCCCATCTAAGAGCCTATTGGTTCTACCAGCAATTCTCTGCTCCCCTTCTAATTCAATTGCAAAGAGCGCTAGGCAGTCAACACAGTCTTATCTACTTACGTCGGATTGTGAAAGACATGACATGCCCACATTAGTAACTAGCAACCTTCACTATGCGAAATGGGCAAAACACTAAAGCAGGAAAGCAAGGAAAGAAAGCCGAGGAGGAGGGTTTCGTCGTATTATTGCTAACCCGGATTCAATAGCAGCTCCTGCTGAACTAGTGACATGATAGGGGAAAGAAGGCGAGGAGCTCATGCACACTTGCCAGCGTATTTGTACTATTTGTACTAAGAGAACAAGGCATTCTTGCAAAGATCTATTCGTGCGAAAGATGAATGCTATCTTGCTTGCTAAATGGGCGTAGCGGTGAAGTCAACAAATTCGGCTTAGTGAAAATATCCCTCTCTAATACCGTAGGCACTTAGCTGCATTATTGGGCTTGTCTTCATTGGCATCACGCTAGGCCACTTCTCTAAGAGAAAATAGGGCAGGCAGTCTACTTGAATGGACATCTGAGATGGCATCAATCCGAGCACAAAACAGATCTGGGCTGCTAGTAAGGAGGACTGTGAAGCCTTGACGCGTAGGTGATGCCTTCCCAAGTTCTGGTCTCTTCGGTACGGGTACGGGCTTTGAGAATACGGCCTTTGCCTTTGACTGTGCGGAAGGGGTGCGTTTAAATAAAAAGACCAGATCAACTCTACGATTGCCGGGTTTTTTAGGCAATTGAAAAATGGAATATTAGCGGAACCGCCTGGGATCAGTACTGCTTTACTGCTATGTGCTAAAGGCTGCGGAATAAGAGAGCTCTTAGTCCTTTCGGCGTAAGAGAACAGTCTATTTGCGGGTGAATATCAGAGCTTGAAAATCTAGCTAGTTCAAATAGAACTAATCCGAATCGGAGGAGGAGGGTGAATCAATAGTAGAGGATTGGCAGGAATTGATTGAAACTTTAGCTAGGCTTAGAGCCAAGATAATGGGCTCATGAACGTACACCTTTCTCGGCTTGCTTGGAAGAACAGGGATAATCGCCTGTTGTCTCTTTCCTGACCTACTCATCGAAAGATGCCCACAATCGGATGCTAGTCTCTAAGTCCCTGCTTTGGCAGTGCCTTATCTTAGGGCATCAATCCAATTCTGAGCATCTATATAATACCGCTTATTTTATTCCCTTGCAAAGACAAAGACCGGATTTGTCCCACCCTGGGGATCTGACCCCTTGATCTTCCTCTAGGGTTCGTGCTTTAATAAGCTCACTCCTACCATTTGACCTCGTCCTAGAAGATTCATACTAAATCTATGCCACTAGCTCGACGTCCCCCATCTCCTTCGAGAAATGGTCTCACTTCTGATTGAAGGTAAGAAAGGCAAGGCAAAATACTGCTACATTGCCCTTGCCCACTTCTCTTCCTAAGATGCACACTAGATGGGGCATTAGCGCTCTTCTGTATTACTTTATTTCCTGTGTTCAAATCATTCCCTCAGAACAGAAATAGGATCTCCGCCTTCAATGCACGGAGGCTTGCTATGCGATATCCTTTAGGGCTTACTCGACTGACGATAGCCTTTGGAAAAAATTCCATTAAGCCTAGTGACATCAATCCAACCTGTCCCTTAGTTCAAGCGCAAGGGAATGGATCAAAGAATACATTGCCAATACCTACATCGGAATCAACAGTAAAGGAATCAGTCCCGCTCGGATAATCGGCTTCTCCTCCCTTTGATGGCATGAGGAATGAAAAGCGGAAAGGCTCTTGTCTCCTCCCTCAAAGCCTATTCGATAGCTGCTTGTACTCTGATTCCCTTTCTAAGAGGGCATGAGATGCACCTTATTCTCCTATTGATTCAATTCCTTCATTGAATGTGTAGTAAGAATGGCTTGTGCAAGAATAGGAAAGATTGGAACTTAGCCCGTCATTCAGTATCTGGTATGAGATTCGTGTATGGTGATACACATTTCCAAAGAGAGAATGGAGGACTGAAAGAAGTTTATGGAGGCTAAGGAGCTGCTACAATAGCATTAGCGCTTCCAGGCACGCTTGCCTATCACTTCTGCTTCCTTCATCCTACTCTACTTCTCTTTCTTTCATGCTACGGCTGCTTCTTTCATCCTGATGAGCTACCCGAAGGGGCATTCCTCCTAATTGCTTCTTGCTAGCACAGGAAATCTAACTCATTTTATGCCATCGGTCTATGGCTTCCTTTCCTTGTGAATATGGCTACAATACTAGGATATTCTTCGCATCGAAGAAAGTAAGGACGTTGTTGAAGGGCACTCTCACTCTCTCTGGGCCCTCTCTCTTGCAAGTGAACTAAAGGCTAGGCTCCTTCATGCCTTTGCTCGAATGCCTTGTTCTGTACTGTAGCAAAAGAAGAAGCAGCTCTCGAAGAAGCTGTGGGAATAAGCGCTCCTTGAACGGAGAGGAAGCAGGCTAACTAAACCTAGGGCAACCCATTAAAATAATACTTTCAGCCCGCTGTGAAAGAATAGGGAGGAAGAACCGTTCTTAGAGTGATCGTAGACGGTCTTAATGGCATATCAGTAACCGTTGTTGAATCAGTAAGCGGTTCTAGTGCTTGAGTACTCGTATCCGTAACTGTGAAATTCACCGGTGTGATTGAATCACTAACCGCTGTGAGAGTATCCGTTGTTGAATAACCCGTGTTTGCACGAATCCCTTGTTCCTACCCCAAAAAGGCTCCGGGCGGTGGGAGGGGAAGTAAAAAGACTACGTGCGCGTCTGAGCAAACGGAGGCAACCAAAAAGGCGGAGTGCGCGTCTGAGCCGCCCGGAGCCTTTTTCGCTAGCACGCCTACGATTCTTATCTAGTTCAGTTCATGGATACCGTAGCGGAGGCGGAGGAGGGCTACGTTTTAGTAGCGAAGGAGGTCTCGAGGAGGCCTGTGAATACAATGGGGTTGACAGACATCCTGGATATAGAGGGGAGAAGCCACAAAAAGTCAGAAAAAGGAATCCCACAAGGCAGCCCACTATCGCCCATCCTAATGAACATATACCTACATGCTATGGACAAAGAATTAAGCAGCCAACATTTCCGATATGCAAGGTACGCAGACGACTTCATCATAGGGATCAGGGAAAGCCCTCAACGACCCTTATTCTCTTCATACATTGAGAACCTCAAAAAAATGATAGAAACGAAAAGTCAAGCTGTCCATCAGCCACCAGATTGTCGAAAAGGGAAAAGGACCATGTCTCACATTAGGATTTCTACTCTCTTTAGATCAAAATGGAAGGTTACAAATTCAAGCCCCAATAAAGAAAATAAGAAAAAGGATGCTTAGATGGGCACAAAAAAAAAAGAAGAGAAGACGACCATCTATTACCGAATGAATATGCGACTGAATTCCTACCTGGCATTCTATGCTTGCACAGTCAATTTTGAAGAACTGCAAAGATCATCCACGCCTTCATCAATGAATTCAAAAAGAAAAAAAGAAAGAGAATGGATGAAGCAGACCAAGAGACAACCTCAGAACTGGCCCTGGCTCCTCATCAAAAAGAAAAAGTAGGAACCCTGACGCCCTATCCTAAAGGTCAAGGGCTATTCTTACGATGTGAATACGGATATCCATTCTTATCATTCACTCTTACCAAAGTCTACCCTACGCTACCCTCCTGCATATGACTCCTTTTTATCTTATACCCCACTCAATCCAAGTCATTCCGACCCCATAAGAGCAAGGGTGGATGTTCAAGGCTAGCAAAAAGCTAGCTATTGTCATCCTTTCTATCTCTTAGACTTTCACCCTTCCAGATCTCAAAGGTCTTATCCTTCTTCCGCTTCAGCTGAGGCCGATGTTGATGCCCTATCTTTATTCTTCTCCGCCCCTAAACAATAGCAATAGCACGAATCCTAAGCTAGGGCACGCGAAGGAATGGTTCCATGAATCATGGGTGGATCTTAATGGGCGACAGGGGGATTGGCGGGCTCCTCCACATTAGTACTCAATGCAAGACTTCGATTGCGGTAGAAAGGCCATCCCATAAAATGAAAGCAATGACCCAAAGTACAATTCAGATCGAAAATGAATCTTCTAATTGCAGTTGCATTATGCCAGTGACCAAGATATCAACCACATAAAATGGGTAGGAGAATGGTTATGGACCCTTGATGACGAGTAGTAAGTGATGAGTCGGACTTAGATAATCTTAGGCCAAACTCTATAAGATAATTATGGAATCTCTTAAACTGGGCTCAGAGAGCCCTTCTTTAATCCGTACAAAACTGACTTAGCATACGTGATTAGGGATGTATGAACCGGGTGGTTGCTTAAACCTTCTCCACTCACCGCCCTCCCTTTGGTTTTATTCCAGTGTTATTTCAAGCTAGGCTTCGCCGACTGAGAATACCATCCTATTTCGTACGAGTTGAGAGTCAAATGAAAACCTCCAAAGGCTACTTCCTGATGCCCGGGCTGTGGGTAGAGCAGGAAAAGGGAAAGGGTAAGAGTAAAGCGCTCTCCCTCTCAACTACTTCTACCTTCCAAGCCAACCCCTTACTATATCCTTGGCTTATATCTGATTCGGAAGAAAGAGGTCTTGCTTCTTTTCTTTGGTGACGGTCCATTGGAGTGTGCACTTCAAGCTCGGATATTTAGAAGTCCGTTAAGGGATCAGGATTTGCTGGTTCAAGATGAGAAACTGAACCTTGTGGTCCAGTGTCTCGTCTTGTACCAGCGACAAGTTCACAGTGACCGAAACACCCGCCCTCAGACACGAGACAACCACACGCCTCCCCCTAACCCTCAGATGAAACTTCAATACCACCATCCGACGGGCGCGACCTTAAATTTCATTAAAATGCTCCAACTGAAAAACCTTGCTTTCCCGGCCTGGAAAGCGACAAAACAAAGAGTCGACAGAGGCAGAGAAGCACAAGAGCCACCGGCACTTGTCGGTTACACCCCCCCCTTGTACGACCCAATCATCCTCGATCGTATAGCCGCCTTTACACCCCTCAAAACGTTCAGGCATTCACAGCCTCTACCTGAAAGCCACGTGTGTCTTCCGTTCAGAGGACTACAAGGCCTATAACTTTATTATATATTCGCCGCCTTCAGCCCAGCCCTTCATTTCATTTCCTTTCTCCCTCTCTCTCTCTCTAACCCAATCCCAATGCGGACAATATTATTTCGGTAAAACCCATAACAGAATAACCATCTCCTTCTCTCTCTGTAAATTCAAGTTTCCAAGAACTCGCCCTACTACCCAATTCCTGTCTCCGGAACTACGAAGATAGGTGACTTTCTGCGATGGCCCTCCACCTCGTTAGGAAAAGTGAAAGGAAATAACAAGCCCTAATCTTAGGAGCAAGACGCTGCTTATCAACCACCGAACACAGACTC
>Ga0213875_10000168_pt1:27500-68627 | contig 68627 bp, 45 predicted proteins | sample BarmaccomBMRX_R8_FD_160105 | JGI IMG/M metagenome (GOLD analysis project Ga0213875, IMG submission 160105) | Root-associated microbial communities from Barbacenia macrantha in rupestrian grasslands, the National Park of Serra do Cipo, Brazil - RX_R8 | ecosystem: Host-associated >...
CGTAGCGCGCTAGGGAAAAAGGCGGAGGAAAGGGATACTTTCAATTGAGTATCCCTTTCCCGCTAGGATTGGAATTCCTGTATTTTACATATCCATACAATGGTTTACGAAATAGTGTAAAAAGAAGTGCTTCGAATCATTGCTATTTGACTCGGACCTGTTCTATCTACCGAAAAAGGAAAGGAAGAAAGCACAGCATATTAGCCCTAACACCGGAATCGGTAGGTTAGACATTTGAATAGCACTTATCCTCTCCATTTAGTAATGGAGTTCTTTCACTTTCAGTCGAGTGGTCAAGTTCCACTCATTCCCTCCCCGAATCCATCTGCACCCAGCCAAAAGATGAGAGAGAAGGGGGCCCCTAATTCCAAACCTTTCCTTTGATGGGATGCTCAGCTTCCCCAATTGTTTACTACTGGAAATGCTACTCCCTCTCTACATGCTCGTCTTCATTCCTGGACTTTGGCACAGGTTTTTAAGCGGAATCTTCGCTTTTGATTGAACCTGACTGCCCGGCTTTCTTCTTCTGAAGTTGCTGTCGAAGCGCCTTCCTTTTCAGAATCAGTTGTCAATTCGCATACTTAAAACGATGTTTTCGAATTGAAGCCAACCAGTTTGATCCAAGGGGGAGCTGCTTCTCAGTCTACCTGAGGGCTAGCACTCTTCCTGCCTTCTTGTCTTGAAAGTGCGCTTGAGCCCTTTCTTTCCTCGGTGCGCATTAGGAATTCACTTGGGTGAAGGAAAAAACGATCTCTGCCTTTATGTTAGATGTTAGCCCGGCCAGGCATTCACTCTACTCATCCAGTTCCAGTTTAGCTAGCCGGGAAAGGCAAGAGGCTAACTCGACTAGGACTTTTCTTTGTAAAAAGAATTCCTAATGCCTTCGCTTCAACTGCTGGATAGCAGTTCTGTCAATCATGCTTTCAAAATAGGTGGGTGAAACTCCTGTTTCAAAGGCTCGGTCATAGATGAAACTCCCAATCCAGTCTTAGAATACTGGAGTTGGATGTTCCACTTTTAAGCTACGATGACTCCTCCTTTGGACGGTCAGCTACTTCTCCGATACACTGTTTACCTGCCTTTGCGTGGGCTTATTGACTCGGCCTAACGTACTAATAAGAACTTAGTAGGCGCTTGTCCTACCAGCTGTGGGCTCTTTCAAGGATGCTTGCCTTCATGAGAATAGGTCGCCAACTCAACACCTTGAAGGAAAGGGATGCGTGTCTTGAAGCCCTTCCCCATCTCCCTCCTTGGCATTCCAACTGGGGCCATTGCCTGGATTCAGCAGAGAATGACGAAAAAGAAAAAATGGTCTAACCTCTTTCAACGGAAACTCTTGTCCACTGGATCCATCGATGAAGTTTACTAAGGTGCTCACCAAGCCAATCTTTACGAAAACTACTAACATTTTTTTTTTTTTATACTAGCCACGCTTCCGCACATGCTACACTTAGCTGAAAGTTTGGAGTCTTATGCTCCTTCCTTTTGTGACAAACAAACTATGCCTTTCAAAGAGGGGTGTTAAGCCAGGCCCTGTCTCTGATCTTCTCTTCCCTTATAGCACCAGTAGCGTAGGCATGTAACATGTGTTCTTCTTTCCTGTCCGGGCTTACATAAAGATGCATTCCAGACATTTTGGATATGCTCTCCATCGCTCAGGATGCTCCTTCTACTTCTACGAATATAGTATTGGAAAACCTTCTCCAGAGTTTAAGTTATTGCTAGGTCGAGACGAGATAGATTAGCGGATAGCTAGATAGGGAGTTTCTTCCTAACGACCCTCGAAAAGGAAAAGGTAGCTCGGTAATAAGCCCATGCATTAGTCAAAGCGGGATCGAGTTCGAGTAAGATCGAAACTTGCTTTCATCTCCCCCAGTCACTGGATTCCCGAAATAATAATAAGAAGTGCTTGATCTTTCTTCTTCCTCTTCCTCTATATGAGAAGCTGTTTCCTTCGCTTCAACTGGATAGCTGTTCTGTCAATCCATATCGTATTTCGGAAGTCTTGCTGTGAAGCTATCTATCGATAGAAGGCAATCTAGCACCCTTGTTGACAGAAAGTCTTACCCAGCTAGCTAGACTGGATGATCAGTGAGCTTCTTACGTGGATGAAATGCAAAGCGAAAAGCCTACTTGTTAGGGCATAGCTGGTAAGCCTGCCTCGAAGAAGAAATTTGTCAGCGAGACAGCTGAAAGAGTCTTCGAGTGAAAGCAGTGCCCCTTTCTTAGAACCCGAGTTCCTGGAAACCGGAAGGTAGTAAATGTTCAGCCCTAGATAAGGCATTCTGATTCAAGCGGTGAGGCATCTGCGGAGAAAGCTCATCCATCATTTAGGAGGATAGGATAGATCCTGTAGCGTACGCGTACTCCTTATAAGATAAGATAAGAAGAGAGAAGGCAAGTGCTATAAGACTCTCAGAGGAGGTAGCGCAGTAGCATATCTGTCTCAAAAGGAAGTGGATTCCCGGCATTGTATTCAGAGTAAGGTAGAATGGGATGTCTATGGGAACTCTGCTGTGACAATGTTTAAGTGAAACCGTCAAGTACACTGAGCTAGCGGACTGTCTATGTGAATGGATGTTCTTCGTAGTCATTCCTTTTGAGTGTCAACCTCAGATTGACGAGTGTGAAAAGCAGGATCCGCTTTACCTACAGAATTCTACCCTCTTTCTACTGATTTCGGGACTGATCTTTCTATTTGAGCCTTTTTTTCTTTGGCGGCAAAATCCCTTCTGAAAGGTTCCCGCATGTAGGTTCACAAATTAGGCAGGCAGCCACCTTTATGTTCGAAAGAATAGGCTATTTCACTAAGATCTACGCTCTCAGGCTCTCGTCACTATTCTATTAGCTATTTCTTTCATTGGAATTATAAAATCCCAGTATGGGTATAAAGGATAGGAATCGAGGCTTACGCTTACCAGCAGCGAGGTGCAAGGTCGGAAAGGGACATATTGGAGTTAGAACCACTGCTTTTCCTAAATGATTTCACTAAGTGACCCAAAATTCTTTTCCGAAAGGGGAATTAGGAGAGCCAGATTTTTCCCTCGCTCACAGTTTAATAGCATCGATTTCTTTTTCTTCCTCTTTGGCTGATAGGTACTGTAACAGGTATTCCTGTGATCGGTTCAATAGGTCTTTTCTTTGACGGTTCCTATTTCGGATTGGGTTCATCTCTCTAGTAATCGGATGAACTGGGTTGTACCTGTTCCGATTCAAAATGACAAAAGCACCGGGCAGCAGTAGGAGCCCTAAAGAGGAAGGGGGCAGGAGCACTCGACCCTTGAGAAATGAACAGATTATGTTCTCTTATTCTTTCTTGTCAAAACCCGAGGATTTTCTAATAGGGGCCGAAAGGCGTGAGTGCAGTAGACGCTTGAAAGACTATATAAAATCTTTCATCCCTTCCTCCCAGTCTATTTATAGGCTGTGTCGAGACTGCAATTATTGCTTTCGGGTTCTTTCCCCAGCCAGTCGCCCCTGTGTGGGCGGGGTCAAGCTTGGAGACTTCTCATTTGTGGGAAATAATATCACGCAACTTGCATTCCGGTTCTACATATCGAATTTGGGAGTTCCGGTTTTCTAAGGATTCCCCCATAGCAGGGACTAAAGAAATCATAGTTGCACGGAAATTGCCTGCCGGACAGAGGACTCTTGGTCCAATTCATTAAACAATTCTTTATTAAGCTATACAAAATTATCCTATCCTTTTTCAGCCCTCTCTACGCCTTCAACAAGGAGATTTCAAAAGACGATTCTTTCTCTTATCCAATTTTCCTTTCCCTTTCCAGTTGACCTCCTATGCCTAACCAAAAGGAATCATCGAAGCACCAATCCCTTTTTTGTGAGCTAGGGATGTTCAGTTTCTGACGGTTTTGATCAATGAGTCGAACCAGAATGAGTAGATCAGCTATATGATGATTAGGAGTCTTGTCCTAAAAAGAAAGCCAATCTCTGAAAGTGGATCGCATACTATGCGTACTCGAGCTTTCGAAGCATACGGCTTCTAAGCACCTCATCAAAGTAGTCAGAAAGACCTGAAAAGAAGATCTCCATCCAATTTGAGAAAAGAGTCTGTGTCTCTGAAACCAGTGATTTTAGGTTGATTGACCTTGGGAGATCCCGCTGCGGGAGAAGAAAGACATTCGTGGAAACCAATCTCTCATGATGAAAGTTCAGTTCGGTAGTCGGTAAGCAGGAAGCAAGCAATTGATTGAAGCAGCTGTCAGCTGTCTTGTCTGTCTTTGTTTGTCAGTCGGCAGGCATCAGCAGCGGGCGTCGTCTTTAACAGCAGTAGGAAAGTTTTTCACCAACACTACACTCACTCATACAGCACGCACTAGAGCAATACCATCTTTCTGCAACAAGACTACTGATCAGGAAGGGGATGACTTACCAGGAGAGATATTTACCAAGACTACGTCAACGGCGAAGACAAAAAGCATAGGCCTGGTTCCTATAATGCCAAAGTGAAATCAAGAAAGAGTGACTACTTTATCCATCAATGAATTTCACATGCCAACTCCAAAAATTCTTTCATCTGCGAAAAAGTGAAAACCGTCTAAACCGCTGTAGGGCTTGTGATCCCTTTTAGGTAGTTTCACTCATGAGGATGTCAGAGGAATAGGTGGAGATTTCTTAATGACTATTCGGAGTGGTATTGAACGAGGTTTCATCGGGATAGAAAGATGTCCATGGCTCCAAGCCCCCGGGTGCCGGCACTATCTGTTCCATGTACCTACGCCCCGGGGTGGAGAGTCCGGCTAAGGTTGGTAGGGGAGTGGGGTGGCGGGACAAAGAGATGGATGGGTGTATCCTGGCCCATTTCCCTATGCGTCGAAGGGCTGGCCGGGTTGTTAGCACGAGCGCAAGTTCAATTGGTTTGATGAGTAGTTCACTTCGTCAGGTATTCCCCCAAAAGAGCAAGGAAAAAAACCAAAAAGAAAAAAACGGGAAGAGGTTATGAAATACGGAAAAGCCAACTCCGTGAGCTCCAAGGTCTGACCAAGGAAAGTTTCCCCTACCAACCACACCATCATCGGTGGCGTTGGGCCATCAATGAGATCGCCAATATTGATGAGCGAAATTGGCGGTCAATGCTTGACCTGTTCCAGGAGGTGAAAAATCAGGGGTTTTCAAAAAGATCGTTCAACTCATCCGAGAAGTAGAAAGGTGGGGAGCCCTTCTCCTATAATGAGGAGGACGACAGATCACGATCTACTCAAGGGAGAAGTAGTGGTTCGAATCTGGTGATCGCAGTGCATTTCACTTCGCAGGAGCGCGTTGTCTTACTAATGCAGTATAGCGCGGTAGTAGCATGTGCGTCAAAGGCATTGCACTCATATGCGATCTAGCAGAACTTGCGTAGCAATCAACGCGCAATTGCTACTGAGCGCACCTGCACGAGCGCGGACGATCGCTACATCTAGGAGATATATATAGTGGCTCAGGGCAGACTAACTCGGGCTAGATTTAGTTAAGCAAGAGATAGGGCAGGAATATTTTCTTCAACTGGTTGGCCACATTCATTGTAGGATGGTTTCGACAAAGCAGGCTGAGTCCCAACTGGTTGAGACTGTGGCTTCGAATGAGAAATTCTTCCTGACCAGGTGGTATTGACTGTAGCACAAGGGAAGGGTGTTGATGCAAAGATTATCAAGCCTCAATGGAATGGACCTAGCCCACAAGTGTGGGATAGCCGTTATGCTAGGCTTCCCCGCCATGTCGATGGGCGCCCCGACCGCAGCTTGGGGTGGCGTAGCATAAGTCGTTTCCTGTGAAGGGGTGAGCGGTTCTCGAGGATCTGCCACCTCGAGGACTGAAATGTTTGGAGTAGTAGAAGGAGGATTTTTTGCTAAAAAAATGGGCATAACCATAGGAGGAGGAATCCTCACTAGCGGTTGTTTAGGTGCCGTAGACTGCTTGTCAAAGTTGGTGGCACTGCACCATAAGGATGAGAAGTCTGATTAACGCTAGCTTGTTCTTGTTTTGGCATGCTTGAGTTTGGCTCTCCATGGGAGCCTTGCCCTCTCTCTGAACATGGTCAGCAAGTGGGTTCGTAAACCATGTTCAGATTCGGGTTCGATGGAGCAGCGGTAGATGTTGAGAGTTGGGTAGAATTCCCATCAAGTAGGATCTTACCCTCCTCAATGAGGTCTTGAACAAAATAAATGGCTAATAACTCAGCCTAGATGCAGACTGAATTATGTCGAAAAAAGACGGTTACCAATCATGGTTACGCGGGCAATTCAACAAGATATGATTCGCCAACAGCCGAATATCCAACATCTGATTTACCGGCATATGATTAGCCGGCAGTTCCCGTTTATCCCGAGCTAGGAGCTCCGGTTTCTTCCGAACCAAAAGACTCTGAACTAAAGCAAGAGGTCCTATATAAAACAAAACGAACTGCATCAACATCAACAGACGCATAAGCTTCAGTCGAAGCTGTTTCACAAGCGAACTCAGACGACGTATAAAATTCCCGACCCACATCGAAAGACAAATCAGAAGCCGAAACAGACGCAGCTGCCACTAAAGCAGATGAAGTCTTGTCTACCGCCAAGGAAGGCACGGAAGGAAGCATCTATTCCTGAACCAGCGGATTCCGCTTTTACCAACCCAAGAGAAAAGGAAGAAGCAAAGAGCACCTCTCATCGAGCGACTTCTCAAGGATTGGATTGTGGTTCCAGCAATGAGATATGGGTTTAGCTGACCCGGGAATAAACATAGGGTAGGTGGTGCCAGTGATCGCTCAGAAGGACAATCAGGATGTGAGGTACCAAAGGTCAACTCCCTTTCTATTAGTCCAATGTCTGTGATCAAGTAATGCCAGATGGGTATTCACGGGTCGAGTTGCCATCTCTTGTGCTAGCTGAGGCAGGAAGCTAGTCAGGGCATTTACCCGCCAGTGAAGTAGATCTCGAACAACCAATCCCGAAAGAAAGGCAAGAAGAAGTGGAGTACTTCCCTCTCTTCGGAAGATAAAGAAAGGTACGAAAATTTCTCATAGATGGAGAGGTTGATGGTGAAGAAGATGCTCAGGCTTGTTTGCATGCACACAAACAAGATCTTGGATGATCGTCTCACGATCTGACAGTCAGTCATCTCATAGATATAGATATAGATATAATAATCTAGTTTGCTCCCTCCTTTCCTACACCTACGCTTACGCTTATGAACCTCCTATGGCTTTGCCAAGCGCTTAGACTTAGACCAGACCAGCGGAGCCAGAGGAGTAAGCAGATGAACCAAGCATGGATATGGATCCAGTTGGGGAGCTTCCCGCTACCCACACGTACAGCTACTAGCACTCGCGGGATTGTAATACCACTCACGGAACAAGCAAGCCTAGGGATTGAGCACTCTGTCCGTCCTACCAAACAAGGCGGTGCGCGTTAGCTTCCGTTTTCTTGGTCCCCTCGGCACTCGCCTTGAGTTGCATTCGGGTCATTCCAAATCAGTATTCTTGCTTGCTTGACAGCTCGACGACCTCAGCTTGATAGCTTGACTTCGGACTGGGAAGAGCTTTATAAAAGAAAGAGCCGAAAGCGGAGACCAACGAGCTCAGCTCGACCTGCTATTAATAAATAGGGGAATTGTACCACACTCAACCTCCTTTCCTTTCTTTGTGCGTAAGCAGCTCCAGGGCTGGAGATTGAAAAAGGAAATGGTGTACCGATTTGTCTTGCCATGCCATACATTTTTAATAGAAAAATCTATCCATCTTCGCAACCTGGCACATAGGCTTGCCTTGCTTTTGTAACATTGGCTGCTTGCTTGGTCTAATTGTCAGGTATACCCTCCCTCCTTTCTTGATCTGTAGTTGTCTGAGGAAAAGAAAGGGCCGTAGAGGCCAACTTGTCTAAAGCTAAATACGAGTTGTGTGGGTCAGACTATGGATATAAGCCAAAGAGAGGAGTTTGGGGCACCAGTCAATCCATCGGAATAGAATAACGACAATCATAACCTCACTATTGATGAGAGTCAAGAGTATGATCAGGTCTCCTATCTACGCCCAAGAGGTATCTAACGTGCTTCTTTCCTTCATACGTGACAGATCTAGCTTCCGCTTCCCCCGCGACTATAGGTAAACAACTGGTGAAATATCTATCTGTACCTGGTACGTCTAAGATATATATCCATCTGTACGAAATGCTATCTGTGCCGCCGGCCTCTGCAATCCATGTTCTTCACTCCGAAAGAGAACAAGTCCAAGAAGTGGTTTTTCCCTATCTTACTAAAGATAAGTAACTGTCAGCCCTATTCTCTCGTTACCCTAACGGAAAAGCCTAATCCTTTCTCACCACTGGGAACTGACTCTTGTTCCTTGTCACAGTCACATTTCTCGGTTTGGGCCAGTCCATTGTTAAAGGAATCCACTCCTAACGGAAGAGGCAGTTTGGTTTGCCCCGCGGAAGCAGAATCCGTTTCAGGGCTAGCATCCGGTTTTGAATGACCATTCCAATGTTGTCCAGACTTAATGACAGCTTCAAATCACCCGCCTTCATGTGATAATGTATATCACCTAAGTTAGGATTGTCAGACCGAAGCAATCAACGACTGGTCGAGTTTGGTTGCGAGCAGATCAAGCCTTCTCTCTATCCGGTCTAAGGCGAGCAGATGAGTGGATCGAGGAGCGAATACTGGACTGAAATGTTGCCGGGTGCGAGGGAAGCATACCTACCGATAGAAGGAACTGATCTCGATACGGAAGCCAATCAACTGGCGGATTCCCCCTCTCCGATGACCCCGTTTTTTTGGCATCAATCTTCACACGAATGAAGCTATCTGAATCAGGTGAATAGGATCTGAGAAAATTTCATCGGTGCTGGTGCCTTTTGGGGGACGAGTTTCAAGCTATAGCCGATCGAATGACACCTGGCAGGCTGCAGCAACTCATAGAAGATCAGTCTCGACCGATCAAGGCGTGCATTCATGCATGAGATGTCAATACGTCGTATGTATAAAAGTTCCTCTTCCACCTGGGGAATCAAGCGTCGAAAGCGTCGGACAGCCAAGCCACTATTTCGCTTTGATCGAACAGAAGCAGAATAGAGCTTTAGTACTCGATCGGTATGGGGAGCCCTTCTCCTACTGAGTTGCCTATACTCAAAAATATAGGAAGACTTTCTCCATCATTCTTTCTTTCATAAAAGATAGGTTACTTGCGTGCCCGGGGTGGGGGCTTACTCACTCAATGAATAGAAAGAAGTACTTGCTCAACCATACGTCATGGTTTCCCTACTTGATCATAAAGAAAGGTACTTGACGATCGATAGGAAGGGGCTTATTTGAACTTGATTGCTAAGGAGAGACTCGAAAGCCCTTTTGCTCGTCCAGATCTTCTGCTCCTCATTCCGATCCGCCGTGATCGTTCCCTGAACTACAACGATTATGGAAAATAGAAATGGCTGGGTTTCCCTTACTCTCCGATAACAACAGTACTGATCGATTGGTCGGGAGCCGGGCCTTCACCCCTAACCAAATGCAATTTCAAAGGTGGCAGAGGACTGATCCCCTAACTGGCCGGTTGTGTTCAGCACTCGGCCAGCCACCGCTGCAGTTTGTTCGAATCCGCCATCCCAGTCAAGACAACTCTTTGCCCTTGAATCTTTTATTCCGCCGGGTGGTAGTGATCCTGCCCATCTATTTCTCTATCTCTGTGTTGACTGATCAATAGTCAGACCGAACCGGTCCATGAGCCTTCCCACCCCTGAGAGTGAGTGGTATATAGTTTACGAATCTAATTGGTCTTTTATTATCCACTTGGTGTGGGCAAAGAAGCTGGAATAAACACTGGTTCCAGTAGCTGGATGAAGAGAAATAGAGATAGGTGCTGGCCTGGCTGTCAGAACAGGAACTATCGGAACTGCTTCCACACCCAGAAAGAAATATGGCGCTAGCGCCGGGTGGAAAACCATTCTTCTACGTTGGAGTCTAATAGCAGAGTGTTGGATAGTGAGGAAGGATTAAACAATGTGTATGGGGGCGGGGCCTACCTTCCCTTGCTCGTCAAGCTTCGATGGATGGGCTGCTTCGTCTGGGAATAAGCTAAGCCCTACCCATCTATAGCTGGCCGTTGAGCCCACTTTTCCTTGAACTTGCCTCATGTCCCATCTTTGTTCGGGTGACACGCGGTAGAGGCCTTACCAACTTTATTCATTTCAAGTTGAGCTAAATGAGAGGCCGAAGGTTCTTGCATCTCCCGCCCTCAAAAGGCAGAAAGGTCTCCCCAGATCAATGAAATAGAGGTTTGTGCTTCATCTGCAGCTAATAAATAACAAATCCCGAAATGCCTTCCTTAATTAGCCATGGATTCGATGGATGGCGTGCCATCTACCTACCTACTGCTTTCAGTACTATACAGGGTGGGAATCAAGAAGTTGCAAGATCGAATGCAAGGCCTCTATCTGCACTTCGGTCCTAATGAACCCTTCCTTCCTTTTCATGATTACCCATGTACTCTCTTTATGAGGTAGGTGGAATCATCAAGTGAAATGAACCGCTTTATCCATTTTTTAGAAAGGAATGAGATGAGTTGAGCATTGATTAGTGCTTGTTCGCGAAGCGCCCTGACTACGGGAAGTGAAGGCGGAATGATCGTGGGAAGACCTAAAAGGTATCGGAGGTTTGGCTCGAGCGGTCGAAGACGCTGACGCTTGACAGCGCCTCACAACCCCCTCTCGGGTAAGAATGAGGGTAACCATTAGCCTGGGAGGGTACTCGTACTATACTAAACTAGGTTAGAACTTCACCAAAATTTGGAGTTTCCAAGGCTGACTTTGTTGGGCGTATGGAGCACCACAAAAACGAGTTCCTGCTCCTCTTATCTTAAACGATAGGTGAGACTGAAAAAGATATTAAGAACCCTTTAAGCACAGGAGCGACTGCTATAGAATTCACTAACGCTGCTATCGTACGCATTGAGAGGGGACTCAAGTACACAGTGCCATTACGGAAACCGTTTAGCAAATTCATGTCAGTTTTCGATATCATCTCCAACAATATACGAACATCGTCGCTAGCTCTAAGCCTTTAAGTTGCTGTTGATAAGGCTCAGCAACCTTACGTACGATCCGCGATAACATGAACCTGCATAGGCTTGAAAGATGAAGGGTATACCTCGGATGCCAGCATGCATCCCCGGGAAGAAGTCCCATCATTTCTTCAGCACCGTCCTCGGCTCAACGGATGGTGACTCGAAGTATGAGGGCCCGCCAAACTCAACCGGCTCGCTCACATCTGCCTTCAAGAGTCGTAAGCCGAAAGGCACAGAGTTTACAGCTTCCGCTCCACCGGCTACACTGGAATCGCCAGCATCACAAGCACCATCTGCAGCACTCAAGGCACCTGAGCAAGAGCAGGCTGCCTCGAAGAAAGGGTCGGGCAGAAGGTTTGTGAAGGCCGGCCAAACAAAGCAAAGGCCTGGAATAAAAACCTCTTGAAGGAGGGCGAGGTCAAGATTTGAGAGCGACTATCTACCTGAAAAAGTTGCCGATAGCTACATCGCGAGTCTCTTCCCTTCGGAAGCACAGCGCGAATACCGCCATTCTCAAAAAAAAAGTAGAGGACTATGTATGAGAGGGCCGTAAAGGACTCTCTTGAGCCAACTTTCGGGAGGCCAGTTCAGGCTCTCTTTAGAATTGCTGCTGGTATACTTATTATAGAATGCAAGATATTCGTATTTCATTATTTTTTTCTTGCCTTCAACACTTTGCTTTGCAATACAGAACCGAGGCGAAGGACAGCGGACAAAGGACCCCAAAGGAAAAAACTTCGTCCGACAAAGAAATGATCTCCGCACTTCGTCATGGGATGAGGGGCAAAACGAATCCCGACGCTCCTCCTTCTCCTCCCGAGGTCACTTCCAGCTGTAAGCTGGCTGCAGTCATCCCTCCTTTGGTAGCGATTCTTCGAATTTAACTACCAGTCCAAGCTGAAGAAGTGAAAGAATAGGTCCTCCCCCCTTACGCAATAGGGGCCGGGGCACCGATCATGTCAAAGCCTCCTACCGAGGAAATTACAGAAGTTGGTTCTGAGTCGGCTGGTGATCCAGCTGAACAGAGTGTCGAAGGAACACAGCCTACCGATCCGGTAGGGTAAAGAAGTTGAAGAGAGGGCTCAGTCGCAGCCGAACCGACTGAGATCACAGGGAGCGATCCCCACAGCCGCTAAAGGTAGCCGGAGCCGGGTTTTTCGAGGTTTTTTCTTTATCCACTTCCGCTGCTGTCGGGCGAGAGAGACCTTCTCACTCGAGAAGCGCGAGTCATTGCCACTCCGTGCGCCATAAAGACCACCCCAAACCGCATTCATCTTTCAGCAAAGTTGCATTGTGTTTTTTTGCATTTGTTTTAGGGAACGTAAAGAGATTTAGTAGGTGATAAGTATAACCATCAGTGCAATGGTTTCGATGTTGTTAATGATCACCCTTAAACAAAGGCACATCACTGTTACTGCTAAAAACTGATGCAAGAAAAGTTCCTCAGTACCTATGGGCCGAAGCCTTTAATAAAGCAGTGCATATTATTTACTGATTGCCATCGTCGACTATTGTTGGTGACTCCCCTCATCAAAATTTCAAAACTTTCGAAGTTTTCTCAAAAGAAAATCGTTGGTTTCTTAGATATAGTGAAGAAGATAAACATAAAGGTTTTGACCGTCTCTTATGGATTTCTTGTCTGAAGCTCCTGAGTCCTTTGGCCCCTCTTATCTCCTTCTCCAAATCTCAGAAGATCCACACTCCTATTGATCGATTTTTCTACTATGGTTCCTACTCTCTTGACTTGAGCACAAGTCTTTCATTCAGAAAGAAAAAAAATCATGGAACCATACTCTGATTTTACGATCAAGCCTTCTCAGATGAGAATGGGAAAGGAGCTTTGTTAGAATAAATGGAAGCCCTGAAAAAGAATGAGACCTGGGATCTTGTCTTTCCGCCACCTGACAAAAAGGTCAAGGAAACAAGATCAAATACAAGCTAGATGGAATATCTATCTAGATATATATATATAGATAGATTTTTTGTAGCTCACGAGTAAGAAAGCTCACCTGCTTGTTCAAGGCTATGAAAAAGAGTATGGTCTATATTATGTTATGCCGAGACGTCACCTTCAGTCCAGTTGCTCAAAATGGTACCATTCGCAAAGCTTACATTCAGCACTGGCCCAACTCTCATCCCAGTTAGACGTCAAGAACGCTTTCCTTCACGGAAATCTCAAAGAAGAGGTCGAGGTGGATCACACCTTATTTGTTTGTCAAGCGCTCTCAGGTTGGTTTTGAAGTGAAAAAAAAAAATGAAAGAACTATAAATAATTTATAGTAAGTAATCGAGGAATTAACTAAAACTTCATTTGACTGACTATACTCTCTTTGTCCCCCGCCGGGTGAGCCTAATTTTTAAATTAATAAACACGTCAGAGGAGCAGAAAAAAGCTTTTTTTTTGAGAGAAAAAGCGGGGTGCTTTCTCTCTTCCCTCCCGGTGTCCCCATTAGTTGAACTACGGAATTGGAAAGGAATTCCAGTCAGATTTCAGGCGGAATATAGATAGAATCGAGAGGGAAGAAAGAGCCCGCTTTCAGAGGCTTGATCAACTTTGGTTTCATGGATCATCAACCAATCCCCTCATGCTTCTTTATACTGTCGCCACGGAAAAGGTTCAGGTAGGGAGAAGTCTGTTATTCTCTTTGTTTAGATAGTTTGAAAATCCATCTCCACAATTGTTGTGCCCTTCCCCACAAAGCACTCCGGCATCTGTTATTCCAGGTCTCACCCAGTGAAGCAAAGTCGAAGAAAAAGACATGGAATTGAATTGGAACCGTAGCCAAGTGGCTAAGGCATGAGTCTGCAAAACTTCTATTCGTCGGTTCGAATCCGACCGGTTCCTACAGCGCCGCGCCTCCATCCATTTTTTACACGCTTAGTGGATAGAAGGGGCGCTTGCTCCTTCGTACGTTTGGCTTAGCTGCCATTTTTTCCCTTCGGTTTTTCTTTTCTCTTTCTTTAGCAGCTATCCTTGCTTCGGCCTTAGGTCTGACAGCTGTGGTACTAGAATATATAGTTAGTCTTCTTCTTTCTTCGCCTTTGGCTTTCGTCCTCTTTACACTTAGTTGCTTCAGCCTTCCGCTTCGGCCTTAAGCCTTCGTCTTTCGGCTGACGGATCTTTTCAAAAATGGTATTCAGTGACTGACTCTTTCCGTCTTGTCTTTAGGTTCATTACGGCAGTTGTGAGTTTCGTCTCTTTATCAGTCTTTTTGGTATCGTTTATTAATTGCCTAAGGCTAGTCCTTCCCGGGTGCGCCGTCAGTCTAAGCTCTTGAGGTTCGTCTGCGGTCCATAAATTAATGGGTTGGCTTTCTTCCATTTCAATGACGGCTTTCCTCTGATCTCTCCACCATTTCCAAGAGTTAAGGAGGAGTTTCACCATAAGTTTCTCCCTCAGCTACCTGCATGAGGCAGTGATCATTGGAAGGCTATTTGTTTTCTTTTTTTTTTTTGACATTTTAAATCATCATCAACAAACTCCGACACGTAACCGTCATTTCATTTCATTGCAAACCACAAGTTTCTTGATTACAGACTCTCTGGCCTCCAAGGCCGACTCGACTTCAGAAATGAGAACTTAGACTGACGGGACAGACACATCATTATTTGGGACAGACTTCAGCTGAGAAAGAGAAGACCCATTGCGTGGTGCTCCATCGGCTGGGATGATGAGAGTGGATGGTTGCCACTGGGTCTGCAATTATCATGGACACCATCCCTTCCTGCCGCACCACCCTGGGTAAACATAAGTTGAGGTATTCTTCCTCTTTTCTTCTTCTTTTTTTCCAATCTCCATAAAAAGGTGGCTCAATTGCCTGGTCATGAATTGGCTCCAGGATTCCTTGGTGACGCCGGCCGAGTCTTGGGGGGGATCGGAACATTTCCATCAAAGACATTGTCACTAAAATAAGGCAAGGGTAAATATTCCTTGACTGGTTCTGCCAACTCAATGACCTGCACTTGCTCAAAAACGAATCTCCTAAAATAGAAATGACATGATTCCCCTGCTTGACTTTCTGATGCAAAGTAGAGGGGACCGCTTCTATGGCATGAATCCACGGCCTTCCAAGTAGCAGGTTGAAGGAAGCCGGGATGTCGAGTACCTGGAATTTTTCCTTTAATAGGACCGGCCCTGCAGTGAATTCTAAGGCCTTCATGCCCCTCCCGCCTTGTGTTTTCATATGCTCTAATGGCCTGCCTGCAGACTGCGAAATCTTTTTGCTGATATCTTAAGCAAGTGACAGTTCTGAATGGGCACACGTTCAGGGCCGATCCATTGTCAACCAGAACCATTGGCACCCTTTTTCTTCTAGTGCTTACTGTAATGTGTAAGGCTTTCTTATGGTTTATTCCTTCCTTCGGCGGATCCTTATCCATGAAAGTTATAGTCTTTGCCATCCTATTATATTATGTATGGGAAATTCTCCTGACTAGCTGAGATGGAACCAATGACACATGTGTTTGACCCTGCATTCTAAAGACAGAATCGCGGTCCAAACCTGAGTATTCTATTCTTCAATTGCTTAATTACTTCATTATCTTCTTCCGCCACCTGGGATTCCTTTTTGGCCTCAGTCTCCGTCGTTGGGTTATCACATCTCAGATGTGCGGGCTTGAAGACTTTTCCCCCACGGGTCATGTGTTAGGCCTCCTCATTTATGACAAAATCCATATCATCATTGGTGCCGTATTGATCCAGCTCGTCGGAGTCCATCCACAAAGATGCGGGGAGGGGTTTGAGGTCTGTAGGGTCCGAGCTTATAGGGCTTTCATCAAAAGGTTGAGGAAGATGAGCAAGGTTAAAGGATTTCTCACTTGCTGGGCTTTCAGCTCGATTGTCGTAGAAATCATCCCACCGGAGCATGTGAACTCGAGGTGGAGGCTCAATCTCGTAAGTCTCCCGGATCCAAGTCATGTCTCTACCATCAGTTTCTCCCTTTTCTCCGGCTGGCGTGATAAGGAGGGAGGGATCCCAACTCGACAATGTCGGCTCGATTATTTTATATTGGCAGGAGGATACAAAAGATAGTAGGGGATTGGTAGTGACATTGGGACGCTTTGCCCTTGGTGGCTCAATTTTCCCTAAATCAATAAGGTCTTGGATGTCATGTTTCAGCCTTAAACACCGGTCAGTATTTTGGCCATTTGTCTGATGGTACTTGCAGTAGGCATTGGCTTTGTACCTAGGAGGAAGGGGATCCGGTGGCGGAGATGGGGGAAGAAGAGGCGTGAGTACACCATGTTTCTGAAGCTTTTCCAAGGCGCGGCTGAAAGTTATGCCTAACGGAGTGAAAGTCCTGGGTGTCTTTGGAAAAGTACTGGGGTTGACCACTTCTGTCTCTGAACTAGAATATCAAGTCTGAGCTTTTCCCTGGTTCATCACTCGCAAACCGGCTTCGGTTTAGTCAACGAAAAGCAAGTACAATACAAGTACGATAGGAGCTAACCAACCAAGCTAGGAAATAGGGAAAAGATGGAAAAAGGCGGAAAAAGACGTAGTGTGCACTAGCGCACGTAGTCTTTTTATCAGACTACGTTTGCTCAACTCAGACGCGCACTCCGGACCAAGCTAGGTTTAGACCTAGCTTGGTCCTCCGTTTGCTCAGACGCGCACGTAGTCTTTTCAGACGTAGCTTGCTTTCTTTAATAGATTCAACAGGGCAGCAAATTCTTTCGATTTGCCCAAAAAGATAGGAACAAAGATCGAATACTAATAACTATCATATCGAAAGTTTGGAAAGTGGGCTTCGAAGGCCACGAAAAAAAAGAAAGAAAATAGGTGAACATTGGTTCCGTTTTCGTCGACCAATCTCTTCCCGTGTTGTCTATGATAGGCAACTCAAGAAAGGACGAGATCAATCGCAAAAGAAATGTTGGGTTCAAGTTTAGATAAAAGACGAGAACGAGAAAGTAGAGGAGATAGATCAAAAAGTAAAAGCAGCTCTACCTTACCCCAGCCAACAACTGTCCCGAAAAAGTCTCTCAGATTTTTATCCAGGTTCAAGAATTCAAGAAAGAGAATGAAAAGTGAATTTTATTACACAAGCGAGAGCCATAAGAACAAGCTCATCTTCGGGCTCCACAAAAATAGAAAAATAATGATTTGGTAATTCAGGAAACTCGAACACAAAATCAAAGTCGTTCTTAAGGCTTTTTCAAATCGAAAGAATTTGCTGCCCTGTTGAATCTATTGAGGGTCAGTTTTGGAAAGTTATGTGCATAGTTCCAGGGGGCTTCCCAATTGACTGCTCCGGGGGTATGATCCTCGTGAATAAAGAAGGTGATATCCATTTTCTTGATTCTTTCTAAGAATAGAAATCAATCTTTGAATTGCCTTTATTTTGTTTTCGGGAATGTGTAGATCTGTGAATTTTCAGAATTTTTTTATAGCAAGGTGCTGCGTCATAGATTCAAACCAAGGAAAAGCGAAAAAAAACTCATGCCCTGCCCACCTCAGTAGCTCAGTGGTAGAGCGGTCGGCTGTTAACTGACTGGTCGTAGGTTCAAATCCTACTTGGGCCTTAACTTGACTACTCGGCGCAAGGATGAGAGGGGCATTGATTCCTAAGGCGAATCGCCGGATGTGATTCGATAGATGAATAGGCATTGATCAGGTCTTATGCGAATGAGTCAATCTTCCTTAATCTATGCCGAATAGAGTCAGTTGTCAGTCCCTTGATTGACCAAAAAAAAGGGTATAGACAAATCTAGTCTAGAACACGGGATTTTTCTTTCCTGGACAGGCAATCGTAAATCCACTTTTGCTTGACCTGCGAGCCATTCTTCTTCATCTTCTAGATTTTCTAATGGATTCACCCCACTGCGAGAAGGGGAGGGATAGCTTGCGAGCCGGGCTGCCTGCTCTTATAGAGATGAGGCCTTTTTCGAAGGTTTTCAAAATAAAAAACAAAGATTCTTTATCCTGCTTCAATAAATGAGGGTGGCTAATATAGTCTTTCCGGTCCCCGGCTTGCTTTCTCTTTCCCTTCTGAGAGTAGAAAAAAAAAAGATGCTTCCTTAAACCGCTTGAATTTTCTTTCCCTCTCTGTTAGAGCCGAGCCTGACTTCGCTTGAAGGCAAGACTTTGCTCTTTCAGTTGCGAGTGGTGCTATCTAAATATGGTAACTATACTCTCGTTAACTCCACCCCTTCGATAAAGGATCTTGACCTTCGTACCTTACACTGGCTTACAAAAAAATCGAGCAAGTCGGTTTTTTTTGTCCAGTCTGAGCCTGAGTCCTTTACCGCTCCCCCTCCCTTTCGCCCGCAAGTGTTGATTGGCAACCAACCTTTGGCGAAGGTGGGAGCTTCGCCCTTAAAGGCTTAGGTCGAAACAATCAAGGAAGGATAGAACCAAGGCTAGAGGACAATTCGACTCATATGGCCTAGGTACCCACCAAGACGGACCAGAAGCTAGCAAGGATAGCTAGAGCTAAGGCCTCAGCCGAAGGGATCGAGCTACCCACTCCAAAAAGAGTCACCACACGACACGAGTCTTCGCCCGCACTTTGTTCTCGGACTATTCCTTGTAGAATGAAGTCCCCGTAGTCAATTCTGGCTATGTGGATACTCATTCTAAACCACATGGGAGGTGCGATGAGGTTACCGCTCAAAAGAAAGCAAGTTCCATCCACCGGAAACTGTGCAAGGGAAGTGTCCGGGTTCCCTTTAGGAGTCAGACGAAGTGCGGGTGTGCATCCTTTGGTTCCACTCGCTAGCCTAAGTGTCCTTGAGCCCTCCTCCTTTTTTCCGGGCTTTGGTCTGCTGGTTAACCTATACTGTAGTATCGAGTGTTGTAGACATGCATGTATTCGAGCGGTAGTGAGTCACGAAAGTACCGGGGAGAACTCGTGGCACTCCCCCCCACTCCCCGTGGGCTTTCTAGGGATTCTTTTATCGAGCAGAGGTACCTTCTGTTGGTAATTGTCTGGAAGATGTTCGACAGCCGAAGGAGAATGTTGACTCAAGAACTCTTTCTCTTTCGGCCAGGCTCAACTCTCTCTGACACTAAACGCCTTAACCACCCTTATTCCTATCCCGACTAGGGGGACTCGGTGACCAACCCCTCTTCAAAGGCCTACGGAGACACTGATTCCCCTTACCTTCATTCTAATTATAGTACGTTTGTCCGTTTAGCGATTATCGGTAAGCTGAACTCAGACTGAATAGCTTGGTCAAATAGGTTAAAAATAGATAACTATATAATAGGGCCTTCCTTCTGGGAAGCGTCTATGTAGGAAGAGCCCCCAGCTCCTCTTCTCTTTCCAGAGGTATATCTATCACCAAAAGAGCTGGACCCCTCCCGTCCGTCGGCTCGCCTTACAGTATTACGCTTGGTGTGCTGAAGGGCTGGGGATCCCTTCTCTCCCTCACCCTTGCGAGCGTGTTTTCTATTGGTGGTCTGCAAGACTGGGGCTACCTTAGAACTCACTAATTCGAGAAAGTAGTGGACCCTCCCTATGCGATAGGTAATCGTCAAGTCCCCTTAGGTACATTTCTCCGCTTCCGAAAAGGTCCTTTTTTTATGTTCAGCATTCTTTCGCATACGCGCCTTGTCTTTAAGTAGCTTAGCTGCAACCTATTTCTTATTGATTTAACCATTCGTGAAGTACTTACTTGTCGTTTTCCTTTTTCTGGGCTGAATTGGGCGAATCGGAATAGCCTCGGTCTCCACTTAGCGCACGACTAAACACTCACCTATCCTCCGTTAGGAGACTCACACCAGAGACCGTACTCAACCATCCCTTCCTTCTTGGAAGGATCATAATGCTATGAGAGCTAACATACCTACAATTATTTGACAACAACAACCAGGCCTAAGCCAGGCGATTGGGTGACAGGTCTTGCTTCTACCATCCCGAGTTGACCTGGAAAGAGTACTGCACAGTCGAGCTTTCTCTACGTCCGAGTCCTGGCTCGACCACCGGGAGAGGAAAGCGGTATAACAGAAAGAAAGTCACCGCAATCACCATTTGCTTCAAAAAAAAAAAATAAGGAAGGAGATAGAGGCGGAGTAGTTAATGGGAGGACTAAGAGTAGCTGTAGGAATAAGAATAGGAGAGCAGTAGAGAGTAGAAAGCGTCTTGTCAGAGCATATGTAGCTTCAGATATCGGAGCTGGAGCAGGAAGACGAGTAGGAGCTCTTGTTCGTTCGCTTGTTAGCTAGTCTTTCCTCGTTCCACCTTCGATCGAGTTCTCAATTTTCTTTTTTAGAAATTTCTCACATATAGAGGCGAATAAAAGATAACGATCTTCGAAGCTGACAAGTAATAAGAGGAAAGCAGAAAAAAACGGCCTTTTATGCTATTTTCCAATGTTCAACTCACGAGGGAGAATGCTCTTGATTTGCTTTGTCACTATACGAACACAATGTGAATTGCCTCAAAGATGGTCAAGCTTTTTACTCGCCTCGCATCGGAAAGCAAGCAGCAACTAAGGGAATAGGGAGCTTTTGGAACCACTACGGGATAGAGAATAGGTCCTGTATTTGGGAAGGAAGAAGCAACAATTGACATTTCCTCCTCGGCAAGTAGAGTAGAGTGACCTCTTCCAGTTACCGCTACCTCTGTCCTTTCTTCTTTCAGCTATCTCAACTCTTCGAGTCGAGTTCTTTAGCTTGAGTTCGTTTTTGCTAGTTGCCATTGAGTTGTGAGTTCGTTCCAGTGGACTATAGAAGCATGCATAGCTGTGCCTTATGAGCGGAACTTTTTGCTTTGCTTATGCCAGCTAGCTTTTGTAGGCTTGGTTGCTTCTTTCGGCTTGTACGCTCTGTCATAGGCTTGCTTCCTTGCTTAGCTCGAAAAAGTACGCTATTCAAAGCAGAGAGAAGGCAATTGTTGACTGGGTACCACGATTAGCTCATCTGCTAGCTCGCCTTAAAGCAACTAGTCCTATTCGTAAACATCTTGAAGTAAAATATGAATGTGCAGCTCTATGGTCTCGAAATCATTCATAAAGAAATATCTCTGACTATGCTTAAGACATGCAAAGGCACTGACCGAAGAGAAGGAACTGCGCACTCACACACTCGCAACTGACCCAGTCGGCCAGCCTTTGCTTGCTTCTTTGAGTGAAAACATTTTCCCTTTTTTTTTCGAGCTGGTAAACTGGAAATTAGAGGCCAGGCGAGTTATGGGCTCGTCCCATAGTTTTTTTATATGGAAGGAGAAAGGACACGATCGTTTAAGCGCGGGTGCAGTTCTTGATCCCGACGTGCTCTATTCTTTTTGTTTGCTAATCCGACTTCGCTATGATAGTCTAATGTGCTATGAACCATGAATCTTTTAACTAACCCTTGGGTATTACCTTTCAGAAGGTCCGAATCAAATTGATGGTGCTTTGGGCTCAAGTTTTGACCTCGAATGCTGACTTCCACAAAGTCGGTTCAGTCCCAGTCAAAGGTTGTATGGCTTGGAGCGTACCGTACTATCTTTTACCAGCTGGAGCTAAGCGATGAAAGGAAAGGCAATTTGGTTCTTTCACTCCATGTATTATGTACTATTTGATCTGAACTTTTTAGGATGATCTGATGTCAAGAAGCACAAGGTTCCACATAAAGTACGATGGCCCCCTTCCCAATTCTTCCTATATGTATTTAAACATTCTGGTACTGTTGAATCATCGATGTTCGTCATTGACTCCATAGCAGAATGAGAAAGGGCAGCAGAACTCGCTCGACAAAAGATTGGCTTGATCGAAAGACGGACATAAATAAGGACCGAGTGAAGAAGTCTCACTATTCATCCTTTGGTTCCGACCTCCCTATTTTTGGAGTGACCACCGGAGGCCGGTCCAAAAGTAAGTAGTCTAGTTAAGAGCCGATGGGCTACTCTTCGCCTGATGTTCAACTTGAAAGGTAGGAAGGTAGTACAGTGTGTAATCCTGTCATTTACAGTCTCACATTGCGAACAGCTAATCTTGATTTTGCACAGAAGAAGTTTGATGACGGAAAAGATTGTTCTCGTGAAGATCTATCTATGATTCGAAAATCCAGAGCTCTCTCTCATTCTCGACTAAACTGACGTCTTCCTTATGTGTGATGCATGTGCCCAGTGATCATAGACAGTTCTTGTCGTTTAGTGGCATTCTAATGGTTTAGCTTGGTTAGCAAATCCTGAGGATGGGCCTCTTGCTAGCTAATTTACCGAGGGCGACCTCTGCTCAACTCTTACCACCAGGCTACCGAAAGATAGATTGAACCATAGGGCTCTTTTCCTCGAACCTTGACTCATCGGATGCCATGTTCATTGCGATATTCTGATCTTTGCTTGCCTGGCTTTTGTAGCTCTCTTTGCCTGCTTGCTACCCGAATGAATCTTTATTGCCCAACTGATGTCTTGGCATGAAGCTGCACCCCTTCCTACTATCGAAGTGTGTGGTACAAAAAAAGTGAGACTTTCTTCTTGTCTGAATTGTTGACGGAATGTGTCAGTCTCTCTTTCACCCGGCAACTTCAACATCGGTCTATGGTGGATCAAGACCAAAGGTTAATCACAACCTTGATCTCGCTGAGATCCTTGACTTCTTCCTTCATTGTCAGATCAGTTGTTGTAAAGTCGTCCATGACTCAACCATCCATCAATTGCGAGACAGAATGTCGGATCAAGGTCAAAGGAGAGGGTACTCGTTGTTCTTTACCCTCGAAAACCAAAGTCCCGTTGACTTGGCGGAAGCCCTGCACCATGATGTCTCTACGCCTTTTTGGTCTCCAACAACAATACAGCGCAAAGCCCCGAAGTATAGTTTCGCTGCAGATGTCAACCAACCGAAGGTAGATCCCTTGTGTATTGCGCGCGACTGAAACATTTTTTTTTTAGCTCGAACTCTTTCTCTCATGTTCTGTGATAACCTTTTCATATCTCCTACGTAAATGATGATTCATTCATCTACATAACATAAACTTGCTGAGATGATTCCTTCTTTTTCGAAGTAAGCCGGATAAGAGGGCTAGTATCTTAATGCTCTAATCTGATTCCCGTCCGACAAAATTTCCGGTACACGGCTTTCTGCTCAATCTCTTGTAGCGGAATCTTCTTAGTGGATTTAGTAAGTCATCCTGACACTGGCTCATCTGTCAACCTTTTCCCTTTATTATGCGGATGGGCGGAAGGATTCCGATTCAGAGTAATAGGCTGAAAGAGGAGAAACTTGTGTGGTCTCGCTCTAGCTCCCGATCTTGATTCCGATACCGATATTACTTTTTTTTTAGTCTCTCTGAAAAATGTATCTTGATAGAGTTATTATCCTTGATCGTAATTTCAAGTATGAGTACTGCGTCCAACATTAAAAAAATGATTGGTAGTCAAACTTTCTTCTGATTTATATACCTTTTTCTTATTTTTGTTATAGCATAAATAACAGCCTCTTGTTTAGGTGGACAGCCCGGCAAATAGACATTCACAGGACTTCTCGACTCCCCTCGGTACTGAATGAACATCCCTCCTGTTATAGCTCCCATAGCTAGGAAAGCGAAAGGAATTTTTGAAGACTTTCTTACTAATACTAAAGAAGGAGCCATTTTCTTCGCTGTGAAAATTAGGTCGGCTTGCGTTGGTACCAGTCCGATCAAAGTCGAATCGCGAGCCTGGTTTGAAGCAAGCAAAAAAAAAAAATAAAAGAAAGATGGAAGATGATGAATTGTAACCAACTGGGTTCTATACCCGATTCAACACTATAGCATGCTGCCCATCCTGGATACAGAACTATAGAAAGTGTGCAGTGAGCTATCTTTACTTTCATTATAGGTAGCCAGTCTTTACTTAACTTGGCCCAACCACTCCCATGCCTTTCTTGGTCGGACCAACCCAACCGGCGATTTCCGACAAGTCTTTCTTTTTAGAGCAAGAAGCGGAAAAAAATCATTCTTGATATTTATGGATAACCAATCCTTTTTCCAATATAGTTGGGAGACTTTACCCAAGAAATGGGTACAAAAAATGGAAAGATCGGAACATGGGAATAGATCTTATACAAATACTGACTACCCATTTCCATTGTTGTGCTTTCTTAAATTTCATACCTATACCAGGGTTCAAGTTTCGATCGATATTTGCGGAGTTGATCATCCCTCTCGAAAACGAAGATTTGAAGTTGTCCATAATTTACTGAGTACTCGGTATAACTCACGCATTCGTGTACAAACAAGTGCAGACGAAGTAACACGAATATCTCCGGTAGTCAGTCCATTTCCATCAGCCGGCCGGTGGGAGCGAGAAGTATGGGATATGTCTGGTGTTTCTTCCATCAATCATCCGGATTTACGCCGTATATCAACAGATTATGGTTTCGAGGGTCATCCATTACGAAAAGACTTTCCTCTGAGTGGATATGTGGAAGTACGCTATGATGATCCAGAGAAACGTGTGGTTTCTGAACCCATTGAGATGACCCAAGAATTTCGCTATTTCGATTCTGCTAGTCCTTGGGAACAGCGTAGCGACGGATAATTCTGAATCAACATAGGTCCAGTCCAGGGGACAAATCAATAGGAAATGCTATTTGCTTCTTCAAAAAAGGTCACTCCTTTTAGGAACATGGCTCGCCTTACGACTCTTGCACTTCACTCGCAGCTCGCTGGCTCGTTCATTCACTTGCTCATGAACTCGCAGCTTCGCCAGAAGCGAGACGTCGCCTCCTTTCCTCCGCCGAAAGATGCTTAGCCAGAAGCGACGAAGGAGGGGGGAAGGCCGACGATGGCAATGAGGGGAAGCTGTCGTAGAAGCTTTGCCCCTTGCTTTACAGAAATTATGTTGAACTGACTAAATGACCTTCCGGAAGGCTAGCTAATCTAATAGTTCCCTTCCATCTTCTTAACTTAATAAAGAAGAACGAAGGCCGCCATCCTTCTTATTCAGGAAGCCATTGAGGGTGGCCCGGGAAGGGGAGAGTGGCCGAGTGGTCAAAAGCGACAGACTGTAAATCTGTTGAAGGTTTTCTACGTAGGTTCGAATCCTGCCTCTCCCACTTTTGTTGTAGACTTAAGAGAAGAGAAAGTAGGCCTCAGCCTAGGAGGGCCAACCGAGCGAAGCTCTTTCTTTTTTTTTTGCCGTGCCGTGAAGTCAAATTGTATCGTATGCCTTTGTCAGAGGTTGGCGAACTACTACGATCTATAGTTCCATCTATATCCAATCCCAACGAGACGAGAATAGAAGCGAGTCGCTTCCGGCCTCTGTAGTCTCTGCAGTCGGCACACGCACGCGCCCGCCGGAATCCCTCCTTGGTTCGGGACGAAGCCAAGCGATACATACGATAGACGAAGGAAGCGCCCACCCGAGCCCTACGTTTTTCAGTTGTCCAGCAAACGTAGGAGCAGGCTACGGAGGAGTAAACTCCAGAGCAAACTACTCCGCAAGCTACGTCTTTTTAGAGCTCCTTCTTTAGGATCAAGGGTTTCCTACGTGCGCTAGCGCGCCCTGCAGTTTTTCAGCTGCCTACGTGCGTTCGCACGCCCTGCTTCAGCATCAACGACTTTCTTTTTGAAGCAAGAAGCAAAGATAAAAGAAGATGGCCTGCGCAGCTGGGGAAGGCAAGTTTGATCGAGGATTGGAGAGGAGAGGTGGAATGGAATAAAAAGCTCAGGATGGATGACGGAGTCTTTGTGCGAGCCGTATGCGGTGAGAGTCGCACGTACGGTAACGAGGGGGGTTCGCGTCTATACATGTAGTGTGGTGCTAGGGCCTACCCACCCTATTTGTTCCATGATCTATGGGTCTACTGGAGCTACCCACTTCGATCAATTAGCCAAGATTTTGACCGGATACGAAATCACTGGTGCTCAATCTAGTGGTATTTTTATGGGGATTCTATTTATCGCTGTAGGATCCCTATTCAAGATCACTGCAGTTCCTTTTCGGGCGGCTGTAGGACGGACGGCCCCCCATAGGTAGTAAGGTAGGATGGGTGGTACCGCGATCATTGCGGCCAATCCTCCTAACTGCGCGCGGGCCGGGCTTAGAGCGCGTGAAACTCATCACTACCTCGTAAGGGCGTTGAGACCATAGCATGTTAAACAAAAGCGCCGCTTTCTCTGGAGTGTTGTCACACAGTTGCCCGACTAGAAGAGCTACTCGCTCTGTAGTGTTGTCACACAAGATAAGCACGCCGCCCGCCTGCTGGCCGGGCGAATCGAAGAACTCTTCCGGTCAACTGTCCACCCAGTCAAGTGCAAAAAACACAGTGGAATCACGCAAGGCACGCTGCTGGTGTGCTTCCTGCCCACGAGGAAAGAAAGAAGAGCGAAAAGGTTCAGATTTGACTGTTTGCAGCATGGGAGCTGATTACCCAAGAAATCCCTGGGAAAAAGAAAAGATATCTCGGTAACGAAAACCATAGGAGGCTGTATTGGCGAGATCCAAGGGTTTACAGCTGCCCAAAAGAAAAACCGCCTGGAAGTCCGAGGACCTTTAGTACCCTACCCCCGAACCAGCAGCCTTCGCGCCAAGCGACGACCGCCCTTGTCCCTTTCCTTTTTCCATTCAGCCTACTTCTTAGTACCTCAGTCTAAGGCGCTTGCGCTTAAGTGCTTCGCCTACCTTACCCTTGGGTTTATGGTCACTCCTTTCGAAAAGTGAGGCTTTTAGAGACATAGTTAACTAACTAAAATAAAGGGAGATGATAATAGAAACATAGACATCTATGTAGTTCATCTATCTCTTGTCTATCGTTGAATCAAGTCAAATGAGTTCTTCTTCCTTCCGTTGGATCCTTTCTGCTTCTGCCAACGAAATGAGGGCCTCGCCCGTTCCGAATGCTTCTCCGATCTCTCGCGAAGAGAACCCTCTGTCTTTTCCTGCTTTGCTAATCTGCCCCTCGGGCCGGGCGCGGGAGGAAGAAAGAAATGAGAAGAGCGTCTTCTCTTTTGTCCTTTTTTCTGTGAGGAAAGCGCTCTCTTTTTGTCATCCCTGCTGCTTCCCAGAGGCTTTTTGTATTGAACGCATGGCCCCTTCCAATCATGTTTGAGCCTATGTTCAAACCAACCCGGGGAAGGAACAGAATGCCTGCCGACGTTCATCAGAAAAGGGAATGCTTCCTAAACCACTAAAGGAAAGGCTCGACGAAGGGAGGGAGATGCGATGCGGCGGTCGGAAATCGAGATGTCGATTTGTTTTTCATCGAAAACGAAGACCTTCTTTTCTAACCGGCTCGGCCCGGCAAAGCGCTGGCAACAACATAAGGGAAGGGGTCCATGTAGCTGCTGCGCCCGCCCACTGAGCAGCAGGTTCGGCATCTACTACAAAAGAGAGAATCCACTTCAGATAACCACGCCTCTGCCTTGCAGCGTGTGAAATGGCCGAGAGCGGACCCTTTTGGATATATAATCCAAGCCGAGAGTGGAGTTAGGTGAACAGCCGTCTGATGGAAAACAACTTTCACGTTCGGTTCAGAGAGCACTTTTTCGTTGAGAATTCCTCCTTCCCTTTTGTTTGTGTGAATTCCCCAGCGGCGAATTAACAACTTGTGGGGCCCTATCTATTCAATCTCTCGAGCCCCGAAGAAAACCCCCCTCTCCCTCGGACTCCATCTCTCTTTTGACTCAATATATGTGGGCACCTGATATCTATGAGGGTTCACCCACCCCGGTGACAGCATTCCTTTCTATTGCGCCTAAAATCTCGATTTCTGCAAATATGTCACGTCTTTCTATTGTTGGTTCCTATGGAGGTACATTGCAACAAATCTTCTTTTTCTGCAGCATTGCTTCTATGATCTTAGGAGCACTGGCCGCCATGGCCCAAACGAAAGTCAAAAGACCTCTAGCTCATAGTTCGATTGGACATGTAGGTTATATTCGTACTGGTTTCTCATGTGGAACCATAGAAGGAATTCAATCACTACTAATTGGTATATTTTTTTATGCATCAATGACGATAGATGCATTCGCCATAGTTCCAGCATTACGACAAAGCCGTGTCAAATATATAGCGGATTTGGGCGCTCTAGCCAAAACGAATCCTATTTCGGCTATGACCTTCTCCATTACAATGTTCTCATACGCAGGAATACCCCCGTTAGCCGGCTTTTGTAGCAAATTCTATTTGTTCTTCGCCGCTTTGGGTTGTGGGGCTTACTTCCTAGCCCCAGTGGGAGTAGTGACTAGCGTTATAGGTCGTTGGGCGGCCGGAAGGTTGCCATGAGTAAGGTTGGGAGACCGAAGGCAGTTTTCCGTGCACCGGACACGTAGCTTACCGAATCAGTTGCGACACGGATGGGAATGCATGCTACGAAAGACAGGGTCGAGTCTGATACATCAACCGTCGACTCCATATCCTTGTACGAGTCCACAATCACTACACGAGATGAACCTGGGTTTGGTGAATGGAAGTTGGCCTTAGGTGGTTTAGGACTCCCAGTTACTGCGCGCGATCGTATACTGAGCCCGTCGGTTGTTGGAACGACGCGAGCCGGGCCGGGCCTCGATTCAGAAAGATGAAGGGACAGAGGTGACTAATTCCCCATCTCATTTGGGGCGGAAAACGAATCGACATCTCGATGTGATACAGCCTTTTCCATGATCGTTGGGAAAGAACGGCGAAGTCCATCCGAACCGTCCAATGAAGAAATAAGAGGAGAGCAAAGCGCCAATGGCGCGCGAGGCGCATGCGGAAGGAAGAGAAAAAAATAAAGAAGTGTGGAGGATCGGCCCAAAGCAGTGCTTTGTTTCCTGGCCAAATCAAGGATTTGGGGCTTCTTGCTACAAATAGTTGAATAGAAAAAGAACGAAAAAATCATTCAACCTTTGATTCAAAGAACTGCGCTTAGCCCCCCCGCTCATGAAAGGGCTCTGCTGCAATGGATGGCAGAGGGTCCGTAGTACCCGAAGCACTGGAGTGATCCAGTAGCCGGGAAGGGGCCTAGAAGTGCCTACTACTACACCACACTACACTTGGCTCTACACATTTACGGAGTCCGTCCAGTGTCTGGCAGAACGTTGGGAGGCTTCAATCCTGACTCCTTATCTCCCGCCCAGGCTAACGGAGCCTTACTTATTCAGGGGAGAGAGTGGAGCCTCGAGAAGCACTCTTGAGAGGAAGATCCTTGGCTCCTCCTCATTCTCTACAGGGGTCTCTGCCCACATGGAAGCGGGGCAGAGATGGAAAAGATCAAAGATGGTCCATTTTGTTTTATAGCCCTTGACCTTGTGGACAAAACAGACTCACATTTTCCAGTTCTCGACAAAGAAAGAATCATCTTGAAAACGCTCCTAACCCCTGAGTACTGCCGTGTATTGTAAGTGATCCGAACCTGCCCGGAGCGAGCCCCTCGACGAGGCAAGTGAAGTTGGTGAGCCGTATGATGGGCAACTATCTCCTGCGGTTCGGAGAGGACTCAGCTGTTAGTTACCCTTCCCTTGGTTTCGGGGTGGACCCCTTCACTCTATTTTATTATATACGCTTAGCGAAAAGAATGTTTTTTGATAGACCTAGGACATGGATTCTATATGAACCAATGGATCGTGACAAGTCCTTACTACTAGCAATGACTTCCTCTTTCATTACTTCATCCTTTCCATATCCCTCTCCCTTGTTCGATCTTACTCATCAAATGGCACTCAGTTCATATCTGTAAGTTCGATCATCGATAAGGTTCAAAGAAAGGGTGGGCCATTGATAAAGAATCGATTCCAAACCACAATGCTAGCAGATGGCGGGCCTCCGCTTTTCTTTTCATTAATGAAACCTGCATGGAAAAGGACAAAGAGGAGCTTGCTCAAAAGAAAAAAAAAGGTGGGTGGCATTAGGGGTGTCAGTTAGAAAGGTTCTAACAATGTTCGTTCAATCAAGCTGCATTCTTCTCTTTCTTAACTTACTGAAGGGCTAAGAAGGGCGAACGGAACTACACAAGAAAGATGATGAAATTCAGAAGAATGAACGGTATAGGGAAGGGAAAGAAAGGGGAACGTTACGAGAATATGGAAGGAAGGATGGGACTTTTGGCTGGTCGCGCAATGAAGAAATGGTGCCTCTTAATTTTTTGTACTATTCTTAGCTTTTATTGCGGCCTACCACTACAGCTGATACATATCATACTAATGGGGTATGAGCTTTTCAAAAAGGCTCTTCAACAACCGGGTCTTGTAGGTTGTCATGAGGATATGTCGTGGATAGTAGATTTGCTTCGATACATTCTATCTCTTTTCTTCGAAATCGAAGCCACGACGGCGGGATCCCAAGGTATTGAAAGTTTCGGGAGCGAGTTGGAGGGGCGGCCCGAGATCTTTAGAATGGATCAAAATGATCAGCAAGCACAATCTGCCCTTCCTCCGCAGTCTCAGATCGATTTAAATTTTCCTCCCGCTCCAGACCCTCACCCTCCTATTATTTTTGAGGGCGAGTCGCGACCTCTCTCTCAAAGAGAGGAAAATGCCTTAGAAAGAGCGACAAGCTATCACGCCCGACTTCTGGACCTAGTCCACTCGATAACGAGGCAGAATGGCCAGGAGCTCACTCCGGATGACTGTAGCTTTCTCCGGGATTTCCTTCTAGCGAACCTAGAGAGCGAGGTCAATCTCCCTAGCCTGCGGAGACTAATAAACCAATTAGAAATCCATGGGTCGCAATCTAGGGCTTTTCAAAAAGCAAAAAGAAGCTTCGACAACGAAGACATATGAGTAGAGGTGAAAAGACAGATATCGGGCTCTGGCATCTCCCGTCTTTGAATGAGGGGGAAGAGGAAGAGCATGAGACTCAAGCCCAAAATTCCCTAGCTAGCAGTTGAGTGCCTCAAGGGCCCTGGGCGAATCAGAATGAGCAGATCGAACAACTCTTGAATGGACTACCTCCCCCACTGAGGAAGATGCCGCAGTAGTGGATGAAGCAGTCGGTGAAGGCAGCAGAGGTTCTGTTGTTAAAGGCCGGGCCTCAGCCCCTCATCAGTTGACTCTTGTCAGGTTTATTCTTTTCCCTGCTCACTAGCGCCTAGGGCGCTTTTCGACCAACCGGCATTTTTTTGTCACATCTTGTTATTAAGGAGATGAGAGGGGTTCGCCCTCTTCGTGCAACTCTTCCCGGGAAGTGAATGGGCTTCTTATCCTTTTTAAGAAGGACTGAGTGAGTGGTCCTTTCTTTTCAAGCTGTAACCACCACTTGTCCTCGTTATCGATTTCTATCTCCTCGCTAAAAAAAAAAAGAACCTGGCATCCGCAGGGATGCGGCCTTGGTGAATGATTGGTCCAAGGTCCGGCGGTCTTGGAACATAACATAGAGATCTGCCCAGTTGATCTTCGGCTTAATAAGATCAAATTCTTTGCCTTCAACTCTAATCTCAGAGTTGTTGTCACCGATGGCTCTTTCATCAGGTCAGCAGAGGAGCATTGTATGCTTGCTTGCGGTACCCTTGTCGATCCAGCCCATCCTTTCTTCTTCTTCGTCATAGAACTCCAAAGACTTCGTCCAGTGCTCAGGCTTCTTCTTCGAGGCAGGTCCTACTTCTTCTTTTCTTTTGTTACGAAAAAGGGAGGGGAGCCTTAACCCGAGGCGTGGCACTGCCTTCTGATCAATAGAACAGGAAGAGGAGAAAAGAAAGACCACCAAAAGTCACGACCACCAAGATAGGCATAGTGATTCGATCTTTTGATAACCTTGAAAACTACCATTTTGGGGGGCTTAGGTCTGACACACGGAAGATTGGATTGCCTGAATCACGAGTCTTATATACTGTGTTACGATCACCTCATATTGATAAAAAGTCCAGAGAACAATTTGAAATGGAAATCAAGAAACAATTTCTGGTCATAAAAACGGAAAGGCATGAATTGCGCAAGAAGTTCTTTCGGTTAAAACGCCGTGCGACTCGGAGGACATAAGACTTTTTGGTTAGGCCAAAAATCTTGCCGACTGGATGCTCCTACCCCACCATGCCTAGCCCTTTACCTTAATAAGAGGAGAGGAGGTATGAAGCGTGGGAAACTATGCAAGAAGTGTATGATACAAGATGTAACCTTCTGGAGTGGCGGCAAAACTCAACATTGATCAACGCGAGTGAACTGTGCTTAGACGCTTCGTAAAACCGCACCGCATCTACGAGAGGAGCAGATGGATGACCCTTTCGATTCACGGAATGTGATCTGGGACACGATGGGAGTTAGCGTGCCTCGGTAGGCAAGAGATCACCGGAGTATAGCACAAGATCGCCTTTTCTTGCTGCCATGGGGTCAACCTGTGAACAAGGTAAACCCAATGGGATGGGAACCAAAAAACGGGAGGGTACCGCATTGGGCAGAAGACGATCCAAAAAGCGAAGGCTCACCCTCAAAGGTTGTGCCGGGTGAGATAGGCGACAGGTAGAAGGCTTCCAAGCCGGCCCGGCCGCGAGGAAGAAAGAGATCTTTGCCGGTGCTGACTTGGATCTCGGGTGACGGAACGGCCAGAAGCGACGAGCAGTCGCGGTCGAAGCTTGGCTCTAGCCGATAGGCTAGCAGTAAGCTTGGCTACAGCGAAGCGCTTACCAAGCGCGAAGGAAAGGGTCTTCGCCACTTGAGCCGTATGCGGGGGAACTCGCACGTGCGGTTCTTAGGGGGTGTCGGTTGAGCCAAGCCATTCCATCCCAATAGCGTATATTTGGAGCTCAATATGAAATCCGTCTTTCTTGCAAGACCCGTTCGGATAAGGGCAAACTCCAGAGATTGCTTCGAAGTCAGATCCTTGCCTTGACCCTTTCCTCAACCAGAACCATACGGTATTCTTAAACGTCTGACGTCATGAAAAAGAACCCATTTCTTTTCTTACGCGCAGTGTCTGACTCTTCCCTGCTGTTGTGGCTTTCTCCAACCTCTCGCGATGTCCGAAAAAAAAGGAAGGTGGGAATGAGGAATCGACGAAGAATCCAGGAAAGAGCAGCGAAGGTTTTTTAAAGAATTTCTTCATAGGAGGTCGGTTTCGACCTTTCCTTACTTCCTAGCCACTCTTCTACTTATTCTTTGCTTTCTGATTTTGGATCCTAAGTCAGATCCCTACTTTTTTTTGAAAGGCGGTCGAGCGCTATCTTTTTTTTTAATCAAGATGGGCTGCTCCGGGGGTCTGGCCTTGGCCATTGTTTTTGCTGGCCCTCCTCACTGCCGAAATGCAAATGATGGTTCCCTCTGAGTCGGGAGCGTCTACCTCATTTCCCCAGCCGGAGTGGCAAAGGGCTCTCTCTCTCCCAGAGGATCTGACGGCGCCTGATTGTCTGCGTTCCCATGTGGAACGAGCGAATCCTATTAAATATCGGTAGGAGGAAGGAGCTCGGAGAGAGTCTTTTTCAGCGGTACATTGAGCCACTGGCCCTGGACCGGGCCTCTGTCGGCTTTTGTAGAGATCTACTCCAGAGAGTGAAAGATCTGCAGTCGGAACAAACCAATGGCCATTCAAAACCCGGAAAGATAGGGAGGTCTTGTACTCGCTTGTCTGGAAATACAAAAAAGCAAGGTTGGAGCAAACAGAGGAGCAAGCGGAGTCTAAAAAGACTACGCGCGCTAGGGAAAAAGCCGGAGTGAGCACTAGCGCACGTAGGAAAAAGATGTAGGGCGCCCTAGCGCGCTACGTCTTTTTAGACGTAGCTTGCTCAACTCCCTAGCGCACTCCGCCTTTTAGGCCTCCTTCCCCGACGGACCAAGGGCCGCCTTTTTCGCTTCGTACGAGAAAAGTTATGGAAGGAAAGAGGGGACTTTTGGCTGATAAAGATGGACAGTCACGATTGCGTAATAGTTATTTTTTGGCCTCGTCATCGAAAGCGGCTTCCAATTGCTCGGAAATTCTCAGCTATATGGGGGACTTAAATGGTGAGCAAAAACAATTGATCAAGAAGTTGGTCAACTTCCGCATGATCGATGGTAAAAGAACGAGAGTTCGTGCTATAGTTTATAAAACTTTTCATCGCCCAGCGCGAACTGAACGCGATGTAATCAAACTTATGGTTGAGGCCATTGATAATATAAAGCCTCTTTGCGAAGTGGTTAAAGTAGGAGTCGCAGGTACTTTTTATGATGTCCCTGGGATTGTAGCCAGGGATCGTCAACAAACCTTAGCTATTCGTTGGATCCTTGGAGCAGCTTTCAAACGACGTATAAGCTACAGGATAAGCTTAGAGAAATGTTCATTTGCTGAGATACTGGATGCTTACCGAAAGAGGGGAATTGCACGTAAGAGAAGAGAGAATCTTCATGGACTGGCTTCCACCAATCGAAGTTTCGCGCATTTCAGATGGTGGTAAAGTGATACCACATAAGGTTCCTCATTCAGTCATATTCTTAAGTCAGAAATGTGCTGCGCCCTTTTCCTTTTCTCATCTGAATATAGAAAGAGTTTAGGCCTTCCTCATACTCCCCCCTTCATTCTTGAGCATGGAATCGAAGCGGTTTAACACAGAAGAGCGAGGTCAATCCCAACCGGGGTCTCCTATTCCGACTCCAAACTTTTGGGTCGGAGGATGAAAGAGTGCGCAATCCAAGATCTATGTCTCGACTAGGAAAGATTCCGTCATCGAGGTAGGTAGTCCCTTTTTTTTCGGTATGCCGCTCCGCGAGCAAGGAGCGCCGCGAGCAGAGCGAGAGAACGAAGTGGGCTTTTGTGATGTCGGAATTTGCACCTATTTGTATCTTTTTAGTAATCAGTCCGCTAGTTTCTTTGATCCCACTCGGTCTTCCTTTTCTATTATCTTCCAATAGTTCGACCTATCCAGAAAAATTGTCGGCCCACGAATGTGGTTCCGATCCCTCCGGTGATGCCAGAAGTCGTTTCGATATACGATTTTATCCGGTTCCTATTTTATTTATTATCCCTGATCCGGAAGTCACCTTTTCTTCTCCTTGGGCAGTACCTCCCAACAAGATTGATCTGTTTGGATCTTGGTCCATGATGGCCTTTTTATTGATTTTGACGATTGGATTTCTCTATGAATGGAAAAGGGGTGCTTCGGATCGGGAGTAAGCATTAGTGATAGGGCAAAAAAGGGGGGGAAGAACATAGGAAAGAGGGATGCCTACATTCAATCAATTGATTCGTCATGGTAGAGAAGAAAAACGGCGCACGGACCGTACTCGAGCTTCGGATCAATGTCCCCAGAAGCAAGGAGTATGCCCGCGTGTTCCGACGAGAACACCGAAAAAACCAAATTCAGCTCTACGTAAGATAGCCAAAGTACGCTTGAGCAATCGACATGATATATTTGCTTACATTCCAGGCGAAGGTCATAATTCGCAGGAACATCCTATAGTCTTAGTCAGAGGAGGTAGAGTGAAAGATTCGCCAGGTGTGAAATCCCATCGTATTCGAGGAGTCAAGGATTTGCTAGGAATTCCGGATCGCAGAAGGGGCAGATCTAAATATGGTGCAGAAAGACCCAAATCGAAATGAATGGAAGATGCCTCTGGAACCTCGTTTTTTATCGGCTTATCGGAAAGGGCGGGGCGCAAGAACAAGTCTTTCAATCCTCCCACGGGAGGCATCACTACGTAGTAGGTGGGACGAGTCTTTCATTACGTCTTATGAAGAACGAACCAATCTCATGACTTGGACTTCCTGGCCCAACCAACCGGTCCCCAGTACAGTAAGAGACTGATTAGGCGACCCTCAACTCAGAAAGGATCAGACCAATCCGACTCTACAAACCCAGCGGCAGTTGGAGGTTTTTATTCAAGGAGTCTTGGCGAAGCAAGAGAAACTTCAGAAAGAAAGAGCCAACTCTGGTTTACAGGAGATCGCACAGCGCTGCTGTAGATAAAGAACCCTATCCTCAGTTCGGTCCCAGCTCTTTGATGGAACCAGCGATCCCAAAGAACATTTAGCCAGATTTGAGTCTCAGTGTGGAGATACTGCAGCTAATGTTCAGCTCCTGTTAAGCCCTTCTGACTTCTTTGGTACACCAATGGAGCTCCAGGATCGGTCTCGTCCTGAGAACAAATGTCTGACCTATTTTGCAAAAGGTTCCATTCAAGAAATATTTGACTATTGGTCGATGTAGGCAGGAGAGGAAATCTCTGATTTTTCGCGGTTCCTCGCTCTTCTGAGGAGTCTATCGTTGAAGACAAGCTCGTGCCGATCTGTATCCGTGGGCTCAACATTGAGCTCCGCTATGCACTGATCCCTGCTGGGAAAGCATCGTTCACCCAACAACTCGAGCGAGCGTCAGAGTTAGAAGAGATCGCGAGAGAGAAGGTTTTACCTCTGGCATCGAAGCGGACCTCTGGAGAAGTGGCTGAGGCTTATGTCGCTGAAGTCCGGAATGATGAGTTTAACAATAGCAAGCTTACTAACCCAAGGAGAACATGTTCTGAATAGGAAGAAGAAGGCAATTTTTGATCTCAGAGATACAGAGAGATGGTTCTTCGATGTGATGCTGGCAAAGGTGGGCGGTGGGAGGGGAAGGAGCAAACGTAGGCCTAAAAGCCGGAGTGCGCTAGTGCTCACGTAGCCTTTTGCCGGAAACGAATTCTCAGACTCAGCCCGGTGATGAGTTGAGTTCTAGTTATTGTAGATACCATCGAAGGTTGAATCATGGGACGTCTTATTGCAATGCCCTGCCATATATTATTCATTAGAGAATTGCCAGGGGTGAGTTGAAGACAATCAAGGAAGCCCAAGGACCATGATCGAAACCCAGCCACTGCCGAATAACAATGATGTCAACCTCCGAAAGCCTCCAGTTGCAACCCTTGGGGCTGTATCTGTTTTCCCAGTCTCAGCTTCCGAATGCTTTCGACCCTCGTCTTCTACCGAGGCAGGAATATACCTTAAGGCTGACAATGAGGAGTTTGAGAAGTCTCAAACATCTGAAAACAGATTTTGACCGTCGAGGAGCAGACCATCAGTGCCTGATGAAGTTACGGTCTTGTCCCCAGTTATGAAGTTGAGGTAGCAGCGCTCAAAAGAATAAGAAAAAGGTTTTTTAGCGGTACCACCTGGACCTCAAGCTCAAGGACCTACTGCCACCACAAGGCCGCAAGAAAATGTTCAACGATTGGACTTTTTGATCCTATGAACATTTGTTATTGCAAGCAACCGCCTTGGAACATGCGTTAGCGGAGGCTGCGTTAGCCTGCGGGGAGGCAGAAGCGAAGAAAAAAAAGAAGGAAGGAGAGCAGAAGAATGAATGAGGGGCGAAGCCAGCAAAAGCAATTCCCACAGTTCTCGAAAGCCTCATTCCCTATTTCTTTTTGAGCTCGAACCAGCTTATCTTCTCCCCAGCCCATCCCTTAGTTAAGCCCTCTTTTCCCAGTTGTACCCAACAACCTTCACTCACTCAGTCGTCAGGCGGAATCTGAACTACAGTGGCTTCAATCCGAGTCCGGGTCCCGGGCTGGCTGCATCGGAGAGGGTAGAAGCAATGGATCGAGTGTATTGATTCCATTTCTTCTCGTCCATCGATCAATCTCCAATTGGGGATCATATCTCCGTCTCTTGATCTACCTACCCGGTCCCCTCGGAATGAGATAGAGATGGAAGCGGGAGCAGAGAGCCCCAGCTGGACTGAGTAGGATCCTATCATGGTAATTTTCCTTCATGGAAGGAACGAAGTTGATCTGCGTCAGCCTTTGATTTCGACCTCTCCAGCTAGCTTTATTGACCTGATCCGTATTCCTTCCATGGCCCACTCCTCTCCTTTGCTGATGTCTGAAACTCTTTCGATTGACCCTTCTTCTTTTGTTCCTTTGGCCACGCTCATTTAACATAAAGTCAGATTCAAGACCTTTGAGGCCCAATAAGATCTTGTCGCTGGGTCTTGACTCACTCTTCTTTTGAACTATGCCACTGCCTTCTGAGTTTGAAGAGCGAGGTGTGAAAGTAGACTAAAGATCATGGGCTCAATATCAATTGGTCGGTTAGTCAAATTGAGGACCAAGGTGAACGCCCAGTTCATTCACATGAATTGTAGTCGATAATAGCTTGATAGTCCGAGATTGTTCTAGTATAGAGAGTCACCGAGCCCCACCCATGGCCAATTGGGATAGGTACAACATCGGTTGGGAGATCCAAGTTGTGAGCTCATTAGAAGGTCTTTCTTCTTCATTTCAGATCCACCTACCAGAAAACCAAAACCCGTAGACTACTCTTTTTTCGATTTCTATGTAGGTCTATCTTTCCTGACCCAACTTTACCCATCTGAGCGAAGCGGGATTTCATAGGCGGAGGAGGGTCGTTGAAGAGCAGCGGTTAGAGCGGGAAGGTAAGGAAGCTATTAGAGAGAGCAATAAGATGTGCGATAGCGGTACTAGCCAGACGAAGCAGCAGATCGTCTGTCAGGGTCTCAGCAGCCCACAAAAAAGAACTTCAAAAAAAGATCGGTGAGCTCTGATCAGAGATCGGTCAGTAGCGAAAGCCCTTTTTCGCTTGGATCTTTTTCCTGAACTGACCTATACTAAAATCTATGGGCGAGTCGAGCTTCTCGCTTCTGCTAGCTAGTCCTTAGATCGAAATCAGGCAGATCATCAGCCGAAGACTTTGGGTTCAGACTCATATACATATGCCTGGGAGGCCTGCTCGAAAGTAGGAATAGGGAACCTGTTGACATGTGAAAGCGGCCCAGCTGATCAAGAAGCCAGCTGGGAAGATGCACGAGAGCATCTAAGCGATCCGAACCATAACCGATCACCGATCGCTCCCTTACCTGCCTTCATCCACAAGCTCGAGGTCCCCACCTTCCTTGAGTCTGGCAGGAAGCTTCTGGGCTCGTATTTTTGGTTATGTATAGTTGTTTTCGTTGTTGATAACTCAGTACAGGTGGTGCAGGTAGGTCAGGTCACGCCTACGTGAGATGGGCGATCCCCCACCCCGCTTATCCCGTCTATCAAGATGGATCTTCTCCTTGCTTTTCTTACCTGTCATTTTTTCTTTTAAAAAATTCGATTATCCGAGTGCTTCTCTTTCCTTGGGAGGAGTCTACACGATCTTTCCACACCTTTGGCCTAATTTGGCACCTGGTCTCAACATCTTGGTTTTGTTGGTGGTCTAGCACTTGTTTTCTGTCCTATTGGAGTGAAGATCGACGACATGTGAGAAAAGGAGGTTCAAATCTCACAGCCTACAACCCCGTCTCGAAAATGGGCTATTGTGCACCTCTCTCCCCATCTACCTGACCCAACATCCGTGATCAAGGAGGCATGCGTCATTCAAGGCGGAATAAAGAAGAAGGGACCGAATCCGAAAGCCTCGATCCTCACAGGCCGAAAGGCTCACTCAAGATGAGAGTACCAAGGGTGCACCACCTTCCAGTTAGACCAAAGATGCCCTGACTAAGGATCCTGCCACAACGAAAGAGAAAAATCCGTTCCAATCCTTTCTGCTCTACTCAAGAGGCTCAGGGTGCCGAAAAGAATGCCATAGTTGCGAATTCAAGGAAGAAGGATGATGCACCAACCAAGGTTACTGGTCTCACGGTTCTTCAGCAAACCGGTTCGGTCAGAACCGAACGTTGTAGGGCTAATAAAGCCTTCAATGCGCCAGATTCTTTAGCCTGTGAGCTGGCCAAAGCCAAAGCGAGATTAGATCTTCCACATCCCTGGTTCGTCTTTCCTCAACCGACCAACCAGCCAAAAGCGATCGAATGGTACATTTTGAAATTCCCAATCAGGAGATTCGATCAGACTGAATTGGCCTTGCACGTCATTCGCGGCCATTGGTTTCACCAACTTCACTTCTGCCCTGCCTTTCTTTTAGGAATTTTCATTCTTCGTCAGGGCTTCGACGACCGAGAGTTCTGGTTCTCCGCTCTCCGCCTCCGCTTCTTTTGGAACCGGGGTAGTCTCAGTCAATCGCCATCGGGTCGCTCGTAGCTGGTTGGACCTATATTTCACCACCTTCGGCCAAACTCGCTCCGAGCAATCAGGATAACCCAACCGACAAGCGAGATGGAAGAAATGATCCTGCCCTCTCCTACTTCTCTCGAATCTCCTCGCCGGATTGCCAGTACCCGATTCCCCACCACCCCAACAAGCCGATGATGAAGGAGAAAAAGAGGGAAAATGACCCAACAAAATTCTTCTATTCCAACGCGAGCATTCCCACCCTTCGGATTGAGGAGGGGCAATCAGAACAGGAAGTTCTTCCTATCCGAGTTGTCTATTTTTATAGAAAGGGCTAGCCTGTCTCCAAGGCAGTGGAAAGAGCAAGAAGAAAGGGATTATAGGAAACAAAAGGATCAAGGGTGGTCTTCAATCCCACCTGAAAAAAGACTATACTGAAAGGTAGGGAGCCACCTACAAGAAAATCTTATAAGTACTTGTCCGAGCCCTTGATCCGCGAGCGGGTTCGTTCAGTTTCCTTAAAAGCCCGGGAGACAAACTACATTAACGATTGAACATGGGTTGGCGACTGATCCTTCCTTTTTCTCTCCTGCTTCAATGGTTGGTTTTCCATTGATCTTCAACCGCTTGTTTTCACCTTTTGTATAGCGCCCTGCATTTCTTTGTTCGTATCCATTCCTTCCTCGCCCCGATCCCGAAAGGCGGAGAATGTACGCACCCGAAAGAAAGTGGATGGGATGTCCTACTGCCCGATGACTGCCTGATTCAATTGTTTTGGGACGGCTAACTGAATCCCTTCCCCGCCAGTTCCATATCTCTTCCTGCGTCACCAAATGCCATACCAGATGAAATGCCAAACTCTCCGAGATTAATAGCGGAGTACTGAACTGATCGATGGCCCCAAAATAGTTAAGTCGTTGGGTAGAAGCTGGCATCTATATTCTTTGGCAGATGAAGGCAAAAAAAAAGGGGGTGGTGGGAAGGTCTTAACAGCTGAACGGAACAAGGGATAGACTCGATCGACCGGAAGGAGTGGAGGGGCGGGGGATTGATCCATACCATACGATGTTGATAGGGCGTTTACGTGCGGCTGCTTCCTCTCTTTCCGGTCTTTCTTTTGGGGATTCATCACTGAACGCGGGGAGGCAAGGGATGGCACCATTGAATCAGCGAGATATCCGGGGGTGGTGGCTCGACATAAGCGGGTAGGGTGGGATGAGAGAGATAGACCCTTGATCCGTCGGGGAAGGAGCAAACGTAGTCTGATAAGACTACGTGCGCTAAAAAAGCAAACGTAGTCTGAACTCGAGCCTTCGACTTGGCCCCTGGCAGGATAGGTGAGGAATCACTCTTGATCTGATCTATTGGGGCTACA
>Ga0213875_10000169_pt1 | contig 68414 bp, 62 predicted proteins | sample BarmaccomBMRX_R8_FD_160105 | JGI IMG/M metagenome (GOLD analysis project Ga0213875, IMG submission 160105) | Root-associated microbial communities from Barbacenia macrantha in rupestrian grasslands, the National Park of Serra do Cipo, Brazil - RX_R8 | ecosystem: Host-associated > Plants > Roots...
GGTATGCTCGTCCATGAGCGGTCTCCCATGCTTGAGGCTCGGCGCCGGCCCGTCCGGCGCAACCCTCGTATCGCACGCGCCGAGGCCGCTCGCTTCTGCTCGCATCGGACATGTAGACTGAGGAGCGCGCCGAAGGCGCGCGTCTCGAAGGGTGGCCACAAACACCGAGCTTGCTTCCATCCTTCGCGACAGTCGCGCGCAAGCGCGCGCGACTTCCTCAGGATGACGTCGCGTTTGTTTGAAGCACTCTCGGCCTACTCCGCCGCCACCATCCCGGCCGCCTCGCCGGCGTCGATGAAGCCGCCGGACTGGCGCCGCCACAGCGCGGCGTAGTGGCCGCCGCGGCGCAGGAGTTCGTCGTGGCTGCCCTGTTCGACGATGCGGCCGCGGTCGAGCACGACCAGCCGGTCCATTTGGGCGATCGTGGACAAGCGATGGGCGATGGCGATCACCGTGCGCCCGGCCATGAGCGTGCCGAGGCTCGCCTGAATCGCGGCTTCCACTTCGCTGTCGAGGGCTGAAGTCGCCTCGTCGAGCACCAGGATCGGCGCGTTTTTCAGGATCACGCGTGCGATCGCGACGCGCTGGCGCTGGCCGCCGGAGAGCTTGACGCCGCGCTCGCCCACCTGGGCGTCGTAGCCGCGCCGGCCCTTCCAGTCCTCCAGTTCCTCGATGAATTCGTGCGCGTGCGCGAGCTTTGCCGCCGCGACGATCTCCGCCTCGCTCGCGTCGATCTTGCCATAACGGATGTTGTCGCGGATCGAGCGGTGCAGCAGCGAGGTATCCTGGGTGACAACGGAAATCTGCGCGCGCAGGCTCTCCTGCGTCACCGCGGCGATGTCCTGGCCGTCGATCATAATGCGGCCGTCCTCGAGGTCGAAAAAGCGCAGCAGCAAATTCACCAGCGTCGATTTGCCGGCGCCGGAGCGGCCGACGAGACCGATCTTTTCGCCCGCGCGCACGGTCAGGCTGAGCCCGTCGATGAGCCCGCTCTCGCGGCCGTAGCCGAACCTCACGTGGTCGAATTTCACTTCGCCGCGCGCGATCACGAGCGGCTTGGCCCCCGGCTGGTCGCTCAGCGCGATCGGCCGCGCGATGGTGCTCATGCCCTCCTGCACCACGCCGATGTTCTCGAAGATGGACGTGACTTGCTGGGCGACCCAGCCGGCGGCGTTGACGATCTGCCAGGCGAGCGGCAGCGCCATGGCGACGGTGCCGACCGCGACCGCGCCGCGCGTCCACAGAAAAATCGCGAGCCCGCCGGTCGAGATCAGGAGCAGAGCATTCATCGTTGAGAGGCTGAGCGCAAACAGCGTATTGAGCCGCAGCGACGCGTGAAACAGGCCGGTGTGCTCGTCGACCGCCCGGCGCACGTAAGCATCTTCGTCGCGGGCGCGCGCGAACAGCTTCACGGTGAGAATATTGGTGTAGGAGTCGACGATGCGGCCGGTGAGCACCGAGCGCGCCTCGGACATATCGCGTGACCGGTCGCGCATGCGCGGCACGAAGGCGCGCAGGAACACGACATAGCCCGCGAACCACAGCAGCACGGGCAAAGCGAGCCAGCGGTCGGCCGCGGCGAGCAGCAGCGCCGCGCTGGTGCCGTACACCATGATGTACCAAACCGCGGTGAGCAGCGAGACCAGGCTCTCGCGCACCGCCGGCCCGGTCTGCATGATTTTATTGGCGATGCGGCCGGCGAAATCGTTCTGAAAAAACGCCCACGACTGGCGCACCACGTGCCAATGGCTTTGCCAGCGGATCAGATTGCCGACGTTCGCGGCGATCGCCTGGTTGGCGATCAGGTTCTGCGCGGTGACCGCGGTCGGCCGCACCACCAGCAAGATGAGCGCCATGCCGGCGAGCAGGTGCCAATGGTCGGCGAACAGCCGGTCAGGCGCGCTCGCGGCGAGCAGCGAGACGATGCGCCCGACGAACACGGGAATGGTCGAGTCGAGGAGCGCGACCACGAAGCCGGTGACGAATAGCGCCGCGAACAGCCCCTTCGCCTGGCGCGCAAAATGCCAATAGAACGCCGTCAGCCCGGCCGGCGGCTCGGGCCGATCGGGCGGCGCAGTCGGTTCCAAAACCCGTTCCAGCACGCCGAACATGGCGTTTCCTCGCGAAAAGAGACACGACCGCCCGCGGCGCCCTGCGGCACCGCGTGCGACCGTCCGATGTACCCCTAACGGATGCTACGGCGTGTAGCGGTCTTTTGCGGCGAGATCAAGGCCGGCGGGCGTGGAGCCCGCATGAGCGCAGCGAAATCCGGGAACCCCGCATTCCGCTTCGCTCCATGCGGGCTACTGATCCGCGGGCGCGGTGCGGAATTTCTGCACGAAACTTTCGAGGTCCCCGGCGCCGATGTCGGAGACGGCCCAATAGGTCACGCCGCCTTCGGTCCAGCGCACGATGTTGTAGCCGTCGTTCATGTGACGCACCGGCGCCGCGTCCGCCTGCCCGTGGGCCGGCACTTGAACGAGGCTGATCAGGTGCTTGCGGTGACGATAGACGAGGGTCGCGGCCGGCGCCCGGTCGACCACGTCGACGCGCCCTCCCGCGAGGGGAAAATCCTCGTTGGCAAGGTCGATGACCCGCGGCGCCTCGGGCAGCCGGCCATTGAACCACGGCTTGACCGTGTGCCGGTCGGAGGAGGCCACATCGAAGGCCTGCGGCGCCATCATCGCGCGGATGTGGGCATCGAGCACCCCGACCTGGGTCGAGGCGGTCGCGCTTTGGGTCGGGGCGACCTCGTGGGGGCCGAGCGCCACGTAGGTCGCGCTGCTGCCGACGAGGGCGGCGAGCGCCACCGAAGCCGCAAGCGCGCGCCACGAGGGCCGTGCGACCGTGCGCGGGCGTGCGATGGCTTCGACACGCGCGCGCAAGCCGGCAGGCGCGCTTTCGCGCGGGAAATGCCGGCTGAGCGCCGCACGCAGCGCGGTGACGCGGTCGCGCTCGGCTGCGAGCGCCGGGTCGGCGGCGAGATGCCGCTCCACGTCGAGCGCATTGGCCGGATCGAGTTCGCCGTCCACATAGGCATGGATCAGCAAGGTCGGGTCCTCCGGCGGGGTCGGGGTCGCCATCTCTCAGTCCTTCGTGAGCCGTGCCACCAAGCGGCGGCGCGCGCGCGCGAGCCGCGACATCACGGTGCCGATGGGCACCTCGGTGATTTGCGCGATCTCGCGATAATCGAGGCCCTGCACGTCGCGCAGAACCAGCGTCTCCTTGAACGGCGCCGGCAGGTCGGCAATCGCGCTTTCCAGGCGGGCGGCGTCCGCCTTGGCGATCAACTCCGTCTCCGGCGTCGCTTTCTCCTGGTCTCCCGGGTCGGCATGGGCGCGCTCCACCGCTTCGAGATCGTCGACCATGACCAGCGAAGCGGAACGGTTGCGCCGCAGCCACGTGTAGGCGGTGTGGCGCACGATGGTGAGCACCCAGGCGCGGGCGTTGCCGCCGGCGAAGGTCCCAATTGCCCGATAGGCGCGCAGGCAGGCTTCCTGCACCACGTCTTCGGCGTCGGTGCGATTGCCGGTGAGCCAGCGCGCGAGCGCGAAAGCGTCGTCGAGGTTCGGCTGCACCACCGCCGCAAAGCGCGTCCGGTCGTCGCCGCCCGGTTGGCCGGTCACGGGGCCTCCATTCGCCCGCGGCCGCTCCGGCGTCCGAGGCGGTGCGGGCACGGGGCGAGGGGCGGGGCCCCTGCCTTGGTGCCACACCTCGGGGCGCAATACGGCTGCGGTCGACATGGCCGGTAGACTCGGCCGCCGCCGGATTTATTCCCGGAGCTGCACACGGATATCCTCCAGCCAAGACCCTCACTCGGGCGCGCGCAAGCGATAGCCGATGCCGGTTTCGGTGAGAACATATTGCGGGCGCTGCGGGTCAGCCTCGATTTTCTGGCGCAGCTGGCGCACGTAGACGCGCAGGTACTGCGCGTCGGTGAGGTCGCTCCAGAGCTCCTTGAGTAAAAAGCGATGGGTGAGAACCTTCCCGGCGTGCTGCACCAGCAGCCGCAGCAACTCATATTCCTTGGGCGAGAGCTTGACCTCCTTGTCGCCGGTTTTGACGATCCGCCGCACCAGATCGACCGATAAATCCCCGACCCGGAAGATCGGGCGCTCGCCGTGCACCTGGAGCTGGTGGCGCAACGCCGCGCGGATGCGCGCGAGCAATTCGTCCATGCCGAACGGCTTGGTCACGTAATCGTCGGCGCCGAGATCGAGCGCCTGCACCTTGGCGACCTCGTCGTCGCGGCTTGAGAGCACCACGATGGGAACCCGCTCGTCACGCGTGCGCATCGTGCGCAGCAGCTCCAGGCCCTGCATATCGGGCAGGCCGAGATCGAGGATGACGAGATCCGGCTTCTCGCGCATGTGATCGAGCGCGCTCCGGCCGTCGGGCGCCTCGATCACCCGATAGCCCTGGGTACCCAGCCCCATGCGCAGCAGCTTGCGGATGGGCGGCTCGTCGTCGATGACGAGCACACGGAGCGGAGGCGCGTTCATGCCGCGGCCTCGAGCTGCTGTGCGCCCACGGGCACCGGCAGGCGGATGGTGAACACGGCGCCCGGCCGATCGGTGCGGTTGGCGGCGGTGATCGTGCCTTGCATCGCCTCGACGAAGCCGCGCGAAATCGCGAGGCCGAGTCCGGTCCCGGCGCGCACCTGGTCGCCCTTCTGCACGCGATAGAACTTGTCGAAAATCTGCTCGAGGTCGCCCGCCGGAATCCCTTCGCCCTCATCGATCACTTGCAGATAGACGGCCTCGCTTTCGCGCCAGGCCGCAATCCGGATGGTGCTGCGGGCCGGCGCGTATTTCGCCGCGTTGTCGAGCAGATTGAACAGCACCTGCTCGAACAACACCGGATCGAGACGCAGCATGGGCAGTTCAGCGGCGAGATCGACCTCGACCCGATGCTGCGCCAGGATTTTGCCGCCGCGGCGCAGCGCGCTGCCGAGAACCTCGCTGACGTCGTGAAGCGCCGCGTTGGGCACGACCGCACCGGCCTCGAGCCGCGTCATGTCGAGCAGGTTGGCGATGAAGCGGTTGAGCCGTTCCGACTCATCGATGATGGTAGCGAGCAACTCAGCTTTCTGGGAATCGTCGAGTGCTTTCCCCAGGTCGCGGAAGGTGCCGGCGGCCGCGAGCACCGCGGCGAGCGGCGTCTTGAGATCGTGCGAGATCGAGGTGAGCAGCGCCGAGCGCAGCCGGTCGGTCTCGAGGGTGCGCTTGACCTTGTCCATGTCGGCGACGAGTCCCACGCGCTCGACCGCGAGCGCCGCCTGATCCATGAGCGCATCGAGCAGGCGCCGCTGGTCCGGCGTGAGCAGCGGGCCCGGCTTGTCGCTATCGATTCCCATGATTCCGATCGGCCCACGGCCCGTGCGCATGGGCAGGAACAGGCGCCTGGCGCCGGGCAGGGTGTCGGAGCCGCGGCCGGCCGAGCGGTTGTTATCCCACGCCCAGTTGGCGGCGGCGAGATCCGCCTCATCGAGTCTGTCCTCGGGGGGATAGCCGGCCTTCACCGAAATCTTGCCGTTGTCGGGCAACAGCAGCACGACGCGCACGCTGAGCATCAGCGCGGTCTGATAAGCGGTCGCCCACAACACGTCGTCGAGGGTGCCGACGCCGGCGAGCTTGCGGCTGAAGGCGTAAAGCGACTCGGTGGTGCGTGCGCGCTGCATGGCGGCGAGCGCCTGGGTGCGCACCCGCGCCGCCACGTTGGAGACCACCACCGCCATGAGGATGAAAAAGAAGAACGCCGCGATGTTGACCGGATCGGTTATGGTGAAGGTGTAGATCGGCGGCAGGAAAAAGAAATTGTAACAGAGCGAGGCAATGACGCTGGCGAACAACGATGGCCACAGGCCGTAGCGCGCGGCAATGCCGACGATCGCGGTGAGGAACACGAGATTGACGTTCTCGACTCCCAGCCGCCAGTTGACCAGGAAGCTGGCGCCGAGCGCGAGCGCCACCGCGGCGAGCGCGACCAGATAGGCGCGAAAGTCGAACGGCCGTTGCCCCTGCGCGGTGCGCACGGTCTTGCGCGGAATTGGGTCGCCGGGAACGGCGTCGCCGGCAATCACGTGAACGCTGACGTTGCCGCTGCGCCGCACCAACTCGTGCACCACGGAGCCGTGCAGGATTTCGAACCAGCGGGTGCGACTCGATTTGCCGATGACGATCTGGGTGACGTTATTGGCTTGCGAAAAAGCGATGACGTCGTCGGCGATGCTGCGGTCGCCGCCCGGGATGGTGACCGGCTCGCCGCCGAGAGCCTGGGCAAGCCGCAGGGTGTCGGCGAGGCGGTCGCGCTCTTCCTCGCTGAGCTGCAAGGTGCGCCGGCTCTCGACGCTCAACGCCGTCCACGGCGCATGCAAGCGGTCGGCGAGCCGCTTGGCATAGCGCACGAGGCCGGCGGCGCGCGGGTCTTCGCTGACGCAGACGAGGATGCGCTCGCCCGCCGCCCACGGTCCTGGGATCGCATGCGCTTGCATGTGCGTGAGCAGCTGCTCGTCCACGCGCTCGGCGGTGCAGCGCAAGGCAAGTTCGCGCAACGCGGTGAGATTGCCGGGCGAGAAATAATGCGCGAGCGCGCGCTCCGCCTGCTGCGGGACGTAAACCTTGCCTTCCTTGAGGCGCTGAATGAGATCGTCGGGGGTGAGGTCGACGAGCTCAATCGCGTCCGCGCGAGCGAAAATCGAGTCGGGGACGGTTTCGCGGATGCGCACGCGGGTGATCTGCGCCACCACGTCGTTGAGACTTTCGATGTGCTGGACGTTGACCGTTGTGTAGACGTCGATGCGGTTGGCGAGCAGCTCTTCCACGTCGAGATAACGCTTGGGATGGCGGCTGCCCGGCGCGTTGGTGTGGGCGAGTTCGTCCACCAGCACGAGCTGCGGCCGCCGCGCGACGATGGCGTCGATATCCATTTCCTCGAGCGTGCGGCCGCGATATTCGACCCGCTGGCGTGGGATCACTTCGAGCCCCGCAAGCAGCGCTTCTGTCTCGGCGCGGCCATGGGTCTCGGCGACGCCGACAACAACGTCGACGCCGTCCTTGCGCTTGGCGCGCGCCTCCTCCAGCATTTTGTAGGTCTTGCCGACGCCCGGCGCGGCGCCGATGAAAATCTTGAGCTTGCCGGTCGCGCCTTCCTCGCGCTGCGCCTGCGCCAGCAGGGCCTCGGGCGAGGGTCGCTGTTCAAAGTCGCGCCGCTGGTCGGTCATTCGTGGTGCGTGAGCCTAGTTCCGCGAACCCGAAGCCAGCATAGGCGAACTTCGGAATCGGAACATTAGCCGGCGAAGTCGCTACTTCTCCGCCGCGTCGAGTGCCATGTTGAGCGCCAGAACGTTAACCCGCGGTTCTCCCAACAAGCCGAGAAAACGGGTTTGCGTGTGCTCGCTCACGAGCTGGCGCAGGCGATCTTCCGGCACGTTGCGCGCCTTGGCAACACGCGGCACCTGAAACAGCGCCGCCCCGGGCGAGATGTCGGGATCGAGGCCGCTGCCCGATGTCGTCACCAGGTCGGGCGGAATCGGATCGCTCGCATTTTCTTTTTTGAGCGTGTCGATATCGCCGTGTACCCGGTCGATCAGCGCCTTGTTGGAAGGGCCGAGGTTCGAGCCGCCGGAGTTGGCCGCGTTATAGGGCGCGGCAACGTTCTTGGTCGGGTCGGCGGGATCGGGCGTGGTGGTCGCCGATGGCCGGCCGTGAAAATAACGCTCGCTCGTGAACTGCTGGCCGATCAGTGCCGAGCCGACCACGGTATCGCCCCGCCGCACCAAGCTGCCCTGCGCCTGATAAGGAAACAGCACGCCCGCGATACCCGTGACCACGAGGGGGTAGACGAGGCCGGTAATCAAGGTGAGGACGATGACGACGATGATCGCCGGACGAATTTCGCGCACCATAGGGGCACTCCTCATGCCAGATGCAAAGCGGTGACCAAAACGTCGATCGCCTTGATGCCGATGAACGGGACGATGACGCCGCCCAGGCCGTAGATCAGAAGATTGCGCCGCAGCAGCGGGCCGGCACCAATCGGCCGGTAGCGCACGCCTTTGAGCGAGAGCGGGATGAGCGCAATAATGATCAGCGCGTTGAAGATGATGGCGGAGAGAATCGCGCTTTGCGGCGTCTCAAGTTGCATGATGTTGAGCGCCTGGAGCTGCGGATAGAAGGTGACGAACATCGCCGGAATGATGGCGAAATATTTCGCCACGTCATTGGCGATCGAGAAGGTGGTGAGCGCACCGCGCGTCATCAGCAGCTGTTTGCCGATTTCCACGATCTCGATCAGTTTGGTGGGATTTGAATCGAGGTCGACCATGTTGCCGGCCTCGCGCGCGGCCTGGGTGCCGGTGTTCATGGCGACGCCCACGTCCGCCTGCGCCAGCGCCGGCGCGTCGTTGGTGCCGTCGCCGCACATGGCGACGAGCTTCCCCTTGGCCTGCTCGTCGCGGATGAGGCGCAGCTTCTCCTCCGGCGTCGCCTGGGCAAGGAAATCGTCGACGCCGGCCTCCGCCGCGATCGCCGCGGCGGTCGTCGGATTATCGCCGGTGATCATGACGGTGCGGATGCCCATGCGGCGCAGCTCGGCGAAGCGCTCGCGGATGCCGCCCTTGACGATGTCCTTGAGGTGAATGACGCCGAGCAGCTTTCCGTCCTTCGCCACCGCGAGCGGCGTGCCGCCGGACTTGGCGATGGAATCAGCCAGCGCCTGCACCTCGCGCGCGACCTCCGCGCTCACGTTGGGCCGCAACGCGTGCACCACGCCGCCGGCCGCGACCGCCGTGGGCGAGGTGTTGAGATAATTGAGAATCGCGTCGACCGCGCCCTTGCGCACCGAGGAGGTGCCGACCTCGACGCCGCTCATGCGGGTCTGCGCGCTGAACGGAATGAAATTGGCGCGTAACTCGGCAAGCTCACGGCCGCGGATGCCGTATTTCTCCTTCGCCAGCACCACGATCGAGCGGCCCTCGGGCGTCTCGTCGGCGAGCGAAGCGAGTTGCGCCGCGTCCGCAAGCTCGTCCTCACTGACGCCGCGCAGCGGCTTGAATTCGGTCGCCTGCCGGTTGCCCAGCGTGATGGTGCCGGTCTTGTCGAGCAGCAGCGTGTCGACATCGCCGGCGGCTTCGACGGCACGGCCCGACATCGCGAGCACATTGAAACGCACCAGCCGGTCCATGCCGGCAATGCCGATGGCGGAGAGCAACGCGCCGATCGTGGTTGGGATCAAGGTGACGAACAGCGCCACCAGGATGACGACGGAGATCGTGCTGCCCGCGTAGGCGACGTAGCTCGGAATGGTCGCGGTCGCGAATACAAAGATGATGGTCAGCCCGACCAGCAGGATATTGAGTGCGATCTCGTTCGGGGTCTTTTGCCGTTCCGCGCCCTCGACCAGCCGGATCATGCGGTCGAGGAAGGTCGAGCCGGGCGCGGCCGTGATGCGCACGCGGATCCAGTCGGACAGAACGCTGGTGCCGCCGGTCACGGCCGAGCGGTCGCCGCCGGATTCGCGGATGACCGGGGCGGACTCCCCGGTGATCGCCGCCTCGTTGACCGAGGCCATGCCCTCGATCACTTCGCCGTCGGACGGAATCATGTCGCCGGCTTCGACCAGCACCACATTGCCGACTTTCAGGTCGGTGCTGGGCACCAGGCGGTAGCTCTGAGAATCGCCGGCGGCGGTGATCAGCTTTGCCTGCGTTTCGGTGCGCTGGCGCCGCAGCGTGTCGGCCTGCGCCTTGCCGCGGCCCTCGGCGATCGCCTCGGCGAAGTTTGCAAACAGCACCGTGAACCACAGCCATAGGACGATCTGGAACTCGAACCCGAGCTGGGTGCTGCCGATAAAAAGGTCACGCACCAGGATCACGGTCGTCACCATGGTGACGATTTCGAGCACGAACATGACCGGGTTGCTCATGAGCGCGCGCGGATTGAGCTTGGCGAAGGCGGAGCCGATCGCCGGCACGACGATTTTCGCGTCGAACAGGGCGGAGGAGGGTGCGCGCTTGCGTAACGGGGAGGCATCCATGGCGTCCGCCTTTTAATTTAATTCGCCGCGAACAGGGTGCCGGCGCCTATCGCGAGATGCTCGACGAGCGGGCCGAGCGCCAGCGCCGGGAAGAAGGTGAGGCCGCCGATGATCACGATCACACCGACCAACAGGCCGACAAACAAACCACCCGTGGTCGGAAAGGTGCCGGCCGAAGGAGGGATGGATTTCTTCGCCGCGAGCGATCCGGCGATCGCCATGGCGGGAACGATCATCCAGAAACGTCCGACCAGCATCGCGACGGCGCCGGTGAGATTGTAGAACAGGGTGTTGCCGGAGAGTCCGGCGAATGCCGAGCCGTTGTTGCCGGTCTGCGACGTGTAGGCGTAGAGGATTTCGGTAAATCCGTGCGGACCCGGGTTGTTGGTGGCCGCGACGGCGGACGGCACGACGACGGCGACCGCGGTCCAGCCGAGATACATCAGCGGCAGGATGAGGATGGCGAGCATCGCCATCTTCACCTCCTTGGCCTCGATCTTCTTGCCGACGTATTCGGGCGTGCGGCCCACCATCAGGCCGGCGACGAAAATCGCGACGATCACGAACAGCAGCATGCCGTACATGCCGGCGCCGACGCCGCCGACGATGATCTCGCCGAGCTGGATGTTGATCAGCGGGATCATCCCGCCGAGTGCGGTGAAGGAATCGTGCATGGCGTTGACCGCGCCGCACGAGGCCGCGGTGGTGACGACGGCGAACAGCGCCGATCCGGCGATGCCGAACCGCACCTCCTTGCCTTCCATGTTGCCGCCGGAGAGTCCGAGCGCGTTTAGCGCGTCGTTGCCGTGGCCTTCGGCGGCGTAGCAGACGATCACGCCGGCGACGAACAGCACGCCCATGGCGGCGAGGACCGCCCAGCCTTGGCGCTGGTTGCCGACCATGCGGCCGAACACGTTGGTGAGCGCGGCGCCGATCGCGAAGATCGAGATCATCTGCACGAAATTTGAGAGCGCCGTCGGATTCTCGAACGGATGCGCCGCGTTGGCGTTGAAGAAGCCGCCGCCGTTGGTGCCGAGCATCTTGATCGCGACCTGCGAGGCGACCGGGCCGACGGCAATCGTCTGTTTGGCGCCTTCGAGCGTCGTTGCGTCGACGTAGGGACCGAGCGTCTGCGGCATGCCCTGCCACACCAGGAACAGCGCGTAGGGAATGCAAATGGGAATGAGGATGTAGAGGGTGCAGCGGGTGATATCGACCCAGAAATTGCCCACCGTGCGCGCCGAGTTCCGCGCGAAACCGCGGATCAACGCGACCGCCAGCACGATGCCAGTCGCCGCGGACAGGAAGTTCTGATGCGTGAGGCCGAGCATCTGCACGAGGTAGGACATCGTGCTTTCGCCGCCGTAATTCTGCCAGTTGGTGTTGGTGATGAAGCTCATCGCCGTGTTGAAGGAGAGGTCCGCCGGCACGGCGGTCTGATCCGCGGGATTGAACGGCAGCACCGCCTGCAGTCGCATGAGCGCGTAGAGAATGACGAAACCGCCCACGTGGAAGAAGAGCATGGCGACGGTGAAGGTGAGCCAGTGCTGCTCGCGCGTGGGGTCAACACCCGCCACCCGGTAGAGCATGATTTCGACCGGCCGCAGGACCGGCGAGAGCCAAGTCCGCTCGCCGTTGAACACGCGCGTCATGTACCAGCCGAGCGGCTGCACCAGCGCGACCACGATCGCGCAGAAGACGACGATTTGAATCCAGCCGTTGATGGTCACGGGCGCCTCCGGGACTGGATGGCCTAGAATCGTTCCGGCCGCAGCAGCGCATAGGTCAGGTAGACCAGCAGCCCCGCGGTCACGACAGCGGCAAGCGTGTAGTCGAAGATCATGGGAGCCCCCTCACAGCCGGTCGCAGGCGTAGGCGTAGCCGACCGTCAGCGCGAAAAAACCGAGCCCGAGTGCCAACATGATGAGGTCCAGCATGGGGTTCTCCTCTCCGGGAAGCTCGCGCGCCACGGTAAGCCGCGGATTCGGGGCATTAACTGCCCGGCGCGGCGTATGGGTTCGAGAGGGAAGTCCGTTGGTCTTTATAGGAATCTCATATAGATGCGGCTGCACGCGTGCGGCCTGCGCCCGAAACTTCGCCGCGGTTGCCAACTTTGGCATGAAGTCTTTATTTGAATCGAACCCGGATTTTATAGGAACGTCGTAAAGGACGCTGAAGCGAAAATCCACGCGGCTTCGAGTCATCGAGAGACGATGTGATATTTTTACCACGAGACCGCGTGATTATGCGGAGTCCGCCCGATTTCACATAGAAATTTTATGGCATTTCAGTCGATTGATTTTTCCGGCGGTCACCTAGCTGCCAACGCGTTTTGGCGCGTGCAGATTGAACGAGGGGCACCAATGAAACATCTATTGTGGGCAGTCGTCGCGTGCCTCGTCCTTACCACGGCCGATCGGGCGAATGCCGCCGACATGCCGCTCAAGGCGCCGGCCAAGGGAGCGTGCGACCCCTACAAAAATTACAGCTGTCTCGACACCTATCTGGGCGAAGACTTCTGGACCCGCCTGATCAACTACTATCGGCTCGAATGGGGCAAGGACGGTGCGCCGTCCGATCCCAAGGCGCCGCCCTCGCGCCGTGCAGGCTGGCCCGTCACGCCGCAGACCACGCCGCCCATGCCATTCACTGAATGGCCCTACGGGGGCACGACCACCATCGGCGTCACGCGCCCGAGTTCGGTCGATAGCCCGCTGATGGTGGCGCTTGGCAATACCAAGCTCGGCCAAGCCATGAACGACGCGCACGTTGAGGTCTACGGCTGGATCAACGTCGGCGGCAATCTGAGTAGCAACGACGTGAAGCCGGGCGGTAACTTTCCGGCCGCCTACATGTTCACGCCCAACACCGTCCAGCTCGACCAAGCGGTCATCTATATCGAGCGCCTACCCGACACAGTGCAAACGGATCACATCGATTGGGGTTTCCGGATTTCTGCGCTCTACGGCGAGAACTACCGCTACACCACGGCTTATGGTCTCGCGAGCTATCAGCTGCTCGGCCACAATCTGTACAACGGTTACGATTTCCCGATGTTGTACGGCGAGGTCTATTTCCCGCAATTCGCCGAAGGCTTGCTGGTTCGGTTCGGGCGCTTCATCTCGCTTCCTGACATCGAGGCGCAGCTCGCGCCCAACAACTATATGTATTCGCATTCGCTCACCTACGGCTACGACAACTACACCAACACCGGCGTCCAGACGACGCTGGCGGTCACCAAGAATCTGTTCCTGCAATTGGGGCTGACGGTCGGCACCGAAGCCATGCCGTGGCACTGGGGCCAGACGATCCCTAATCCGTTCCCGAATCCGTTATTTCCGGGCGACACCATGCTCAAGGATCCGGGCGCGATGCCGTCGGTGACCGGCTGCGTGCGCTACCAGACCGACAGCGGCAAGGACAACATCTATCTGTGCGCCGATGCCATCAACACCGGCACTTGGGGCTACAACAATCTGCAATGGTACGGCGGCACGTACTATCACAAGTTCGACGATCAGTGGCACATCGCGTTCGAATCGTACCTGCTCTATCAGAAGAACGTGATCAATCTGAACAACCCGGCGGCGCAGAACATCATCGCCAACGGCGGCACCCCGTTCTCCAATCCGTTCAGCGGGATCGTTTTCAACGCGCCAAACGGGGCGCTGTGCAATGACGTGACGGTGCTGTCGTGCACGGCGGAGGCTTTTTCGGCCTTGACCTATGTCAACTACCGCATGTCGGCCTTGGACAACTTCTCTCTCCGGCTCGAGTACTACAACGACATGGAAGGCCAGCGCACGGGCACCAAGACGCGCTACATTGATGTCGCGTGGGGCCTGCAGCACTGGCTCTCGCCCCAGATCGAGTTGCGGCCGGAGATCGCCTATTACGCATCGCTCGACGCGGACGCCTTCAACGGTAACTTCAATGCGCTGCCGACCGCGATCGCGCCGACCAAGAACTTCGCCTGGATAGGTTCGGCCGACATCATCTGGCATTTCTGAGATCGAACGCGTCGCTACTTCGGCGGACGGACGCGCCAGCGATCCGACGAGGAACGTGGTCGGTGCTATGCGGTCTCGGTGAAAGATCGTCTTGGTGTTCGCTTCGGACGTTCGAACCAAGCGACGAGGAGCGCCAGCAACGCGAGGGCCGCGAGCGCGACGACCCAATGCTGGACGTGAGCGCCGAGAACAACCCAGTCTCCTGCCAGCCAATGATCGAATTGATTGCGCATGGTGAGCGTCGGAACTCCAGGGTTATCGCTGAGCGGAAACCGCGGCGTGCTTGGTACGCCATTTCGGGCCAGGCCCGCGCATGTAGTGCGCCTCCGGCCGATACCGCCGCGGTTGCTTGGGCAGCAGGATGCGCCAGGCGCCGATGGCCGCCGCCCAGACTTTCGTTAACCGCTCGCTCATGGGAATTCTCCCTCTTTTGCGAAGCTAGCCATCGGCGGATATGAATGCGAGGCGAAAAGGGGTGCGTGGAAATCAAAAAGAAATATAGATGAGATCGCTCCTTTAACCGGTCGCGATCACGTAAGGCCGCCGGCTCACGAGTAATTTCCGCCTATGCCGGTGAGGCGTCAGGTGATTGAGCCAGCCGGCCTTGCAGCACGCATTCGGTTGCCGAACCGCCGACGCTCACGTTTGGGTGTGGCTTTTCTGACACATCGCGAAACCAAGTAATCCGGCGTGCCGATTCCACATTGAATTCTTACGGTGGAGATGCGAACTGGGAGGAGGGGGGCGAATGCGCCCGTTGAGGAAATTCTTTTGTGCAGGCATCGCCTGCCTCGCAATTATTGCGGCTGATCCGGCGAACGCCGCCGAGATGCCGCTCAAGGCGCCGCGCAAAGCCGTATGCGACCCGTACAAGAACTACGGCTGCCTCGACACCTACCTGGGCGAGGATTTCTGGACCCGCCTGATCAACTACTACCGGCTCGAATGGGGCAAGGACTCCGCCCCGTCCGATCCCAAGGCGCCGCCGTCGCGCCGCGCCGGCTGGCCGCCGGCGCCGCAGGCGACGCCACCTCATCCCTTCACCGAATGGCCCTATGGCGGCAGCACCAACATCGGGGTGACGAGGCCGAGTTCGGTGGACAGCCCATTGATGGCGGCGCTCGGAAACACCGAGCTCGGCAAGGCGATGAACGACGCGCACGTGCAGGTCTACGGCTGGATCAGCGGCGGCGGCAACATCAGCACCAACACAGTCCATCCGGGCGGCAATTGGCCGGCGGCCTACATGTACACCCCGAACACCGTGCAACTCGATCAGGCCGTGATGTTTATCGAGCGCTTGCCAGACACTGTGCAGACGGATCACATCGACTGGGGCTTCCGCGTTGCCGGCCTGTATGGCGAGAACTATCGCTACACCATGTCCTATCGCTTCGCGAGCTATCAGTTGCTCGGGCGCAACGATGTCTACGGTTACGACTTTCCCAACTTATACGGCGAGATCTACAGCCCCTTCGTCGCCGATGGTTTGATGTTGCGCTTTGGGAAATTCTTTTCCCTGTTCGATATCGAGTCGCCGACCGCGCCCAGCAACTACATGTATTCGCATTCGATGCTGAATACGTTCGACAATTATACGCATTGGGGCGTGGTCGGGACGCTCGCGTTGAACAAAAACTGGTTCGTGCAGCTTGGACTGGTGATGGGCACCGACACTGCCATCTGGACCTATGGACGGACCGTTCCGAACCCGTTCCCCAACCCGGTCTTCCCGGGCACGACCATGCCCGAGGACCCGGGCAACCAGCCGTCGCTCATCGCCTGCGCGCGTTATCAGAGCGATGATGCGAAAGACAGCGTCTATGCCTGCGCCAACGGCATCAACGACGGCACCTGGGGCTATAACAATCTACAGACCTACGCACTCACGTGGTATCACAAATTCGACGACCGCTGGCACTTCGCGTGGGAGACTTTCACGTCCAGTCAACGCAACGTGCTCAACGCCGCCGACCCCGGCGGCATCATCGCCAACGGCGGTTACCCCTTCACCCCCGCCAATGGAGTTGTGTTCAACGCGCCGAATTTCGCGCAATGCAGCGACCCCGCGACGCTGGCGTGCACCGCGCGCGTGTTCGCATCGGTGTTTTTCCTCAATTATAAGGCCTCGCCGCTCGACAACCTTACCCTACGGCTCGAGTACTATGACGACCAGGAAGGGCAGCGGACCGGGGTGAAGACGCGGTATTCCGAGATCGGAGTAGGTTGGCAGCACTGGTTCTCTCCGCAAGTCGAGATACGACCGGAAATCGCCTACTACCGCTCCTGGGATGCGGCCGCCTTCAATGGCAATTTCAATGCCACGCCCGTGGTCCCGCCGAACAAATCCGATATGTGGATGGCGGCGATGGACCTGATCTGGCACTACTGATTGATGGCGCCGAGGCGCCACGGGACGCGCCGGCATAAAGAAAGAATATACGAGGCCTTCCGCCCGGGCCGTTTGATGCTATCTGCCGAACGATATTTTTCTCTTATTTCGTCGGCGGTTGTTTTCACTCGAAAATATATGCGTCGATCGACAGATTCCGCGGTGACCGAGCGAGAGTGCGCCGGCAACGCTTCACCTGCCGACGAGCGCCCGATAACCAGGAACGTCCAATGCGTCACACAAAACCTCCTTCGCCGAGTCTTTATTCGAAGACTTCGTTGTTTCTCATCGGCCGTGACCGCGCGGGCCACTGGGTAGTCCGGGATCTGCAGGGTCTGCGCGGCGGGTTGTTTGTCGGCCGCGCCGCAGCGCTTAAATACGCTCTGTTCGAAAACGGCAATCGGCCGCAGGCCGTCGTGATGGTGCCGGGCGTTCTCGAGTTCGACCTGCGCGCGGAGCCGCAGCCGGACGCGCCGGAGCTGGCGGCATAGACATTGCGGTGTGACATTGCCGGTCGCCACTCACGGATTGCTGGGAGGGTCGATGCCTTAGGACCGCTCGGGCCGCAGTAACGCGTAGGTCAGGTTGACCGGCAGCGCCGCGGTCCCGACGCGGCAAGCGCACAGTCGAAGGTCATGAGGAAGCCTCCCACAACCACTCGCACGCCGCACTTTCGCCACTCGACTTGGGCCGTATTGCCGCTACTCTGCGCCGGATTCCGGGCGGCGCGGGGGCGACGCGGAGCCTTCCCGGACGGGCGGTTGAATGCGGACTTTGCCGGCACAATCCGCGCTTGCGCGCCTCGTCAGCGGCCTCAAACGCGAGCCTCATGACTACCGCGCCTCGCTCGACGTCTTTCCCACACTGAACATCGCCAAGCTGACGGCCGATCTGGCGGTCGGGGAGAACGGCGCCGAGCGCGGCAAGCGGGAGGAGCCATCCTCCGATTCGCCCGTACTCGACGACGTGGAGAGCCGCGTCGTCGAGCGGGTGGAGGCGGAGAAGAACAGCGCGCACGGCATTCTGCTCGACCAGTTGCACCTCTATCAGGAGCGGCTGTCCGGGCTCGACTTCGAGGGACGCTTCGCCACCATCCGGCAAGCGGCGCCGGCCGCGGTGAGCGAATTCCGGGCCGAGGCCGCCCAGGGCCGCGATGAATTGCACAGCCTGCGCCGTCACCTGCGCGATCTTGAGGTCGAGCGCGACGAGTTCCGCCGCCGGCACCGGCTGGTACGCGCGGCGCGCTGGTCGCAGGGCGGCAACCTGACGCTCAAGGTTGGAGTCCTCCTCGTGCTGTTCGTGTTCGAAGTTTTTCTCAACGGGTTCTTCCTCGCCAAGGGCAGCGAGCTCGGTTACGTCGGCGGCGCCGCCGAGGCCTTCACGTTTGCGCTGTTCAACATCGGCGTGAGCTTCCTCGCCGGCGCGGTCGGCGCGCGCGAGCTCAATCATCGCAACTATTTCCGCAAGCTGTTGGGGCTCATCGCGATCGTCTGTTACATCGCGCTGGCGCTCGGCCTCAATCTCACCTTGGCGCATTATCGCGAGGCGGCTGGCGCGCTCGTCTCCGACGCCGGCCGCGCGGTGCTCACACGCCTGCAGACCGCGCCGCTTGCGGTCGCCGACATCAAATCCTGGCTGTTCTTCGGCATCGGGCTGATGTGTTCGCTGGTCGCATTCGGCGATTCCTATCTCATCTTCGATCCCTATCCGGGTTACGGTCCGCTGGAGAAACGGCGTGCCGCCGCCTACGATGCCTATATCCGGCGCAAGAACGAATTGATCGCCGCGCTGCTGGAAATCCGCGACGAAGCGATCGAGATTCTGGAGGAGGCGAACCGCGACCTGTCGATCCGGCGCGGCGAGCACGACGCGATCCTCGAGGGTCGTGCCCGCCTGCTGCGGCTGTTCGAGGCGCATCAGGCGCACCTCGAGCGCACCGCTAACGCCCTGCTGGCGAGCTATCGCGAGGCCAACAAGCGGGCCCGAGCCACGCCGCCGCCCGCGCGCTTCGCCACGCCCTATACGCTCGAAAGGATTTCCGTAGATCCGCAGGCGCGGCCGGTGTCGGCCCGCGAGGACCTGCGCCGCTCGATTGCGGAATCGCAAGCCGTGCTGCACGACCAGGTACAGGCGATCCATGACGAGTTCGAGCGCGCTTTCGCCAGCTATCGCGAGATCGACGAGCTCGTGGAGGAGAAGGCCGTTGCCAAGTCGAGTGCGAAGGCGGCGTAGCGCGAGCCCCGGCGACGTGCGTCGGCACGTGTTCGGCGGAGCCTTGGCCGTTCTGTCGCTCGCGGTCCTGGCGGCGGGCGCCTATTACTATTTCACCCTGCCGCGTCCACCCGTGCTCGATCGCGCTTCGCTCTGCCCCGTAGGCGGTCCGCGGGCGATTACGGCGATCCTCCTCGATTCGACGGATGAAATTCCCGACATCGGCAAGCGCGAGATCAAGACCATCCTCACCGACATCGCCGAGACACTGCCCGATTACGCGCTGCTCGACCTTCGCCTGCTCGATCCGGCAGCCGCCGGCGGGCGCCCGATCTTCGCCAAATGCAATCCCGGCGACGGTTCGGGCCTGAGCGAATACACCGGCAATCCGCGTCTTGCGCGCCAACGCTGGATGGATGAGTTCCGCCAGCCGCTCGAGCAGGCGTTGGCGGCCGGGCTCAAGCCTACGCCAGGCAAGACCTCGCCCATCATGGAGACCATTCAACGGATCGCCGTCGAACGCTTCTCCGGCCGCACCGCCGAAGGCATTCCTAAGGCGCTCGTGCTCGTCTCCGACATGCTCGAGCACCAGCCCGACTATTCGCAATACAGCGGCGACCTGTCGTTCGCGCGCTATAAGGCCTCGCGCGCCTATAAGAAGCTGCAGACCGATCTGCATGGCGCCGCGGTGAGCATTTATTACATCCAGCGCGCCACCGCGAAGCCGGTCAATTCCGCGAGCCATATCCAATTCTGGGCGGACTGGATCCGCGACAACAACGGCCAATTCAAACAGGCCAGCAAACTGCAGGGCGAGGGCTGAATGGCGCGCCGCTCGTCATCGGATTCATCAGGCGTGCTCGCCGAGATCGGTTATTCGTCGGGCGTCAGTGCGATCGTGTTCACGCTGTTCGTGTTTGCCGGCTCCGCTTACATCGTGCTCGCCAAGCTCAACGGCATGAGCGCGCTCTACGTCACCTTCGTTCCGGTCGCGATCATGGTGATCTACGCGCTGCTGATCTGGCTGGCGCGCAGCCTGCAGCTACGCGACGATCAGGCCGGCGACAATCTTTATTACATGGGCTTCCTGTTCACGCTGACGAGTCTCGGCGTTTCGCTCTATCAGTTCAATGCTTCGCGCGCCGCCGAAGAGATCGTTCAAAACTTCGGCATCGCGATCGGTTCGACCATCAGCGGGATCGCCTTGCGCGTGATCTTCAACCAGATGCGGCGCGACCCGGTCGAGGTCGAGCGCACCATGCGGCTCGAGCTGGCGGAAGCGGCGCGCCGGGTGCGGCGCGAGCTTGACAGCACGGTGGTCGAGTTCGGCTACGTGCGGCGCTCCGCGCAACAGGCGGCGGCGGATTCCTTCGCCGAGGTGGCCGAGAAGTTCGAGGCGATTTCTCGCCGGCTGCTGGCCGGCATGGACGAGATTGCCGCGAAGTCGGCCGCGCCGCTCGACGAGGCGGCGCAACGCTCGGGCGACATGGTGCGCCGGCTCGCCGGCAGCGCCGAACAGCTCGCGGGCGAGACCGAGCGCCTGTCGAAAAGCACCGGCGAGGTCGGGGCGAGGATCGAGGAGGTCGTGCGCAAGCTCGCCGAGGCGCCCGGGCCGGGCGATGCCGTTGCGGCCGCGCTTGCGCCGGTGGTGCGCGCACTGGGCGAGGCGGTCGACCGATTCACCGCGCAATTCGAGGGACAGTCTTCGGCCGCCGCCGACATGCTCGAAGCGGCGAAACTCACGGCCGAGGTATCGGCCGCTTCGATCGATTCGTTGCGCGCCGACATCGCGGCGGATTCCGCGGCCAACCGCGCCGCGCTCGAGGCGGCCACGAGCGTGATCGCGGCGATGACCCAGATTCTCGACGAGTACAAGACGGATGCGCGCCAGCAGGCCGAATCGTTGCGCGGCTTGCTTGCCCGCACTGACGGTGCGGTGCGCGCGCTCGGCGACCGGCGCGCCGACGTCGAGGACATCGGAGCGCGGCGCGCGGCGGCCAAGCGGGAGGCGATCACGTGAGCTACGGCACCATCGGCCGACAAACGGCGTCATACCGGCAGGGGCTGGTACTCGGCCTGACCATGGCCGAAATCATGCTGCTGCTGGTTTTCTGTTTGCTCATCGCGGTCGGCGTCGCGCTTGCCGCGGAGCGCGCCAAGCTGAGCGAGACGATGGCGCGCCTGAAAAGCGCCGAGACGGTGGCCGAGGCAAACGCCGCCATGGTCGATACCATCAGGCGCAATGGGCGGCTCGCCGAGTTGCTCGATCAGGCGGCGCAGCCGAGCTCGGGAACAAGCAACATCGATGAGTTCTGGCGCAAGCTCGTCGAGAGCAATGAGATCGTCGATAAGATGGAGCGGCGCGGCGTTACGCGGACCGCGTTGCGCGAGGACGCTGCCTATTTTGCCCGGGCGCAGGAGCTGCGCCAGCAGGGCATCGACCCGGACAAGGCCGCGCGCGGCGCCGCCCTGATGGCGGCGCTGCCGCGCGAGACCGCCGACCGGACGCCGGAGGAGCTTGCCGCGCTCGTCGCCAAAGGGGCGGCGGCCGAGCGGACGGGCGCGGGAGACCGCGGCAACGGCGCGCACGATTGGCCGCCGATCATCACGCTCAGCGAAGCGGACGGTTACTTCTTCGCCACGCGCAGCGCGCAGTTGCGCCCGGATTTCGAAGCCAAGCTGCGCACCGCCGTCGTCGCCCGGCTGCTCGACATCGCTGCGGCGTTCCCGGTCGACGTGATCGAGGTGATCGGCCACACCGATGAGCGGCCCGTCACCGGCGGCCTCTCGAACCTCGACCGCGAGCTTCCGGCCGCAATGGCGGGCGCGAACGGCATCGAAATGCTGCAGCCCGCCGACAACGCCGGCCTCGGCCTCGCCCGCGCGCTCGCCGTTGTGAAGGTGCTCTCATCGGATGCGCGGCTGCGCGCCTTTCGCGTCCTGCCGCTCTCCGCCGCGCAGCTCATTGGCACCGACGGCAAGCTCACCCGTTGGGACGAACAGGGCGACGTGCAGCAGCTGCGCCGCATCGAGATCAGAATGCGCAAGTCCGGCTGAATGCGGCGCGCCTACATTTATTGCTGGTCGCCACCGCCGACGAGGCCGGCAATCTTCCAGCCGCTAGCATCTTTGCTGTAGCAGATCTGGTCGGATGCCAACGCGCCGATCGTGCCGGCGACGACATAGCCGACCTTGCCGCTGGGCGTGACCACGCGCGTCCACTCGGTGCTCGTGCCTTCGACCGCATGCAGTGGCGATTCGTCGATGGTGACGCGAACGAGGGCGAGCCCGAGCTTGTCGATGACCGGCGCGTCGGCCTTCGGCTCCGCGCGCACCTCGACGCCGCCAGCGTAGGGGAAGCCCCATTCGGCCGGATCGGTCTTGGTCTGCTGGGCCAGCGCTTCGAACGCCTTGCCGTCGATTTCGGGCACTGCCGGCGCGCAGGCGACGCCTTTTTTCTGCGGGTCGGGTGCGACATGCGGCTCGGATGCGACCGCGGCCAGCACTTCCCAGCCGGGGCTGTCGTTGTCCTCCAAGTTGAAAGCCGCGGTGAGGTTGTCGATGCCCGACTTCTTCGGGTCGGCGCCGTCCTGGCCGTCGTCGCGCTCCCAGAAGAAGCCCTTGGCAACGACCATGCGCCCAAGGGCGGCGTGGTCCTTGCGCTGCGCGACCGCGGCGAGCTGCTTGCGGAACGCCTCGAGGGCCGGATCGGTGACAAGCGGCGCGACTTTAACCGGCACCGGCTTGTAAGGCCCCGGCGGCGATGTCCCCTGCGCATAAGCCGAACCCGTGAGCGCGAGGGCGAGCAGCACGCTCGCAGCGAGACGGATGCTCCGCATGTGCAATCTCCCGAATGATTGGCCTGCCGCAGGCGCTATTCGGCGATCGCGACGGCGGCCGGGTGCCAGTCCATGGCGACGTGGCCAGGCTCGCCGGCGACCCGCTTGAGCCAAGCGCGGATTGCGGGGAAGCCGGTCAGGTCGAAATCGTTTTCATGCGCCACGTGCGTATAGGCGTAGAGCGCGATGTCGGCGATGGTGTAGCGGCCCGCCGCAAAAAAGCGATGGCGCTCGAGGTGTTTTTCCATGACGCCGAGGGCCTGGTAGCCGCGCTCCATCCAGTCCTCGAGCGCGTGCTGCTGCAGCTCACGGCCGCCCTTGACCATGGTCAGCCAGAAGCGCGCCGAACCGAGATTGGGCTCGAGGCTGTGCTGCTCGAAGAACATCCATTGCATCGTCTCGGCGCGATCGATGCGATCCTCGGGCGCGAGCGGCGAGCCACCGGCGACGTACCATAGGATGGCGTTGGATTCCGCGAGGTAGCGGCGCGGCGCGACTTCGAGCAGCGGCACATGGCCGCTCGGGTTCTTGGCGAGGAACTCGGGGGTGCGCGTCTCCCCCTTGAGAATGTCGACTTCCACCAGGCGATACGGGATGCCGAGCTTGGCAAATGCGAGCCGCACCTTGTAGCAGTTGCCCGAGCGCTGCATCGAATAAAGCGTATACATTCCGGTCCTCGACTGGCGTCCGGCGGATCGTTGCATTCCCTCCCGCGAGTGTCCCGATTCCGAGGTTCGCCCGTGCTTGCGGCACACTCGATGCGAATCTCGGAATCGGGACTTTCGCCCAATCTATGAATCTAGTGCCGCTTTGAACCCGACGATCGCAAACGCCGTTGCCGCAATATGATGCGAACTTCGGGTTCGCGGCGCTCGTTTTATTGAAACCCAAATGGCGGCCATTGCAAGGCCGCCGCAGTGCGTCGCGCGACAAATACGCTCTTATTTCATGATGCAGTGCACGCGGATGACAAAATTTCGTCGCCCGCCCCGGCCGTGAGAGAAATAATCCGTTCCGATCACTCCGCCGCGACCCGATGCGCGCGCGCATATTCGCGCAACGCGTCGTCCGGCACCGGCGCGATCGGCGTGAAATCGCGATGGGCGATCCATTCCGGCCGGGTGAACTTGGTGATGTGGTTCGAGACCGCGCACAGGGTCAGATACACGATCTTGCGCGGATAGGGCGTGATGTTGGGCGGCGAGGCGTGGACGATGTTGCCGTGGAACATGAGCAGCGATCCGGGCTTCCCGGTCGGCGCGACGATGCCGCCTTCGGCCGCAAGTCTTGTTACCGTCTCTTTGTCGAGGGTCCACAGCGGGTAAGAGGTGGTGAGCTTGTCGTGGCCGGCGGCAAGCGTGCCGTATTTGTGGCTCTTCGGAATGATCATCAACGGGCCGTTGATCGCCATCACCTCGTCGAGGAACACGGCAATATTCATCGCCCGCGGTTCCGGCATGCCGTCGTCGCGCGCCCAAGTGCCGTAGTCCTGGTGCCATTGCCAGACGTCGCCTTCGAACGCCGCCTTGGCGTTGATCTTGAACTGATGGACATAGACGCCTTCACCGAACACCTGCTGCAGCGGTTCCACCAGGCGCGGGTGATTGGCGAGCAGGCGGAAGACTTCGCTGTACGTATGCGAAGCGAATGCCGTGCGCGGCGCGCCCGACTTCTCGCGCCAGATTTCCTGGCGTTCGGTCTTGAGGATGTTCTCCGCCTCCGCGCGCAGCAACGCCACCTCTTCCTCGGCGAAGCACTCCGGGAAAAACAGATAACCTTGCGCGTCGAAGTCGGCGATTTGCTTGGGCGTGAGCTGCATGTCTCTCCTCCCGGGCAGCGAGAGCATGGTTTACCAAATCGTAGGGGCGAAGCCGGGCGAATTCAATACGAAACGACGCGCCGAACGCCCGTGAGGCGGTCAGCGAGTGGGGGCGGCAGAGGGTACGATAGCGGACCACTTTGGCGTCCGCATGGCGATTCGCGCGGCGAGGGCGCGAGCGGTCGCGACACACGCCAGCGCAATCAGCAATCCGGCGATGACGTCGACAAGGTAATGCATGCCGTCGATCGGCGTCGCGGCGATCATCACGGCATTGAGGACAATTCCGATCCAGCGAAGGCCGGCGATCGGCCATAACGCGACCATCAGGATGAGGCCGAGCGCCGCGTGGAGACTCGGAAACGTAATGATTCCCTCCGCGCCGATCGCTGTCAGTTGCCGCAACGTGCCGTCGCGCAGCGCGTGGAATACCGGGAGGCTGCTCTGGGCGATCGGGATCGTGGAATCCGGACTTGACGGCATGCCGTGAAGCTCCCAGGCGCCGACGCCGGGCAGCACCGCAGCTACGGCGATAGTGACGAGCGCGGTGAGAATGAACGACAGGACAAAGACGCGAAGCCATAGCAGTTGCCTGAAGAAGGCAAGCGCCAACACGATAAGCGAGGCCTGAATCGTGAAGCTCACATAGGCGATGCGCAAGACCGTGGAGAGGCGGGGCGATGCAGTGACGAAGTCGAATAACCCGAGCCAATCGAAGCCAAGCACCTTATCGAGTGCATCGAAGGCTTGATCTTGCAGTGGCAGACCGAAACTTGCAGCGAGATAAGACAGAGGCGCGCCGACCGCGCCGAATGCGATGATTTGCGCGGTGCAGCCGAGCGCAGACGCGAGCCGTGGATCGACACGGCGAGCGCGGTAGAACCAGCTTCCGGCAAGCAGCGCCGCGCACGTGCCGGCCGGCATGACAAACGACGACCAGGCGAGCCGAAAATCGCTGATCGTGTGGGCAATCAGAACCGCAGCGGCGACAGCGGCCACGATCGTCCAGATCAACTGGTCGAGACCATGCGTCGCGGCGTGCTCGTCCGGCTGGGAAAGTTTGAGGCCCATAGTCGTATTCGACCGTCGAGGCGTGCCCTGCGAAATCCGGGGCGTCCTTATGACATCGCGCAACGCGGGCCGACGTTAATGACCCGCACTTGCCGGTTCGTTAACGCTGTCCGGTACGCCCGCGCCGTAGCTCGGCTCCGCGCGGGCGCGATCCACCGGCGAGGGATCTTGATGGGGCGCCCGATTCATTCCCGCAGGTGATTGAAAGGATAAAGAGTTTTTGCTCGATGCGGCGCCCCCGAGGCGCTAAAACCACCCATCTCGCGCGAGTCGGGCGCCCTTGCCGGTCAGCGCGTTACGCGCTACGCCCGAGGCCTGCACGGCATAAAAACGATCACGGAGCAATCCTATGGCCTTCCTTGCGGACACGCTCGCGCGCGTAAAGCCGTCCGCTACCGTCGCGGTGACCGACCTCGCGCGCGCGCTCAAGGCGCAGGGCCGCAATGTCATCGGCCTCGGTGCCGGCGAACCCGATTTCGACACGCCGGACAACATCAAGGAAGCGGCGATCCAGGCGATCCACGCCGGCAAGACCAAGTACACGGACGTCGACGGCATCCCTGAGCTGAAGACCGCGATCGCACGCAAGTTCAAACGCGAGAACGGCCTCGACTACAAGAAGGAGCAAATCAGCGTCGGCACCGGCGGCAAGCAGGTGCTCTACAACGCACTCGCCGTGACGCTCAATCCGGGCGACGAGGTGATCATTCCGGCGCCGTATTGGGTGAGCTACCCCGACATGGTGACGCTCGCGCATGGGACGCCGGTCGCGCTCGACACGCGCATGGAAGACGGCTTCAAGGTGACGCCGGCGGCGCTCGAAAAGGCGATCACGCCCAACACCAAGTGGATCATTCTCAACTCGCCGTCGAACCCGACCGGCTCGGCTTACACGCGCGCGGAATTGAAGGCGCTCACCGATGTGTTGGTCAAACACCCGCACGTGTGGGTGCTCACCGACGACATCTACGAGCACCTCGTCTACGACGACTTCGAGTTCTCGACCGTCGCGGAGATCGAGCCGCGCCTCTACGACCGCACACTCACGGTCAACGGCGTGTCAAAGACCTACTGCATGACCGGCTGGCGCATCGGCTACGGCGCCGGGCCGCAGCCGCTGATCAAGGCGATGGCGGTGCTGCAGTCGCAGTCGACCCATGCGCCCAACACGATCGCGCAATGGGCCTCGGTCGAGGCGCTCGAAGGGCCGCAGGATTTCATCCCGCGCAACAACAAGGCGTTCAAGGACCGGCGCGATCTCGTCGTGTCGATGCTCAACCAGGCGAACGGCATCCATTGCCCCAAGCCTGAGGGCGCGTTCTACGTCTATCCGTCCTGCGCCGGCACCATGGGAAAGACGGCGCCGTCGGGAAAGAAACTCGAGACCGACCAGGACTTCGTCACCGAGCTGCTCGGCAGCGAGGGCGTCGCCGTGGTGCAGGGCACCGCCTTCGGCTATGCGCCGGCGTTCCGCATTTCCTACGCGGCCAAGACCGAGGACCTGGAAGAAGCGTGCCACCGCATCCAGCGCTTCTGCGGTAACCTGAAGTAGGTTACAGGGATCGGGCATCAGGGCATCGGGTATCAGGGCTGATACCTGATCCCTGACGCCTGATTTCCTGATTCAGGGGGAATATCATGCTCCGCTCATCCGCCATCGGCCTCGCGCTTGCTGGCGCGCTCGGCCTCATCGCGACCGGCGCCAGCGCCCAGAGCGTCCACGTCGGCGTGCTCGAATGCCGCGGAATCGGCACCACCGGCTTCATCATCGGGTCGGTGCAGGACATCGAATGCGTGTTCCGCACCAGTTACATGCCGCCGGTGCGTTATCATGGGGTGGTGCGAAAGTGGGGCCTGGACGTGGGCGTGACCGAGGCGTCGGTGCTCGCCTGGGGCGTCTTGGCCCCGACAGATCGGATCGGGCCGGGCGACTTGGCCGGCACCTATACCGGAGTGTCGGCGGGCGCGGCGGTTGTGGTCGGTGCCGGCGCCAACGCTCTCGTCGGCGGCTCCGGCAACACGTTTGCACTGCAGCCGGTGAGCGTCGAAGGCCAGACCGGCATCAACGTCACCCTCGGCGTCGCCTCGCTCGAGCTGCGCTACGGGCCTTAGTTATGACAACGCCGACAACGGAGAACTCGTCGGCTACATTGGTCCCCAACGAGAGAACGAAACTCACGGCCTTCTGGCTGAGTACGATCGGTGCTGCGGCGATAGCAGCAGGGGTGATAGCGCCGATCGTGGCGAGCGTCGGTGTACCCGGCTACTCTGTAGGCTTTGGTTGGTCACTGTGAGGGGGATTCGGCTTTTGACAGGGATAGGCCTACATGTTGTTGCGAGACGAACGCTTGGGGAATTGAAGCCATGACGGTGCTCCAGATTTACTCATTTTTCGTCCTGCCAATCGTTCTGCTGGCCATTGCGGGAGGCATGTATTGGCTCAATGCTCGCGAGGGCGCTCGCCTCGATCGGGAATCGCGACGTCATCGCTGATTAGTGAAAACCGCCCGTTTTCCCGCCTTCGTCCGTCCGCAGCGCGCCATCCCGTCCCCTTGCCAGTCCGGGCCCGGCCTGAGACGATGGCGCATGGGCTCGCAGAAAGCCCGATAGAGCATGATCCCGAAAAAGCCTGCCCCGCACTTGATGCGGGGTGGGTACCGGTTTTCGGAAAAGATCATGGTCCAGCAAGAAGTTCAAATAGGAAGGGGGCTAGAGGAGGCGGCTAATGGGACAGAATGGCAATAGTCCAAGGGGTCCCCGGTGCATTGCGCTGGTGGGCCCATTCCAGAGCGGCAAGACCACGCTGCTCGAAGCGATCCTCGCCCGCACCGGCGCGATTCAGCGGCAAGGCACGGTGGAGGCGGGCACCACGGTGGGCGACGGCAGTCCCGAGGCGCGCCACCACAACATGAGCGTCGAGGTGTCGGTCGCCTCGACCAATTTCCTCGGGGACAGCTATACCTTCATCGACTGCCCGGGCTCGATCGAGTTCATGCACGACATGCGCGCCGCGCTGCCCGCGGTCGATGCTGCGGTCGTCGTTTGCGAGGCCGACGAGCGCAAGGTGCCGCAGCTGCAGCTGGTGCTGCGCGAGTTGGAAGAACTAGGCATCCCGCGCTTCCTCTTCCTCAACAAAATCGACAAAGCCGACCAGCGGGTGCGCGAGACGATCAAGCTGTTGCAGCCTGCCTCGCGGGTGCCGCTGGTGCTGCGCCAGATTCCCATCTGGTCGAACGAGATCATCAGCGGATTCGTCGATCTCGCGCTCGAGCGCGCGTTTATCTACAAGGAGCATGCGCCGTCGGAGGTCGTGACGCTCGAAGGCGACAACTCCGATCGTAACAAAGAGGCGCGCTTCAGCATGCTCGAGAAGCTCGCTGACCATGACGACGAGCTGATGGAGCAGCTGCTCGAGGACATCCCGCCGCCGCGCGACAAGGTGTTCGACGACCTGTCGATGGAGTTGCGCGACGGCGTCATCTGCCCCGTGCTGATCGGCGTTGCGACCCGCACCAACGGCGTGCTGCGGCTGCTCAAGGCCCTGCGCCACGAAGCGCCGGGCGTCGCCGACACGGCGAAGCGGCTGGACGTGAAGACGAACGGCGAGAGCATCGCGTATGTGATGAAGACGCTGCACACCGCGCACGGCGGCAAAATGTCGATCGCACGGGTGCTCAGCGGGACGATCCCGGAAGGCAGCATGCTCACCGGCGCGTCAGGGACCGCCGACCGCGTGTCCGGCGTGTTCAAGCTCTCCGGTCAGGCCACTGAAAAACGCGGCCCTGCGGTCGCCGGCGACACGGTCGCGCTCGGCAAGCTCGACCACGCCGCGACGGGGGACACGCTGACGTCGGGCAAGCAGCCGCACGCGCCGCTCGCCACGGTCAAGCCGTATCCGCCAGTGCTCGCGTTCACGGTATCCGCCAAGGAGCGCAAGGACGACGTCAAGCTCGGCCAGGCCCTGCACAAGCTCTACGACGAAGATCCCTCGCTCAGCGTCATCCACAACCCGGAGACCCATGAGGTGATCGCGTGGGGGCAGGGGGAGATGCACCTGCGCGTCGCTACCGAGCGTCTGGCGCAACGTTACGCCGTCGCCGTCGCCACGCAACCGCCGACGGTCGGCTACCGCGAGACCATCCGCAAGCCAATCGAGCAGCGCGGCCGCCACAAGAAACAGTCGGGCGGTCACGGCCAGTTCGGCGACGTGGTGCTGCGGATCAAGCCAATGCCGCGCGGATCCGGCTTCAGCTTCGACGAGGAAATCACCGGCGGCGTCGTGCCGCGCAACTATATTCCGTCGGTGGAAGAGGGCGTGATCGACGCGCTCAAGCACGGGCCGCTTGGTTTCCCGGTGGTCGATCTGTCGGTGACCTTGATCGACGGCTCCTACCATTCCGTCGATTCCTCCGACATGGCATTCCGCACCGCCGGGCGCATCGGCATCGCCGAAGCGCTGCCGCAGTGCAATCCGGTGCTGCTCGAGCCGATTCATTCGGTGGAAATCGTCTGCCCGTCGGAGGCGACCGCGAAGATCAACGCCATCCTGTCGGGACGCCGTGGCCAGATACTCGGCTTCGACACGCGCGAAGGCTGGGCCGGCTGGGACGTGGTCAAGGCGCTGATGCCGGAGTCGGAAATCGGCGACCTCATCGTCGAGGTGCGTTCGGCGACCGCCGGCGTCGGCACCTTCACCTTCAAGTTCGATCACATGCAGGAGCTCAGCGGCAAGCCGGCCGATCAGATCATCGCCGCGCGGCGCGCCGCGGAGTAGCAGACGACAGAGGACAGACGCCGGACGACAGAAGGCGATATATCCGTCCTCTTGTCGTCCGTCGTCCGGTTATCTGAAAAAAAACGCCGGGCACGAGGCCCGGCGTAGTCTTGTCGGCACGAAGCCGACATCACCTTCCAGAGGGGAACAGCTGGCTGCATACCGATCTGCCACCTGGGAGGAACTGCATATCGGTTTGCCTACAGCGCGATAAAACTATGCGACCTGCAGCCGCGTCGGACAACGGGGCAGCGGGCATGCCAGCCATGCGGGGTCCGCAAATCTATATGTGATCCATATACGCCGCGCGCAGGGTTCCGGCGCGAATCGGGTTGGCGCCACTTCGTCATTGCGAGGAGCGAAGCCACGAAGCAATCCAGGGCGTCAGGCACGGTGCCGATGGCCCTGGATTGCTTCGCTTCGCTCGCAATGACGGCGCGCTTAAAAGTTCCAGCGCTGTGCTTTCGACACGAGGAAATCGCGAAACACCTGAATACGCGCAACCGACTTGAGTTCTTCCGGGTAAACGAAATAGGCGTCCGACGCCACGTCGACGACGCCGCCGAACAGCTGAACGAGTCCGTGATTCTCCTCGACCAGATACTCGGGCAGCATCGCAATTCCGATCCCGCGCTGGCATCCGCGCAAGAGCCCGATCACGTTGTTGGTGACGAACGCAGGCACGCGCGCTCCCTTGCCGTTGCGCGCCACTTCGGTGAGCCACATGGCGCTGCGCAGGTAGCGCGGCGCATTTCCGCCGATCGCGAGAATGCGGTGGCCGTCGAGTTCCTCGGGCATGCGCGGCGTGCCGTAACGCTTGAGATAGTCCGGCGCCGCGTAAGCGTGGAAGTGCATGGAGAACAGCTTGCGCTGAATGAGATCCTGCTGCACCGGTTGGCCCAGGCGAATCGCCACGTCCGCCTCGCGCATGGACAGGTCGAGCTCCTCGTCGGTGGTGATCAGCGTGATGCGGATGTCGGGAAAGAGGTCGAGGAACTCGCCCAGCCGCGGCGTGAGCCAATGCGCGCCGACGCCGATCGTCGTCTGCACCTTGATCTCGCCGTTCGGCTTCTCGCGGCTGTCGCTTAGTTTGGTCCGCGCGGCCTCGAGCTTCATGAACACGTCGTGCGCGGTGCGATAGAGCAACTCGCCCTGCTCGGTGAGGATGAGACCGCGCGCGTGCCGGTGGAACAGCGGGACGTTGAGCTCCTGCTCGAGGGCGCTGACTTGGCGCGACACGGCCGATTGCGAAAGGCCGAGCTGCTCGCCCGCATGCGTGAAGCTTCCCGCCTCGGCAGCGGAATGGAAAACCTTGAGCTTGTCCCAGTTCATGACGCGCACCTTCGATTCCGCGTGGCGCGATCACCATCGCCGTCCACGCGCGGCATTTCTCGTTGCGAGACCGGCGGCCGCGTTCACTCGGCGGCGGCGCGCGGCTCTTCCTGCGCCGCCAGGAAGCGTTCCGCTTCGAGGGCGGCCATGCATCCCAGGCCGGCGGCGGTGACCGCCTGGCGATAGACGTCATCGGTCACGTCGCCGGCGGCAAATAAGCCCGGCACCGAGGTGGCAGTCGAATGCGGAGCGGTGGCGATGTAGCCGGACGGTTTCATCTGCACCTGCCCGGCTACCAGTTCGGTCGCGGGCGTGTGGCCGATCGCGATGAACACACCATCGATCGGCTGCTCCTCGATCGCCCCGGTGCGCACGTTCTTGAGCCTGATTCCGGTCACCTTGGGCGGATTTTCCGTACCGAGGATTTCCTCGATCACGGTGTCCCACACCACGTCGATGGCCGGATGTTTGAACAGGCGATCCTGGAGGATTTTCTCGGCGCGCAGGCTATCGCGGCGGTGAATGAGGGTGACGTTTTTGGCGAAGTTGGTGAGGAACAGCGCCTCCTCGACCGCGGTGTTGCCGCCGCCTACGACCATCACGTTCTTGCTGCGATAGAAAAAGCCGTCGCAGGTGGCACAGGCGGAAACGCCATAGCCCTTGAACTTCTCCTCGGAAGGGATGCCCAGCCAGCGCGCCTGGGCGCCGGTGGCGAGCACGACCGTGTCGGCGAAGTAGATGTGGCCCGAGTCGCAATCGAGCCGGAACGGCCGGCGGGAAAGGTCGACCTTGATCACGTGGTCGGCGATCATCCGCGTGCCGACGTGCGTGGCTTGTTTTTCCATTTGTTCCATCAGCCAGGGACCCTGGATGACGTCGGCAAAGCCGGGGTAATTCTCCACGTCCGTGGTGATGGTGAGCTGGCCGCCGGGCTGCACGCCGCGGATCAGGATCGGCTCCAGCATGGCGCGCGCCGCGTAGATCGCCGCGGTACATCCGGCGGGGCCGGATCCGATGATGACGACCTTTGCGTGAGTTGTGGCAGCCATCATGGACCATCACGTGTAGGCGGGCGGCGGCGCGGGCCGGCTTGGGTGCTCTGCACAATCTAAACTGTCGACCCACCCATGCAAGATATGCAACCCGGAACCCGGGCGAGTTAACAACAATATGAACAGTCGTTCAGTCGTGGCGCAATAATATTGCGCAAATTGGGCTTTTTGGGTTACGTCGGATCGGTAGTGGGGCGACGCCAAGCCCCTCAGGGAGGGTCACTGTGCCGGCACGTTTGGACGCCATCGATCGGAAAATCCTCAAGGAACTGCAGGAGGACGGCCGAATCACGAATGTGGACTTGGCTGATCGTGTCGGCATTTCCGCGCCGCCATGCCTGCGGCGCATGCGTGCGCTGGAGGAGGCCGGCTACATCAAGGGCTATCGGGCGCTGCTGAACGAGAAGCTCCTCGGTTACGAGGTGACTGTCTTCGCCATGGTGCACTTGGCGAGCCAGGCGGACGCCGACCTTCAAGACTTCGACGCGTTCGTGCGGAGCAAGCCCGTGGTGCGCGAATGCTGGATGCTCTCGGGTGAAATCGATTTCATTCTCAAATGCGTGGCGCCGGATCTTCGCACGTTTCAAGCATTCGTCGCGGAACTGACCGCCGCGCCGCACGTGCGCAATGTGAAGACTTCGCTGGTGCTGAAGACCGCCAAGGACGACGCGAACGTGCCGTTTTAGCGAAATGGTGAGTAGTGAATGGTGGGTGGTGAGTGGTGAATGGTGAATGGTGAGTGGTGAATGGTGAGCGGTGAAGGAGAACGCCCTTCACTATTCACCACTCACCATTCACCGCCACTCGACCTTCTTGACCTCATAGGCCTTGGCACCGCCGGGCGTGACCACCTCGACCTGGGCGCCTTTGGCCTTGCCGATCAGCGCGCGGGCGAGCGGGGAGGTGATGGAAATACGCCCCTTCTTGGCGTCCGCCTCGGGCTCGCCGACGATCTGCCATACGCGCTTCTCGTCGGTGTCCTCGTCGATCAACGTGACCGTGGCGCCGAATTTGACAGTCTCGCCGGAGAGCTTGGATACGTCGATCACGTCGGCGCGCGCGAGCTTATCCTCGAGTTCAGCGATACGGGTCTCGTTATGCGCTTGCGCCTCCTTCGCGGCATGGTACTCCGCGTTCTCCGACAGGTCGCCATGGGTACGCGCGTCGGAAATCTGCTGGATGATGCGGGGCCGTTCAACCTGCTGGCGGTGCTTGAGCTCCTGCTCCAGCGTGGAATACCCCGCGGCCGTCATCGGAAGCTTATCCATGGCTCCTGCGTCCTCCAGACAGAAAAAGTCCCGATCGCGGGACGGTGCCTGCCCCACGACCGTGAAACTTTCTCCAGTACTCGTGCCGTCTGCGGGGCGCCCGCCCTATTACCCTCAGGCTACCCGCCGAAATAACTTTGCAGAGCGCGGACTTCGAGGTCGCCCCCAAGGTGGGCCTTGATCCCCTGCGCCGCGGCAACGGCTCCTGAAAGAGTGGTGTAGTACGGCACTTTATGCAAGAGGGCTTCGCGGCGCAGGGAGCGGCTGTCCGCAAGCGCCGTAACCCCCTCGGTGGTGTTGAAAACCAGCTGAACCCCCCCGTTCTTGATGGCATCGACGATGTGGGGGCGCCCTTCCAGGACCTTGTTGACCTTTTCCGCCGCGATGCCCTTCTCGCGCAGGAACCGTTGGGTTCCCGACGTTGCAATGACCTTGAAGCCCAGCCCGGCGAGCAGCCGCACCGCGTCGAGGATGCGCGGCTTGTCGGCATCGCGCACCGAGACGAACACGGTGCCGCTCTTGGGCAGGCGCGACCCGCCGCCGATCTGGCTTTTGGCGAAGGCGATCTCGAACGACCGGTCGATGCCCATCACTTCGCCGGTCGATTTCATTTCCGGGCCGAGCACGGTGTCCACGCCCGGGAAGCGGGCAAACGGGAACACCGCCTCCTTGACGCCGATATGATCCAGCCGATGCGGCGCCAGCTTGAAACTCGCGAGGCTTTCGCCGGCCATGACGCGGGCTGCAATTTTCGCGACCGGCAGACCGACCACCTTGGCGACGAAGGGCACCGTGCGCGAGGCGCGCGGGTTGACCTCGAGCACGTAAATCTCACCGTCCTTGATCGCGTATTGCACGTTCATCAGCCCGCCGACGCGCAGCGCGAGCGCTAGCTCGCGCGTCTGCCGCTCGAGTTCCGCCGTGGTCGCGGGCGTGAGCGAGTAGGGCGGCAGCGCACAGGCGGAGTCGCCGGAATGCACGCCGGCCTCCTCGATGTGCTGCATGATCCCGGCGATGAACGTGTCGGTGCCGTCGGCGAGGCAATCGACATCCACCTCGATCGCATCCGAGAGATAGCGGTCGATCAGCAACGGCCGCTTTTCCGAGACCACGAGTTCGGACGGACGGTCGAGATCGGCCGCGAGCCGCGCGATGTAGCGGTCGAGATGCGGCGCGTCGTGCACGATCTCCATGGCGCGGCCGCCCAAAACGTAGGACGGGCGGATCACGATCGGATAGCCGACCGCCTCGGCGATGGCACGTGCCTCCTCGGGCGTGTTGGCGATGCCGTTCTGCGGCTGGCGCAGCTTGAGCTTCTCGAGCAGCCGCTTGAAGCGGTCGCGGTCCTCGGCGAGGTCGATGGCGTCGGGTGACGTGCCGAGTATCGGCACCTTCGCCTGCTCCAGCGGCTCGGCGAGTTTGAGCGGCGTCTGGCCGCCGAATTGGACGATCACGCCGTGCAGCGTGCCGTTGGCGCGCTCGGCGTCGATGATTTCGACGACATCTTCCGCGGTGAGCGGCTCGAAATAAAGCCGGTCCGAGGTGTCGTAGTCGGTCGACACCGTTTCCGGATTGCAGTTGATCATGATTGTTTCAAAGCCGGCGTCGCGCAGCGCAAATGCCGCGTGGCAGCAGCAATAGTCGAATTCGATGCCCTGACCGATGCGGTTCGGCCCGCCGCCGAGGATCACGACCTTCTTGCGCGCGCTCGGCGCAGCTTCGTCGGCGGCGCGGCCATCGAACGGCGCCTCGTAGGTCCCGTACATGTAGGCGGTGGGGGAGGCGAACTCGGCCGCGCAGGTGTCGATGCGCTTGAACGTGGGGCGCACCCCGAGCGCGCGCCGCCGCGTCGTCACGTCGATTGCCGATTGGCCCGTGAGTTTGGCGAGCCGCCCGTCGGAGAACCCCATGGCTTTGAGCCGGCGCAAGGGCGCGGCGGTCTGCGGCAGGCCTTTCGCTCGGATCTCGTTCTCGGTTTCGACGATGCCGCGGATTTGCGCGAGGAACCACGGATCGATGCCGCACGAGGCGTAGATCTGTTCGTCGCCCACACCGAGCCGCATCGCCTGGGCGATTTTGAGCAGCCGGTCGGGCGTGGGCGTGCCGAGCGCCGCGCGGATGACGTTCTTGTCGTCCCCCTGGCCGAGCCCCTCGATTTCGATTTCGTCGAGACCGGCAAGGCCGGTTTCGAGCGAGCGCAGCGCCTTCTGCAGGCTCTCCTGGAACGTGCGCCCGATCGCCATCGCTTCGCCCACCGACTTCATCGACGTGGTCAGCACCGGGTCGGCGCCGGGGAATTTCTCGAAGGCGAAGCGCGGCACCTTGGTGACGACGTAGTCGATAGTCGGCTCGAACGAGGCCGGAGTAGCGCCGCCGGTGATGTCGTTGGCGATCTCATCGAGGGTGTAGCCGACCGCAAGCCGCGCCGCGACCTTGGCGATGGGAAAGCCGGTGGCCTTGGAGGCGAGCGCGGAAGAGCGCGAGACGCGCGGATTCATTTCGATGATGACGAGACGCCCGTCCGCCGGGTTGATCGCGAACTGCACGTTCGAGCCGCCGGTCTCCACCCCGATTTCGCGCAACACCTTGATCGAGGCGTCGCGCATGATCTGATATTCCTTGTCGGTCAACGTGAGGGCCGGCGCCACCGTGATGCTGTCGCCGGTGTGCACGCCCATGGGATCGAAATTTTCGATCGAGCATACGATGATGCAGTTGTCCCGCTTGTCGCGCACCACCTCCATCTCGAACTCTTTCCAGCCGAGCACCGATTCTTCGATCAGCACTTCGCTGGTGGGCGAAGCATCGATGCCGCGTTCGACGATGTCGATGAACTCGGCTTTGTTGTAGGCGATGCCGCCGCCGGTGCCGCCGAGCGTAAACGAGGGACGGATGATCGCCGGCAGGCCGATGTCGTCGAGCGCCTCGAGCGCGTGCGAGAGCGTCTTGACCTGATGCGAGCGCGGCGTCGAAAGCCCGATCTTATGCATCGCCTCGCGGAACAGCTTGCGGTCCTCGGCCTTGTCGATCGCTTGCGCGCTCGCGCCGATGAGTTCCACGTCGAACTTGTCGAGCACGCCCATGCGGCGCAGGCTCAGCGCCGTGTTGAGCGCCGTCTGGCCCCCCATCGTCGGCAAGAGCGCAAAACTGCCGGGACGCACGTGCCGCTCGGCGGCGATGATTTTCGCCACGATCTCCGGCGTGATCGGCTCGACGTAGGTGGCGTCGGCGAGGTCCGGGTCGGTCATGATCGTTGCCGGATTGGAGTTGACCAGCACGATCCGATAGCCCTCCGCCTTGAGCGCCTTGCACGCCTGTGTCCCCGAATAGTCGAACTCGCACGCCTGGCCGATGACGATCGGGCCGGCGCCGATGATCAGGATCGTTTCGAGGTCGGTTCGTTTCGGCATCGGGTCCGCTCAGGACATAAAAAAAGGGCGGCGTGCGCCAGCCCCGACGCGGGACCCCGGACGGCCGCCGCGGCGCGCTGCTTAGCCGAGAATCGGAGGCGAGGAAAGGGTGGTTCACCAACCTCGTCACCCCGGGGCCGGAGCGAAGCGACGGAGCCCGGGGCCCATGAACACGGGCAGAGCAAATTCTACATGGTCCGGTGTTCATGGGTTCCGGGCTCGCCGCTTCGCGGCGCCCCGGAATGACGACCACGGCGTGGAGTTTTCCGACGAAGCTCTTGCCGAAGCACGTGTCCTTGGGGCACACGGAGTGAGTTGCGTCGCGTGCGGTGAATCGGGATGTGGGCATGGCGACGCAAGACCTGGACCATCGATTGGGCGACCCGCAGACGCGCAAGCTGATCGCGTTCGATCACGGCGAACGCTACGGCAGCATCGGGTTGTTGCTGCTGGTCGCCGTGGTCCTCGTGGCAGCCGCCGTGGGATACCTCCTGGTCGGCCACGTCTACGCGGCGCCCTACATCCTCGCGGTTCTTTCGATCCTGGCCATAGTCGGCGTGTTCTCGCTGTTTGCCGGCGCCGCCGGCTTTCTGCGCCTGCCCGGCCGGGACGCCGGCGACACGCTGATGAAGTCCGCGCTCGACGGCGCATCCGACAGCATCATCGTCACCGATCCGTCCGGCCGCGTCGTCTATGCCAACGCCGCCTATCTGGCGCTCATCCGCGCCGCCGAGCCCAAGGACGTGCGCCCGGTCGAGCGGGTGTTCATCGGCGACCCGGACGTGTCCGAAGCGATTTATCGACTGACCAAGGCGGCGCGCGAGGGCCGGCGCCTGCAGGAAGAGGTGCGCTTGCCCGGGCATGCCGGCGAGCCGGCGCGCTGGCTGCGCTTCCGCGTGCGGCCGCTCGCCGAAGGCGGGCGCGAGGCGCGCTCGACCGTGTGGACCGTCGCCGACGTCACGCGCGACCGCGAGCGGCAGGAAAACGTGTTTCAGGAACTGCAGCACGCGATCGATTATCTCGATCACGCGCCGGCCGGATTCTTCTCCGTCGATGCGGCGGGCGAGATCGTCTACCTCAACGCGACGCTCGCCGGCTGGCTCGACTACGACCTCGCCCAGTTCGGCTCGGGCGGGCTCAAGCTTGCCGACATCGTTACCGGCGAGGGCGCGGCGCTGCTCACCACCTTGCCGGCGGCGGCGCCGGGAGAGCCAAAGACCGAGGTTCTGGATCTCGACCTCAAGCAGCGGGACGGCCGCTCGGTGCCGGTGCGCCTGTTCCACAAAGTTGTCTATGCGTCGGACGGAAGCCCGGGTGCCTCGCGTACGCTGGTGATCAATCGCGCGCGCGGCGACGGCGTCGACCGCGAGCGGGCCGCCGAGGTGCGCTTCGTCCGCTTCTTCCACAACACGCCCATGGCGATCGCGACCGTCGACCGCGCCGGGCGCATCGCGCGGACCAACGCGCCCTTCGCCAAGCTCCACCACGGCATTCTGAAGGGCGAGGCGCAGCCGGCAGAAGGGCGCTCGATTCTCTCCGTCATCTCCGAAGCGGACCGTCCGCTGCTCGCCGAGATGATCGCGCGCGCGGCGGACGGCCAGGGCGACATCGGCCCGGTCGATGCTGCGCTCGTCGGCGAAGGCAAGCGCTCGGCGCGACTTTACGTCTGCGCGGTCGAGGAGGACGACCGCGACAGTGAGGCGGCCATCATCTACGCCATCGAGACCACCGACCAGCGCGCGCTCGAAGCGCAGTTCGCCCGCTCGCAGAAAATGCAGGCAGTCGGCCAGCTCGCCGGCGGCATCGCGCACGATTTCAACAACGTGCTCTCCGCCATCATGATGGCGACGGACTTTTTGCTCAACGCGCACAAGCCGACCGATCCGTCGTTCCAGGACATCATGCAGATCAAGCAGAACACCAACCGGGCGGCGAGCCTGGTGCGTCAGCTGCTCGCGTTCTCGCGCCGGCAGACGTTGCGGCCGGAAGTGCTCGACGTCGGCGAGATGCTCGCCGATTTGACCATGCTGCTGCGCCGCCTGATCGGCGAGAAGGTGACCTTGGAAATGATCCACGGGCGCGACTTGTGGCCGGTCAAGACCGACCTTTCCCAGTTCGAGCAGGTGATCGTCAATCTCGCGGTGAACGCGCGCGACGCCATGCCGGACGGCGGCAAGCTCGAGGTGCGCACGAGCAATGTCGGCGCGGCGGACTGCGTGCGCTATCCCTATAAGGAAATGCCGGCGGCCGATTATGTGCTGGTCGAAGTGAAGGACACCGGCGTCGGCGTCCCGTCCGAGCTGATGGAGAAAATTTTCGAGCCGTTCTTCTCGACCAAGGAAGTGGGGAAGGGGACGGGGCTCGGCCTGTCGACCGTCTACGGCATCATCAAACAAACCGGCGGCTTCATCTATCTGGAATCCGAGCTCGGCAAAGGCACGACGTTCCGCATTTTCCTGCCGCGCCACGTGCCGGGTGCCGCCGAGATCGAGACGGTCGCGACGCTGGTCCCGGCGCCGGCGGCGGCCGACAAGCCCGCCGAGGATTTGACCGGCCACGGCACCATCCTGTTGGTCGAGGACGAAGAGGGCCTGCGCGCGCTCAATGCGCGCGGGCTTATCTCGCGCGGCTACACCGTGGTCGAGGCGAGCAACGGCATCGAGGCGGTCCGCGAGATCGAAGAGCGCGACGGCGCGGTCGACCTCGTTGTGTCGGACGTGGTGATGCCGGAGATGGACGGGCCGACCCTGCTCAAGGAGCTCCGCAGCCGCAACCCGAACCTGAAGATGATCCTGGTCTCCGGTTATGCCGAGGACGCTTTCGAGAAGAACCTGCCGGAAGGCGGGCAGTTCATGTTCCTGGCCAAGCCGTTCACGCTCAAGCAACTTGTCGCGACCGTGAAGGACGCGATGGCTTCGTAGGGGCGCAGGCTGCTATCCTTGTCCATGACGAAATAGCGAATGGTGAGTAGTGAGTAGTGAGTGGTGAGTGGCGAATAGGGAACAAGCCCTTTCCATTCGCCACTCACCACTCACACTAGTCACTCGCTACGTTTCGGGAGGCCCAAACATGAGCCAATCACGACGCACTGTCATGCAAGCCGTCGGGGCCGGAGTCCTCACGCAACTCGCGGCGGGCGAGGCGGGTGCGCAAGGCGAGGCCAATCTGTGGAACGCGGATTACTGGGCCAACAAGGGCGACGTGAAGCTTGCCATGTACCGCAAGCGCGTGGGCGCGCCGAAAGCCGGCGAGCCGCCGCTGCCGGTGTTATTCCTCGTGCACGGCTCCTCGCTCTCGGCGAAGTCGACCTTCGACCTCACGGTGCCCGGCAAGGGCGAATACTCGATGATGGACGTGTTCGCGCGCTGGGGCTTCGACGTGTGGACCATGGACCACGAGAACTACGGAAAATCGTCGCGCACGTCGGGGAATTCCGACATCGCGAGCGGGGTCGAGGATCTCAAGGCCGGCATCGAGGTGGTGGCGCGCGAAACGGGACGGCCGAAGGTGCACATGATGGGCGAGTCATCCGGCGCGATCCGTGCCGGGGCCTATGCCATGGCGCGTCCCGATCGGGTCGACCGGCTGATCCTGTCCGCCTTCACCTACAAAGGCGAGAACTCGCCGACGCTTGCCAAGCGCGCCGAGCAGCTCGCCTATTTCCGCAGCCACAACATGCGCCTGCGCGACCGCAAGATGATTCTCAGCATCGCGACGCGCGACAAACCGGGGACCTCGGAGATCGAGGTGATGAACGCGCTTGCCGACGCGGAACTCAAATTCGGCGATCAGTGCCCGACCGGCACCTATCTCGACATGACCGCCAACCTGCCGCTGGTCGACCCCAAGAAGGTGCACGCGCCGGTGCTGTTGGTCCGCGGCGAGTACGACGGCATCGCGACGGTCAACGACCTGTGGGCGTTTTATCAGGACCTGCCCAGCGGCGACCGCCAATTCGTCATTCTGCCCGACATCGCCCACTCGCTGATCCTGGGCAAGAATCGCCAGTTGTTCTGGCACGCCATGCGCGGCTTCCTCACCATGCCTGCCGCGGTTGCGGTGTGATGAAGCAGCAGGCGAATAGCGAATAGCGAATGGCGAATAGTTAGCAAGCAATTATTTCTATTCGCTATTCGCTATTCGCTATTCGCCCCTTCAACCGCACCCATGTCAGAACCCCTTCCTCCGGACCCAGAGCCCACCGAGGCCGAGCGCCGGCGCTCGAACCTCATCATGCTCGTCGTCGCCGTCGTCGTGGTGGTGCTCGGCGTTTATCTGGTCAATTGGCTGATCGAGCAGCGCAAGCTGCAGGAGTGTCTGGAATCGGGCCGGCACAACTGCGCCCCGATCACGACGCCAGTGCGGTAGAGCTCGTCATTGCGAGGAGCCCCGCAGGGGCGACGAAGCAATCCAGAGCCCAATCGACGTGCCGAGCGGCCCTGGATTGCTTCGCTACGCTCGCAATGACCTTTATCGCTTCGCGGGCGCCAGGCGCGACACCGCGGTTTCCTTCGACGTGATGAACTCGAGCAGCGCCGGCGTGCCCTGCTTCGTCTGCTCGACGCCGCGTTTGATCGCCGGCACGATTTCGCCCGGCTCGGTGATGCGCTCGCCATAACCGCCGAAAGCGCGCGCCATGGCGGCGTAGTCGCCCGAAATATCGGTCGAGCGGAACTTGTCGGTCGAGATCGGCATCACTTTCAGCTCGATCGCCATGGAGAAATTGTTGAACAGCACCGAGAGGATCGGGATGCGCTCGCGCACCGCGGTCTCGAAGTCCATGCCAGTGAACCCGATCGCCGCGTCGCCCCACACGTTGATGCACAGTTTGTCGGGCTGAGCGAGCTTCGCCCCCATCGCGAGCCCGAGCCCGTAGCCGAGCTGGGTGGTCTTGCCCCAGCCGAGATAAGTCAGCGGCTCGCGCGCCACCCAGAACGGCGAAAGCTGGTCGCGCGGGCTGCCGGCATCGTGGGTGATGATGGTGTTGGCGACGTCGACGTTGTGCAGCAAATCCCAGATCACCCGGTAGGGATTGAGCGGCGTGTCGTTCGAGAACAGCTTTGGCTTCCACTCGTCGAACCAGCCCTCGCGCACGCGCGTGATCTCCTGCGCGGTCGCGCTCGCGTCGCGCGCCGCCGGCACGAGGGATTTAAGTTCCGCGAGCAAAGCTTCGAGCGTCAGCCCGGCGTCGCCCACCAGCCCGATCGCCGCCGGCACGTCCTTGTTGAGGTGGTCTGGGTCGAGCGTCGCGTGAATGATCGGCGTGCCTTTCGGCATCGCGACACCGAAGTTGGTCTCGGTGAAGCTGCAGCCGATGCCGAGGATCACGTCGGCGGTGTCGAGGAAATGGCGCACCGGTTTCGGCACCGCGAGGCCACCCGAACCGAGCGCGAGCGGATGGTCCTCCGGGAACGCGCTCTTGCCGCCGAGGCTCGAGGTCACCGGCGCGCCGATGAGTTCCGCGAGCGCGCGCAATTCGCGCCAGGCCCGCGCCCAATGCACGCCCTGGCCTGCGTAGATCACCGGCCGCTTGGCCTTGGCGAGCAGCTGCGCGGCTTCGCGCGCGGCGTCCGGGTCGGGGCCGTAGCGGGTCGTCCGGATCGGCTCGTAGGCGAGGGGCTCCGGCACCTCCTCGTTCCACATGTCGGAAGGCACTTCGACGATAACCGGCCCACCGCGCCCGTTGCGCAGGCGCGAGAACGCGCGGCGCATGACGTTTGGCACCTCGGCGGCGACGATGATCGGCTCGGCCGACTTGGAGACCCCGCGCATCTCGCGCACGGCGCTGTAATTCGGCGATACGTTCATCAGCCGGCGCGCGTAGCCGCCCGGCACCACCAGAACCGGCACCGACTCGCCATAGCACTGGGCGATGCCGCCGTAGGCGTTCTCGGTGCCCGGCCCGTGCTGCATGCAGAACACGCCGATCTTGCGCCCCGAGGTGACGCGCGAAATGGCATCCGCCATGTGCAGCCCGATGCGCTCCTGGCGCACCATCACCGGGCGGATGTCGGCCGCCGCCGCGAACTCGATCAGGTGGTTGACCGGGTAACCGGTGAGGACCTCCACGCCCTCGCGCTTGAGGATTTCGGCAATAGCGGCTCCGACTTTCATGGCGGGCTCCTGGGGTTGGGCGGGAGGCTGGGACGGCTATGCTATACGCAATTCGCTGGGGTGGTGCAGTCCTCCTGATGCTGAATCCGTCCCGGGCTGGAGGCTCGGCTGAACAAGAGGATCGAAGGATGAGGCAGTTCGCGCTTGTGTTTTTCAGCCTGGTGGTGGCGAGCCCGCTCTACGCCGCTTGCGATAGACCGGCCGCGCCCGGTTGCGCGACACAAACGGCGCCCTTCGCCGGCGTCCAGGATTTCGACGCCTGCCGGGAGCAGATGCTGGCGTTCCGCGATGCGATGGACGCTTACGCTTCGTGCCTCGGGCAAACCTCGGCCGATGAGGAGAAGCAAGCCCGCGAGGCCTATGAGGAGGTTCGGCTGCGCTTCAACCGCCGCGCTCGTGGGGAGAATGGGTCAGCCCCGGGAACGGACCAGAAATAGGATAGCGGCCATGCTCACGTTCTATTTCGCGCCCGGCTCCAGTTCGATGGCGCCGCACATCGGCTTGCACGAGGTGGGCGCGGCGTTCGAGCCCAAGCCGATTTCGTTCAAGAACGGCGACCTGAAGAAGCCCGAATATCTGGCGATCAACCCGGAGGGCAAGGTTCCAACCCTCGTGATCGACGGACGGCCGCTCACCGAGGTCGCCGCCATTCTTTATTATTTGGCTCGGGCGTTTCCCGCAGCCGAGCTGCTGCCCAGGGACGATCCGGAAGCCGAGGCGCAGGCGATCTCATGGATGTCTTTCATCGCCTCGAGCTTGCATCCAGCGCGGGCGCGCGGCCTCGACCACGTGAAGGTCGTCTATGGCATGGCCGATAAGCGGCTGGGCCGGAACGAATGGGCGATCGGGCGTTATTCCATCGCCGATATTCATCTATTCCGGCTCTACTGGCGCATCCTCGGTTCGCTCAAGCCGGAACCGGGCACGTTCCCCAACCTGCAGCGCCACCACGACCAAATGATGAAACGACCGGCCGTGCAGCGCACGCTAGGGATCGAGCGCGGGGTGGGATACGAGCTGCCGGCGTAAATTATCTTGTCTCTGATTCGTCATGCCCCGCGAAAGCGGGGCATCCAGTAAACACCGACAATCGTTTGTTTGATAAATCTGTGGTTACTGGATCGCCCGCTTTCGCGGGCGATGACGAGTGAGGAAATCTTCACGGTCCATATTGCGGCGCCGGGGTCTCGTTGAACTCGCGTTCGTCGGTCACGCAGCGGAAGCTCGACGGCAGGTTCGGGTCGCCCGAGCCCTTGTATTCCGGGATCTGCGGATAGACGCACAGCGGGCGCTGCATCTGGACGCCGGCCTGCGGCGTGTCGTTGACGTATTTCGTGGCGATCACCGAGGTCGGTGCGACCCCGTTCTCGACCCAGTGGGTAAGTGCGTTCAACAGGTCGTGCTGCGGGTCGAACGGCACCGGCTGCTGGATCATGCCGCCGAACGCATTGGGACCCGGACCGGCCTGGCAGTGCCACATGCCCGGAGCCAGGAACAGGCGCGCGAATTTCTGCGTCTGTTGGATCGCCCCGGCCGACTGGCTGCCGAACATGGTCTGCGCCAGCGCATTGAAATAGTTGATCGTGCTGGGGGACGGGATGAGCGGATCCGCCCAGCCGGCGTAGAGGATCAGCTTGCCGCCGCGGTTGGCGAATGGACGCAGGTCCGTGCTGGTGGCGTTGAGGTCGGCCGCGAGCACCTGATCGACCGTGGCGACGTTCTGGTTGAAGTCGAAGGTCTGCCACTGCCACGTCAACCCGAACACCCATTTGAACAGGCTGTCGAACGACGGCTCGTTGAGGTTTTCGTTTAATGCGAAGCCGAGGCCGCTCGCGTTGCTGGTCTCCGAGCCCGGCATGTTGCCGGGATTGACGATGGCGCCGTTGCTCGGATTCACCGGGCCTTTGTAATAGACCTTCATCGTATTGACCTGGTCGGCGGTCAGGCAGTTCGGCCCGTCGACATTGCCGGGGCATTGAAGCTTCGCCGGATCGAACTTGCAGTCGCGCGGGTCGGTGAGGAACGCGTCGGTCTTTACGCCGCCGTCCTGGCCGCGGCACTGCGCCAGCACCGCCCGATTGATCACGTCGAACTTTGTCACCGGGATGTAGCCGGTCGACGGAACGCTCGGCGTCGTCAACGTGTGGGTCGCGCGATATTGCGCGATCAGCACGGTGTGCAGATGGGTGCGATTGTGCGCCGGCGCGCCGCCGAGGATGCCGTCGTAATCGTCGGGAAAGCGCTGCGCCTCCATCAGCGCCTGCTGCCCGCCGGTCGAGCAGCCGGCGAAATACGCGCGGCTCGGCGCGTTGCCGTAGAATGCCGCGATCAGCGCCTTCGAAAACGCCGTCATCAGATGAGTGGCGCGCCAGCCGAAATCCTTCCATTTCTCGGGATGGCCGGTGCAAAAATCCGCGTTCACGCCGCCGGAAAGGCACGATCCGGTTCCCATGTCGGTGTTGGCGGTGGCAAAACCGTTGTTGATGCCGGCGGCCAACTCGCTCTGGAAGAATCCGCCGGCGTAGCCGCCGTTGCCGGTGCCGAGATAGCGGCCGTTGTAGCGCTGGGTGGGCATCCACACCTGCACGTTAATGTTTGAATCGGAGGTGGGCTTGATGGTCGCGCTGACTTGACACGAGGACGGCAGGTTGGTGAACGCGAGATGCCACACGTCCGGCGCCACGTAGGGCCCGCCGGGGACGGTCACCGCGGCCGTGATGGTCGTATCGGGGAAGGCGAACGTGAGCAGGCTCTCGCAGCTGGTCGGTGTTGCGGCTTGTGCCGGCGCGACCACCAGCAAGGCCGTTAGCGCGAGGGCGGATTGGGTCAGCTTGATGCGAAGGACGGTGTGGGTCACGGCGTCGCTCCCTTAGGTCCGCGAACCGCGAGCGGCGTACGTCCCCGTGCGAGCGAGGCCTCCCGTTCGCTCGGGCGAGCGCCGAAGCGGTGCAAGGCGATATTTGTTTGGGGCTGGTCCCCGGAGCCCCTCCCGGTAGGATGGTGGGGCGTGAACGCAGAAGCCCGCACGCGGGTTCCCGCTCAAATACGATTCACAAAAACAACGGCCGGCCCGCAGGCCGGCCGTTTTTAGTTGCGCGTTGCGCGTCAATTCACCAGCGGCGCCAACCCGGGCGGCCGTACCAGCCGGCGTAGCGCGGGCCCCAGTAGCCGCGCCAGGCGTAGGGCCGCCAGTACGGCCGATAGAGGGGTACCGGCGCGACCACGACGGGCGCGGCGTAGACGGGCGGCGCGGCGTAGACCGGCGCGGGTGCATAGGCCGGCGGTGGTCCGTAGGCCGCCGGAGGCGGGCCCTCCGGTCCGGTGTACAGGTCCGCGGCAGCGGCAGGCGCGACGAATGCCAACGCGCCCAGCGCAGCCAAGGAAACACCGGCTACGCGGCTTGATGACAAAACACTTCTCATGGCGACTCCTTGCTCGGGTGATCCTTCCACCTGACGCAAATATCAACCGACAATGCGGCGGAAGATAGGAAATAAAATGACTGACGATGAACGTCGGTTAACAAACCAATGCTCGGCGTTCGTCACGACGTGGCGCGTCGCCGCAGCGGTCCACCGCTGGCCTGATAAACCCCCGCGGAAATAAGCACGATGGCGAGCCAATCGGTCGCGCTCGGCCATTCTGAAAGCAGCGGGATCGCGATCAAGGCCGAGAGCGCCGGCACCAGCGACGCGAAAGCGGCGCCGCGCGCAGCGCCGAGAAGGACGAGCGCGCGGCCGTACAACAACAGCGACACGATCGTCACCAGCACGCCTTGAAAAACAGTTTGAATTGCAAGCTCGGCGAGCGGCGCCTGCGCGAGAGTCGCGCCGCGCCAGGCGACGTAGATCGGCAGATAAATCACCAGCGATCCGGTGGAGACGAGCGCGACCGCGTGCAGCGTATCGAGATCGGCCCGGCGCATCACGACTGTGAACACGGCCCACATGAACGCGGCGGTGAGCGACAGCACGGCACCGAACATGCGGGAGGATTGACCGAAATCCGTGGCATTCGCGGCGAGCAAAATCACGGCCCCGAACAAGATGAGCGCCAGTCCCGCCTGTTGTGCCGCCGGAACGGGCTCGCGCGCGAACATCCAGGCGATCGCGGCAACGAACAGAGGAACGCAACCGGGATTGAGCGCGCTCAGTTCGGCGGCGGGCGCAAGGCGCAGGCCGCTGGCGGCCACGAGTACATAGGGTGCGCCGGCGCCGGCGATGAGCGCCGCGAGCCCGCCCCATCCCAGCCGATCGCGCCCCAAACCCCGCCGCACGAGAGCCGGCGACAGCAGAACTCCCGCCGCGGCGCAGCGCAGGAGTGCTACGTCCCACGGATCGAAACGGGTCGTGACGGCGAAGCGGGTGATTGCGCTCTGGCTCGCCCAGATCGCGGCCGCGGCAAGGCCGCACGCCGCGCCTTTGAGATAATGCGCGCTGACCAAGGTTCATGGGCTCCGTTGCGCGCGGTGAGCAGCATGTCGGTGATGACCGCGGCCATCACCACGCCACCGCCCACGCACGTCATCGCCGATGGGGCTTCTCCGAATCCGAGCCAGACCCAAAACGGCGCGAGCGGCGTCTCGAGCGATCCGATCAGCGCCGAGCGCGTCGCCGAGATGAGGCGCGTGCCGAGCGTGAGCAGCAGCAGGCCGATGCCGAATTGCGCCGCCCCAAACAGCACAAGGTAGATGAAGTTGTCGCCGAAACCCGCGCTTGGCGTCGCGACCGGCGCGACGAGCGGTGCCAAGGCGAAGGCGGATAGGCAGGCGGCCGGCAACATCGGCGTGTCGCGATGCCGCCGGATGATCACCATCATCGTCGAGATGAGGATGGTCATGATCAAAGCGAGCAGGTTGCCGAATAGCCGGCCCGCCGGCAGCGCACCGTCGAAAGTGAGCGCGACACCGAGGAGCGCGGCGACGCTGGCCGCGAGCGTGATCGGGTTCTCCCGTTCTCGCGTCCACAGCCAAGCGATTGCCGCCGCGAAAAACGGCGTAGTGGCGTTGATCACCATTACGTCGGCAACGCTCGTGCGTTGCAGCGCGTTGATGAAGCAGATGGTGGCGACGGTCGAGCAGGCGGCGACGAGAAGGCCGGCCCATCCGATCGCGCGGACCGCCGCTAGCGTATCGCGGCCGTGCAGCCAAACGATTGCGCCGGCGATGAACAGGCCGCCGTAGATGCCGCGCCAGAACAGCAGCGTCCAGGCGTCGAGCGGGATCAGCCGGGTGAAGAAACCGGCAAGGCTGAACGCGACCGCCGAAATGACGATCAGCAAGCCGCCGAGCCAGGGTTGGTCGTGTGCCATCCATCCTGTCCGCATTGACCTGCCCGGAAGATAGTGGCTGCATGCTGACAACGTTCTGTCAGGAGTGTTTGCCCTCCCATGCGGCGTGCCGATCGGCTGTTCGACATCATTCGTCTTCTGCGGGCGGCGCGCCGGCCGATGACCGCTGCGGTACTGGCGGATGAATTGGAGGTGACGCCGCGCACGGTCTATCGCGATATCGCGACCCTGCAGGCACGCCGGGTGCCGATCGAGGGCGCAGCCGGCATCGGCTACGTGCTGCGGCCAGGTTTCGACCTGCCGCCGCTCATGTTCACCGCCGAGGAACTCGAAGCGGTGGCGCTCGGCGTGCGGCTCGTGCGACGCACGCGCGACGCCAAGCTGCAGGCGGCCGCCGACAGCGTGCTCACCAAAGTGCTCGGCGCCTTGCCGGAAGCGCTGCGTGGAAAAATCGACGAGCCGCATTTTTATGTATCCGCCGGCAACACGCCGCCGGCCGAGGGCATCGACCAGGCGGCGGCCCGCCGCGCCATTCGCGAGACGCGTAAAATGCGGATCGCCTATGTCGATCAGAACGGAACGCGCAGCCGGCGCGTGATTTGGCCGCTCGCCATGGCATATTATGTCGATGCGACGTTGATCGGCGCCTGGTGCGAACTGCGCACCGACTTCCGCAATTTCCGGGTCGACCGCATTGCGGACGCGCAAGTGCTCGACGAGCGCTTCCCGGCCGACAATGGCCGGCTGCTCGCGCAGTGGTTCACGCTGCAAAAGGAGCGGCCGCCGGCAGCGCCTGCAATCGCGCCGGCATGATCCCGCTCGCGGTTCTCGACCTTTCGTTCGTCACCGAGGGCGGCTCCGGTGCCGCGGCGCTGCGCAACAGTCTCGATCTGGCGCGCCTCGCCGATCGCCTCGGCTTTACCCGCTACTGGGTTGCCGAGCATCACAATCTGCCTTCGATCGCGAGCTCGGCGCCGGAAATCATGATCGGCCAGATCGCCGCCGCCACCGCCCGCATCCGCGTCGGCTCCGGCGGCGTGATGCTGCCGAACCACGCGCCGCTCATGGTGGCCGAGCGCTTCAAGGTGCTCGAGGCGCTGTTTCCCGGCCGCATCGATCTCGGCATCGGCCGCGCACCCGGCACCGATCCGGTGACGTCCTATGCATTGCGCGCGCGCCAGGAGGTGAGGGCGGATGACGATTTCCTCGAGCGTTTTCAGGAGCTGATGCTGTGGGAGAGCGGCGGCTTTCCCGCCAACCATCCGTTCCGCAACGTGCGCGCCATGCCGGCGGACGTGGCGCTGCCGCCGGTGTGGCTGCTCGGCTCGAGCGACTACAGCGCGGAACTCGCCGCCGCGATCGGGGCGGGCTTCGCCTTCGCCCACCACTTCGCGAGCTACGACGCGGTGGCCGCGCTCACGAGCTACCGCGCACGCTTCCGCCCCTCCGACTGGCGTAAGGAGCCCTACGGGCTTCTGGCCGTGGCCGTGGTGTGCGCGGACAGCGATGCCGAAGCGGAGCGCCTCGCCTTGACCGTCGATCTCAACTACGTGCGCCGCTCGAAGGGGGAGTATCTGCCGCTCGCGAGTCCGGAGGAGGCGGCCGCCTATCCGTTCACCGAGGTGGACCGGCGCCACATCAGCCGCAATCGCGCGCGAGTGTTCGTCGGCAGTCCCGACACCGTGCGCGCTCGCCTCATGCCGCTCATCGAGGCGAGCCACGCCGATGAAGTGATGATCACTTCGGCGATCTACGATCACGCCGCGCGCAAGCATTCCTACGAGCTGATGGCGCAGGCGTTTGGGATTGGGCCGTAGCGGTAGCCCGCATGAGCGCAGCGATATGCGGGGAAACCCGGATGTCGCGCTGACGCGCTCATCCGGGCTACGGCCTACGGCCGACTTAACGTTAAACCTGAACCTTAAGCGAGATATTTTAACTCTGCGCCCTACCAAACGAGCCGGCGCACTCCTATTTGGTATCTCACAGCTGTGCTGGACGGTTCCCGTCCCCCCGACCCGCCGTCCAGAGAAACCCCGGCCGCCCCACGAGCCGGGGTCTTTTTTTAGGCATCAGGTATCAGGGGTCAGGTATCAGCAATCAATTGTTGATGCCTGATCCCTGATCATTGATGCCTGATCACCCATATCGTCCCGTTGGCGTCTTCGCTCACCAGCAGCGAGCCGTCGTGCGCGACCGCGACGCCGACCGGCCGGCCCCACACGGCGCGATCGTTGACGACGAAGCCGGTGAGGAAATCCTGATATTCGCCGGTGGGCACGCCGTTCTTGAGCTTGACGCGGATGACCTTATACCCGGTCCGCTTCGCCCGGTTCCACGAGCCGTGCTCGGCCGCGAACGCGTCGCCGCGGTACTCCGCCGGGAATTGCGTGCCGGTGTAGAACGCGAGTTGGAGCGAGGCGGAGTGCGCCTGGATCAGCACGTCCGGAACGGTGATCTTGTCTTTGAGCTCCGCGCGATAGCCGTGGTGCTGCGGGTCCGGATTGGCGCCGATGTAAAACCAGGGCCAGCCGTAGAACGCGCCTTCGCGCACCCGCGTGACGAAATCCGGCACCAGGTCGTCGCCGAGGCCATCGCGCTCATTGGTGGAACACCACACATCGCCGCTGTCAGGGTGCACCGCCAGTCCCACGCAGTTGCGGATGCCGGTCGCGAAGGTTTTGCGCCCGCGGCCTTCCGGATCGAACGCCAACACCGCGGCGCGCCCGGTGTCGCGGTCCCAGCTGGCGCCCAGCCCATGCTCTTTTTCGAAGCTGAGCAAACCCTCGGGATAGCGCTCGCCCATGCCTTCGGCGTCGTTCGTCGCCGACCCGACCGAGACGAACATGCGCGCGCCGTCATTCGAGAAGGCGACATCGCGGGTGGTGTGGCCGCCGTCCGGCAGCCGCGGCACGATCGTTTGCGCCCGTCCGCGCGCGCGCAGATCGCCGTTCCGGTAGGGGAAACGGACCACCGACGTGGTCGTCGCCACGTAGAGCCACTGCGGATCGGGTCCCGCCGGATAGAATGCGAGCCCGAAGGGCTCGCCGAGGCCGCTCGCGAAGAGGCTGCTTTGGGCGGGTTTATTTGCTCCATCGGGCGCGCGCAGCACCCGGATGCGGCCGGCATCGGTTTCGGCCACGAAGACGTCGCCGTCGGGCGCGACTCGCAGCGCGCGGGGGGCCTTGAGCCCGGACGCGAAGAGCTCAACTTTGAATCCCGCCGGCACCTGCGGAACGGCGCCGGCCGGACGCGCGACAACGCGCGCGGTGTTCGAGGCCGATGGAGTGGCGCCCGGGGGCGGCAAATCGGCCGGCGTGATATGCCGCCACAGTCCCGGCGCGTCGTCGCGCCAGTCGCCGAAAGCCGCGGCGCCGGTCAGCACGTTCCTGCCCGAGTTCTCCTGCGCGCCGGCTGCCGCCAACAGCGCGCAGAGTGTACCCACAGCGATCAGCGCGCGGATCGACATGCCGGCCTCCCGGGTACTTCAAAATCGGCAGAAACATACCAATATAGGGGCCGCCGCAAAGGCGCCTGGGAGGCAATCATGATGCATGTTCGCCGGTTCCGGCCGGTTTTGGCGTTGTTCGCCATGCTGGCGGCCGTGGTTCTCATCGCGAGCGACGCCGATGCGCGGGTGGGCCGGGGCCTCAGCCTGGGCAGCCGCGGCACGCGCTCGTTCACCACGACGCCGCCCACCGCCACGGCTCCCACCGGCGGAAGCTCGCTCAACCGCACCATGGCGCAACCGGGGCCGACGACTGGCGTGAGATCGCCCGGCTTGTTCGGCGGGTATTTCAACCGGCCGGGTCTATTCGGTGGCCTGCTTGGCGGCTTCCTTGGCGCCGGTCTTCTCGGTTTGCTGTTCGGCCATGGCCTGTTCGGCGGCATGGGCGGCATTGCATCGATCTTCGGCCTGCTGTTGCAGATCGTCCTCGTCGTATTCGTGGCCAGGTTGATCTGGGGTTGGTGGCAGCGCCGGCAGATGCCGGCCTATGCTGGTGGACCCCCGCTGCACGCGGCATCGTCCGGCTACGAAGGCCAGGGCGGCTACGGGGGCGCGGGGGCTGGTGCAGCAGCCGGTGGCTCGATCACGCTCGGGCCGGCCGATTATGACACCTTCGAGCGGCTGCTCGGCGAAATCGAGACCGCCTATGGGCGGGAGGATATCGACGCGCTGCGCCAGCACGCAACGCCGGAAATGGTTTCCTATCTCGCCGACGACCTCGCACGGAATACGAGCAACGGCGTCGTCAACCGCATCTCCGACGTGAAACTGCTCCAGGGCGATCTGGCGGAAGCGTGGCGCGAAGGCGACACCGACTATGCGACGGTGGCCATGCGCTACGCGCTCAAGGACAGCTACGTCGACCGCGCCAGCGGCCGCGTGGTGGATGGCGACGCCGAGCACCCGACCGAAGCGACGGAACTATGGACTTTCCGGCGCGATCGTGGGGGCGCCTGGATACTTTCGGCGATTCAGCAACCGGGTTGAGCCGCGCTTCCACTTCCCTGCGAAGGATTTCGCTCAACCCGCTTATTTTGCTTAAAAATGTCGGGTACGCTGCGCGGCGTGCGGGTGCGACGATCTTGACCTTTGACCCGAAATCGTGCCATGTGAACAGGCAACCGGTTTCCGGCATGATGTCTTGTTGAACCGCTGTCGTGTTTTGCGCCGCGCATATCAACTCACGCCCGAAAAATCGGATTGTTGCCGACCGTGCGCCGCGCGCCCGGGCGGTTGATCTATGCGTGCAAAACAGGAGCACATGATGGCTACAGGTACCGTGAAGTTCTTCAACATGCAGAAGGGCTACGGCTTCATCCAGCCGAGCGACGGAAGCAAGGATGTGTTCGTGCACATCAGCGCCGTCCAGCGCTCGGGCATGCAATCGCTCGTCGAAGGCCAGAAGGTCAGCTTCGAGGTGGTGACCGAGCGGGGCAAGCCCGCCGCCGCCAACCTGCAAGCGCTCTGACCTTCAGGATACCTCCGCACACGGCACACAAGCCTGGCGTCTGCCGACGCCGGGCTTTTTTGCGCCCTGGTTTAGAGCTGCCGAAATGTGGGTGCCGGTTTCCCGCCTGCGCGAAGCCCATTGCACGATCCGTCATCTGATCGACCCTTCGGCGGGCGAAGGCAGGTCGGAAAACATCATGCTCGAAGCATCAGCCAAAATGCCGCAGGGGCGGCGCGACGATGAATGTTCGTTTATTTGATGAATATTTGTTTATGCCGGCGCGCCACCTCGTTATTTGTTGATTGAACCCGATACCGCCGCCGAAAATTTCTTCCCGGACCGGCGCAAGGTCTGCGCCGATGCCGTGTTGCAATCAATAAGGCGGGTGCCCGTGCGGGTCCGGGTGGGATTGATCCGCGTGCGAATGGCGAATGCCCGGAGGCATTCGCATCAGGAGGAAAAGCAATGTTGCGTAAGTTGGCTATCGCGGCGGCGACGAGCGCTGCGCTCGCGCTGTCACTCGCCCCGAGTGGAGCGTCGGCGCGCGCCTTCGGCGGCCACGTCGGCATGGGCCATGTTGGTGTCGGCCATGTCGGCGGATGGGGCCGCGTGGGCGGATGGGCCCGTCCGGGCTTCGGCCGGTTCGGCTTCCATCGCTTCGGGTTCCGGCGCGGCCCCTTCTTCGTTGGCGGCCCGTGGGTCGGCAGCTGCTGGCGTTTGGTGCCCGGTCCGTTCGGCTGGCACCGGGTCTGGATCTGCGGCTACCGCCCGTATGCGTGGTGGTAATCTCCAGACTTAGCGTCTAGTCAATGCCCGGCGCTCGCGCCGGGCATTGGCTTGCCCTATGCGAGGCCCTTACGAGGCAAGCGCGGCGGACATGATGGTCCGGCCGGTGCGTCGGAAGTTCATTCGCTCATAAAACTTTGATAAGTCGTGTCGCGTGTCGCCTTCAGGCGTGATCGTGACCGACACGGCCGAGCACCCCTTCCGACGGCACCAGTCTGCCGCCGCTGCGACGAGGTGCCGGGCAATTCCGCGTCTGCGTTTAGGGGGCAAAACATAAAGGTCGCCGATCTCACCGTAACGGCCCCACTCCACGTAATACATTGTCGTCACGGTCACGATCCCGACGATGTCGTCCTCGTGCCGGGCGAGCGCCGCCCAGCCGGCGCCGTTGTCGAGCAGGAATGCGAGGTTGGCTGCGATTCCCTGCGTGGGCAGCGCGAAGCCTTCTTCCTGAAAGAAACGAGTCAGCAAATCGACCGCCGCTGCCCGGGTTCGTTCAGTGACGGGCTCGATGCGCACCATGGACGGACCTAACCGGAGTAACGCTCGCGCAGTTTCGCCTTGAAGAATTTGCCGGTGGATGTGCGCGGCAGCGCGTCGAGGAACTCGAAGCGGTCCGGCAGCTGCCATTTGGCGAATGAGGAAGCGAGGTGAGCCCGCAGATCCTCGGCGCTCGCCGTGCGCGCTTGCTTGAACGCGACGCAGGCGAGGGGCCGCTCACCCCATTTGGCGTCCGGCACGGCGATCACCGCGGCTTCGAGCACCGCCGGATGCGCCATGAGCAGATTCTCCATGTCCATGGAGCTGATCCATTCGCCCCCGGACTTGATCAGGTCCTTGGTGCGATCGGCGATGCGCACGTAGCCGTGCGGATCGATCGCCGCAACGTCGCCGGTGCGCAGCCACCCGTCGGCCGTGAACTTCTCGGCCTCGGTCGGCGTATCGTGATAGCCGCCGGCGATCGTCACCCCGCGCACCTGGATTTCGCCCAGGCTCTCGCCGTCCCACGGCCGCTCCGTGCCGTCGTCGCCGATGATGCGGATGTCCATCAGCGGGATCGGCACGCCCGCGGTGGCGAACAGCCGGAAACGTTCGTCCTCGCCCACCTGTTGCAACTCCGGTTTGATGTAGGACGCGGTGCCGAGCGGGCTCATCTCGGTCATCCCCCAGCCGTGGGTGACGGCGGCCCCGTGGCGGGCGTAGGCGCGGATCAAGGATTCCGGCACCGGCGCGCCGCCGACCAGCATGCGCATGCCCGGCGGCAGCTTGTAACGCTCGGGCTGCGCGTCGAGCAGTTCCAGCATGGTCAGCCAGATGGTCGGCACGCCGAGCGAATAGGTCGGCCGTTCCGCCATGAACAGATCGATGAGGTCCGCCGGGTGCAGATGCGGACCCGGGAAGATCATCTTGATGCCGCTCATCGCGCAGACGTAGGGCACGCCCCAGCAATTGGCGTGGAACATGGGTGTGACCGGCAGCACGGAGTCGGCGGCCGTGAGACCCCAGTGGTCGGGCAGGTTCGCGATGAGCGAATGGATGACGGTCGAGCGATGCGAATAGACGACGCCTTTGGGCCGCCCGGTCGTGCCCGACGTGTAGCACATGGAGATCGGGTCATCCTCCTCGTGCGGGACGTAGTCGAACCGCGCGGGTGCCGCTCCGAGCATTTCTTCGTAATCGAGCATCGGCGCCGCAACCGGCTGGCCGGTGAGCGGCACGACGATGATTTTTTCGAACGGCACCTTGGCACGAAACTGCATGAGCAGCGGCAGCAGCACGTCGTCGACGATGACAAAACGGTCCTGCGCGTGATTGGCGACATACGCGATGTCGTCAGGCGCGAGCCGCAGGTTGAGCGTGTGCATCACGCCGCCGGCCGCCGGAATGCCGAAGTAGCATTCGAGATGGGCGTAGTGGTTCCACGAGAGCGTCGCCACCCGATCGCCCTTGTTGAGCCCAAACGCGAGCAGCGCCGCCGCGAGGCGCCGGGCGCGGGTATGGAATTCCGCGAAGCTGTGGCGCTTGAGCGACTTGTCGGGCAGGCGGCTGACGATCTGCGATTGCGGGTAGAGCCTGCCGGCGCGCTCAAGGATCTGGTTGAGCGACAGCGGCACCTTCTGCATGGTCGATTGGATCATGGGCTTTCGTCCCGGCGGCCGCGAATGGCGAATGACGAGTAGCGAATAGATGATAGGATAGCCTCGTCGGTTTCACTATTCGCTATTCGCCATTCCCTATTCGCCCTGTTTTCCGCTATCACCTGCGCGACCCCGGAGCCCCGCCATGAACGCGCCTGCGCAAATCTTGCCGCCCTATCGCCATACGCCGCTGTTTCCGCTCGGTCCCGACACGACGGGTTACCGCAAGCTCACGAGTAACGGCGTGCGGGTCGAAAAGGCGTTCGGCCGCGACGTGATCGTCGTCGATCGTGAGGCGTTGCGGCTTCTCGCCGAGCAGGCGTTCGTCGATATCAATCATCTGCTCCGGCCCAAGCATTTGCTGCAGCTGCGCGCGATCCTCGACGACCCGCAGTCGACCGACAATGACAAATTCGTCGCCTATGACTTGCTCAAGAATGCCAACATCGCGGCAGGCGGCGTGCTGCCTATGTGCCAGGACACCGGCACCGCGATCATCATGGGCAAGAAGGGACGTGCGGTGTGGACCGAGGGCGACGACGAGGCCGCGCTCGCCGAAGGCGCGCGCGACGCCTATTTGAAACGCAACCTGCGCTATTCGCAACTCGCGCCGATCAGCATGTTCGAGGAGAAGAACACCCGCTCCAATATGCCGGCGCAAGTCGAGATATACGCTGAGGGCGAGGACGCCTATAAGCTCCTGTTCATCGCCAAGGGCGGCGGTTCGGCCAACAAATCGTTCCTGTTCCAGGCGACGCCGTCGGTGCTTACGCCTGACCGGCTCATGGCCTTCCTCAAGGAGAAAATCCTCACCCTCGGCACCGCCGCCTGCCCGCCCTATCACCTCGCGATCGTGATCGGCGGCACGTCGGCGGAGCTGACGCTCAAGACCGTCAAGCTCGCCTCCACCCGTTATCTCGACGACCTGCCGACCAAAGGGTCGGAAGACGGCCACGCCTTCCGCGACGTCGTCATGGAGAAGGAGGTGCACGCGCTCACCCAATCGCTCGGCGTCGGCGCGCAGTTCGGCGGTAAGTATTTCTGTCACGACGTGCGGGTGATCCGGCTGCCGCGCCACGGCGCCTCGCTGCCGATTGGCCTCGGCGTGTCATGCTCGGCCGACCGCCAGGCGCTCGGCAAGATCACGCGCGACGGCGTGTTCCTCGAGGAGCTGGAGCACAACCCGGCGAAATATCTGCCCGAGATCGACGCCGAACGCCTGGGCGGCGCCGTGGTCGAGATCGACCTGCGCCGTCCGATGAAGGAAATTTTAGCGACGCTCTCGCGCCATCCGGTCAAGACCCGGCTCAAGCTCACCGGCCCGTTGATCGTGGCGCGCGACCTTGCCCACGCCAAGTTGCGCGAACGGCTCGAGCGCGGCGAGCCGCTGCCCGAGTATTTCAAGAACCATCCGATCTATTACGCCGGCCCGGCCAAGACGCCGGAGGGCTACGCGTCGGGGTCGTTCGGTCCGACGACCGCGGGCCGGATGGATTCCTTTGTCGATCAGTTCCAGGCGGCGGGCGGTTCGATGGTGATGCTCGCCAAGGGCAACCGCTCGCCGGCGGTGCGCGAAGCCTGCAAGAAGCACGGCGGCTTCTATCTCGGCTCGATCGGCGGCGCCGCCGCGAACCTCGCCGAGTTCTGCATCAAGAAAGTCGAAACGGTGGAATATCCGGAGCTCGGCATGGAGGCGATCTGGCGCATCGAGGTCGAGGATTTCCCCGCCTTCATCGTCATCGACGACAAAGGCAACGACTTTTTCAAGGAATTGAATCTGGGCTGAACTAGCGCGGCCCGTATCGCACCGGCGTATTGCCGCGGCGGCCGCGTTCATAGCGCGGCAGATTATCCACGGTCTCGAACCAGGGCAGCTGTTCCGCAACGTGCACGTGGCAGGAGGGCTGCGCGGCCTGCGGATCGTCGAGCGTCCCGATGTAGAGGTCGATCTCATCGGGCCGGCGATCCGATTCATAAGCGATGGGCGAGCCGCATCGCCCGCAATGGGTGCGGCTTACGCCCGGCGACGAGGCGTAGGCGATCGGTGCTCCCTGAGTGTAGCGAAAGCGACCTTTGGCAACGACGACGAACGTCGTGATCGGGGACGAGGCGTGCCGGCGGCAGCTCTCGCAATGGCAATGCGCTGTCGCAACTGGCTCGCCTCGGTACTCATAGCGAATTTCGCCGCACAGGCAGCGGCCCCGCACGCTTTGTTCGCTCATTACGTCAGCCTCCGGCCGCGCATTGTGCAACAATAGCACCGGAGGAGAACCGCGTGCGCTATTTCACTGAAGACGATGTCCGCCGGCTGCTGCGCTGGGACGAGCTGATCCCGGCCATGGAAGCGGCGTTGGCGGCGTTCTCGCGTGGCCGCGTGATCCAGCCCGTGCGCAACATTCTCACGATCGAGGAGGGTAAGCGCTACGTCGCCGCTATGCCGGCGATAACCGAGGAGGCGATGGGCGCGAAGCTCGTGAGTTTTTATCCCGGCAACGCGGGCAGCGGCGTTCACACCCATCACGCGGTCATCATGCTCATGCGCACCGACACGGGCGAGCCGCTCGCGGTCATGGACGGCCGGCTGATCACGGAGATGCGCACCGCCGCCGTCTCGGCCGCGGTGACGAAGCATGTTGCTGCGCCCGACGCGCGGGTGCTGGCGCTCATCGGCAGCGGCGTGCAGGCGCGGGCGCATTTGCAGGCGCTCGCACAGGTACGCCGGTTCGAAGAGGTGCGCGTATGGAGCCGCACGCCCGAACACGCGCGCCGGTTTGCGCAAGCGCATGGGGCGATCGGGATGGAGGCCGAGGATGCGGTGCGCGGTGCCGACGTCGTCGTCACCGCCACCGCCGCGCTCACGCCGGTGCTCAAGGGCGCGTGGCTCAAGCCGGGCGCGCACGTCAATGCGGTGGGCGCGCCGCGGCCGACCTGGCGCGAACTCGACGACGATGTGATGGCGCACACGCTGATCGTCGATTCACGCGAAGCCGTGCTCAAGGAATCGGGCGACGTCATCCTCTCGAAGGCGAAAATCTTTGCGGAGGCAGGCGAGATTTTCACCGGCCTCAAGCGGGCGCCCACGGGCACCACCGTGTTCAAATCGGTCGGGATCGCGGCGGAAGACATCGCCGCCGCGCGTCTCGTCCATGCAGCCGCGATGCGCGAGGCGTGACGCAATGGACTTTAGGCGGATGTGCGGGGTACATGACGGCGCGGTGGGTTCGCGCGGCGGAGCAACATCCATGCGTTTTACGGCACAGCGGCATGCGTTGGTTATAATCGGTGCGCTTGCGCTCGTTCTCGCCGGTGCAATCCCGGCGGCGGCGGACTGCGCGAGCGAACTAAACGCAAGCCAGCAGAGTCTCGAGCGCACGCGCGCCGGCGTCGCCGCTACGGCCGCGAGTTCTGACGCGCAGAAGTGCGCGGCGCAACGGCGCCTTTACGCCGCGCTGGTCAAAGTGCGTGAGGTTTTCACCCGCTGCGACACTGGTGCCCAGAAGGAAAAAAATTTCGCGCAACTCACCGCGACCATCGACGCTTTCAAAGGGAAAATGCCGCCCGGGTGCCGGCCGTAAAAGGCTTCACGCAGCGGGCACAAGCTCCGCCGCGCCGGCCACCATCAGTGCAAAGGCGTAAGAGAGCGCCACTTCCTTGAGCCGGTCGAACCGTCCCGCCGCCCCCGCGTGGCCGGCGTCCATATTTGTGCGCAACACGACGAGATCGCTTCCGGTCTTTTTTGCGCGCAGCCGTGCCACCCACTTGGCCGGCTCCCAATAAGTCACCCGCGGATCGGTGAGGCCGGCGAGCGCGAGGATCGGCGGATAGGCTTGCGCTCGCACGTTGTCATAGGGCGAGTAGGAAAGGATATCCCGGAAAGCCTGCACATCGGTGATGGGATTACCCCATTCCGGCCACTCCGGCGGCGTCAGCGGCAGCGTGTCGTCGAGCATGGTGTTGAGCACGTCGACGAACGGCACCTCGGCGACGATGCCGCCAAAGAGATCCGGCCGCAGGTTGGCGATTGCTCCCATCAGCATGCCGCCGGCCGAGCCACCGTGGGCGACCACTTTGTCGCGCGCCACCCAGCCAGATTTGATCAGATAATCTGCCGCGGCAATGAAGTCGTGGAACGTGTTGGGTTTGCGGGACAGTTTTCCCTCGCGATACCAGCGCCAGCCTTTCTCGGTGCCGCCGCGCACGTGCGCGATGGCATAGACGAAACCGCGATCGACGAGTGAGAGCCGGCTGGTGCTGAACGCCGCCGGAATGGCGAAACCATAGGCGCCATAGCCGTAGAGCAGGCACGGGGCCGTTCCGTCGAGCGCGAGCCCGTTGCGATAGAGCACCGAGATCGGCACCGTTTCGCCGTCAGCCGCCGGGGCCATCACGCGCCGTGTCACATAATCGGCGGGATCATGGCCGCTTGGCACCTTCTGGCGTTTGCGCAAGGTGCGGGTGCGCAGACCCAAGTCGTAGTCCCACACCTCGGCCGGCGTGGTCATCGACGAATAGGTGAAGCGCAGGAGATCCGTCGCGAATTCGAAACCGCCATCCATTCCGAGCGAATAGGCCTCCTCGGCAAAGGCGATCGCGTGCTCTTCGTTCGTGCCGAGGTGGCGCGTCACGATCCGCGGCAGTCCGTCCTCGCGTTCGAGCCGCACCAGCCAATCGCGCAGCATCACCAAGCTGAGAAGATAGACGCCGGCCCGATGCGGAACGAAGTCGCGCCAATGTTCGCGACCGGGCGTGCGCAGCGGCGTCCAGACGATCTTGAAATCCTCGGCACCATCGGCGTTGGTGCGGATGACAAGCACCTCGTCGCCGAACAGAGTGGGGTGGTGCTCGACCGAGTAGCGCACCGAGATCTCGCGTGGCGCGACGATGAACGGCGCCGCGTCCGGCACGGTGAGATCGATCAGCCGCGACTCCGACGTATCGTGGCCGTGGATCGAGATTTCGGCGAAGCGGCGTGACTGCAGGCCCGATACCGAGACGAAATACCCAGGCTCGGCTTCTTCGTAGACAAGCGCGTCCGCCTCCGGCGCCGTGCCCAGCCGGTGGCGGTAGACCCGCGAAGGGCGGTGGTTCTCATCCAGGCGTACGTAGAGGAACGTGCGCCCGTCGTCGCTCCACACGGCTTCGCCAGTCGCATCGGGAACGGCGTCGGGCAAATCAGCGCCCGTCGCAAGATCGCGCACCCGGATGGTGTTGAACTCCGACCCGGTTTCGTCGGCCGACCAGGCCAGGAGCTTGTGGTCGGGGGAATGCTCGAAGCCGCCGAGACTGAAGTAACTCTTGCCGGCGCCGAGCGCGTCGCCGTCGAGCAGGGTCTGCGCCGCGCCGCCGCCGCGCGGTTCCCGGCACAGGATCGGATGCTGTCCGCCTTCGCGATAGCGCACGAAATAGGCGTAGGGCCCGTCGGCGCTCGGCACCGTGGACTCGTCCTCCTCGATGCGGCCCTTCATTTCCGCGAACAGCTTTTCCTGCAACGGAGCTGTTTCGGCGAGCGCCGCCGCCGCGTAGGCATTTTCGGCTTCCAGATAGGCGCGGATCGCTGGATCGAGCTTGGCCGGATCGCGCATCACCTCTTGCCAGTTCGGCGCTTTGAGCCAAGCGTATTCGTCGGTCAGCGTGACGCCATGCCGGGTCGACGTATGCGGTCGCGGCTCCGCGCGCGGCGGCTCGGCTAGGCCGGCAGGTGCAAGCTTGGCACGCTCAAGCATGGCGAGACCGCGATTTTTCGACGGGGCAATTCCGGCCGCGGCCGGAGGCAGAAACGAGTTTACTTCTTCGGTTCGCCGGACGGGTCGAACTTGAGCGCGGTGCCGTTCATGCAATAGCGCAGCCCGGTTGGCTGCGGCCCGTCGGGAAAGACATGCCCCAGATGGGCTTCGCAGGCTGCGCAGCGGACCTCGGTTCGCCGCATCAACCACGAGCGGTCGTCATGCTCGCCCACGGCCTCCTCGTTCACCGGCGCGTAAAAGCTGGGCCAGCCGGTGCCGGAATCGAACTTCGTATCGGAAGAAAACAGCGGCGCTCCGCAGCAAACGCAGCTGTAGCTGCCCTTGCGTTTCTCGTCCCAATAGGGGCCCGTAAATGCGCGCTCGGTGCCGTGCTCGCGCGTGACGGAATATTGTTCCGGCGTGAGCTGCGTCCGCCATTCGGCATCGCTCTTGGTCACCTTCGGCTTGGTCTGCGTGTCTGCCATGATCAACCCCTCTGTTCGGCGCTTGCCGCACACATGGGTGGGCGCGCGGACGGGTACAAGTCGTTTGCGCTCAAACCCAAGTGATACAGGCGGATTTCCAGCGAGCCAGTTGGCCAAGGCATCGATCTACCGGCAATTGCGCCGCCTCTACCGCGTTGTCCGCCCGCTTTATTTAACCGGCCGGTAGATCCAAGGACAGTCATAATATCGGCGCACCGTTATGCTGTTTTCCGCGAAATTTTACTTGCCATTTCGCAACTAATACTAGATAAATCAGACAGGCGACCTTTGAACGGGCGAAACGACGGCGCGGCGGCCGGGCTGCGCAACGCCCCGATCCATTGCGGGGGACACGCAAGGATGACGACCGAAAATCCCAAGGGCGGCGATTTCATCGGGCTCACCGCCAACATCGTATCGGCCTACGTGAGCAACAACACCGTTCCGGCCACCGACATTCCCGGCCTGATCAACCAGGTGCATGCGGCGCTGGTGCGCGTCTCGGGCGGGCACGGGGAAGCGCCGTCCGACGCCTTGAAGCCGGCCGTGCCGGTGAAAAAATCGATCACGCCGGAATACATCGTTTGTCTCGAGGACGGGAAGAAATTCAAGTCGCTCAAGCGCCACCTGCGCACCCAATATAACATCACGCCGGAGCAGTACCGCGACAAGTGGGGGCTGCCGCCCGATTACCCGATGGTGGCGCCCAATTACGCCGCCGCCCGCTCGCAGCTGGCGCGGCAAATGGGACTCGGACAACAGCGGCGCCGGCGCGCCAAATAGCAATCTTTTTTGGTCAGGCGGTAGCGGCGAGGGCCGAACGGGCGTCGGCCTTGATGCGCTCGACCATGGACTTGAAGCCGTTCGAGCGTTGCGGCGTGAGATGCTCGCGCAGGCCGAGCTTGTTGAATAGGGCGATCGCGTCGTGGTCGAGAATGTCCCGCGCGCCCTTGCCCGAATAGAAAGCGAACAGGATCGCGATCAGCCCGCGCACGATGTGGGCATCGCTGTCGCCTGCGAAGGTGAGGATCGGCCCCCCCGCGCCGTTCGGCTTGACGCTGGTTGAAAGCCAAACCTGGCTGGCGCAGCCCTGTACCTTGTTGGCATCTTTTCGCGCAGCCTCGGGCAGCGGCTCGAGTTCGCGGCCGAGCTCGATCACGTAGCGGTAACGGTCGTCCCAGTCGTCGAGGACGGCGAAATTGTCGATGATTTCGTCGATATCCATGGCGCGCGCCTGCGCCCTCGATATAGGCGCGCGTGCTCGTGCGGTCGAGGCCGCTGACCGATCGGTGGGCGAAGCTTACGCCGGGTGGCGCGCCTCGGCGTTGCGGCGCGGCTGCGGACCGCGCCATGGCATCGCCAGGTCGGCCGGCGTGAGCGTGTTCTGCGACGGCTTGCGGTTGCCAGCGACCTGTTCGGCGGTCCCGTGCGCCGGCTCGTGCGCGACCTTCTCGCCGAGGAAGTCGTAGAGCATCTTGGCGCCCGCGTGCGCTTTGTGCCCGAACTCGGTGAGCGCCTGGGAGCCGACCGCGCAGGCGTCGGGCTGGCGCCCGCAGAACCCACGCACGTCGGTGACCACGGCTCCGGTAGCGGAGACCGCCTCGGTGGTGCCGATCTGCGGCGTTGCGCCCTGCTGCGCGCGATCGCTCGGCAACAGCAGGACGACGATGGTGAGCCAGAACGCCAGCTTGAGGAGGAATCGCATGGACCCTGTCCCTGATCCCGGCGGGTGGGTTTTTGTTTTCCCGCCTAGATCACGCTAGCAGAGAGGCTTGAAAGCCCGGTTCGCGATTTTGCCTGTATTCGCTGCGAATAAGCGGCGAATTTTCGTAAAATTTGAAACGCTCGCGGAGCTCGATTCCGAGCCCCCAAGAAGCCGCCAAATCCACCGCCACGAGGCTCTTGGGCTACTCGCAACGGACGATTCACCATCGGCGGTTAAATGCGTTTCGCCCAGCGGGGTGGAGCGAGGGCCGGCCCGGACCGGGTGGTGGGCTTAGCGTTCGCTTAAGCGACCTCTGGGACCATCCGCCGAGGGATGGGGTGAGGCGTGGCTGATCTCGACGACACTTACCGCGCGGCAGTGGCCGAGCACGACCGTTTCGCTCACGCGGATCGCTCGCTCTGGCGCGCGGCGCTTCAGCACGCCTTTGGGCGCAACCCGCGCGATACCATCGCGCTTGCGGTGGTCGCCGTCGCGGTCGGGGCGATCCTCATCAACGCGCTGCACCTCCAGCCTGGCCCGCATCCCGCACCGATTTTCAAGATCAGGCCGCGGCCGGTGGCCTCGACGGAACCGCCGCCGAGCCTCGCTTCGCTGCATCCGCCGGCTGCACGGGCCGACGCCGCTGCACCGAGCGGGCGCCCACGCGCGGATATCGTCGCCGACATCCAGCGCGAACTCGCCAAACGCAATTTCTATGACGGCCCGGCCGACGGCATCAGCGGCCCCAAAACCGACGCCGCCATTCGTGACTTCATCCAGACAACCGGCCTGAAGATCGCCGCCGAGCCGACCGACGAAGTGCTGCGCATCCTCGCACGCTCGGCCGTCAAGGCGCCCTCCGGGCGCGGCGCCGGGCCGGGCCGCGCCGATCCCATCGCCGAACTGATCGAGCCGTCGCCGCGGCGGGTGCTCGCGGTGCAGCGTGCGCTCGCCGAGGCTGGCTACGGGCAGATCAAGCCTACCGGCGTCTATGGCCCCGAGACGCGCACCGCGATCGAGAAATTCGAACGCGAGCGAAAACTGCCGATCACCGGGCAGATTTCCGACCGGCTGGTGCGCGAGCTGGCCGCGCTCACCGGCGAGCCGCTCGAATAAGGTTCCGCACCGCCGCGGGCGGTGCTAGAGGACGCAGCCGCTTACGTTCGCCCTCACAGCGATGCGCCTTAAATCCGGCATTTGGGTTTCGGCTTATCTGCGCCGCCGTCACATCGACGGCACCTTCGCGGTGGTGCGTCGGCGGGGTGCGGAGGAGGCGGGGGCGATCTTCATCAAAATCGCTCGGCTCGACGGCACCGCCGAGCTTTATGGCCCGGCCCCGCAGACGGCGTTCGATGATTCACGGCCGGCGGATCGCGCGTTCAGCCCGTGTTTCAAGCAGCAGCCGGTGCCGGAGGCCGAAGCGGAAGCCCGTCTCGCGCGCGAGATTCGTTTCGATTCGGATATCTGGATCGTGGAGGTCGAGGACCGCGCCGGGCGTCACATGCTCGATCAGATCGTGCCTTAGAGCATGATCCCGAAAAGGGGACCGGTTTTCGGAAAAGATCATGCTCCAAGAGGACGGCGCAACGCCGTTGCCGTCTCGCGGCGGGTTTGCTGCGCCGGCGCCGCGGGCGCAAGGCCGCGGCGTGCTGCCTCGGTGCCGGCGCGGCGGCCGGCTGCGGCGGCGTCGTCCCACAGCGCGGCCTGATGCATCGCACGTGCCGGCGCGCCGCTGCGCAGGCTCGCGAGCAGCTGCAGTGCCGCCGCGCGCGGCAGATCCAGATAAAGCTGCGCAAGCGCAAATACCCGTGCGACGGATTCGCCGATCGCCGGATTGACGAACAGCAATATACGCACCAGCACTTCCGACGACATGTCGAGGCCCCTCGCGGCAATGAGCAGCGGCTCGCCGCCGCTGTCATCGACCATGCGGCGCGCGATTTCACCGCTGACGCCGAGGGCGCGTTGAAGCTCGTTTGCGAATTCCGCCGGCCGCCGCGCGAGCGCGGCGGCCTCGAGCCGTTCTACACTTTCGCTCGGAACCGCCCGCGGCGGGATCGGGTCGGCGGGATCGAGGTTGGCGAGGATCACGCGCCGTTCGTCACTCGTCGCTTTGAGAAACAATTCGCCCAGCCCGGGCTCAACGGGTGGCGCGGCAGAGACTTCCGCTTCGCCGATGATTTGCCGCCATTGTGACGAGCGCGGCAGCGGCGAAGCGCTCGCGCGCGCCACCGGCGCACGCTCGCTCGGCGCACGCGAAGTCGTGTCGGCGAAGCTGCGCCGCGCGGCAATCGCGGCCGCATGCAGCGGGCCGCAGTCGCGCGCGATGCTCGCAAGCTCCGCGGCGGGCAGGCAGGGCGAATGGCGCAGCAACGGCTCGGCTACGTCGATCACGTCGCGCGCCAGGCGGAGCACGACCGCGCGGGGCGCGGCCGGATAGGTCGCAAGCTTGTGCGCCACGACCGCGCGGGTCGCTACGTCGACCGCATCGAGCAGGCGCAGCACCAGTTCCGTGTAATGCGTTTCCTCGTCGAGCGTATGGGCAGCCTTCTGAACGTAAAGATCAGTGAGTACGCGCGCGAGAGTGGGCCGCGTGTCGACGCCGCGCAGCCGCGCCAGATCGTCCAACCCATCGAGATTAGGAGCGCCCAGCGTCGTCACCGCAGTCCCCGCCCAATCAGTTGAAATTATCCCTGGCGCGTTAGCGAACCCTTAACCAACGGGATAAAGCGCCGTAACAGAGCATTAACCATATTTGCGGCCTAATCAGGTGGGACCTTGGGCAATGACGGTGCGAGCCCGAGGTTGGGGGTCGCATGGGGACCGTGATCAAATTCCCGGACGAGCGCGTCGTTGGCGGCGAGCGCAGCATGCGTGGCGATGGCGCGACCATCGTGATCCTGCCGGTGGTGCGCATCGAGCGCGGCACCGACGGACCCTCGGGTGGACTCGAGCCCGGCGCCAGCTCGCCCGGACGCAAACGACGCCGCCGCTCGTCGCGATGATCAAATATTTGCACGCCGCGCGCGTCCTCGCGTGCGCGCTCGTCTTTTTTACCCTGACCCGGGGCTTCGCCGCCGCCGGCGATCTCGGCCGCGCCGATCCGAATTTCTGGGACGGATTGTTCCCCAAGCAACTCTATCTCGGTCCAGTAGCGCCGCTCTCGTTCCCGCCCGCGGACATGCCGCATTCGCTCTATCCGCTCACCGATGACGAGGCCTCGCTGCGCGAGCAGTCTTTTTCCATTCTCCAGCCGCCGCAGCACCGCGAGGTGTGGAAGACGCTGATGGCGAGCTGGGTCGAGGCCACCGCTTTTCCGCTCGATATTCTGCGGGCCGATCCGTACGCCTATGCCAACATGCTTGTCGGCATGCCGTTCGCGTCGGAAGCCGGCCGTTACTCGCGATTGATCGACGATGTCGGCAGCGATTATTTGCTGCTCGGTCCGTTCATGACCACCGCCTGCCGCGTGGTCGACATGGACGCCCGCCGCGCACAGAGCCTCGCCCATGTGCCGGCGTTCACGGAATATGAGATCAAGAACGCGCTCGCGCGCAACGACGAAAACAGGACCTTGATCGAAGGGGCGGAACTCACGCTGAACGACCGCGTTTGGTCCTACCGCTACGCGGTGAACCGTCTCGTCATTGCGGTGCCGTCGCGGCTAGCGGTTGCGGCGGAGCGGGCGGTCGAGCGCTATGCGGTGCAGGTCGCTGCCATCGCGCCCTATCTTGCCAAGTGCATCCCGCCGGGTGCCGTGGTCGAGCACGGCCCGCCGCCGGCTGTGATCAGCAAATAATCTGAAAACACCTGTGACTTGTCATCGCCCGCGCCGGCGGGCGATCCCGCAACCACGGGCCTTGCCACTAAAACGGCGGCCGGTGTGTACTGGATACCCGCTTGCGCGGGTATGAGTGCGTCTGTGATGTCGCTCTGTCGGCGTGGTGAGAGTCCGCGTCGTGTGGGGTCACGACATACGTAGCCGAAGGCAACTGCGTCGCCG